>PDYJ01003182.1_pt1 | contig 16050 bp, 17 predicted proteins | sample 1430841 | NCBI WGS metagenome assembly PDYJ01 (sample SAMN07237672, study PRJNA390542) | Gut metagenome, whole genome shotgun sequencing project. | isolation source: fecal pellets | host: Mus musculus | place: USA: New York, NY | collected 2016-10 | reverse complement strand
GGGATCGACTAGCAATTGAATTCCGGTTTTTCCACGGTGGTTCTCTATGATTTTATGATCTTTGAGTAGGCTCATTATTTTCCGAATATAGCTTGGATTTGTGCCAACGCTTTTCGCAATTTCAACTGAATTGATAGGGTGTGGACTAAGCGCGATCATGGATAGAATATGGATTGCAATGGAAAATTTGGTATCTTTCATCTAAAATACTCCTAAGTAGATAATGTATCTTTTGCTGATACATTGTTATATAAAATAAAAGATGTCAAATGATAAGATCTACAAGATTTTGGTAAATCCATGAAACTCCGGAATACACTTAAGGGAGCAGAAACTGATGGAGTTGTATATTTCTTTTAATGATTATCGGTATCACGATACAAAGGTTCAAAATCAAAAAAGCTCCCGTTCAATTTGAACGAGGAGCCTTTTATTTAGTTAGTTTATGTACTTTATGAGCCAAAACTATTTCTTTGTTTCGATCTTCATAAATTGCGTCCTTTACGTAGTTCCAAGGTGCCATTAAGCGACCTTTATTATTTTTACGGAAAAGGAAATCAGCATGATGATTTTCAAGGTGACGTAGATATCTCTTAGCATTTTGAACCTGAGTGTGATGCTTTAGATTTAAGCGAGGTTCAAAATCAATAATCTTATGATCGGCATTAAAAATTGGTCTTACTTTATGGTGCCAGTGACGAGCACTAGCAACATGACGACTAACTTTTTTGCCAGCCTCCACAAATATTTTCTTTAGTGGCTAAACTATTCCGATCTTTTAACTCTGCATGTGGATCCAGATAGTAGTTCCCTAGACCATCTTGACGGTAAAGACGTAATTTTTTGAATGATTTATTATTTTTATCCGTCTTCACTTCAATAACGTCACCATTAGTATGGTTCATTAAATACATGTGATGTTTTTTAGTGTAATTTACACTTTTCATGATCAGAAATTCACCTCTTTATATATCTTATGAATCTATATTATAGACTCATTTTAAAGTAAAGTATAGTGATTAAATTAGGATTTTAAGTATTTGTAAGAATACCAAAAAAGTTAATTAATGCTTCTAAAAAGAGAACAATAAAGACAGTTAGAGCTTCATTCTAACTGTCTTCAATAAATATTTAAAAGTTAATTAGTGTTCTTTACCGTCGATAATAACATGAACACGTGGGTTCTTAGGACCCTTGGCTTTGGAGATAACTCCTTTGTTAACCAAGTCTTCAATTTGATCTGGATCATAGCCTAGCTTGGTTAAGATTTCCTTGTTGTTTTCGCCAAGATCTGGTGCTCGATCATAAGATGGAGTGTAGTTTGAAAGAGTAAATGGAAGACCAATAGTCTTGAAGTCACCACGATTACCACCTTGATCAATGGTAACAATAGCACCATCTTTGTTTAAATCAGGATCATTTTCAAGTTCATGCCAGTCAAGAACAGGACCAACTGGAACACCAGCAGCACCAAGCTCTTTAGTCAAAGTATATTTATCATATTGCTTAGTGTAAGCTTCAATTAATGGATAAAGTTCTTCCTTGTGTAATTGACGGTGTTGCCAGTCAATGAATCTTGGATCTTCTTCCCATTCCGGATGTCCCATTGCTTCACAAAGCTTATCCCACTTCTTGTTTTCGTTTTGAACAACGATGTAAACATAAGCATTTGGATCAGTTTCCCAACCTTTAGCCTTATAGCACCAACCAATAACTTGTCCACCTTCAGTATTTTCTGCACGTGGAATTGCTTTACCCCATTTCCAGTCAGGGTAGACAGCGTAGTGAGGAAGAGCACCTAAGTTGTCTAACATGATTTGGTCACGTAATTTAATACGACAAAGGTTTAATACGGCGTCTTGCATTGATTGGTAAACAAAGGTACCTTCACCAGTGTGTTCACGTTGAAGTAGGGCTGCTAAAATACCGATAGTTAAGTGCATCCCAGAGTTTGAGTCACCTAAGGCTGCAGCAGATTGAGTAGGAACATTGTCTTCACCTTTGTTCCAACCGGTTGCAGAAGCAGCACCACCAGCAGATTGAGCAACTGGTTCAAATGCCTTAACATTTTCAAAACGTGATCCTTGGTTAAAACCTTTTAATGAAGCGTAGATTAATCTAGGATTCATTGCATGAAGCTTTTCCCAGCCAAAACCATTTCTATCAGCAGAACCAGGAGCAATATTTTCTACGAATACGTCGGCTTTTTTTAATTAAGTCGTACATAATCTTTTTACCTTCTGGAGTTTTAATATCAACAGTTAAAGACTTCTTATTAGCATTTAGTTGGAGGAAGTAAAGACTCCATGAATCCTTGATATCAAGTAATTCATTTCTTGTTGGTCCCCAGTATTAGTACGTTCAATTTTAATAACTTCAGCTCCAAGCCACGCTAAAAGTTGAGTACATGAAGGGCCGGATTGAACTTGAGTCCAGTCAACTACTTTAATTCCTTTTAATGGAGCATATTCATTTTGTTCGTTTTTTTCATTCTCACTCATTTTAATTACTCCTTATCAATTTTTTCTTGTTCAGCTTCTTCAAGAGGCTTTAAGTTTAATGATGGGTTCAAATTACCAATGTGACCTGATTCTTTACCCATTGATGGATCAATTTGGACATCGATAACACTTGGACGTCCTGATTCAACTGCTGTAGCAAAGGTATCTTTCATTTCTTGGTAATTAGTTACGTAATAGTTGTCACCGCCAAAAGCTTTGGCAATTAGATCATATCTACCAGTTGGATCAAGTGTTGTTGGACCTAATTGGTTAGGCACCACATTGTCGACCCCGTTGTAGATACCACCGTTGTTAATAACGACCACAGTAATTGGTAGGTTGTACCGACACATAGTTTCAACATCCATACCATCAAAACCAAATGCACTATCTCCGTCTAAGGCAACAACATGTTTGCCAGTCTCGATAGCAGTGGCAATGGCATAACCCATACCAACGCCCATGACGCCCCAAGTACCAGTATCAAGTCTGTGACGAGGGAGTTTCATACCGATCATGTCACGACCAATATCAAGAGTATTAGCACCTTCACTTACAAGATAAGTATCTGGATGTTCTTGGAAGTATTCGTTAATAGGTTCAATAGCGCCATAATAACCAAATTCTGGGTTAGTTTCACCAGCTTTAATTCTCTTGGCAAACTTAGCATCATTCTTGGCAGTATATTGGGCAATAGCGTTAAGCCAATCGGAAGGTACTTTATAGCCAGTTGCAGTAAGAGCTGGGACTAACTTGTTTAGAATAGAGGTTAAGTCACCTTGAAGCGGAGCAGAAATCTTTTGAGAAGAATCGAATTGAGTTGCATCGATATCTAATTGGATGAATTTTGCATCAGGGTTAAATTGTGGTGCATCCCCATATGAAAGCATCCAGTTTAATCTAGCACCAATTAAAATTACGACATCAGCACCTTTTAAGGATAATGAACGAGCTGCAGCTGCAGAGTGTTTATCATCATCAGGTACCAATCCCTTAGCCATAGACATTGGTAGGAATGGAATATCAGTCTTATTAATTAACTCTTGGACTTGTTTTTCAGTTCTATCGTAAGCTGCACCTTTACCAAGAATGATTAAAGGCTTTTTAGCTTGTTTAATAATATCAACTGCACGATTAATTGCTTCATCACTTGGTTCTTGCAGAGGAGCTGGATCAACTAATTTATAGACTCCCATGTTCTTTTCACCGAGATCATTGTTAAGTTGAGCAATAGTATCAGCTGGTAAATCAAGATAAACACCACCAGGTCTGCCAGAAACCGCAGTACGAATTGCACGGGCAACTGCTAAACCAACATCTTGTGCTCGATCAACACGATATGCCTTTTTACAGAAAGGTTTAGCAACATTGTATTGGTCTAATCCTTCGTAATCACCTTGGGATAAATCAATAATGTGGCGTTCTGATGATCCAGAAATCATAATTAATGGAAAACAATTCTTAGTAGCTTGGGCTAAAGCTGTTAATCCATTTAAAAAACCTGGAGCAGATACAGTCATAGCTACACCAGGTTTTTTAGTTAAAAATCCAGCAGCTGCGGCAGCGTCTACGGCAGAGTCTTCACGACGAAAGCCATAATACTTCATTCCCTTTAATTCAGCCAATCTTGCTAAATCTGTAATTGGGATTCCCACAACTCCGTATAGGTTGTTAATACCATTTTTTTGTAAAGCGTCAATTAATAAACTGGCACCCGTTCTGCTTAGAGAGTCATCTACCATAACGTACCTCCATGGTAATGATAAATATTACTTTTTTATATAAAGGCGCTATTCCAATAAGGGATGCGTACACCTAATTTATAGCTTTTTTTGAATTAGTTAGCAAGAAAAACGCTATAAAAAAACTTTTATCTTAAGATAAAGGAAGAAATGAAATACATACGTATATGTTAATAATTTTCTTTAAAATTAACGGTATTAAGAATGTTACGAGGCAATTAATGTATAGAAAATTAAAAATAACGATTTTAGTTAAATTCGAAAAATATTTCGCTTGCTTATATCTGGATTAAGTTTATATTTAAGATTGCGATGAAGAATAATTTCATCGGGAAATATTAGACTGGTCAGATTATGAACGAGGTATAGAGATGATTAGTATCTTGATCAATGACATAATCCCAATTTTGGTGATTATGTTACTAGGTTATCTCTGCGGAAAGTTTTACTTTTTCGATAATGATCAGAGACAAGGATTAAATAAATTAGTTCTTGATATCGCATTACCAGCAGCTTTATTTATTTCAATTGTTAAAGCTACCAGAAAAATGTTTGCGCAAGATATCGTATTAACGTTAATTTCAATTGTTGGTGTTGTGGGACTTTTTATGTTGAGTTATTACTTAGATAAGTTATTTTTCCACAGAACTACGCAACAAGCTGCAGTTTGTGCTCTAATTGCGGGTTCTCCAACAATTGGTTTTCTTGGGTTTGCAGTACTAGATCCGATTTATGGAAATAATGCAACAACTAACTTAGTTATTGGGATTGTGTCAATTGTTGTTAATGCAATTACTATTCCATTAGGCTTAGCCTTAATTAATAAGGGTCAAGCCTTAACCAAGAAAAAGGCTGCTTCTAATCCGAATAATAAGGGTACAAAGGTAGAAGTAGAAGATATAAAGGGTAAAGGGCTGAACAAGACTAAGAAAAAGGTGATGGTAACTATTCCCGATGGAGTACCAGTTACTGATGCGGAAGCAAAGGCCTTGAAAGAAAAAGGCATAGAACGTGAGATTGATTTAGCACGTGCGGAAATTGCTGATCATGCTGATGAACCGCATAAGCAAATGAATCCAACTGTAAAATCTGTTATCAATGCCGTTAAACAGCCAGTTGCTGCAGCTCCACTACTTGCGGTTATTTTGGTGTTAATTGGTATTAGAATTCCTACTTCTTGGGCACCAACCTTTGATTTGATTGCCAAAGCAAATGCTGGTGTTGCAGTTTTAGCAGCTGGGCTAGCTTTATCCACAGTTAAGTTTTCAATTGATAAGGAAGTTATTTGGAATACTTTCTTTAGATTATTCTTAACCCCAGCAGTAATTGTTGCAGCTGCTTATATTTGCGGTATGGGATCTGATCCGACGAAGATTTCAATGCTTTGTTTAGCAACTGGATTGCCACCAGCATTTTCTGGAATTATTATTTCCAGTCGTTACAACATTTATGTTAAGGAAGGTGCTAGTTCAGTGGCTGTTTCAACAGTATTCTTTGCAGTGAGTTGTATCTTCTGGATCTGGCTATTACCAATCTTGGCACATATGTTTTAAATAAAAATTATGGATATAATTAAGGATAGGGCGAGCGTCCTATCTTTTTTTTTGTGAAGGAATTAAGCTATGATAGATAATAAAAATTTGTTGAAGCTCTTAAGAACTGAACTTCAAAAGATGAATAACGGTGATAAAATTAGATTTTTAACTTATAAGAAAGATCGAAGCATTCTTGTGGAAAAGGATGGAGATACTTTTACAATAATTGAAAATGGATATCGCCAAATGGTGTGGGAAAATTTAACTAAAGCAGAAGTGTTAAAGAAAATGAAAAAGTTACAAAAGATAGAATTCCCAAGAAGTAACAAATTATATTTAAGTAAGTAAAAATGACGGACTGTAAAAGCTACAATCTGTCATTTTTACTTACATTCTATTTAATTTTGATATCTCCATCTTGTGTAGAAGCTGTTAAGACATTAGCGCTATTTTTATTCTGTGTAAAAGTATCGCTAGATGAATCACCTTTAACTTTGATGTCTCCATCATCTACATTAAGGTTATAGCCACTAAAATTAGACGTAGAAATGTGAATATCTCCATCATCTGTGTTTATCTTAAATCCATTTTTACTATTTAATTTGTTGATAGTGATATCTCCATCGCTGGTATCAATTTTTCCACTTGGAGATTTTAAATTGTTAATATCAATATCGCCATCATCAGTATTCAAAGAAATAGGATTTGTGGTAGCAATGTTTTCCACTTCAATATCACCGTCATCTGTTGAAAGATTTAAACTCTTCAATAGGTGTTTTGGTACGGTAATAGTGATAGTAGGATCTCCGTTAATGCGGTGAATACCAGAGGCTGATTGCTTAATTGTTAGACTACCATTCTTTCTGCTAACAGTGGGCTTTAAATTCTTAGGCCCTTCATATTCAACGTTATACTTATCGCCATATTTAACAGAAATATCTGTTATGGCAGCAGAGACTTTTAGTTGATTAAATCCCTGATTACTAATAGTAGTTTTAATTTCGGGTTTATTATTAGAGTTAGAGATAATAATGCTACAAGCTGAAAGAGTCAGTCCAAGAGAGAGTAGCATAAAAATTAATGCAAACTTTTTACTAATATTTTTCATAAAAAACTCCTAAGATAATAATTAGGACTAATTATCTTATATTTATTGAGTAAAGTAAATTTAAATAAAAATTGGAGGGAAAGATAATGAAAAAGATGCCACCAATTCAAAAAATTTTAGAAGCTTACACAGCAATTGTGGATAAACATGTGGAATTAAAAAATAATGAAGCTTTGGTTACCTCATCAAATGGTGCAAAGACCTATACGGTAAGCTGGGATAATGACATTTACCATTCCAATGACAATGCGACTTATTGGCAAGGTTATGCAGGGTATCCGATAATTGCGGTTTTGATGTTGCAAGGAAAAATACCCTTTGATCAAAAATTGGCTGATAATTTTGCATCAGTTAATTGGAATGAAGTGAATGCAAAATTTAAACGTAATTATGCTAAAGCGGCCTCTGAAGTTATCAAGAAAAAAGGATTAGATGAAAAAGAGGTTATGGTTGAACTTGAGAGGGTTTATGGAGCTTTAAAGGATCTACCAATCACAATTAAACGTGGCTCCCTTCGTCCACCTAAGGCTAGTAAGTAATTAAGAATTACGGTAGTTTGCACCCCAATCATCCATCACCTTAATAACTGGAAAAAGTGTCTTTCCTAAATCAGTCAATGAATATTCAGTTTTAGGAGGAACTACCGGATAAACTTTCTTGTTAATAATTTTTGCTTTTTCTAAATCTTTTAATTGGAGAGCTAACATTCTTTTAGAGCAGTCAGGAATTAATTTCTGTAATTCGCTAAAACGGCATACTTTTCTTTGCAATAGATAGTAAATGATAACACTTTTCCACTTTCCGGCAATTATACTTAAGGTATTTTCGAGTGAGCAACTAGAAGCAGATAGTTTTTCCATTAATAACATTCCTTTCTGGTGAATAAATTGTGACTAGGTGAAAATAAATTCATGTCTTGTTACTTTTTAAAAGTAAGTTACTATAAGTAAGTGAAATATATAAATACATTAACTTGTAAAACTTGTTTTGTAAATAGAGAGGTACAAGCATGAAATCAGAATTTAATAATTTATTAGCAAAACGTCGTTCAATTTATGCACTTGGGATAATGTAAAAGAATCTCTTGAGAATATTTATACTTTGATTAAGGATACGGTCCGCAATTCTCCAACTGCTTTTAACAGTCAAACTGTGCGTACAGTTGTTTTATTTGGAAAAGCCTCAAATAAAGTATGGGACATAGTTGAAGACAGATTAAAATCTGAGGTACCTAACGAGGAAGCCTTTGCTAAAACAAAAGAAAAAATAGCTACTTTTAGAGCTGGATTTGGTACAATTCTTTTCTTAACAGATACAGCAATTGTGGAAAAGTTAGAAAGAGATTTTCCTCTGTATGCAGCTAATTTTGCTGACTGGGCAGAGCAAGGAATTGGCGGAGCACAACAAGCTGTTTGGGCTGCTTTAGCTGAACAACATATTGGTGCAAGTTTGCAACATTACAATCCATTAATTGATGATGCAATTCATGAAGCCTTTGATTTACCTAAAGAATGGAAGCTTCGTGCACAAATGCCATTTGGCTCTATTGAAGCGCCAGCTAATGAGAAAGATTATCTTGATGAAAATGAAGTATTTAAGTTGATTAAATAATAAAATACATTTTTTCAAGTAATTTCGTTAGGTTAAGATACTGATAAATTTGAACAAACAAGTGAAGTGAGAAGAGATTATTTTCTTCTCACTTTTTATGTGTGTCGGGCATGATATTACATCTAGTCCGTTGAAATACGGATCACGGGTATTTGTCGCCAAGTGTAGTGAACCACAAGCTGGTAACGGTGACGTTATGAGTGAAGGAAGTGGCTAGCGAGTTCTCCGAGCCTACGAACAGAAACTTAGTCAGGCCAAATGGTGGATAAGACTGCATAACAAGTCGAAGTCCAGAGGACAAACGTAAAACCAAGACGGTAAACTAAGAGGTTATGGAAAACAAGAGATGAATGTCTTACCCGAGAGATCTTATGGACAGGTTAAGTCGAGTAAACTTTAAAATCAGTGATCGTAAAGCCTGGTCGAAAAAGGTTAACCATGAGAAGTCAGCTGAGGTCATAGTAGCGATGAAGGTTTTGTAATGAATCCAGATGCGAAGGACCTAATGTTTGTAAGAGAATATCCCGCTATAAGCAATGTTCAGACAGTTCGAATAAGAGGATAGCCTAGTACGGAGAGAACGTAACTCACCGATGGTGAAAGTAATTGGAATGATTCTGAATATATTTACAAGTAGAAAAGGAGATATCACGAGCAATGGAATTAATTGATCAAATACTAAGTCAAAGTAATCTTAAAGAAGCTATCAAAAGAGTTAAGGCTAATAAAGGAGCTGCAGGAGTAGATAAAAGAACAATCTATGAAATTGATGATTACTTTAAGAAACATCAAGTAGAGATTAAACAATCTATTCGAGCAATGAAATATAAACCACAAGCTGTAAGACGAGTTTATATTCCTAAAGCTAATGGTAAGAAACGTCCTTTAGGAATTCCAACTGTAGTAGACAGAGTAATCCAGCAAGCTATATCTCAAGTTTTAATGAAGATCTATGACCCTGAATTTAGCGCCTATAGTTATGGCTTTAGACCTAAGAGAAGTTCTCATGATGCCATGGAGCAAGTATTAGAATACTTGGATGAAGGATATCAATGGGTGATTGATCTAGATATTGAGAAATACTTTGATACAGTAAACCACGATAAATTAATTTCAACCCTAAGAGAGCAGATAAATGACAAAACCACCCTCCACTTAATCCGGTCATTCTTAAAAGCTGGGATAATGGAGGATGGTTTAGTTAAGCCTAATAAGCTAGGTGTGCCGCAAGGAGGACCTTTATCTCCAATATTATCAAATATCTATTTAGATAAATTTGATAAGGAATTAGAAGAAAGAGGACTACATTTCGTTCGTTATGCCGATGACTGTAATATATTTGTGAAAAGCAAAATGTCTGCAGATCGGGTAATGAAGTCAGCCACCTCTTGGCTAGAAAGAAAACTCTTCTTGAAAGTCAACGCTACTAAGACTAAAGTAGTTAGACCTACTAAGAGTAATTTCTTAGGATTCACTTTCTTCAAAACTGGAGAAAAGTGGCAATGCAAGCCAGGAGATGATAGGAAGAAGAAGCTTTATGAAAAACTCAAGTTAGTCCTATGTAGAAGAAAAGCTGTCGCAATGCCTCTAAGCCTAATCTTTACTAAAGTAAATCAAATAGTTAGAGGCTGGATCAACTACTTTCGCATTGGCAGTATAAAGGTCTTTCTATTTAAGTTTGGTCAATGGATGCGGCACAAAATACGGGTAATCATTATCAAACAATGGAAATTACCAAAAAGAATATACACCAATCTAATGAGAATAAACAAGGTATTTAGGTGTGGTTTCAGTGATGAAGATATCCATAAAACAGCTAACACAAGATTAGGCTTATACAAAAGATGTACAGGAAATGTAATCAATTATCTGCTTAGTCCCAAAGTGTTGGGAATAAAGAAAGCGGAACGACCAGGCTTAATCGATCCGCTAGAATATTATTTAACTCGTTAATAAATTACAAATGTAGCGCCGTATACGGTTCCGTACGTACGGTGCAATGAGAGGGGCAAACTAGAAAAGTTTCCTCTACTCTATTTTTAGAAAGAAAAAGAACCGAATCATTTGATCCGGTTCTAATATTTTTTACTTCCAGTCTAAGCAAAGCTCTTGTTGATGAAGTTCTTCTGGCAATTCATCACGATCAGTTTCATGATTCTCTAGCTTAGCGCCAGTGATTTGTTTAGTAAATGAATCAATACGACGATTTGAATCACGTAAATCATAGTAAGTAGTAACTACTTTGTCATAATTACGTAGTTCTTTTACATCGAAGTCCTTATTATATTTTCCTTCAAAACAAGCGAACTGTAATGGTAAACGTGGTTTTAATTGTGGCTTTTGATCAGGCACACCAACTTGCATCCCTAATACTGGAAAAGTCAATTTTAGGTAAATCAAGCGTCTTAAGCATTTCAAGTGGATGATCATTAACTGTTCCAAGTGGTACGTAGCCTAAATCCATACTTTCTACGGCATTAGCAACATTTTGGTAGGCAAGTAAGGTATCTTCCATTGCTTGGAAAAAGATATCAGTAGTATGCACACGACCATCATACGTGCCAAGTTGTTTTCTAATTTGTTGATTACGATATAAATCAACGACAAAGATGAATAAATCACCTTCTGCACCAACATATTTTTGATTACATAATTCTCTAATCTTTTTCTTCTGCTCAGGATCAATAATATGTATCAAGCTAGCATTTTGCATGAACATGCTAGTTGGAGTTTGTGCAAAAACTGAGTATAAAGTTTCTAATTGTTCTTTATTTAAAGTTGTATCTTTAAATTTTCGAATTGAACGGTGATTTAATTGTGCATCAATAGTCTTGTTATGTATCATTTTTATCCTTCTTGCTAATAATTAGTAAGTATATTATAGCAGATAGTTATCATTATTTTTCTTTTTGTCATTAATTTTGGATAAAAAAAGATGCATAGGAGATACCTTCTATGCATCTTTGTATGTATTTATTTTCGCTTAATCAAGTAAGTCATATTTTAAGGTCATTAAGCCGTGACCTTCGTTAACCATATTTCCTAGCAATTCAACAGTATTGTTGTAAACTGTATCAGCCATCTTTTGATTTGCTTTGTTTAGCTTATCTTGGAGTTCATCGCCAGAATAGTTTTCAATTTCTTTATCAGTTTCATGTTGAATTTTATGGCATTGAGCAAGACTCTTTTGTTCAAAATCGGCTTCTAATTCACCATAAACACGGAAGTTAGTATCACCTAATTGAGCAGTTAATTTATTCAACCAGAAGATCTTATTTAAATCAAATTTAGGACCAGTTTGGAAGCTTGCTGGAGTAGTGGTGATATTGGTGTAGAAAGGAACCATGCTGTTAAAAGTATTTGGTCCAAATGCTAACCATTGAACACCAGCAATTTCTTCTGGAACGTCATTTCTAATTTGTAAAATATGAGTTTCAAAGTTTCTATTAATACCAATTGGACGGAAGGTCTTCTTTTGTTCAGGTGTACCTTGATCTCCATATGCATCAAAAGGAGTATCTTGATAGTGAGAACTTTCAGCCCATTTAATGTCTTCAATACTGATCTTGCGATTTGCGTGGCAAATGAATGGTTGATCTTGATCACTTGGTTCACCACCAAAACCAGGATCAAAATAGTTATGGATATACCAAGCACGGGGATTATTGTAGTGAGCATCTTTAATTGTTGAGGAGCCGAAGATGTGTCGCAAGTTATAACCCTCAAGATCTGGATTTAAGTGATATTCTTCAATTAAATCTTTTAAATCTTTTGATGAAGCAAAATCATCATTATCGAAATAAAATTCATCGATATTTAGACGGTTAGGAGCGATTACGTACGCATCATCTGGAATACGGCGAGCTGCCCAATGGTGGCCACCAATAGTTTCAAGATACCAAATTTCGTCTTTGTCAGAAAAAGCCATTCCGTTCATTTCGTAAGTACCATACTTTTCGAGGAGGTAGCCTACGCGTTCTACACCTTCATAGGCAGAATGAATATATGGCAAAGTTAAAGTTACGAAGTCTTCTTCGCCTAAGCCGCCTTTTTCAAGGAGTGGGTCAATGCCTTGAATTCTTGAATTGGTGGTAATAGTTTCAGTTGCAGTCATAGCAATATTATCTGAATTAATACCAGCAGCAGCCCAAATTCCATTTTCACCTGATGCGTCAGGTGCGCTAGTGTAGCGAAGTGGGTTAGGGAGAAGATCTTCATCATCGATCTTTTGGTGACTAATTACACTTTCATAGTGTTTAGGTTGATCAGCTGGCATTACTACATCAAATCGCTCAGGAATAATAGTACGGCCGCCATCTTCACTACGGGCTATCATTGTTGAACCATCAATAGTTGCATCTTTTCCGACTAAGATAGTAGTACATTCGGTTGGTTTCATTAAAAAACTCCTTTTCTATTAACGTATTTATTTATATTTTAAAAGATTATTCTAATGCAAAGCAAACCTTGAACCCAAATTTACAATAATTATAAGGTATAATTTGATTAATGAAAAAATTCTGCAAGCATGGGAGGAATTTATAGATGAATTATGGAGAAAAATCACCTGCACTTTGGGATGCAATTAAAAGTGAAGAGAAAAGACAAGAAGATACAATTGAATTAATTGCATCAGAAAATATTGTTTCCGATGCTGTCAGAGAAGCACAAGGATCTGTTCTCACCAATAAATACGCAGAAGGATATCCGGGAAAGAGATACTATGGTGGATGTCAATATATTGACAAGGTAGAACAATTGGCAATTGACTATGCCAAAAAATTATTTAATGCAGAATATGCAAATGTGCAGCCTCATTCTGGTTCACAGGCAAACATGACAGTTTATAATGCTTTGTTAAAGCCAGGAGATACGATTTTAGGAATGGGTATGGATGCTGGTGGGCATCTTACTCATGGATCTAAGGTTAACTTTTCAGGGAAAATTTTTAATTCTATTAGTTATGACCTAAATCCTGAAACTGAAGAATTGGATTTTGAGCGAATTAGACAGATTGCTATAGAGAAGAAGCCAAAATTAATTATTGCTGGCGCTTCCGCTTATAGCAGAATTATTGATTGGCAGAAGTTTCGTGATATTGCGGATGAAGTTGGTGCCTATCTAATGGTTGATATGGCGCATATTGCAGGCTTAGTTGCAACTGGAGCACATCCGAGCCCAGTTCCTATAGCTGACGTTGTTACAACAACTACACATAAAACTTTGCGTGGCCCGCGTGGAGGAATGATTCTATCTAACAATAAAGAATTAGGGAAGAAAATTGATTCGGCTCTCTTTCCAGGAACGCAAGGTGGACCACTAGAGCATGTTATTGCTGCAAAGGCACAAGCTTTTTATGAAGATTTACAGCCAGAATTTACTCAATACATTGATCAAGTAATTAAGAATTCAAAAGCCATGGCTGAAGAATTTAAAAATAGCAAAAATATTCGCGTGGTTTCAGGTGGAACTGATAATCACTTGATGATTATTGATATTACCAAGACCGGCGTAACAGGAAAAGATGCCCAAAATTTACTAGACTCTGTAAATATTACGACTAACAAAGAGGCTATTCCTGGTGATAAGCGAAGCCCATTTATTACTAGTGGATTAAGAATTGGGACACCAGCAATAACTAGCCGAGGCTTTAAGGAATCTAATGCTAAAGAAGTTGCTAAAATAATTATTGAAGTTTTGGATACTCCTGAAGATGCAGGAGTACTAGCTCAGGCAAAAGAAAGAGTTAATAATTTAGTTACTAAATACCCTATCAAATAAAAGCTATTGACAGAAAAAATATAAGCCAATTACAATATAATTAAATTTTTTAAGGAGTAGGTAATTATGAATACACAAGCTAAGTTTATGAAAAATAATCGTTGGCAAGGCCAGTAAATCAGGTTGTTAAGCAAGATGCAACCTGAAAGACTCAGATTGTATCTGTGCTGGCTGTGTATTTATTGTGGTCTGCATGGAAAGAACATGCAGACCTTTTTCTTTTTGTGATAAAAAAGTAACAGGAATCTGCATGTGAAGGTAGATTCCTGTTTTTTTTGGAGAAAAATTATGAAAAGAATGTATGGATTAATTGTAATTTTAATAGCTTTTCTAACCATAGCTTTTTTTTGGAGAAAATAAACAAAAAGAAGAAAATAATAAAATTCCCCGAGTTGGTGTGTTAACTCTTATGCGTCATCCAGCTCTTGATGAGATATATCGCGGCTTTCGCAATGAATTGAAAGAAGAAGGCTACGTAAATGGAAAAAATATCAAAATTGACTATCAAAATGCAAATAATGATCAGAGTAATTTACGTACGATGGCAACAAAACTAACTGATGAACAATCAAGAGTGTTAGTTGGAATTACCACTCCAGCTGCCCAAGCATTAGCAAATACAACGAATAAGATTCCAATAGTTTTAGGTGCTGTAACAAGTCCAAAAACTAGTGGGCTAGTAAAAAATGAAAAACATCCCGAAAAAAATATTACTGGGGTATCAGATGCTGCTCCAATTAGGCAACAATTAGATTTAATTAGGGAATTTTTACCTAATTTAAAAACTTTAGGAGTAATTTATACTTCTAGTGATTCTTCTGCAGTTAGCGGCTTTCATGAGATTGAGCGTGAATGTAAAAAGAGAAAAATACCTTTAAAATCTTTCTCAATTGCAAATAGTAACGATCTTAATCAAGTTTCAGAGCAGATGTTTAGTCAAGTAGATGCCGTCATTGTACCAACTGATAACACAATTGCTGGAGCGATGGAAACACTAGTTAAAAAATGGTAATGCTGCTAAAAAGCCAATTTTTCCTGCAGCAGCAACTATGGTAAAACAAGGCGGTCTTGCAACTTATAGTGTTAATCAATATGAGTTAGGAAAAATGACTGGAAAGATGACTATTGAAATTTTAAAGGGTAAAAAAGTTAGTTCTTTACCAATCGAAAGAGTGAAAAAGGGAGAACCGATCGTTAATTTAAAAGAAGCCAGAGAATTAAATCTTCAAGTACCGCAAAGATTTTTAGAAGAATGTCAGAAAAAAGGAGTTGTATATAGATGAACTTGATCGTATCTGCTATTGGCCAAGGTTTGCTATGGGCTTTGCTTGGCTTAGGATTATATTTGACATTTAGAATTTTGAATTTTGCTGATATGACCGTAGAAGGAACCTTTCCATTGGGTGCAGCTGTTGCAGTAGCTAATATTTCACACGGAATGTCCCATACTTAGCTACTTTATTAGCCCTTTTAGCTGGAATGGCAGCAGGTTTAGTAACGGGATTATTATATACAAAAGGAAAAATTCCAATTCTACTTGCTGGTATTTTAACTGACGGCAATTTATTCTATTAATTAAGGATTATGGGCGGTTCTAATATTTCGTTGATTGGTAAGAAGACATTACTCAACAATGAATTTTTAGAAAATTTACCCCAATATTTTAATAGTGTTGCTTTAGGTATTGTTATTGTAGTAGTGATTACTGGAATTTTAATTTTCTTTTTAATACAGATTTTGGTCAAGCTTTTATTGCTACCGGAGATAATCCA
>PDYJ01000930.1_pt1 | contig 16063 bp, 14 predicted proteins | sample 1430841 | NCBI WGS metagenome assembly PDYJ01 (sample SAMN07237672, study PRJNA390542) | Gut metagenome, whole genome shotgun sequencing project. | isolation source: fecal pellets | host: Mus musculus | place: USA: New York, NY | collected 2016-10 | reverse complement strand
TCACCTTCTGCTGCACGAGTAGTCACCTTACGGTTGATGAATTTGCCAAGAGAATTCTCAGCAAATATGCATCGTTGGGCTTACGCGATACTCAAAGTTAACAACATTGCTTTCTCAAGACCGGTCTGAGTCTTGAACGTCCAGTCGCTGTTGTATTTGTTCTCAGCGATGTAGTTGTTCTCATACAAGAACGGGATGTCCGTTGTGGGATAGCCTCCTACATTAGAGAGTACAGAAGGTACGAAAGCGAGGTCACCGAGCTGAGCTCCGAGTTGGAACGTCTTTGACTCAACCTTGCCGTTAGCGTCTTTCGAAGAGATGGTTACGGTGCTTCCGGTGAAGAGGACGGTTACGCCGTTAGCGGAAGTAACGCCATTGTCTCTCCAGCTGATGCCTGAATCCTTGATCTTCTTGCCATCCTGATAGATGTCGAAGTTACCTGTCTCGGCATTGGGAACGTAGTATTCGCCATTCTTGCCATCCTTACCCGGTTCGCCTTGCTCGCCTTTGTCACCCTGAGGACCCTGAGGACCAGCGGGGCCGGCAGGACCCGAGGACCAGGGACCGGCAGGACCCTGGGGACCGGCAGGACCGGCAGGACCTTGCTCGCCCTGGTCACCCTTGTCGCCTTTGGGACCCTGAGGACCTACGGCACCATCAACGCCGATAGCCTTGTAGTCGGTCTTGACACCATCCTTGTACCACATGCCGTCTTCACCAATCGTCCATGCTGTGCCAGGTGCGCCGTCTTTGCCGTTAGTGATTTCATAGGTCTGATTGTCACTCATGGTGAACTTCACGCCATTGGCAGTGGATTCCACCTTGGTGATGATCTGGCCAGCCTTGACCATCTCTTCGAGTTTGTCAACGCTAACCTTGATTGCATCGATCTGGCCCTGGAGGTTGTCGATGTCGTCGTCGTAGTCCTTGCAGGACGTGAACGTAGCGGGCATCATCGAGCACACCAGAGAAAGAAGTGCAAATTTTGTTAACCCTTTGTTCATACTTAAATTAATTTAAAAAATTATGAATTGTGATTGAAGTTTTTGATTTCTTCAAAGTGAATCATTTTTGTTGTTTTGTTGTCGTTTTTCCTTATAAATATGATTTATTTGGATGGTGTAACTTCTGCGATTTTGGATCACAGCGCAAAGTTAGGCAGAAATAACCGATTAAGGTTTAAAATGTTGTTGCGTGATTGACACAGTAGTGTCGCATCTTTTGCACAGCGGTTAAAGGCTTATAAAATCTTCAGCATGAAAAGGGATTCGCAATGAATGTTAAAAAAAAGAGCGGAATCCGCCACGGGGTCGGTCAGTCTTCCTCGGAATAGTCTTTCGACAGGATTGCGAAGAAATCCTTGTTGAGCACGATTGAGATCCGCTTTAGCAGGGCCGTGTCGATGGAGTTCTTCTGGAAAAGGCGGTAGACGCTTGAGCGGTCGATGTAGAGTTTGCGAGCGAACCATGAGACGGGACGTTCCTGTCGTTCGAGCTCCTCTTTAATCAGTAGGCCTATGGATTTCATTCCTTGGGCTGGCCGCTGTCCCCCCGTGGCGGCTGTAAGTAAGGGTGAGTATACTAAAAAAGCGTGAGGGTCGTACTGACTGTCCGTTCACGCACTTGGAGGCTCTGGAATGCCCATCACTGTAGAACGGACAACGCAGAAGCCTCACGCAGAATATGCGAATTTGCCAAAGGAGGGCGCGCACAGCGCGTCCGGCCTTCGGCTGGTAGACATATCCACATGGCATCTACCGTTGTCTCGATCTTGACAGTGATTTTGAAATTTTCCAGATTTCTTTGATTGAAAAGTCAAGATAAGTCAAATGAGCTAATTATACTTGTTATCAATGCAATAGCAATTATCAATATTGCGGTGATTTTCCTGCGTTTGACCCGATTTTCTTAAAAAGTACACCTTTTGTACCCTTGATTATGGACTGTGGTCAGAGGGAAAATGTTAAGGTCTGTAAACGGCGATTTTCAGATTATTATGCCTCGGATTACCTTTGCGCAAAATTATAATTGTATGGCAAAATTAGAAAATCGCAAGAAGCAGAATCCCAAGCTCCGACAGTCGGAACTGAGCGACGGACGTGCCAGCCTCTACCTTGAATATTATCTCGGCAGAAGTGAAACGCCTGTCATTGACGAGGACGGCAACCAGGTGTTTTACACCGAGGGAGCGATGGCGGGTAAACCGAAATATCAAATCAAACACTCCCGTAAGAAAGAGAACCTCAACCTGTATATATGGCTTCATCCCCGCAACCAGCAGGAGCGTATGCAGAACAAGGATACTCTTGCCCTTGCTGAAAAGATACGTTTTGAACGTGAGCAATCATTTCTGGAGGACAGGGAGGGCTATCGTCTCCGCAAGGATATGGACGAGGATTTCCTTGAGTTCTGCAACGAGTTCATCAAATCTCCGTCCCTCACCAAATATACTCGCATAACGCTCGGGCACGGGCTGCAAAAGTTCATGAACTTTCTTGCCGATACGCCGAGATATTCTCTCTACAAAAATAATCTCAAGATGACACAACTGACGGTCGACATGGTGGCTGCCTATGTTGAGTATCTGAAAGAGAACGGAACAGGCGACGGTCCGAAAATCTATTTCCGAATGTTCAAGCGCATGGTTACGGCTGCCGTTGACAAAGACCTCATCAAGAAAAATCCTTGTCGTGGGTTCGTGCTGAAAAACGACAACATGACACTGCAAAAAGAGATTCTTCTGCCGGAGGAGATACAGCAGCTTGTGGCGACGCATTTCGATGGCGAGAAGGGAGAGATTCACCGTGCCTTCATCTTCGGTCTATATACCGGGGTGCGTTGGTGCGACACAAACCAGCTCACATATCGCAATGTGGATTACTCCACAAAGACACTACGTTTCCAGCAGCAGAAAACAAAAGACCACAGCAGCCGCAGCTGGGTAATCGTTCCGTTGAACGACACACTTATCCGTCTGATTGGTGAGCCGAGTGATGACAACTTTGATGAGCGTGTGTTCAAGCCTGCCGCATTACAACATCTGCAACCTATACCTTCGGAAATGGGTGAAGGAGGCCGGTATCAAGAAGAAAATCACATGGCACTGCGCCCGGCACAGTTTCGCTGTGAATGTCCTTACCAAAGGAGCGAACATAAAAACGGTGTCAAGCCTCCTCGGACATACCTCCATAAAGATGACGGAGCGATACCTCCATGTCGTTGACAGCCTCAAACAGGATGCAATCGACTCTCTCGGAGAAATCAATTATGCACCGATGTAATGTAAATCACTATCCTACCCGAAGTCGATAAGTCCGCTGTGGTTTATCGGCTTTTTCTTTTCGCCGCCAATCTCCATGAAAACAAAACGGAAAAAATGGAGCATGAAAATCGGCAATGGGGATTACGACTTTGGAGTAAGACCAACCTAATATTCGGCGAGGGTTTTCAGCAGCTAAATCAATTTCGCGCTGCTGAAAACATACCTCGCCGAATCCCGACGGATTCCGTTCCGACTGATAAAATTTGACGGCTTGACGGCAACCGAATTATTGTGGATTCCATGCAGAAAGGATAACTATAATCGTGATAGAATAGCCATTTACATACTGCACCACATCAATATAGGCAAAATCCCACTCTTTGCGGTGAGGAAGAACTGGATTTGGCGAAAGATAGTTGAGGAATTGGGAGAGAGTGTACGATGCTCTCCGTAGGCGATGTTTGACTAACGCACATCGCCTCAATCAGTTGTCTATTGACGTCTTGATTGCAAGGAGACTGTTGGCACATCATGATGTATTGACGTATGAACGTACTGACGTATTGATGTAATGATGAACGAATGTCATGACGTAATGACGTATTGATATATGAATGCACTAACGTATGGAACACCTGAATGTTTGAACTAATGATTGAATGATTAGGTGAATGAGTGATTGAATGACTAATCATCTAAATGATTTGATGACTGAATGATTGATCATTCAGTTGATTGACGGATTGGCGACCTATTCAGCGGAGAAAGATATTGTCTGTAAAAAAAATTCGCCGCATTACACATTTATGTGAAATATTAGTCGTATCTTTGCGTTGTAATAATAAAAGCACCCCTACGAATATGAGCGAAGTTGAACTGGTGCTCGTCAACGACACCGACAAATGTACCATATACACAATTCAGTTTGCCGCTGAATCTGAAACCGAGTATGAGCGGTTTTACTCAAAATTCATCGCCGATGCGAAGCTTAATCAAGACCTGCTGCGTATCGTGCAACTCGTTGATAAGATTGCCGACGAGGGAGCTTTGGAACGTTTCTTCTGCCCGGAGGGTAAGATGCGCGATTCGGTCGTCGCACTCCCGATACTTCGCTCAAAACTCCGACTTTATTGTCTCCGGCTTTCCGACCAAATCCTTATCCTCGGCAACGGAGGAGTGAAAAACTCTCGCACTTACGAAGAAGACGATTCCTTGCGCGGTTATGTCCTCACTCTCCAAAAATTCGAGGAACTTCTCAAAGAGGGGCAACGTGACGGAACGGTGACAATAACCGCAAAAACCATAGACACCGACAAAACTTTTGAGCTATGAAGGATATTAGAAACCGATATCGCGAAATGGTGGCACAAGTGCCGCAGCCGATAAAAGATGAAATCGACCTATCCTTTGCCATTTCCAACAGGATAGATACTCTGATGAAAGAACGCGGACTCTCAAAGAAACAATTTGCCGATGCCCTTGGCAAACGCCCCGGTGAAGTTACCCGCTGGCTCAGCGGACAGCACAACTTCACAATCTCGACCCTTGCGATGCTCTCCTCCTTTTTCGGCAAATCTATAATCTCCGTGTAATTATGGCAAATGAATCGCTGTCAGCGGCCAAAGCCGCCAAAAACGATGAGTTCTACACCCAATACTATGACATCGAGCGCGAGATAAGTGCTTACCTTGAGTACAACCCCGATGTATTCAGAGGCAAGAAGATTTTACTTCCTTGTGATGATCCCGAATGGAGCAACTTCACGCTCTATTTCGCGCAACATTTTCAGACTCTCGGACTGAAAAAGCTCATTTCTACATCTTATGCGCCCGAAAGCAAGAAATACAAGACACCTTACCAACCCTCGCTGTTTGAACAGGACGCTCCGCAGTTCGACCCGGCAAAGACTTCCATACGCGGTAAAATCTTTGTCCTCGACCACGACATTGACGGTGACGGACGCATAGACTTCCACGACCTTGAATGGCGATACCTTAATGGTGACGGAGACTTCCGCAGCCCGGAAGTCACAGCCCTGCGCGATGAAGCCGATATCATAGTCACCAATCCGCCGTTCTCCCTCTTCCGTGAGTTCCTCGCATGGATAGTTAAAGCCGATAAGCAATTTGTGATTATCGGAAATATGAATGCGTTGACATATAGAGAAGTATTCCCCCTTATCAAAGACAATAAAATTTGGTTGGGCAATGGATTTCATAATGGTAACGCATATTTTCGTCCTATCGGCGAAAGGGAGTACGCGAGTGGCGTAAAGGATGAAACCACCGGGTTAGTAAAATTCAGAAACTGCTGTTGGTTTACTAATATTGACCACGGTCGCCGCCATCAGCCGTTGTCCTTGATGACAATGGAGGAAAATATCATGTATTCCAAGCACAAAGAGATACGCGGCAAAGGTTATGCACATTACGATAACTACGATGCTATCGAAGTGCCGTACACGGATGCAATTCCATCTGACTATGACGGCGCAATGGGCGTACCCATCACTTTCCTTGATAAATATTGCCCGGAGCAATTTTCAATCTTAGGGATAACTGATAGAGGGAATGAGTGGGGCCTCAAAACCAAAGAATATAGCATTGAAGATACTCCCAAATATGCAGATTTGAACCGACGAGGTGCAGTTGTTATTGATGGGACATTATCTTCAACCTATGCAAGATTACTCATTATCCGGGTCTCATAAGCGTTTAATTATCACTCTTGCATAGACTTGGGTATAGTAAGAACCACCGACAATATAATATGTCTCATCTACAGGAATTTCAGTATGTTGCAGCACAGCTCCGTCATTAAGTTTGGTAACGCGACTTTCTTTGCCGGAAGTATTTACTTGAATTTGTTCGGGATAAACTTTGTTTGCCCCTCCAAACCAAGTTTTTGTTATCCCTAAGATTGAAACAGTCTTACTCATTTGAATTTACGTTTGATAAGGACTCGTGCATATGGCTTTTGTGGTATACCATTCTCCAAATAGTAAAGCTGCCCATCTCTTAGGCTTGGATTTAGTTCTTTTAATTCACGGGGATAAGGCTTTAATCCGAGTTCTTTACCAGAATCACCCTGAGTTTGACCTAAGATTGAAACTAAACAACAATAGAACCTTATGAAAACAAAACTACATACAGAGTGGACAGTCGCCGACATCTGCGACGGCTTTGTCTACAACGAATACGAGGCCAAAGGCCTTTTCGGAATGGGAGGAAAACTCACCATTCAGCCGGAGTATCAGCGTAACTATATTTATGCTGACGGCAAACGCGATGTAGCAGTGATTGATTCCGTACTCAAGGGCTACCCGCTCGGAGTTATTTACTTTGTAAAGACTGCCGACGGACGTTTTGAGGTACTTGACGGACAACAGCGCATCACTTCGCTTGGACGCTTCTACAACGGAGCCGGAAAACTTAGTTGGAAAGACAGTCAAGGACTACCCCAAAGCCTTGAAAGCCTACCGAAAGAATTACGCGAAAAATTTCTGAACACTCAATTGCTTATTTATGAGTGCGAAGGTACGGAGCAGGAAATAAAGGAATGGTTCAAGACAATCAACATAGCCGGAGTACCGCTCAACAATCAGGAATTGCTCAATGCTGTGTATTCCGGCCCGTTTGTCACCGCTGCAAAGGAGGTGTTCAGCAATTCGCAGACATCTCAAATTCAGAAATGGAGTGCCTATATTAACGGCGCAGTCAACCGACAGGACTTTCTTGAAACCGCTCTCGAATGGGTGAGCCGGGGCAAAACCGAGGAATATATGCGCGACCACCGTTTTAGCTCGGACATCACGGAACTTGTCAATTACTTCAACTCCGTAATTGCCTGGGTACGTGCCGTGTTCCCTCTTGTTGAAAACGAGATGCGCGGCTTGCCGTGGGGTGAGCTTTATGAGCGATACCACGCCACACCTTACAATCCGACACAAATGGCTCAAAGAGTCAAGGAATTGTATGCTGACCCATACGTTAAGAACCGTCGCGGTGTGTTTGAGTACCTGCTTGGGGGTGAAACAGAGAGGAAACATCTTGACATCCGTATATTTGATGAGGCAACCAAGCGTGCCGTTTATGCCCGGCAGACCGAGGAGGCAAAGAAAAAAGGAATTTCAAACTGCCCCGACTGCGCCATCGGCCATCAAGCTACCGCGCAGAAAATATGGAAGCAAAGTGAGATGGACGCAGACCACGTTACGGCGTGGAGCCGCGGAGGGGCAACCTCGATTGAAAACTGCCAGATGCTCTGCAAGCACCACAACCGAGCCAAAGGCAACCGATAATCCGATTTTGCAGCGGTATATTTTGTGGAACTTTAATTTTCACTTAATATGCCATACACTCTTACTTTCGGCGAAATCGCCGATCGCTGGAAAGATGCTAAGCGCAATGTGGTGAAACACTCCACGTTCTGCGCCTACGCCCTCGTTCTCAAAACCCACCTTCTCCCGAAGTTTGCCGACTATACCGACATCACGGAGGAAGCTGTTCAACAGTTCGTGTTCGACAAAATCGCCGCAGGGCTGTCGCACAAGAGCATTCACGACATCGTGGCGGTGCTGAAAGCCGTCGCCAAGTTCGGAGCGAAACACGGTCTTTGTCAATCACACGATTTGGAGATTGTCTACCCTCCGTCCGTGACTGTCCGTCAACTCCCGGTGCTGTCGCTACTACATCACCGAAAGCTGATGCAATCGCTCACCGCTGCACCAACACCGCAGAACATAGGAATAATGCTTGCCTTATGCTGCGGCTTGCGTATCGGCGAAGTTTGTGCCATGCGCTGGGAGCAGGTGGATATGGTGCGACGTATAATCTCGGTTCGCGGCACGGTAGGCAGAATCTATAACTGCGAGAAAGGGGTTACCGAACATTACGCCTCATCACCCAAAACTCGCAATTCGGTAAGGGAAATCCCAATTTCCGCTCCACTGCTTGACGCGCTCCGCAAAGTGCGCCGACAACAAGAGGCAAATATATACGTTGTCGGTTCAGGCTCTACCCCGAAAGAGCCACGCACCTACCGCGAGACATTCTCCCGAATGCTGCGCCGATTGAAGATTCCGCCCATCGTGTTCCACGGCCTGCGCCATACTTTTGCCACCCGATGTATCGAGAGCGGCTGCGACTATAAGACGGTAAGCGTCATACTCGGTCACTCCAATGTGGCGACGACCCTCAATCTTTATGTCCATCCCAACCTCGACCAAAAGAAACGCTGCTTAGACCGGCTAAACAAATTCCTTCGGCTTGAAACCACTCCAGACAGGGATTTTCAAGAGTGAACGGCACAGGAAAAAAACAGGCAAACGGGCGTAGTTAAAAATCCCTAACGCCTTATAAATATCTCAAATTCATTTGTATCTGTTTTCCACCACCTTCCCCAAAAGTACACTATTCGTACACCGCAATATCTATATGAGATTGATTGTCAGAATAGTTGCAAGCCGTAAGATAAATTTTCCAGATTTCCAAGTGTCAAGAAGGAGCGTCGAGTAAACGCTTTTCAAAAAATATAGGCGTCAAACCCCACCCGCATGCCCTTGACCGGGCTTCTGCGTGTTCGGTCTGACGTGGCAAAGGTAGGAAAAAATTTTGGAATGGGCAAATTTTTGCGCGGAGCGCAAAAAAGTGTAGAGTCAAGTGGCAAGTGCAAAATTAGCAAATCATTCGGAAGAACTCAATTTTCGGTGTTGAAAAACCTAATTTTTTCCTCGGTCTCTCATTGATTTGGTACTGAACTTTGTTAAGTTGATCCTGGGAGACAAGTCTGAAATCAGTGCCTTTCGGGAAATATTCTCGCAATATCTTGTTCATGTTTTCAATCGCGCCCTTTTGCCCTGAGCAATACGGGTCTGCGAAATAAACGGTACAGTCCAAGGCGTTACAGATATTCTTGTGATTCATAAACTCAACACCATTGTCTGTTGTAATGGTGTGTACAAACTGCTTGTATGGCAGTAATAATCGAATGACTGCTTCCTCAACATCGGCCGGTTTCTTAGATGGGAGCTTTGTCTGAATGAAGAAGTTCCGGCTACGTTCGATTATGGTCAGGACAGCACTTTTCTGTTCGGCTCCGACTACCAGATCCATTTCCCAGTCTCCAAATCTTTTGCCGTCGGCCTCGGCCGGACGGTCATGGATTGAAACCCTGTCTGGTATCATGGATTTTCCTGCCGTCTTGTATGGCTTGGCCTGATGTCTGCGATGTTTCATTCCATGATGCGTGTACTGGCTATACTTCTCAAGGTCTGACCTTATTTCCTGATATATACGTTCATGGGATATCTGTATGCCCTCCAGTTTGAGTTTGCCGGATATCTGTTCGGGAGACCATCTTTTCTCGACAAGCAGCTTCATGGCACGTTCCAGAACACCGGGCTTGAGCGCTGTGTTCCTAACTATACGCTCCCGTCTTTCCTTCGCCATCTCATTTGCCAGCCCGGGACTGTAGCCGCCTCTCTTGTTACGGTTGCGTTTGAGTTCGCGACAGACGGTAGACGCCGCAATCTTTTTTGCGGGAGCCGTATTTCCTTTTAATGCCGCCTCTTCTTCGCGAAGGCGGTTCAACTCGTCTGCTATGGCCTGAAGCGAAGAACCATTTTGGCGCATGGCAGAAATTGTGTATCTTTGCGCAAGGGTTAATTGATTGTACATGAGCAATACAAAATTAATTAATCTTCGGGAGACTTCGGTCTCCCTTTTTGTTTTTTTGTATTGCCACTATGGGAAAGGTTTTCTTAGCCATGGCCGCCGTCTAAAATTATGAAAACGGAGCTGCCGCAAGACAGCCCCGTCTGTTTCCACGATTTCAGCGTGGCGGATGAATCTATTGCTTGGTCGAGTTGCTCCTCTGCAGGGCTCGCCTCCTCTTCGATCCACGGGGCAAAGTTAACACTTTCCCTTGAATCTACATCATTTAGGCTCCATAACGTTGCACTTCGTTTTGGAATCTACAGAGCGCAAAAAAGGATTAAGTATGAAGGATTAAGTATGAAGGACGCGGACTGGGTGCGGACTTGGCGGTTTCAAACCAGGGACTCGTGATTTTCGTCCTATGTTGCAAACCAAATAAATTAACATTTTTAACAACATTAGTGAAAAATATATAGGCGCATTATTGTTATAACACATAGAGAGTTGAAGCGGAAACAGGCTCTGCTGAGGAGCAACCTGTCAGGAATAGACTCTTCGCTTTACACCGTAAAGTTTCGAGGGCCGGTCAGCACCGGTCCTTTTCTTTACGGGTTAAGCCGTGATGCCTAAAAAAAACCTAACCCAATAAAGATAAAACTTGTCCGACAAACTCCTATAAGCGGACGCGATGCCGCAGATTCACGTTCAGTGATCAAGTTATGTGCCGCAAACTGGTTAAAGCGGACGCGATGCCGCAACGAAAACCTGGCGGTAAGATAGTTTGGCCGTTCGTCGGACAAGTGTTTTTTTATTTGAGAATTCCGTTCTCATATTTATTGCCGGTACGAAGTACATACCGTATTCTGTTAACAAGTTTACGCGCGATTCGGATTATCGCGTTGTTGGACTTCAGTCCGCGTTTTTTGTAGTTTGTAAAGACCATCCCCATGGCGGGATCAAGTGCGACAGCCCGCCATGCGCTCTCTATGAGCAGGCTGCGCAGCATCCTGTTGCCCCTGACGGTAATGCCCAGGGTCGTCTTTTTGTCATCCGATGCCCTCACATCTGGCACCAGCCCCACATATCCTGCCAGATGGTCGTCGGACTCGAATCTGTTTATGTCCACGACATAGGCGCAGATGGCGGCCGAGTTCAGCCTGCCGATGCCGGGGATGCTCCTTATCAGCCCGTCCATTTCCTTATAACGGGGAAGTAGTTTGGTCAGTATGTCCCTGTCCGCTTTTTTCACAAGGTCCGACACGTGGCGCAGCTCGGAAATGTTGTCCAGCATTATGTCCCCTGAGACGGGGGCAAGCCGCGGTGCCACTTCCTCCTCCATCCACCCCAGGAACGCGCGGCTCCAGTGTCTCGTGGCGGATTTGAACTCCTCGGGATAACCGATCCCGTGACGGTGCAGGCTGCTCTTCAGGCGGTTCTTCAGGCGCGTGCGCGCTGTCACGAGACGGTTTCTCTGCGACAGGAGCTCCCTGTGGCTCTCCACGGTCTCGTCGGGCACGAAGATGGCCGTCAGGCCGCCCTCCATGAGATTGCGGCATATCTTGACGCAATCGACCGCGTCGGTCTTGCGCATGCGTTCTTTCTGGGAGTCCGAGATGTCGGCTGCGTGGAACACGATGTTGTCGATGCCGTGCTTCAGCAGTTCGCGGTGGGCGGAGAAGCCGCTGAAGCCACACTCGTATGCCGAGTGGTAGGTCGCTTCAGGGAACTCCCTGTCAAGATAGGCGCGTAATGCCCCGGCGTCTGCCGGCTGTGAGAACGGTTTCTTGCTGATGTGACGGGTGCGGACGCAGATGTGCCACTGCTTGAGATGAACATCTAGTCCGATGTATACGTTTTCCCCTTTGAAGGAAAGTTTGTAACTTTGCGTATCTTCTAACTTTCGCATAGGCTTGGTTTTATATTATTGGTACTAACTATAAAACTTTTAGCCTATGGCGAAAGTTTTTTAGTTTCGTACGTTTGACGCTGCAAACATACGAACTGGTTTGAGGGATTGGATTTGTAGATTCCAAAACGAAGTGCAACGTTATGGAGCCTAAATGATGTAGATTCAAGGGAAAGTGTTAACTTTGCCCCGTGGATCGAAGAGGAGGCGAGCCCTGCTGAGGAGCAACTCGACCAAGCAATAGATTCATCCGCCACGCTGAAATCGTGGAAACAGACGGGGCTGTCTTGCGGCAGCTCCGTTTTCATAATTTTAGACGGCGGCCATGGCTAAGAAAACCTTTCCCATAGTGGCAATACAAAAAAACAAAAAGGGAGACCGAAGTCTCCCGAAGATTAATTAATTTTGTATTGCTCATGTACAATCAATTAACCCTTGCGCAAAGATACACAATTTCTGCCATGCGCCAAAATGGTTCTTCGCTTCAGGCCATAGCAGACGAGTTGAACCGCCTTCGCGAAGAAGAGGCGGCATTAAAAGGAAATACGGCTCCCGCAAAAAAGATTGCGGCGTCTACCGTCTGTCGCGAACTCAAACGCAACCGTAACAAGAGAGGCGGCTACAGTCCCGGGCTGGCAAATGAGATGGCGAAGGAAAGACGGGAGCGTATAGTTAGGAACACAGCGCTCAAGCCCGGTGTTCTGGAACGTGCCATGAAGCTGCTTGTCGAGAAAAGATGGTCTCCCGAACAGATATCCGGCAAACTCAAACTGGAGGGCATACAGATATCCCATGAACGTATATATCAGGAAATAAGGTCAGACCTTGAGAAGTATAGCCAGTACACGCATCATGGAATGAAACATCGCAGACATCAGGCCAAGCCATACAAGACGGCAGGAAAATCCATGATACCAGACAGGGTTTCAATCCATGACCGTCCGGCCGAGGCCGACGGCAAAAGATTTGGAGACTGGGAAATGGATCTGGTAGTCGGAGCCGAACAGAAAAGTGCTGTCCTGACCATAATCGAACGTAGCCGGAACTTCTTCATTCAGACAAAGCTCCCATCTAAAAAACCGGCCGATGTTGAGGAAGCTGTCATTCGATTATTACTGCCATACAAGCAGTTTGTACACACCATTACAACAGACAATGGTGTTGAGTTTATGAATCACAAGAATATCTGTAACGCCTTGGACTGTACCGTTTATTTCGCAGACCCGTATTGCTCAGGGCAAAAGGGCGCGATTGAAAACATGAACAAGATATTGCGAGAATATTTCCCGAAAGGCACTGATTTCAGACTTGTCTCCCAGGATCAACTTAACAAAGTTCAGTACCAAATCAATGAGAGACCGAGGAAAAAATTAGGTTTTTCAACACCGAAAATTGAGTTCTTCCGAATGATTTGCTAATTTTGCACTTGCCACTTGACTCTACAGAGGGATTGGATTGATTCTTTTTTTTGTTTTGTAACTAAATTTTGGTTATCTTTGTTGCTTAAATAAATGTTATTGGTACGAAGGATAAGCTTGTAGAGCGTTTTAAGTCGCAACCTTGTGATTTCTCCTGGAATGAGCTTGTTCGTTTGTTTGCCGTTTTTGGTTATGAAGTCGGCAACAAGGGAAAGACGAGCGGATCGAGGATAATTTTCAAGAAGGGGGAGAGCGCATACGCAGCTCATAAACCACATCCGGGAAGTATTGTCAAACCATACGTGAAGAAGCAGGTGATGGACTTCCTTAAAAATAATAAGTTGATATGAATACGATGAGTTATAGGGGCTACGTGGGTAGCATAGAGGTTAGCGAGGAGGATGATTGCCTTTATGGAAAGGTGATGGCTCTTCCGCATGACACGATGATTACGTATGAGGGTAACACCGTGGCGGAGCTTCGTGAGGATTTCCATGGTGCGGTAGATGATTACCTTGCTTTTTGCGAGGCTGAGGGTATAGAGCCACGGAGGAGTTATTCGGGGGTTTTGAATGTGAGGATTTCGCCGGAGACGCACAGTAAGGTGGCAATGCTGGCCAAGCAGGCTGGGGTTTCGATCAATTCGTTTATACGGAGTGCGGTGGAGAAGCAGGTATCGGCGATGCTTTAGTGGCCGCGGACTCGGTTGGCGCAGGCCGGGGACGTCCTGCTCTCCATGTTGGACCGGGTGGTTTTTGCAGTTTTTAACTTTTTTTTGATTTGTTGGGATGGTAAATTTTCTACTTTTGCACAGTTTTTGCTTTTTTGAGCAATGGATGTTGTTTGTGCTTTTGCGCAATAGGAGTTGCTTAGGCATTTTATTTCGTTTCATCATTCCCTCCTTATTATATATATATATGCATATGGAAAACCTCCCGATTGTATATCTTTTTGACTCTGTCGAGAGTCATGAGAATCTTCTCCCGCTTAGTTTTACCCGTCCCGTGGCTGATTTTCGCGTCGGCATAACCACCGTGCGTGAGAAATGGCAGCATGCGCTGCCGGGTGTCTACCGTTATCTTCCCGTGGATTACCTCCGGAGAAGTTTGGCGACGTGGCTGATCCGGACGAGGCCGCTCTGTTCGTAGCCGGAGCGTTGATGCCGGACCCGTTTACGGTGGACGACGTGATGTCGCTCCGCGAGGGGAGGCTTTGCTTGCCGCGGGCGCTCCCGTGGCTTTCAGGGAACGTGGCGCGATTTCGAGGAGGGGAGATGGGAAGGACGCGAACTGAAGGAGCTTCCCGATCTGATAAGGTATCCTTTCGACGTATTCCTGCTCAACGCTAAATGGACTGAGCGCGACTTTTTCAGGCTTACGGCCGGACGCGAGTCGCAGCCGCTCGACGCTTCGAACCGCGTGATCGGGGATTTCACGGACGGCGACGGCCGGCAGATGCTTTTCCTCGAAGAGGGGGCGAAGGTGCAGGGCGCGACGATCAATCTCGCGAAGGGGCCTGTCTACATCGGTCGCGACGCCGAGATCATGGAGGGGGCGGCCGTGCGCGGACCGCTCGCCCTCTGCGCGAATGCCAAGATACGGATGGGGGCCAAGATTTATGGCGGCTGCACCTTCGGGCCCTATTGCAAGGTAGGGGGAGAGGTGGACAATTCGGTCATGTTCGGGTTTAGCAACAAGGCCCACGACGGCTATCTGGGCAACGCCGTGGTAGGGGAGTGGTGCAACATCGGGGCCGGGTCAACGCCTCCAACCTCAAGAACGACTATTCAAAGATAAGGGTCTGGAACTATCATTCGCACACATTCATGCGCACCGCCTGCAGTTTTGCGGCCCGATAATCGGCGACCATACGAAGATCGGGGTCAACTGTATGCTCAACACGGCGACGGTCTTGGGCGTAGGGGTCAACATACACGGGGCGGGATTTCCGAGGGTATTCGTGCCGCAGCGAGGGAGCGCCGTAGGCGGATTCTGCAACGTCACGATGAAGAAATTCGTGGAGATCGCCGAGCGTGTCATGTCGAGAAGGGGCTGACGGTCACGGAAGGGGACAGGCGGATCTTCGAGAAAGTCTACGAGGTCGCTTCGCGATTCAAAGGATAGAGTTGCGGGCGGCTGACTCGGTTTGTCGCAGGCAGGGGACGTCGTGCTCTCCATGTTGGACGGGTTTTTTTTGGATTTTTTTTTTGGAATTTTTGTTGCGTAATAGCTTGATTTTTATTAACTTTGCAGAGTTTTTGGAGCGACCTTATCGGAGGCTTGTGCTAAATGGCTGGTTTGCAGGCGTTTGGCTTGATGCTTGCGAAGGATTGGGAAGCTTTGGGAATTGATAAAAATTAGAAACAGGATATAAACAATATAAACTTTTTAGAGACTAAGAATGCCAACGATTCAGCAATTAGTAAGAAAAGGACGCGTGGCTCTTAAGGACAAGAGCAAATCGCCTGCCTTGGATTCATGTCCGCAGCGTCGCGGGGTATGCGTTCGTGTCTACACGACGACTCCCAAGAAGCCTAACTCGGCTATGCGTAAAGTGGCGCGTGTGCGTCTGACAAACGGCAAGGAGGTAAACTCCTACATACCGGGCGAGGGCCACAACCTACAGGAGCACTCGATCGTGATGGTGCGCGGAGGACGTGTAAAGGACCTTCCGGGCGTACGTTATCACATCGTTCGCGGCACGCTCGACACGGCCGGCGTACAGGGCCGCACGCAGCGTCGCTCGAAATATGGAGCAAAGCGTCCTAAAGCAGCCAAGAAGTAAGGAAGCCCGATTCGAGGCGGCTTAATCCGGATCTCCGG
>PDYJ01002658.1_pt1 | contig 16085 bp, 20 predicted proteins | sample 1430841 | NCBI WGS metagenome assembly PDYJ01 (sample SAMN07237672, study PRJNA390542) | Gut metagenome, whole genome shotgun sequencing project. | isolation source: fecal pellets | host: Mus musculus | place: USA: New York, NY | collected 2016-10 | reverse complement strand
TTTCAAAACAGGAGGTGGCGGCTGCTCAGGCAACAAAAGCATGGAGAGTAAGACTTGAACAACTTAAAGTTTCCATAAAGGGTTTTGGAAGCTCTATTGCGGCGTTCTTCTTAAACCCGGTCACATTAGCAATGATGGCGATTGGCAGTCTTGCAGCATTGTGGCAACGACATTCTGCCGCAATGAGCGCGGCAAAGGAGGTGGGGGATGATTTATTCACAAAGGCTTCCGAGGGGGCGAACAACCTCAAAAAAACGCTTGATGCCCTCAAGCCGGCAGAAGGATTGTCAGATATTGACTTGGCGCAAGGAATTGAAAAAATGGAGCAGGCTATAATGGACTATTCGCCGACTCCAATCAACGATATAAACGAAGCCCTAACAACACAGGACGGACATTTGCTTACGCTTGCAGAGCGTTATGAAGCCTTGCGCAAAAAGGTAGGAGAACTTAAAGAGGCTTTTGATGGAATCCAATTCAATAAAGTCAATAAGGCTGTAGAGAATGCGCTGGCTGACACAAAAGAGGGATGGTTTTTTGACGGACTGGAGAAAAACCTTAAAGATTATGAAAATGCCAAAAGCATACTTGACAAGCATATAAGAGACTATTCTGTTGAGCATAAAGAAGATTTGCATGACATAGTGGAATCTGCGTCCAAACAAAGCGAGGCTTATAGGAATGCCATTCAGAATATGTCAACCGATGCTCAGAAGTTCTATGAACTTATCTTCAATGGTGGCAGATATAGTAAGGATTTGGATATAAACCTCCAAGGGAAAATCATCGATGCGACAGAAGGAGGTTTTTGGCAGAATGCCGGAGAAAACATAACCAATCTCGATTTACGAGGGACAGGGCAAAGAATAAATGCCGCTTATAATACACTTATGGCGGATGCGGAGAAATTCAAGGAAAGGTTTAATGCGGCTCTTTCAGAAATAGGGACAGACCCGAAATCAGTCTCTCCTGAGCAGTTGTCAATAGCGTTGAACTCCATGCTTGATAAATTCGAGGTGGGCGAGGACACAAAGATGATTCTCGCCAAGAAATTGGAGCAGCTTTACGACATTACTCTGATTGATGATAAGGTTACTCCCATATTTACTGAGAAGTTCCGCGAGATTGCAAACGCATCAAGCAATAAGGCTGTACAGGAGGCGATGATTGTATGGCAGACGCAGGGGTGGAATAAACTATCTCAAACACAACGGAATTTACTGGAGAGTCTTTTTGAGCAAGCCAAGGCGCAATCAAAAAGCAGCGTAGAGGCTGTCGTTGGCGATATGAACACCTATCTCGCCTCACATCCGGGGCAATGGAATGTAGTGGTCAACATGGTGACATCTCAGATGCAAAAAGAGATGCCTGATTGGACGCGAAATGCAATAGCTTCAAGAGGTGGCGAGTTTAAAGGCAGCAAGGCCGCTTTTGGCTATCTTAAAAAATGGGGAGAAAATGGCTCACAATTTGGAGCAAGAAATGCGGCTCAACAAGCATTGCAGGATGCAGAGAATGAACTTAAATCTTATGTCACCGAAGCTGACAAGCTGACTCCTGCTTATAAAAAAGCATTGCAAAAGAAAGAGGACATTCAAGAGGCAATCAATTATCTTGGGTGGGGAGATATTCAAGTCAAAGACCAAAAATCCAACAAACATCCCAAAGGTTCTCAGAAAGACCCCCTCGCCGAATCCCTCAAACAACGCTTGGATGTTCTTAAAAAGGCATATTCCGAATATAAGAAGGAGCTTGCCACAATGAGCAAGGACGCAGCGTTGGAGCGCATTAAGGAAGCCGGCATATTTGATGAATTGTTTACAGGGAAGTATGCTATTGGGGATTTCGGGGATTATAAAAAAAGTCCTTGAAAAATTGCTTGCCGATGCGGAAGCATCCCTTGAAGGGCTGTCTGAAAAAGACAAGAATTTCAAAGGACGGCACGACCTTGTTATATCCCTCCGCACATTGCTTAATCTTGAGATTCCCCGTGACGAGACCAAGGAGGCTTTTGAAAAGGCAAAAAGCGAGATTGATAATCTTGTAAAGGGTTACACGGATAAATGGAATTTCCACAAACAGCTTTTTGAACTGACAGGCGACCGTGAGACATCTATCAAACTTGCGTTTGGTGAAGATGTGGCTTGGCAGACCCAAAGTCAGATGCTTGAAAGCATACTCAACACACAGCTTGCGGAGAGAGGGCTTGATGTGCCACTGACAATATCTGACGAGGAAGCCAAAGAGAAGCTGAAAGGCACACCGCTTTATGATTTGCTTTGGAAACCAACGAAAGAAGCAAAACTAAAAGAGGGCATAGACCTGCAAATCAATGTGGCGAAAGCTGTGGCTGATGCCGCCTCTATTGCAGACAAGATAAAAGTGCAAATGGGGTTGAGGGAGGCTGACGAAACCATGCTGCGGTCAAGTAAAAAGGAAGACGGTACAGAATACTCCGAAACTGAGATTGCTGCATACTTAAAAAAATATGATGACAGGATTGAGGAGCTTAAATCCTCAATGCTCGAACTGCTACCTATATGGGAGCAGATATTCGGCGACCACCAATATCAGAGCTACGGACAGATACAAGCAGCTTCTGATATTGCCAAGCAGATAATTGATAATGCCAAAATCAACAAAGACGCTAATGGCAAGCCTGTATCGTTCACATCCGTATATACAGATGCAGAGGGTAACGAGCAGCAGATTATGGGCAAAATCTCGCAGCTTGAAAAACTCCGTAAAGCTATACAAGACCTTTATAAAGAGGGTCTGAAAAAGAATCCGTTTGCAACGCTTTGGGAAAACCTTAAAAAAGTGTTCAACGGTGATTGGAAAGATAAAAACATCACCGAGAAACTTGCGCTTATTGGTGAGAGCGCAGCCGAAAGCGCACAACTTGTAGGCAATCTCGCCGGACAACTCGCAGAGATGTTTGAAGCGGCAGGTAATGACAGTGCGGCACAAGCCATGACCGATGTGCAGGACGTAATGAATACTGTAAGCAATATCGGCAAGGGATTTGCGGAAGGAGGTCTTGTGGGAGGTATCGCAGCAGCAGCCGGAGAGGCTATCGGATGGGTAACGAAGGCATTCCAAGCATCAGCACGGCACAAGGAGGCTTTACGAGCTATCATGAACGAGACCCTTGCACAGCAGAGGGAGTATAATCTCCTGCTTATGCAGCAGAATCTCGAATATAAAAAGGCGGCTACCATACTCGGAGAAGACACCTACGGCAAAGCAAAGAACGCCGTAAAAAGTGATGAAAGATGCCTACAAGGATTTGCAGGACGAGTTGGCGGGTACGGCTGAACAGCAGGGCAACGAGCGACGCAAAGCCAACAGTAGCCGTATGTTCGCCCGTATGTTCGGATTGGGATTTGACGAGGCGAAAGCGAAACTTCGTCAAGCCTATGCTGGACTTGCTGACATCGAAATCAAGACAGGGCACAAAAAGACCGGTTTGTTCGGATGGGGCAAAGGCAAGGACATCTATTCCTCCATCCTCAGTGTTTACCCAGACTTGATTGACGCTAACGGCAAATTCAATACCTCCCTTGCCGAGACAATCATAAACACACGCAAAATGTCTGACGAGGACAAGGCTGCGCTCCAGAATATGATTGACCTTGCCGAACAGGCTGAGGCTGCATACGAGGAGCTGAACAGTTATATGACCGATATTTTCGGTGAACTCGGAAGTTCCATGACAGATGCCCTTGTGTCGGCTTTCGCCAACGGTTCTAATGCCGCCGAAGATTTCTACGATTCCGTCTCGGATATGCTTGAAGCTCTCGCAAAGCAGATGATTTATTCCGTCACCCTCGCTCCGCTCATAGAGGAGGCTCAAAAGAAGATGATGGACGTCATGCAGAACGATGCTATGTCTGATGAGCAAAAAGTTTGGGGCTTGGACTGGCATTCTTGATGGTTTGCTTGACGACGCACTGAAACAGCAGGGCGTGGCAAACGACCTTTTCAAGAAATATCAGGACATGGCTGCTGAGAAAGGCTACGACATATTCAAGCCGGATGGGGATTCCAAGAGCGGTCTATCAGCGGGAATCCAATCCTCAATTACAGAGGACACGGGTAGTCTTGTAGCCTCCTACTGCAACGGCATACGTGGGGATGTATCGGTGCAGACCCATGACTATTGGCCCCGGTTACTTGACGATGCTCTCCCGCAGATGAACGTCATAGCGCAGTCTCAACTCGACACGCAGCGTCAGATTGCCGAGAACACTCTGCGCAATGCAGTGGCGGCTGAGGCGATACAAGTGTCAACCGCCAAGCTGGTAGAGCTTAACGACCAGATGGGACGCTCATGGCGCAGGATAGCAGAAAGGAATTGGGGATATTCATAAATAACAGAGGGAGGCGTTGGTGCCTCCCTCAAACAGCTACCCAACTCTCACAAGTTTCAAAATAAGAGTTAGTTGTTCTTTTCGGTCACTGTCTCTGTCCCAAGACGCATACTCAGAAGCAACCTCATCAACGCCGAGAACGATGCGACCTCGCACCTCATACGAATTGCCTTTGTGCATAACTATCGTGCCGGGAACGGACAAGGCTCTCTCAGTGGAGAATCCAGCAGGGATTTCAACTTTATCTCCCTCGAAATCTAAAATTAATCTATCCATATAGTTCTGAATTGGTTTTTCAAAATTACAAATAAAAATCGGAATATGAACAATCTAAGCGAAACACTCAAACAGCAAGCCGTGGATTTAGGCTTGTGTCACCCTTGGACTGAGGCGTGGGGCGACTGCGACCAGCAGGAGTTGATTGACAAGTATAAAAAGGGCATCGACTTCTGTATTGACAAGCAGTACCCCTCAAACGAGTTTATCAAGGCGAACTTCGACCGGGCATTGCTCAACGCGAATCTTATCTTTGTCGATGAGTACCTTGATTTCGACATGATGCCGAGCGGAATCTATATCCTCAACGGCGAATGCTCCGGCTCAATTCGCTTCGCTCCGTGGACTGCGGTGACTGTCTATGTCCGACACACTTCCAACGTCAGAATCATCGCCGGCGACTTCGCCAAGGTGTTCGTAAGGCTCTATGATGAGGCTGAGGTCGAGACCGAGGCTGAGGAGGGCGCGGTTGTGAGGGTGTATGACAGGAGGTAACGCAACATCCAACGCAGGGGCTAACTCGGCAAACACCGCCATAAAATGTTGGCACACTTCTATTTGTGATGATTTTTGCTTATGCACTAACGCAAGCTCTAACGCACCCTCTAACGCAAACGGACAGCCAAACTTAATCGGTTATCCGCTGCTTTATTTGCGACATTTCGGCGAATTGCGGTAATCATAGACCGGGATATTGTGAATTGCCCGCATTTCCTCAGTGCGTGATTGAGCGAGCGCATCCACCATTTCGTTGAACTCATCGCCGTTGTGCCCTTTGACCCACTCAAACCGCACAGTTTTCAGCCGGGAGGCGTAATTGAAGTACTGCCGGATGACATTGGCATTTGGTCGAGTGAAGTTATTGGCGTTAGCCTTGTTTGTCAGTACCTGTATGCAATACTGCGAGTCGGTATAGATGACAAGCGTTGAACCGCTCGGAACTGCCGCCACGGCACTCAGAATCGCCATTAGCTCCATTTTATTGTTTGTTACCCCGACAAAGCCTTTGGAGTTTTGCTTGACGAGGTTGCGCTGGCTGTCGAGTATGACATAGGCGGCGCCGCCCTCACCATAGGGAGAGAGATTATTGCATGATCCGTCAGAATACGCGATGTAGTCAGGAATAAAATCTATATCGTGAGAGATGGTTAGTTTTGCTTTCGGCTCTGAAATAGGCTTTATCTTACGAAGCCCATCCTTTGCCAATTCTTTAGCTTCTTTAAGCCAACGTAGTTCCTTAACTCTACCGTGCAGGATAGAAACTGAATTATGAGCTTCTGCAAGTTTCTTGAAACCCTCGTTCAATTCTTGATACTTTGAGTGCTTATAAATAGAGCTGTGCAATCCGTTATAGTCACAGATGATTTCAACATCGCATGGCTCGTCTAATGAGGCTAATGCACCGCAAGCTCCTTTTATGAGAGCAGCAAGATAGGTTTCGTTATCATTAGCTGGTGTGGTGAATTTGTAGATGCGATTATTCGTGGGATTGAACACGATGCACCCTGCGACATTTGCGCCTTTTGCAGAGACATAGCTTATATAGATTTTCGCAATTTTCATTTTTGCTTTTATTAAAAATTATTATTTTAATAATCAGCTTGTTATAATTTAGCTTGATGTAGGGGATTAGGCTCGCGGTCGCAGCAAGCCCTAAAGAGAGTTGAAAAGTTCTCTCCATTCGGGCTTGGCGGATATGAAAGTGCCGTCAGCTTTTTCATGAGTTATCCGTCTCCCTTGCGGCCTATAACACCTCGGGGGTCTGGTGGCTTTCGGGGTTAAGCCCGGTTCAGCGCAATCCACCTGCTTCGCTCCACTGTAATGAACAGCCCGTCCTGCCTACGCAGTCCTTTCAGTGGCTTACAACATGCGCCAAGTGGTCTTTCGGTCGGCAGACGCATGAGGTCGAGGCTTCCGCCTCATTGGTTCTTCTCCTCCTATCCCCGTCCGCAGTTCGTTCGCATGGGGCGATAAAAAGAGAGAAACCATATCAAGGGCATTCGATTGGCTTCTCTCAGTGCAGCGAGGTATCGTGTCGCTGTGATATTTTCCGTAATGTTTTGCCCTTGATACGGTGCGAAATTAATGTAAAAAATCCGATGAAAAAAATTGACATTTCCGTAAGAATTAGTAAATTTGCGATATGAATGTATTTAAAATATGTTCTAAAGTTAACGCCTTTAGGCAAAGCATTGACAATCAATCGATAAGGCTGCTGCGATTTTTCGTTCGTAACGAAAAGGTCGTGGGTTCGAGTCCCACTCGCGGCTCAGTTTTTAAAAGGTTGTTAATTAGATTGTTAAGACTAATTAACAACCTTTTATATTATGAGATTGTTGCTTTATTAGGACTCTAAAACGTCAAAAGATGCCCAAATTTGAGCCTATCAAATATGTTTAAAATATGTTCTGAAGATAAATATTGTTTTAACATAAATTAACATTATGGCAACACTTTCGTTGGCAATTATCAAGTCGAGACCCAATAAAGACGGGTCTTATGGTATTAAGATTGCTGTCGCATCGCAAGGTTCCACAGCTTTTATATCTACGAGATTTAAGGTAGAAAACATAAAGCAATGGAAAGGAGGGAAAATCGTAAGACATCCGGATGCGGATGTGAGCAACCGTAAACTTCGTGCTCTCCTTTTGGGATATGAAAATATTCTTGACTCGATGCCCAATCCCAATGTGTCGGCTGTAGATGTCAAGTCTTATCTTGAAAGCAGGTATTGTAAATTTGATTCCCTGAAAGGTTACACTGAGGTTTATATCGCACGGCTTGAAAAAGAGAACCGCGTCTCGTATGCTCAAAACATGGGTTACACTCTGAAATACCTAATTGAATGTTTTGGCGAGAGCATGACACTACAGCAATTCACCCCGTCCGCACTTATGTTATTTGAGAAGCACCTGCGCAAGGGAGGAAGTTCCGACACCACAATCAATATCCGCATGAGTCATCTGAAAGCGTTGCTTAATGCAGCAGCCAATGACGGCACTGTGGAGTACAAGGTATTCCCTTTCCGCAACTACAAGATTCCAACAAAGGCTGTGCGAGACATCTGCATCTCCAAGGAGGAGCTTCGCAAGCTGCGTGAGGCTGAATTTAAGGGTGTGTCAGAGCGTCGGCACACTGTGGCACGGGATTTGTTCATGCTGTCGTTCTACTGCGCCGGAATCAACCTTACAGACCTTATGGATGCAAGGCTTGACGGCGAAACCATAACCTTTGTCCGTAAAAAGACCGCCACAAAGAAGCAAGGCGAAAAAGAAGTGTCGATAACCATCCAGCCGGAGGCAAGGGCGATTATCGACAAGTATCTGACAAAAGAGGGTAAACTTGACTTCGGCTATAATTACAGCCAATATGAGCAATTCCGCTCGTTTGTCACCAAAGGGCTAAATAAGATTGGGGAGGAGTTGGGGTTTGAGAAAAAACTGATGTATTACTCTGCCCGCAAGACCTTCGTGCAGTTCGGCACCAATCTTGGCATACCATTGTATATTCTTGAATATGCAATAGGACAGACCATCAAGGATAAGAACAACCGCCCTATCCACGATTACTTCAAGGTCATGCGTCCGCAGGCTGACATGGCTATCCGAACAATCATTAGTTACTCGATGGATATGGACGAGGAGGAAACTCCTATCCCGGAATGGGCGAGGAAGTATGTCACGAAAAGTTAAAACCGCTGAGGTCAAATGTCGGGTTCTTAACATCATCCCACGACTCAAACGCCTTGCGTGATTCCCTGATGGATGCGGAGGACGGACGGCGGAACTTATGTTCTTTGCCCTTGCCGTCTTTCACGGTGTCGGTCTTGGGATAGATGGTAACTGCGCAGTCGACACACATCAATTCGACCTGCGCGATGCTCATGCTCCACAGATAGTAAAACGGCGGAGTTATCGGGATTCCGAAAATCCGCAGAGGCTCTGCTAACCAAGGTCGCTCTTTGCAGATTTCCCAACTTTGCCCCCAAAAAGTTCTTGATGGGTAGCTACGGCTTCCTCCCGATTCATCTTCATTATCGTCTCCCTCATTCCTATCAGTAATGTGGTATTTATCGAGTAGACCGCCAGAGCCACATCCGCTTTTTTTTTAATCAGGGAGACAGCTTGTGTAAGCTCAATGTCAGTATAGGCACGGACATAGGCATACCACCGCCAAAGTATGCTCCAGAACAACTTGATTTTTGAAATAACCGTTGAGGCGTGCGGCTGCAAGGCATTTATGCCCGACAACAAGCTCATTGCCGCCTTTGTCGGTCATGATCCGGGATATTTTATGCAACCCGAACTGATTGAGGAATGGCAGGGTTATTTTTCTGCCGCGAATCTCCGCATAATCCTTTTCATTGTCTACGGTGCGCTCCAGCTCTCGTTCGTCAGCCATCGAGGGCTGTGTGGGTGCTTTTGTTTTTCTTGCCATATAGATACATTAAAAGGGCGACGGCATTTCTACCGCCGCCCTCGGTTGTCGGGTAAGCTCCGGGGTTATGCTCCGGCTTCCGTGGTTGTCTTGATGCCGATGTAGTAGTCTGCGCCTGTGCTGTCGGGAATGGGGGTGATAACACAGTTGAAGTATGAGGGATTGTCGCCGTCACCGAGTACGGGAGTTGCGAAAATCTCCACGTTGGGGAGATAGACCACTACCTTTTCATCGTCAGACACGAAAAGAAGCGAGCATTCCACCTTCTTCGGAGTGGCGGAGTAGCCTTGGAACTTCACGCCGAGAGCCGCATTGGTGGACGATGCGCCCTTCTTGTTGCCGAGAAGCGATGCGATTTCGTCGGAGAATGAGGGAATCTGAAACGAAATGTCGGGGTCGCCCTTCTTGGCATAGGAAGTCCAGTTGGTCTGGTCGATGAGTTTGATTCGGGTTACGTCAGCCTCGCCCATGTTGAACGTCACACTTTCGTCAAGAATCGGGAGCTTGAAGTCAAATGTGCCGGTCAGAGCCGACGGGAGCTGGTTGATTGTTCTGTTGAGAAATACTTTCTCAACACGACCGAGGACATCGTGAAGGTCGCTCGGATTGGTTGTGGCGGTAATTTCGGTTGCTGCCATAGTTATTGAGTTTAGAGAGTTAATTTTTCTGTTGGATGAATGTCAAAATCCTTGTGGATTCTGATGTTGAATTGGATGATAAGCGTGTGGAATCCTGCACCGTCAGAGCCTCCGGCAAGGAGTAGCGGTTTGGTGGCAAGGTAGAGGTCGGTACGTATCGGGAAAAGAGCTGTCACGGCCTCCTGCAACTGATTGAGCCGAAACGTGTTCTCCAGCCCGCCCTGCACGTCTCGCACGAAGATTGAGATTTTACCCCGTGTGAGCTGGTAGGTATCTGCCGCGTCCTCGATGTTGTTGAGGGCGATAAGCAGAAACTCCTGCATCTGCTCGCCTACGGCATTGGGTCGTGTCGTGATGAAGCGGTTGGGGGTGATGTCTGCCGTCAGCTCGTCAAGCGACTGCAACACTGCCATTCGGGGGAATACAATCTTGCTCATAGTCAGTCGGGCATGGGTGAAACATTGAGGGCATGAATATCTTGGCATAGTCGAAGTTGGCGGTCAGAACGTCTATGTTCATCTCGTTTTCTTGGTATGAGGCATATTCAACGCCGTTGCAGACAACCAAAACCCAACCTTTCGGTGACGGTTTGTGGGATTGCAGGAAAGCAATGCTTCGTTCTGCCTCCATAGTCCCGTTTGTCGAGACTTGCGCTGTAAACGTATGCTCCTGCATCTCGCCGTCCCATCGTTGGCTTCCGGCATAGAATCTTTGCCCCCTGCCAAGTTTGCGGCGTAGTGGCTTGGAGATGCTTCCTGCCGAGGTCTCGATATGGACGAGTTGCCCGTTGACATACACACCTGCGCATAGGAGTTGATGGTGTTACCCGTCATGTTGTGTCCGGCAAATATTCGTCCCTGCGTAGCGGCTTGTATATGCTCTTTAGCCGCCGGAACAAATATCTTGTTCAGGACATGACGTGCAATCAAATCCTTTGCTATCTGTGTACCTCTCTGTAATGCCGCCTCGTTGCTCATAGCCTTAGTTGCTTGGTGTGTTACACAATACTGCGGTACCTCCGCCCATGAGCTGTGTCGCGTCAATCATTACAATACGCATCCCTTTTCAGTGCCTACAAGGTCGGTCACGTCTATAAGGTCTCCCTTTTGGATTCCTTTGACAATGCCCGGAACGCTCACACGGTAGTCCGCGATGTCAACCTTGCCCGTGGTGTTCGTGCCGGTGTTGAACGTGCGGATGTTGGTGGAACTGCTCTTGCGGCATTCCCCCTTGTAGATTTCCTTAATCACACCGTCGGGTTGAAGCTTGTAGCCCCTCCTTGCGGTAGATTATGCACTGATGCGGAAAACGTGGATTGACTATCTTCTGCGCCATACCCTCATGCCTCTTGCGTGGACTCTGATTGTTGATTTGGTAAGGACTTTCTCGCCCCACTTCTCGCGCAAGTCGATATATTTCTGCCGCCATTGCTTGATGTTTTCGCTACTGACCGTCCAACCTCCCTCGTATGACTCCATGAGCCGTCAACCTCTTTGTTGGTCGCTCCGCCTACGGGCTGTCGCACAATTTGTAATACGCCTCGGCTTCCGCCAACTCAATCTCCCTTTCAGTTAAATCATCATAGGGAGTGTCGTAGGCGAGCTTGCGCCTACGAAGCACCACCCGAATATCACCCTCAGTCAAGAGGGTGTGATATTTCGGATAGATGCTGGCCTATTGTGTCAACCTCGGGACTTTGGCAATTATGTCAGTAGTGTCCTCGCTCATCTTTTATCAGCCTTGGATGTTCAGGTAATACATGTGACGCGTCTTGTTGGGTACGCACAAGCCTGTGACTCCGATTTGACTACCTGTGTCATAGGCTCGTCTGTGAATACCTGTCTAAGCAGTGTGGCGTCCACCGTCGTAGAGGGCTACACGCGCTTCCGGGTGTTTCCATATAGAAAGGCTTTCCACACTGAACGTCACCTATAATGCCGTCTGGCACATACACAAGCACATCGTCCTCAAACGAGGGATTTCTGAATTTCAATCTTTCGTGTTGGTCGGATTGTATTTTTCATTAAACTCCTTGTTGTCGATTACTGTGATTGTTCGCACCAATAGCGTCTTCGGATGAATGCCTTGAGCGCGGTGTCTGAGATAGTTTTGCCGAAAGCGAGTCGCTGTGCAGCGTCCGATTATATCAGGTCGTGTCGAAATGACGTAGGCATTGCGGAAGTAGTCGAGCTTCGCAAGGGTGCGCCAAGTTTTTCTTGGAACACTCCCAATGACCGGGACCTGCGAAGTCAACCTGTTCTGCGTTGTCTTTCACATCCTGCATGACTCCGATAGGGATTATGGTCTTGCTACTGCGGTGTTCTGCGTCACAGTTCCGTCAGCCGCACGTTCTTGTACCATTTGCGCTGTCCCTGATATTCTTTGTAGGAATACCGAAGTCAATCTCAAACGAGATTCCGAGCGGGTTGTTTTTCTTGTCGATGACAAGTTTACCCTTGTTGGAGACGATACGGTTACGCTGGTTGCGGAAAGTGTTGTAGTTACCGCCAAGCAAATCGTCAACGCCGTTGAAAAGCAGCTGCATGACGATATTTTTCCACTTTCGGGAGTGGTTTCGTCCAAGTTCTTTTGCGAGCAACGCCCTTTTCGCGGATGATTTTGCGGTTGAGGACGATTTCGTGCTTGAAAATAGGCAGACGCCGCCAGTTTTCAGCGAGAATCCGTCAGTTGATTTTGGTCGCACCGTCCGAATCCTCCGTCGGTATAGGTCGCGATTGTGTACGGACGGATTGTAGCCTCCACCTGCTCGAATGTCGGGTTGATAGGGAATATTGGGGTTAAGCGCAAAGCCCATCTGTGCAAAAGTTCGCTTCCGCATTGTATTTCTCTGCGAAAGAGTCCTCCACAAAGAGGTCGAAAGCGGAGCGGTCTCCACTATCCACATACCCCAACGAAGCAAGCCCTTTGGCTACAATGTCGTAGTATTCTTTACCCTCGTGTGTACATTGTTTGTCTGTTTTAATTGTTGATTATGCTCCTGTTCCGCCGGAAGCGGTGTATTCTCTGCCCTCGCGTATGAACGAAATCATGGGGAGGTTTGCTTCCACGGAGGGTGGGATCACCGTCGGCTCCGGCGCGATCTGCGTAGATTTTGCCGGAAGTCACGATTGCGCCGTGGCGAGAATTGGATTGGAGGGTATGCAGATGTCGTTTGAAGAATAAGTCCGTTTACCTTTGCGAGCTTGTCTGCCGCAGCGTCAGCCTTGACTATCTCGACGGTGTTTGCCTGCTGGTCGAAAAATCGCCATAGAGCCTGCGGAATCACATCGCCCGGTTGATACAGCGAAACATCAAGATTTCCGCCGAAATGCTCAACGCGATAGGTGCGCACCCAAACGACAAGATTTCCGCCGATTTCAGCAGAGTGGCCTCCGATGGTGTTGAATGTTCCGTTCTGATAAGCCATGTTTGTTTGGATTTTGATTGTTACTGTTTCTTAGGCAGTTCGCCCGGCTCGTCGCTGTTGCTCTTTGAAAGCCTCGCGGCGGTCTGCCATCTCTTTTTCCGCCTCCTTGCTTGCGCCTTGCCTGCCGGAGCTTCCGTAAGGTGCTGCCCCATCGCCATGATAGCGTTTGAGCAGCCTTTCGTACTCCTTTTTGGCGTTGGCGGTTACATCTTCGGCGGTGTCGTTATCCCCGATTTGCACAGCTTTCACAGCGTCCTCCCAATCGCCTCATTCGCGACTTTCAGCGATTTGCCTTTGCAGTCACTTCGGAGCGGAGGTTATTTGCGGTTGCGTTCTTCGCACTCTCGGCAAGTTTGCCTTCAAGCTGTTCAATACGCTTCAAAAGGTCGGGGTCTCCGCCCTTTTGGCTGCGTTTCGGTTGTTTGCAAGCCGGACGGGCTTGTAGTTTGTCTTAAAGTCGTTGACCGCTGCGGCCATATCATTGCTGAAATTCACACTGAGGGATTTGAGGAACTTTGTGTGCCTCTCCCAATAAGCCTCGTCAGGCTCTGTTCCCTCAGATGGAAGATTGTCGTTGATATAGTCACCGAGTGTGCGCTGGAGAGAGAGAGGTTTAGTCTTCTGCTTTCAAGCCTTTCTGTAATGGTGGATAAGATTTGTTCTTTTTCCATTTGTCTGTCAAATTGTTAAATAAAAAAAGAGCCTCAAATCGGAGCATTGCTGCTCGTTCATTGAAAGCTCTTTGGCTTTTCTCCTTGTGGAGTTATGTAATTTGTGAATTGGGTAAGACTCGAACTTACGCCCACGGATTAAAAATCCGTTGCTCTAACCTTCTGAGCTACCAATCCAATTGTGGGCGCAGGGCGGACTCGAACCGCCGACCTTTGGGATATGAACCCAACGAGCTACCAACTGCTCTACCGCGCTATATGTGGGAGTGAAAGGACTCGAACCTATGAACTCGTTAGAGGGCGGATTTACAGTCCGCTGCAATTGCCGCTATGCGACACTCCCAATAACCTAAATCAATCTTCTTTATCTATTACTGCAACCTTTATGTACTTTTTGCATCGGCGGCACTTGGCCGGAACAGACCTTTTGTGTGCAGACTTTCTATTTCAAAAAGTTTCTGCCCGCAACAAGGGCATACCGCAAGCCTGTTGCGGTCACTTCCGTCTGTCTGGTCAGTGTCTTTCTTTGCAATTATGTTCATATCGGCGTATTATCACCGCAAAATTAGGTTTATTTTCCTATAAACAAAATAATTACACAAGAAAATAATGTTATTTTCCCGAAAATAGACTAAATTTGCATTTGAATAACCACATTAGAGCTTTCATAAAGCCGGATTTTCGCTTTACAGCGGACTTCCGGCTTTTCTTTTTATGAGAAAAGGCACGGATATAATGACATTCCTTGACGGGCGCAAAGTTGTGTCCTACGATGCCATTGTGTCCGTAAGGGAAGCGATAGACAGCAAGAAGTCCAACGACAAGGCTATACAGGCAGGAGGGCAGGAAAATATACTCTCCTCTGATGCCGATATTGTGATTGGCGGGGGGCTGTCGAGGCGGTGCAAATCGTGGGTTCTCTGCTTAATAGTGTACTCTATGACATTTACAACCCGAACTTCCGCTCTGTGATTCTCCGAGCCGGAACTGATGACCTTTCTGACCTTGTTGACGTGTCTTTCGATATTTTCCGTGATTTCGGAGAAATAAACAAGTCGAAAGACGATATGACTTGGAATTACAAAAACGGAGGATGGCTCAAATTCTCATTCCATGCCGGAACGATGGAGAGCTTTCGCACACGTTTCCAAGGAAAGCAGTTTGCGTATATCGGTGTCGACGAGGTGACACACATGGCATACGAGAAATTCAAGTATCTCATTACTTGTAATCGTAACGCCTTTGGAATCCGTAACCGCTTCATCTGTAACCCGACCCGGATTCGTGGGTGGCTAAATTCATAGACTGGTGGATTGGTGAGGACGGACTGCCTATTCGTGAGCGCGACGGCGCTATTGCTTCATGGACGGCGACACTCCTGACACTATCTATTGGGGCGATTCCCGCGAGGAAGTGTATGCACAGTGTAAGGATATTATCGACTCCTATGGAAGCCGGAATATGAGCGTTACGGCACACCGCAGGAGCTATTTATCAAGTCTGTTGCATTCGTAGAAGCCAAGCTCTCGGACAACGTGGCTCTATGTCCTCCGACCCGACATATCTTGCAACCTTGTCAATCAGTCTGACGAACAACGTGCCCGCGACCTTGACGGAAACTGGAAATTCAAGAGCGCAGGGGATGATATGATTAAGCTCGCCCACATGGATGCTTTTTATAGAAACACCATGCAGACAGGAGACAATCAGCTCCGGGCGACATGCGACGTTGCCGCAGATGGTGGCGACAACCTTGTGCTTGTGAAATGGATTGGCAATCACATTGACGATATTTTTGTGTGCCGTATAGGGTGGTCAATGCCGCTATGTCTGTGAAAAGAAACTGCGATACTGGCAGGTGCGTGAGGAAAATTTCGCCTATGACCTTCCGGGACTCGGACAGACATTCAAAGATATTTTCACCAAGGCGATTCCATTCATCCCCAAACAGGCAGTTGACCCTAAGCTGAAATTCATCTACGGCGACACAAAGAGTCAATGCGCATACGAGTTTGCCGACGGGCTGATTAACGGCGCATACTCTATAAATCCCAATTTGCTCCAACGCAAGTATTCTGGCAATGGATATGAAAATGTGCCGTTGGAGCAGATTCTAAACTTGGAGCGCAAGGCGATAAGGCAGGACACGAGTCAATCAGACCGCTCATGGCAGATAATCAAGAAAAAAGACATGAAGCGATTCACACGACACTCGCCTGACTTTATCGAGGCGATAATTATTCGCAGAATCTTCGACATAAAA
>PDYJ01000824.1_pt1 | contig 16117 bp, 14 predicted proteins | sample 1430841 | NCBI WGS metagenome assembly PDYJ01 (sample SAMN07237672, study PRJNA390542) | Gut metagenome, whole genome shotgun sequencing project. | isolation source: fecal pellets | host: Mus musculus | place: USA: New York, NY | collected 2016-10 | reverse complement strand
CCTGAAACAACTGACCTCCGGAGGATACCTGTGCTATTCCCCGACCTTGCCATATCCATTTTGACACGGTTACTCACAAGCAAATACCCACTGAAAAAGCGGTCGAGTATGTTGTTGATTGTAGATGTGATCGTAGCGTGCGGGACACCACTTCCGGCGTTCATATCCTTGATCATCTTCACGAACTTCGGGGCGATTGGAACCTGCGGAAACTTCATCGAGGAAGAGCGATATACCATAGGGGAGATATAACCCTCTATGAAATCAGACTCTACGGTTTCCAAAATATGTCCGTTCTTTGACAATACAAATAGAGCCTCTGCCTCATTTGCCAGCTTCGGTCCCTCAGGGGGAGAAAGCAGGCTTAAATTCAACGTGTTTTCCATAGCATATATGGTTCTCTCGGAGAATATGCCATCCTTGTTCATCTCTATCTCAATGACCTTTCTTGGATCTTTCTCAAAAGATTTTCTGACTGCTAAAAGATCAACCTTTTCTTCTTCTGTTTCATCCATTGATAAAGCATTTGTTATTTGTTTCAATGATTCGGTAAAATTTGAGGTTGTTCATCCTAGGCTAAGCCGCTAACTGAGCCAACCGATGATTTATTTTCTGAATTATTTTTAGATGCGGAGATTTTCCGTAGGTCGAAATAATTGTTGAGGGAGATAAGATTCAAACATAAGCCGTTTGAACTGTGCTAACGAAAGATCCGGATAATCTTTCCTTATGACCTCCTTGCAGACATTGAGTGCAGTGAAGGAAAGATTGAATGCGAAGTCAAGCCGGTCTTTGTCGCGTGTCTGTTGCGACTGGAGTCCTGTAAACTGTTTGGCATCGCGTATGCCGAACTCGATCTGGAAGCGGTGCGGTAGAAACCGATGATCTTTTCAGGTCTCATGTCGGTATCGGTAAGAAGTAAAGAAGATGCCCTCCGTTTTCAACCGGACAGACGACAATACGGATGTCGCGTCTCAACGCCCTTGAGTGGACAGCGGTATGGCATTGTGTTCTGACACCTTTTGAATCCTCATATATGAATGAAGTGAACACAGACATATCGAGGTTGGAGAAATCACTTTCTCCCCGTACTTCTTTTTCCGGCCACGCTTACGCGGTGTGGCGGGATCCGGTATGGCGGGATACCTCAGATATGAGTCAGCCCGCAATCTTCCCACAAACCGGAAACCCATTGCAACCGTTTCATTCACAAACTCGTACTTGGAAAAGAAGGCATCGGCCACCAGTATGTCGGTCAGAGACAGCAACTCGGAGGCCTTTGACCTGACAAGGAAAATATACCAGTCAAGCATTGACATGTTCTGCTCGGACTCCAGAGTCCTGAAGTCAGGAGACTGGATTGCACCGAGCATGACGCAGGTGTGCCTGCTCAGACTGATGGCTCCGATTGCCATTATCTCCAGACCGCGTTTTACCCGTTGCGCCACCCCGGACCAGAAACGCCCCATGCCATATGTCAGTCTGCCGGATTTGGAGATAAACGACGGATCAATTGCAATGGCTACATCATCACCGCAACCGAAATTTTCTCTTGCGATGCCTGTTGACTTTCATCCAGTCTACGGATGTCTTGAAATTGGAAGCAAAGGTCTTGGCCGTGCGTCCACCATAGCGCGACAGCCGGGTGAAGTTTATCTTGCCAGGAATCAACGCTACAGTGCGTATTGTTAAAATCAGCCAGTTGAGGAACCTTTTGCTCATCTTGGTTGTAGTATTTTCAAATACCGACTTACACTGAAAGGTGAAGTCTTTGAGAATCGCCAATACGTTCATATTGTCTAATGTTTTTATAATGAACGCTTTGGCGATTCATTTGTGCTTGATAATTCGATATATTAACTTAAGTTTCAACTACTTCTGTAATTTTTACCGAATCATTGTTGTTTTGAAAATTCATATTTCTGAAAATTATTTTACCTGAACATTCTGGCATAAATATTTTCCTTACAAATAACATTCATACTATGGTTATAGTTCTTGAAGAGGACTATGAAACGGACTCGCAAGCCAAACAATAAAACAATATATATTGTTTTAATTTATTTAATGTTTTAATGTTTTATTGTTTTAGTGGTTCCAGCACGGCAGAATCCCACCACCGGGTAACAGTAGGTCTGGAGAGTCCTGTCTCCCGGGCACACAAAGATTTATTCTTGCTATCCGGATTCTTCGCTCGCCATTCTTTTATGATAGAGGCATGAGGACTATTACCCGGAGTTGCAATCTTTCGTCCATTCCCTTTACGCCATGTGCCATCAGGATAATCTACTTCTTGAAGCATTCTAATTCTTCGTAAATGGACATTCTGCTCTCTTCCATTACGTCTATTTCTTTCTACTTTTATACCTGTGGTTGTCTCAATAACCCTAAGCGGCACCTTGTTATATTCCTCGTCATAAGCTCTCATGGCATCGTTTACATCGTCCTCCGTAAAGGGATTATCCACTGTCTCAGTCTTGCGGTCAAAAGCCGGAACCAAGGATAGTGCATCGGCAAGGACTTCATCACGGGGTACGCTACATTTGACAGCATAGACAACCAATGTAAGAATACACCAGTACCGGTGATGCACTTCCACCTGCTGACCGTCTTTAAGGATATTCAACCACCAATCATATAATCCACGATTGAGTTGCCACTTCTTGCCTACCCTGCGACGTCCTATGACACGGGAGGCATACCACTCCGGCCATCGTTCCTGCGCCTCTTTCAGCGTCACACGGGACGGATTATGCGGAGTCTTATCTGTCAACTGTCCGAGTTCTTCATCAGACAATCCAAAAGCACGCCCTAAAAAGCTATTCAGTTCCTCCGGCGTGTGCATGGGCGCGGAACGGTTCCAGAATGCCCGGATAGGTTTGCCGAACTTTGTCTTGGTTCCCGGCACACGGAAGCCCTGCACCACACTCTGAACCTGCGCCCTCTCCGCACCAAGTTTTGACACGAGCCACACAATCTTGGTCAAACCTCGTTTCATCTTGTTCAACGCATCAAGGCGAGTGGCGAACATTTCAATCGGACGCTTCAACAGGTAATACACATGAATCCCATGTCCGGAATTGACTATGATGTTGGCAACAGGATAGACCCCCGTTGTCATACCACGCAACAACATCCGGACCTCGTGCATACTCACACCGTCAAGATCTATCGCAAAGGCATAAAGAAACCGAGCGTTCCTATAAGAGTTGGTACGCCCTACATAAGTCACCGGGGACAATATCGCAAAATCCCGCCCATTGAGGAAACTCAGACTCTCGCCATCATCCTTCAGCAACAACCTATGCCTATTCTTCTTTCCATCCTTATAGAACACCACAGGATTATATCTCCACATACGATAACCACTATAGTCTATCTTCTCTGACTGTGCATCATCTGAATTGGAGGACTCTGACCTCAAAGCCTTGTTCCGGATCTTCTGCTTCAACCACAACTGATATTCATAGCTCTGTACTTCCTCAAAAGGAATAATCCCCTCACCATGTTCAAAGGCTTTCCTCTCAAACAACAACTCGACAAACTCATCAGGATAAAGCTCTGACAATTCATAATGCTCCCCACACTGAAGATAATCGGATTTACGCTCAAACTCCTGCTCCAACACATCCACAGAAACACGGTTCAGCCGACCATGATAATCCGACCAAGCCTGAAGAAACTCCCGGTACTCATCCGCAGGAAGAGTATCGAAATCAAAATTATTCAAGTCAATCTTACTAAAATCTATACTCATAATCTAAAATTTTGAACAGGGGGGCACTCGTTCCTCGTGCCCCGTTAGGGGGGCGTATATTATCAATACAATTTCTTTTACAGTTTTACAAAAATAGACATTTCTCCCGAAATACACAAATCTGCTCCTATTTCATATAGAGAACGTATGTGAATTTAATTGGAGCGGACTCAAATGCGACCGCTCCAATTAACAACAATATAAATTGTTTTATTTGTTTAATTATATATTGAAATATTTTTATATTGTTATTTTACTCTTTGAGAAACATACTCTTTCAATGCAGTCGTTATGATCTCCTTTTGAGTTGTACGCTCAACCACAGCAAGCATCTTTATTTCTTGGGCAAGTGAGTCCGGAAGTTTGAATGTCACACATATTTCCGGTTCTCCAGAGTTGGCAGATGGTCTTCCCGGTCTGCGCTTATCGGATTGTCCCGGTATTTCAGGTGCCACTTCTTTTGGCATTTCGACAGGGGCAACAGCCGAATTAGTAGATACTGATTCAGCCTCCTTGCTCAAGCCTGTCACTGTACCAAGCAATCCTGATGTCAATGTCTTTTTTGCCATACTTTTTATATTGTTTTATTTATATATTGTTATACTTATTTATTTTTATCTTGTTTGTCTATTTCTTTTGCGAGTGCTCTATAATCCTCCGCAACGGTTGACCCCGGAGCATAGTCCAAAACACTTTGACGATATGTCGGAGCTTCTGCCGCCGACACACAAGTTCTTACATAGGTCTTGTAGATCTTATCTCCATACTTCTCACGTATAGCCTCGATAACCGCATTATCAAGTTTGCGCCGATTATACTTGGCGATTATGATGCCAGAAACATGAAGTCCCTTGTTGATGCTTTGAGCGATGTCTCCTATCATTTCATCGAGCATCACCAAACCTCGGAGAGGGAGAGTTTCCGCACAGATTGATATGATCACACTGTCAGCGGCAGTGAGAGCATTGATTGTCACCAAACCAAGAGCGGGGGGTGTATCTATAATTATATAGTCATATCCAGCCTTCAGTTCATCAAGGATATTCTTCAGGATCTGTTCCCGGGCAATCTTATTACTGAACACCATATCTGCTCCGGCAAGATCTATATGGGATGGTATCAAATCAAGGTTCTCCAATATGTGCATGATTGGTGCCGGAGCGCCTTTCATTGCATCATAGATTGAAGCCTCTATCTTGCTTTCGTCAGTGAAACTGCTCGTAAGGTTCGCTTGTGGATCTACATCCACCAACAACACCCGACGGCCCATTTTTGCCAAGGCTGCGGCTATGTTTACGCAACTCGTTGTTTTTGCCACACCACCCTTGTGGTTGGCTATCGCTATTATTTTCGCCATGTCCAATTTGTTATTCGGTCAAGTTCCTCGATAGCTTCTGCCTGAACAATTACTTTCCTGAGGACTTCACACACGTTATCTTCCAAGGTTGCCCCAAGACGGTGCAGTTGATTGAGATGGTGCTCCAAAGCCTCATGAGCATTGGCGACACTCACCTCATTCTGCTGCAATATTCTCTTGAGCTCTTCCACTCTATCTTCGGCCATCTATATTGCTATATTTATTTAATGTTTTATTTTTATATTGTTTTATTGTTACAAAGTTAGTGATTATTTTCCAATCCACAAAATGAAACTAAAAAATATTCATTCACTACAACCAGATTATTTCTGTAAAATTTTGTTATGCACCCAACTTTAAATTCCATATTTTGTTTTTTTTAGTTGAACAGTTTTACTCATAAAGCTATGAAAAAAGAAAACACAACCCTATCCAGCTTCATCTCAACGCTGGATGCTGAGATCCTCAAAGAGGACGAAGCCATCCTTCTCACAGGAGGATTTGCATCTGCTACGACCACCGTAGATGCAAAATCGAACTACGGATGCAACACAGACAACTGCCCGTGTCCCATTACTAACAACTGCAAGAGTGATGATCTCATCTCTCACACTTGAGCAGCTAAAGAAAAATTTATCAGCAGATGATTTGATCATCTGCTGATAAATTAACGATTTTACACTTATCAACTATATTTATGAGTAAATTAAGCCTATACAATATCAGAGTTCCCATGTCTGAGAAGAGTGATTTACTATACAACTCTGTCTCCGACAAATTCATCGCAATTCGTCATGAAGTAGATTTGAGAGACATTTCTGTTATAACACCTACAATTTTTTCTCTTCTTCAAGAGAATGGCATGATTGTACCCTCGAATCTAAACGAGAGAGAAAAGGTTATTGAGATCTGGAACTCCAACACATTATCTTCTGATAGTTTCACTTTCATTATAAATCCAACACTTAGGTGCAATTTTAATTGTTGGTATTGCTACGAGAACCATCGTAATGCACCAATAATGAATAATGATATACTAGAAAGGACAAAGGCTCTTATTGGCCAGACAATAGAAAGAACCAATCTTATAAAATTGTCTTTCTTTGGAGGAGAACCTCTTCTTGAATTTTCTCGTATAGTAAAACCATTAATTGAATATACTGAAAATGCCGTCTCCAAAGTAAACAAAGATATTCAAATATCTTTTACAACAAATGGGTTCTTACTCACACCTTCAATGATAGATTTTCTTTCACAGCATTATGTGAAATTCATGCAAATAACATTGGATGGTGGTAAACAAACCCATAACAAAACTCGGATATCAAAAGGGAAAGACTCTTTTGACACCATTACATCTAACATAGAATCTTTGCTTAATAAAGGTATCTCTGTAACATTAAGAATAAACGTAACTCCAGCAAATATAAGCGAATGCAAGGATATTACCTCTTGGATCAAGGGGCTTTCAGATGATTGCAAGAAATTTCTATCAGTTAACATACAACAGGTTTGGCAAACATCTGAAGAAGCTGACATAACGGGTCAAATGGACATCCTTATGGATTCAATTTGCGCTTTAGGAGTATATGCTTATCCAGCAATCCTGGATAATCTAAGAAATATGTGTTATGCAGACAAAGCCAATACCATAGTCATTAATAGTGATGGCCGTATTTTTAAATGTACCGCAATCAATTTTGAAGCTGAGAAATCTGAGAGTAACATAACTTCCACCACTATTGAAGATGATCTAAAGCAAAAATTTCAAATCAGACAACAGAAACGGTTCTCTAATCAGAATTGTATTTCATGTCCTATATTTCCTCTATGCTTGGGAGGATGTTCAAGGAGTGTGTTAAATAATTCTGACAATGATTATTGTATATATCAGAATTGTCCCGAGAAGAAAGAGCAACTGGTCATGACTATCATAAAGGATCGTATTCGCAGAAATACATTCTATAAGCAATCTTAACTCCAAATTCTATGAAATTAATATATACAATTTTATTAGTTGCAACTTCTATTGGATGTTGGGCTAAAGGTATTCGAGGTACTATTGTAGATGAGATTGGACAACCAACCCCATTTGTCAATGTTGTGCTGATGTCTGACTCAACTTTCATTGATGGGAAGGTTACTGATGATACTGGAGGTTTTATGTTTGAAAATGCTGATAGTACTGCCAACAAGGTCAAAGTATCCATGATTGGTTATGAAGATCTGATATTGCCTATCCCCGCCGATGGTAATTTCAATACTCTTTCTCTGTCACCCTCGTCAGTAATGCTGGGAGAGGTAGTTGTCAAGGCAAGTCTTCCCTCTACTCGAATAAAGGGCAATGCGATTGTCACCAACGTGGAGAACAGTGTGCTGGCTACCACAGGCTCGGCTAATGATGTGCTTAAAAATGTGCCGATGCTGACTGGCAGCAACGGTAATTTCAGCGTGTTTGGCCGTGGCAATGCAATAATTTATATCAACGGTCGCCTCGTAAGAAACTCAAGCGAGGTGGGACAGCTTGCTTCCTCGGACATCAAGGAGGTGCAGGTTATCAATAATCCCGGTGCGCAATATGGAGCTGATGTGAACGCTGTGATAAAGATTGTTACCAAAAAGCCAGTTGGCGAGGGTTTCAGTCTTTCCGCATATACTGACAATATTTACAACAAATGGTTCACCACAACAGAACAACTTGATTTGAAATATCGTACAGGCGGACTTGAAATATTTGCCACAGGCAATTTCAGTCATGGCAAGAACTATGATGATGAATACATTTTGAGTACAACGAATGGCAAATCGGTATTATCCATGGTGTCGGAAGAGTCCGTTAGCACAACGCAAACCACTATATCCGGCAAATTTGGGTTTAACTACCAATTTAACGAAAATCATAGTATAGGCGCTTATTATCGTAATGATTATAATAGAGGTCATCACTATGGATATTTTCTAAATGATATTACCGAAAATAGCTCACTCTCTGAGTCAAGTGCATCAGATCTTAAAGGTTGGTTCAAGGCCCTCCCTTGCAACAGCGCGAATGTATATTATAACGGCACCGTCGGAAAATTTACTTTTGATGTGAACGGTGACTATATGCAGACAAAGGATAATGACCGCACATACCAGTACGAGCAAAACCAATTTTCCGACAACCGTAATGTAACGACATTCAACACCTCCCGAAACCGCCTTTTCGCTGAAAAGGCCACGGTGTCATATCAACTGCCGAAAGGGAGCGTACTCATCGGAGAAGAATATACCAACTCTCGCAGCCGTAACGATTTTCAAAATCCGGAAGCGATATTGAACAGCGAGGAAACCGATGTACGGGAAAACAATATCGGTGTGTTCGCGGAAGTCAGCCAGACTTTCGGTGATTTCAGCGCATCAGCCGGAGTTAGATACGAACACGTTAAATCCGACTATTATATCAACAATCGGCTCGCAGACGGGCAGAGCAAGACCTATGACAATTTCTTTCCGTCGGCCAACATAACTTATTCGCCCGGTGATTTCAGGTTTTCGTTATCATACAGCAACCGAACCGTGCGACCGACATATCAAAATCTTAACGGCAACTATTTCTATGTAAATTCCATTTTATATACCCGTGGCAACCCATATCTCGTGCCCTCCAAACGACAGGACTTTACCGCACAGGCATCTTGGAAATACATAACCCTTTCAGCCCAGTATTCCTACACAAAAGATGCTATCGTGCAGGTCTATGAACCGTATGAGGGCAACGACCGTATCAACGTGTTCACCGTCACCAATATGCCGAGCCACAAGTTGTTTTCAATATTTGTAAACGCCTCACCTCAATTCGGCATATACCACCCGTCGCTCTCCTTGGGTATGCAGAAGCAGTGGTTTGATGTCGAATATCTCGGGCAGCATAAGAAAATGAACAGCCCCATATTCACCATTCAAATGAATAATACCCTGACACTTCCGCACGATTGGTTTATCGAGGCTTCACTATGGTGGCGCAGTCACGGTGATTGGAAGAACTGGGCCTATACCCATACTCTTTCAACCGTCAATCTCCGGGTCTATAAAATGTTCCTTGACAAAAGCCTTACCGTTTATCTTGGCGTGAATGACATATTCAACGGTCAGATATACAAGGCAAATATATACAGCGGCAATGTGATGATGCAGTCAAATGTCAACAATCACGGTCGAAATGTGGAGTTGACAATCCGCTACAATTTCAACACCTCAAAGAGCCGCTACAAAGGAACAGGTGCAGGACAAACTGAGAAAAATAGATTCTGATGTTCCCATATATTAGACAGCATGATAATATGCAGTGTGGAGCTGCATGTATTGGTATGATCTGTAGATACTATGGGTCTAAAATTTCTCTGTCTGCCATTTCTTCTATATGTTCTGCAACGAATGAGGGTATTTCTCTTTTAGGAATGGCCAATAGCGCAAAAGCTATTGGCTTTGACGCATTACCTTGTAAAGTAAAAATCGGCTCTTTGTTTAATAATGATAGCCCGTGTATTCTTCATTGGAATCACAATCATTTTGTTGTTCTATATAAAATAAAGAGAAACACTTTTTATATTGCGGATCCAGGTAAAGGCTTATACAAATGCCCCATAACTGATTTTATTCAACATTGGGCAGAAAATGAAGCAGAAACAGAAGCATCTGGGTTCGCTCTATTCCTAAAGCCGAATGAAAATTTTTTAGACTTTAGTCTTAAGTTTGAAAAGATCAACTCACACCATTCTTTTAGATTTTTATTTAAGTATTTAACTCTATATAAAAAGCATTTAATCCAAATTTTATTAGGGCTTATATTGGGTTGTCTTTTACAACTTATTCTCCCTTTTTTAACTCAATCTGTTGTAGATATCGGAATAAAGCATAATGATATTCACTTCATTTGGTTAATTCTATTAGGAGAACTAATGATAGTCATTGGAAAAACTGCAACTGATTTTATTCGCAGATGGTTACTCCTTCATATATCCATGCGTATTAATATATCCTTAGTTAGTGACTTTTTTATAAAGTTGCTAAAACTCCCCATGTCTTTTTTTGATACAAAGTTAATGGGTGATTTATTACAACGCATTAATGATCATTCGAGAATACAGACTTTTCTAACAAATCAGGTTCTTGGTGTCATTTTTACATTTATGAGTTTTACTATATTTGGAATAGTTTTGCTTATATACAATAATCTCATTTTCATTATATTCATGGCTGGTAGTGTTATTTATGGACTTTGGATAACCATATTCTTAAATAAACGGAAGATTTTAGACTATGAATTATTTGAGCAGCAGGCAAACAACCAAAATAAAACATATCAGTTCATAACATCCATGCAAGAAATAAAATTGCAGGACTGTGAAAAACGTCGTAGATGGGAATGGGAAGATACTCAAGCTGATTTATTTTGCGTACAAATGAAATCATTAAAGCTTCAACAAACTCAAGAAGCCGGCTGTATATTCATTAATGAAGTAAAAAATATAGTCATTACAGTTCTTGCTGCCACTGCTGTTATTAATGGGCAGATGACACTTGGAGCCATGCTTGCTGTACAGTATATTATTGGTCAACTAAACTCTCCTGTGGAACAGTTCATGTCGTTCATCTATTCCTTACAAGATGTGAAAATATCCCTTGAACGCATTAATGAAATCCATGAGGGTAATAATGAAGAAACCGCAGAAAATCAGATATCAGAATTTAATGATGAGAAATTTATCACACTAACAAATGTGAATTTCAAATATGACCAACATGCACTTAAGAATACTCTAACCGATGTATCTTTTGACATACCTGAAGGAAAAGTGACGGCTATTGTTGGCGCATCAGGAAGTGGTAAAACAACGCTTATAAAACTCATACTTGGCTATTATCCTGTAATGTCTGGCTCAATCTCTATTGCAGGAAGCAATATCAATGAATATAATCTCAAATGGTGGCGCAGACATTGTGGTGTGGTCATGCAAGACGGTGTAATATTTTCAGAATCCATAGCCCGGAACATAGCTGTGGATGACGGAGATATTGACACCGAACGTCTTGAAAGAGCAGCCCGAATAGCCAATATCTATGACTATATTATGGGACTACCTCTGAAATATAATACTCAAATCGGGCGCGATGGCGTAGGTTTAAGCCAAGGACAAAAACAGCGAATACTCATTGCCCGAGCAGTCTATAAGAACCCAGACTTCATTTTCCTCGATGAAGCAACAAATGCCCTCGATGCCAAAAATGAGAGAGCTATTGTGGAAAACCTCGATGAGTTCTACAAGGGAAGGACTGTTGTTGTTGTGGCTCATCGTCTGTCTACAGTCAGGAACGCCGACCAGATCATAGTCCTCGATAGTGGTAAAGTTATAGAATCCGGCAATCATACCTCTCTTATAGAAAAGAAAGGAGCATACTATAATCTCGTTAAAAACCAACTTGAATTAGGAAATTGACATGGAAGCAGATAAAACTACACATGACAAGATCGAGCTTCGCTCCGAAAAAGTCAGACAACTCATAGGAGAGATACCTCCATCATTAGTCCGATGGGGTATAGCAATTATTGCAATCGTTTTCATTGCCCTAATCGCTGCGGTATGTCTATTGCCATACCCATATTCCAACGGAGAATCTATCCTCCGGCATTTCATCGGATAAGGGTACATATCTAAATCGACCGTTTTTGAGACTGCCCGGCGAACTATCTTAGGATAGAAATATACATGCCGGATACAGTTTCATAAGCCATCTCAAAATCATCAACTCAAAACAGAGCAAGCACTCTGACTTTTGAGATTGATTCCTTTGAAAGATACCGACTCATTATCATGTTGTTCCTCTTTTCCATAAATCGAATTATAGCCAAATATGGGTGTTTTTAGCCACTTTTGGCTATAATTCAATTTTATTTTGTATCTTTGCAGAAAAATAAAAGCTATGATAATCGGCAGAAAAGAAGAGACAGCCAAACTAAAAAGAGCCTATGACTCTGACCATTCAGAGTTTGTGGCTGTGTATGGGCGGCGCAGAATCGGTAAAACCTACCTGATAAGGGAAACCTTTGAGGGTAAATTCACATTCCAGTACAGCGGAATATTCAAGGCCAGCAATAAGGAACAGCTTGATGTATTTTACAAAAGCCTTCTTGAACAGGGATTGGATCCGACAGAAAAACCACCTAAAGACTGGTTTGATGCTTTCTTCCTATTGGAACATCTTATAAAGAAGTCGGAGGAACAACGTAAAATCATATTCCTTGACGAGCTGCCTTGGATGGATGCCCGTAATTCCCGGTTTATCCCGGCCTTTGAACATTTCTGGAATGGATGGGCCTCCGCCAGAAAAGATATACTCCTTATCATCTGTGGCAGTGCAACATCATGGATAATAAACAAAATATTCCGCAATAAAGGAGGGTTATACAACCGGGTAACATTCAAGATTAAGCTCCAACAGTTCTCTCTTCATGAATGCGAGGATCTGGTTCATTATTTGAAATTGCCACTCAACCGCAACACGATTGTTGAAGGTTATATGGTCATGGGTGGGGTTCCGTATTACTGGACTAAGCTGGAGGCTAAAATGAGTATGGGAAAGAACATAAACAATCTTTTCCTTAACGAAGACGGAGAACTACACAATGAGTTCGACTACATTTATTCCTCCATGTTCAACAGCCCGGATAAATATATATCTGTCGTAGAAGCTCTCTCCGGTAAAAAATCAGGATTGACCCGTGATGAAATCATAACGAAAGGGAAACTTGAAAGTAATGGTCAACTCAGCCGAGTATTGGAAGATCTTATCGAATGTGGCTTCGTCCGTAAATACTGCCATACCGACAAACATCTGAAGGAGGCCTTATACCAACTTATTGACTGCTATACTTTATTCTATTATCAATTCGTAAAAAAGGCACATGGGATTGATGAAGAATACTGGGTTAGATCGATGAATACTCCAACGTATAACACATGGTGTGGTCTTGCCTTTGAGAGAGTGTGCCTCCTGCATACAAGACAAATAAAATATGCCATAGGTATTTCCGGCATATCGGCAAGTCTGTTCTCATGGCATGTCAAGAAGAACAATGAGCATCCCGGAGCCCAGATTGACCTTATCATCGACAGAGCAGACAATGTGATCAACATCTGTGAGATTAAATATGCCCCGACTGGATATAGACTGACCGACAGTGAACTGAAAAAGATTCACAACAGACTAAGTATATTCAACCTTTATATTCCAAGGAACAAAGTGGCACAACCCATTCTCATTACATCAAACGGCGTTCTTCAGAACAACAATTCTTTTGAGATCCCCATTCAGGTTACCGGAGACCAACTATTCCAACCATGATCATAGGCTACGCAAGAGTATCGACCACCGGGCAGAACCTCGATGGGCAAACAGATCTGCTCACCCAGAACGGATGTGAGCGGATATACAGTGAGAAGATATCCGGAGTTAAAAAGGAGCGTCAGCAACTTGACAGGATGATGGACTCCCTCCGTTCCGGAGACACCGTGATAATAACGGAACTTACCCGACTGGGGCGTTCCGTCAAGGAACTGCTCTCAATCATCGAGAGAATACATGAAGCCGGAGCGTCGATAAAATCACTGAGAGAGACATGGCTCGACACCACCACACCACAGGGAAATCTGCTGCTCACAATCTTTGCCGGACTCTCACAGTTTGAGAGAGATCTCACACGGCAGCGCACAAGGCAAGGACTTGAAGCTGCGAGGGCAAGAGGACGTAAGGGAGGCAGACCAAAGTCTGATGAAAGCAAAGTATCTACCGCTCTGAAGATGTACGACTCAAAGCTGCACTCTATAGATGAGATAACCAAGGCAACCGGAATTAGCCGGGCAACCCTTTACAGAGCCATCGACAAACGCAAGAAAACAACTTGATTCAGCTTGCTGTCCGGCATCGGCTCCAATCATGGAAGCACACCTGTCCTTGACTGGTGCGTATTAGGCTACGCACCTACGGTTTATACGGCAAGCCGACTGTAAGGACGCATTATCCCTACATTCGCCTTCCCCTGCTTTTCTTCGGAGGTTCCTGAGTCTGTCCCGTGTCCGGCTTTTGTGTCTGCTGCTTCTTTTCTCTTCCTCCTGACGCTGCTTTATTCCAAGTGCAGCCTTCACCTTTGCCCAGATATCCCGGAAGAAATCGGAGATACGCTTACCGCATATGGAGATGAACGAGTCTTCTCCATGTCCTTCAATCCTCACGGAGATATTATCGGCATATTCCTCCGGAATCCTCTTTCCTGTCGCCGGATCCATAAACGGATATTTCTTCCATGTCAAGGTCTGACCCGAAAGAATGGCATCCTGATAATCCGGATCTTTAATCTCAATCGACACAAGTTCCCTTATCAACCGGGCTTCAAGAGGATGTCTGCGCTCAAGTGCGGTCTGTGTGCCGGACACGGTTTCCTTCAGATGTTGCAGTTCCCGTTCCGCCTTCTCTCTTCCGGCTTTCTCATGCCGTGTGGCAGCGGCTTCTCTCTCCAGTGCGGTGGCGTTGCCGGACACGAGCAACTTCAGCTCCGCATTCTCCTTTGCAAGCCTCTCAACCTCTTTCTTGGCAAGGAAACTTATCGAGGCGTTGTTTATCCTATCCAATGCCTCCTTCTCAACCTTGGCAACCTCTTTCTCCCTGCTGTCCGCCGCCTGAAGAAGACGGTCAGCGGACTCTATGCGACCCTCGGCATATTCTCCGGCTTCAGTGTAAGTGTCGAGCCTGTCCTGCGCCTTCACTATCAACGGAAGAAGTTTGTCGAGCTGCTGCTGTTGCCGGGCTATCTCATTTTTCTTTTCAGTGAGTTCACTCCTGGTCTCGTTCAGTTCCTTTTCCTGCTCCCGGATCTGACTGTCCTTTTTAAGAATCTCCCTGTTCTTCTCCTTCACCAGATCCTCCTGTCCGGCAAGTTCCTTGAGCAATTCGTCCAGCCGCCCGCGTTGCAGCTCGTATTGCTCCTTATAATACTGGGCAAGATCCTTGTGCTTGGCAGGACTTCCTTCCTCACCTCTCTCCAGTCCGAAAGGAGCCATCGCAACAGCATACTCTGTCTGCCGCCTTTTCAGATCCCATTGGGTCATGACATCATCGGCACACAGCCGCAAGGTCTCCACTGTCGCCTTTTTTCTTATAGCGGCGTTTCTTCTTCGGGACTTCCTCGCCATTCTTCTCCGCTTTCTCCTTATCCTTGGCGGCTCTCTTTTTTGTAGTCCTCTGTTTCTTGCTCTCTCCGGATACAACAGGGACAAGAGACACATGAAGGTGCGGAGTCTCTCGTCCATGTGCAGAACCGCACTCACGATGTTCTCCTTGCCATGTTCTTTCTGCGCCCACTTGATAGACTCCCGGCACCATTCCATCAGCCTGCCCTGCTCGATGATCTCAGCCATACCCTCGACCGATGCGCTCATGCGAATCTCGATGCAGCATATCTGACCTTTCCGGATCTTGCGCTCGTATTCATTGCCGTCGGCATCCTTCTGATGACGGACAGCATCAAGTCTTTTCTCGATGGCTGCGCTGCGGCCAATCTCACGGGCTTCCTTTATAAACTCCTTGTTATGTCTGGTAAGGTCTCTGCGCTTGATGTTGTACGGCACATGCTCCGTTCCGTCCGCCTTCTTCCTCTCGATATGGGTAGAGTAGGACACCGGTGGACCGTAGCATTTCTCATAATGGCAGACTGTATAGTGGCTCATATATTTTCAGTGGAAGGTGGACGGAAACGGCCGGGAAGGGATGCAAGGGGAACGGCGGCCGCAGAGCTGTTCCCTTTGCCGGAGAGTGCAGAGAGAGGGTCACTCTCTGCCCGGGGGTGACGGGGGCTGGAAGTCCTTGTCCGAGGGTCCGGGAAGGGTCATCCCGGCGGTGGGGTTCAAAGGGGAGAGGACACTCCCCTTGTGGGGGTTGTAGGGGGCGAAGCCACATGCCTTAATAGG
>PDYJ01001587.1_pt1 | contig 16119 bp, 17 predicted proteins | sample 1430841 | NCBI WGS metagenome assembly PDYJ01 (sample SAMN07237672, study PRJNA390542) | Gut metagenome, whole genome shotgun sequencing project. | isolation source: fecal pellets | host: Mus musculus | place: USA: New York, NY | collected 2016-10 | reverse complement strand
CCAGAAAAAGATGCAAATCCGCGTGGATTTCACGCCGATGGTCGACATGAACATGTTGCTTATCACATTCTTCATGCTCTGTACGACAATGATCAAATCACAAACTCTGACGATAGCACTCCCGTCCAACGAGAAAGTCGACAATGTGGAAAACATGTCGCAGGCTTCGGCCGATGACGCCGTTACCATCATTCTCGACGCCAAGCGCAAGACCGGCTCGTTTGAAGTGGATACTGTCAATGGAAAGATTGTTCCGGTGATTTACTACTATTTCGGTAAACCCGGCGGAGACGCAGGTCTGGGAAACACTCCCGAGAGCGTGTCGGCTAACAACAATCTCCAGGAATCCGAATTCCTTGGCAACGATGAGAAGTCCGGTGCCGCCCGCGGCATCCGCGCCATCATCCAGCAGCGCAACAAGGAAGTCCTTACCGAAGTCAACAAGCTGAAAGAGAAATACGCCAACGGCGGTTTCGGATCGCTCGAGACCAAAGATGGCCGCGAACAGGCTCAGGCAGCTTACGACGAGGCAGCGTCAAAGGTCAGAAAGGATGAAAATCTGAAGAAACCGATCATCATCATCAAATCCACTCCTCAGGCATCCTTCGGAAGCCTCGTGGAAGTGCTCGACGAGATGCAGATCAACTCGATTTCCAAATATCAGATCGACAACATGACCAAGGCCGATTCCACAATGGTGATCGATTACCAGAACCGTCATCATAAATAATGTTAGATTTATTAATCTTTAAAAGCAGAAATCACAATGGCTAAGAAAAGTGTAGATCTGACATCACAGGAATGGCGAAATCTTGTATTCGCCGGAAAGAATCAGGACTTCGGTGCCTATCAGCTCCGCAAGCAGAGCGACAAGCGTCACAACATGGCGTTCCTCTACATGCTCATGGGTCTGGTGGTGATATTCATACTCATTATCGCACTCAGCAAATACTCCGACTATCGTGCCGAGCAGGATGCCATAGCTCTTCAGGAACAACGCGAGAAGATGATGGCGGCCCAGATCACTCAGGAAGAGGAAGTGCAGGAAGAGCCCGAAGTTGAAGAACAGAAATTCGAACAGCCCGAGATAGAGGTGCCCGAAGAGGTGCTCGCCACCGTACAGGTAACCCAGATCGCCATCGTCGACGCCGACAAGGTGAAGAACGAGGTGATGGACATGGATGCCCAGAAAGAGGACAACACCGCCCGCGGTGTCGTAACTCAGGAAGGTAGCGACGACGCCGATAAGTTCAAGGCTGTGCAGGAGCAGGTAGTGGTCAAGGAGCCCGAGCCTGAGAAGCCCAAGGAGGAGGAAATCTTCGTTGCGGTGGAACAGCAGGCTGAATTCCCCGGAGGCCAGACCGCTCTTATGAAATGGCTCAGCAACAACGTCCGCTATCCGGAATCTGCACAGCAGAACGACATCCAGGGTCGCGTGGTTGTAAGATTCGTGGTCGAGAAAGATGGCTCCATCGGAGCGCGACAATTGTCAAAGGTGTCGACAAAGACCTTGACCGCGAAGCTCTGCGGGTAGTGAAGAAGATGCCCAGATGGCAGCCCGGTAAGAACAACGGTGTCGCCGTACGAAGCTACTTCAACCTCCCCGTGGTGTTCAAACTCCAGAATCAGTAATGATGAGATTCCAATATCGAAAGGGGGCAGCTTACAAAGGCTGCCCTTTTTCTTTTTTTATTTCAGACCCTTTCTGTAATTTTGCACTGTCGTTTCGTTTCGGAGCCTGAACTCTGAACATAGCGTGACATGAATTGTTAAATTTACATAAGGACGGATCAGACGGATCAGACCGGATTTTTTACTTTCAATCCGGAAAAGACGATTCTGAGAACCGACCGGTAACCCTTAAATATCAAAGTTATGACTGGTAATGAAAACAATGGCACTCCCAAGGGAGGACGCCTCGCATTCGGAATTCTGATGGTGATCGTATATCTCTGTGTGGGACTTCTCTTTATCTTCGACATCTTCAGAATCGACAACAACGCAATCTCCTATACAGTCGGCGGAATCCTGATAGTCTATGGAATCTGGCGCGGATACCGCCTCTACCGAGGCTGGAACTGAAGTCACAGCAGGAGGGCATCAAACCATATCTTATAAATCCAAGCAGAAGTGAAAACATATATCAAGACCATATTGCTGATCTCCGCGCTGATCTTGCCGGGGGCTGTCTCCTGCACAAAGGTGAAACGCGGGGAATATGCCAAAGGAAGCGCCACCATTTTTTGTGACGACGGTTTCCGCAACGCAATCCAGGAGGAAATAGAGGTATTCGAATACAGCTACCCGGCTCTTCAATCATACCCTTCTTTGTGAGCGAGCAGGAAGCCATCGACACAATGCTCACCGACAACACCCAGGCCATCGTGATCACCCGCGAATTCACCAAAGAGGAACGTGAGTACATGAAGAGCAAATACAAACGGGTGGTGCGCCAGCATTGCATAGCAATCGACGCCGTGGCTCTGATAACCAACAGGGACAATAATGTAACCTCTTTGAGCGTCAACGAAATCAAAGAGATTCTCAACGGAAGGATCACCAGATGGAGCCAGCTTGCAGGCAACGACACCACCTCCATAAAGCTTGTATTCGACAATGTCGGGTCTTCTACCGTCAGCTACATGCGCGACAGATTTCTGCCTCAGGGCAAAAAGATATCAGACAATCCCAATGCCTACGCCCAGAAAGACAACGCCTCGGTATTCGACATCGTGAAGAAAGACCGTGACGCCCTCGGCATAATCAGCGTGAGCTGGCTTGGCCATGACCTCAGTGATGCCAGGAAAGTGCCGGTGGACCAGCGATATAAAGACTATCAGAACCAGAACGACACAATCGCCACCGAACTCACGACTCAGGTGAATGTGGTGAAAGTAAGCAATCCGACCGAAGAAAATGATTTCAACCCTGTCGCTTACAAGCCTTATCAGGCCTACATCAATTCGGGTGAATATCCATTGTTCAGAAAGGTCTACATGGTCTCTACGGCACCCAACTCCACTGTGCTGCATTCCTTCTACGCGTTCGTCACCGGATTCGCCGGTCAGAAAATCCTGATGAAGACAGGAATACTTCCGTACAACAGCCACGCAAGAGTGGTGGAACTGAAATGACATCCTGATACGTCGAAGTCTGTCACGCCATTATTTTCGTAACATGGATGCCAAAGGTAAAAATATGGCAATTCCATATTTCCGATACAATTTATAAGCAGTTGGCACGTAAAATATATTAGGATAATAATCGAAATAAGTGGCATTAAAAAATTAGTTAATGCTGTTTCGGATGGATTTTGGAGCAATTTTGCCAAGTAGAAGAAAGTGATGCGAGCATCATGACTGATGAGACTTGGGCAAAATTGCCCAAAAGACACCGAAAGAGCATTAACGAAAAAATCCACTTATACGTTAACTAATTTTTAAATGACACTTATAATTGAAAATATAACATATAATATATGAAACTCAAGGGAATTTTTACACTATTTCTTGCCGGAGCCGCGCTGACGTCCACGGCACAGACCCATGTGGAGGGTGCGGAATATTTCAAAGCCGACCAGTTTGAAAATGCCAAGGACCTGCTCCTCAGGAGTCTGAACAATCCTGGCACCGACAAGGCGATAACCGACTATTACCTCGGTCTGATCGCTCTTCAGGAGAACAACGAGGCCGACGCCAGGAAGTATTTTTCCGACGGTGTGGCCGCAAACCCCGAATATGCCTACAACTACGTGGGGGAAGGATTGCTGCTCCTCCGCGCAGACGACCTGAAAGGTGCTGAAGCTAAATTCAAAGAGGCCGACAAGCTGTCGAAGAAAGATCCGGCGCTCCAGATTGCAGTGGCACGTGCGTACGACACTGTCGATCCCGTTAAATATGAGAAGCAGATAGCAAAATATGTGGAGAAGGCAAGAAGGTTCGACATGCAGGATCCTGCCATCTACGTGTTCGAGGGCGACCAGCTCCGCGAGAAAAAAGACTGGGGAGGCGCTGCCGCCAAATATGAGATGGCCGCGAACTACGACAAGAACGCCACCGAGGCCTACGTGAAGTATGCCAACCTCTTCACGATGGTAAATCCCGATTACGCCATCAAGATGCTCTCCAACCTGCTTGCAAATACTCCGGACTCGGCTCTGGGACAGCGAGAGCTCGCCAACGCGTATTACAATAACAAGGACTTCAAGTCCGCGGCGGCCGAGTATGGCAAATATGTCCAGAATCCAAGCCACTTCAAGAAGGATGAGGACCGATATGCATTTCTCCTCTTCTACGGCAACGACTATAAGAAAGGTTATGACTACTCCACTGCGCTTCTTAAAGAGAATCCATCGAACTTCACGGCTCAGCGCTATCAGTTCATGAACGCCGCCCAGCTTCCGGAGATGAAGGATGCTCTGGCCGGAATGGCCGACAAACTCTATGCCGCGCACGTAGCCAACCCCGCGCAGAACAAATTCGCGCCCATCGATTACATCCTCATCGCCCAGGAGTACAACACGGCAGACCGTCCTGACGAGGCTCAGAAAATCCTTGAAAAGGCTATTCAGGAAGATCCCAAAAATCCGGCATTCTACAAGGAACTTGCCATGACCTACGTGGAAGGGAACAATCTTACGAAAGCCACAGAGGCATACGAAGGCTATCTCGCCAACTCCGACGAACCCGGATACAATGACTTTATCCAGCAGGCCACGTTTGCATTCTACGCAGGTGTGGAGAACAAGACAAAGGATACAGCCGCAGCCGAGAAATTCTACGGAATCGCCAAGGATTATGCATCGAAAGCGGCAGCTATCCTTCCCGACAACTACAAGCCCGTGAAGTTCGACGGCGACATCGCACTCCAGAAAGCGGCCGAGGCCGACGTGGCATCAGCAGCTGTCCCCTACTATCAGAAAGCCATTGACCTTCTCGAGGCGAGCCCAAACCGCGACCGCTACGCAACCGACGCCAAGACCATGTACAACTACATGGCAACTATTATCTCGACCAGAAGGACGTGGCCAAGGCCAAAGAGTATTTTGTAAAATATCTTCAGCTTGACCCCAACAACGAAGATTACCGCAAATTCGTTGAATCCCTGAAATAAGATTCACCACGATACTCCGGCATCGAGAGAAGCACTGCAGATAATTTTACTCAAAAAATAATATTTCGGGTACCGCCTATAGCCGTGCCCGAAATATTATTTTGGAATATACAAAACCTCGCCCTATCTTTGCATTGTGAAATCAACCCAAAAATCCAATAAAAAATGATTAGAAAGAATCAATTGAGAAAGGCCTTCGCGACGGCAGCCGTCGCATTCTCGAGCATTGCTTTGACCACACCCGCGTATGCGTGGGAGTACAATCCGGACAAAAACACCGGCAATCCCATAGGTAATCCTGTGCCGATTCCTGCCGGACGACCCAAGGCTCCCGGCATTTTCGATGTGTACGCCGAGGTCAAGGGCGGCATACTCACCGTGCAGTTCGTGCGCCCCGCAGGCGTATGCGATATGACCGTCACATCAGCTTCCGACCCGGTGGGTAAGACCTACACCTTCCCCTCGGAAGCACAGTTCTCGACAACCGTCGACACCACCGACCCCGAACTCACCCTCGAAATTGTCACAGAGGAAGGCACATCCTATATCGGCAACATACCGATAGAGTAAAATCTCCAAATAACTCTCTCCCGCGCGAAAATCAAGACTATTTTTACGCATCGGTTGTATCTGATTTTTGGCAACACCAAAATAACCACAAAGGGCTGATTCCTGCAAATGGAATCAGCCTTAATTTTTCAGTCCCTCAAAAAATTTAGCTTAAAGCAATAATTCCTTGTCATTCCGCAATCAAATCGCCTAAAAAAATCAGTTATACAACTGATGAATTCTGTCTCCGACTAATTTTTTCAAAGCCACTTAAATATTCATTAACCTCCGCCAACCGATTACACAAAGACATCTAAAAGCAAATATTACTGTCCGCTAAAGTTTTTTGAGCAGTTGAAAAATTAGGGCTGGCACCTATTGCAGGAGTCAGCCCTAAATGGTTATTTTGGTGTCGCCAAACTATCCATTAATAACCATGAGTAAAAGTAGTAATTTCTTCGGACAGCCGATATATGGTCAGCTGATAAAATCACTCAATCGTGATAAAATTGTTGAAATAAGCCGCAAACATGGCGGAGAGAAGTATGTAAAGAGCTTTGACGGCTATACTCATCTGCTTACGATGCTCTACGCCGTGATCCAGCGATTCGACTCGCTGCGTGAGATAGAGACATCTATGACAGCGGAGGTTCGCAAACTGCACCATGTAGGTATAAACAGTGTGCCCAGACGTAGCACCCTGTCGGATGCAAATGCCAGACGGTCAGAGAAGTTCTTCGAAGAAGTATATCGCGACCTATATGCTGCCAATAAGGACATTCTTTCCTCGGACAGCCGACGCAATGGTACGGAAGAATGGATAAAGCAGCTTCGAATCATTGATTCCACGACCATTTCGCTGTTCTCCAATGCCATTTTCAAGGGTGTCGGCCGACATCCCAAGACCGGAAAGAAGAAGGGTGGCATCAAAGTACACTCGGTCATACACGCCAACGAAGGCGTTCCCTGCGACGTGCGGTTCACTTCGGCGGCGACCAATGACTCTTTCATGCTCGCTCCGAGCCATTACAGCCACAACGAGATTGTGGCACTTGACCGTGCATATATCAACTATGCCAAATTCGAGGAACTGACAGACCGTGGCGTCGTATATGTCACCAAAATGAAGAGCAATCTCAATTATGAGGTGCTTGTTGACTGTATGCATCAGAATCCACAGGGGCTTATGGAATATCGTGAGCAGGTCGTAGTTTTCCGTAAAGACGGTATAAACCACATAGCCAGAATAATAACATACGTCGATATCAAGAAAGGCAAGAAACCAAAACTCATATCGCTTCTGACCAATGATTTCGACATGCCGCTGGAGACAATCGTGGCGATATACCGCCGCCGCTGGCAGATAGAGTCTCTTTTCAAGCAGATCAAGCAGAACTTCCCTCTGAGATATTTCTACGGAGAAAGTGCCAACGCCATCAAAATCCAGATATGGGTCACGCTCATCGCCAATCTGTTACTCTCGGTCTTGCAAAGCACCTTGAACAGGCATTGGAGCTTCTCGGGACTGGCTACAATCGTGAGAATCGTTCTGATGTATTACCTTAATCTCGAAAAGTTCCTCAATCAGCCCGATGCAGACCTGAAAATCATGCTCGCCGAAGCTTCGGAATCGCCCCCCCGAAGTCCTTGAAAACTACTGAGGGGGCTTATCCTATACAAAAAGTAAGCCCAACTTCTGCCGTTCAAGAAGTTGGACTCACTATTTTATGGTTTAGCGGACAGTAATAAAAAGCAAACAAATATTTTACTTTTCTTGCTTTTTAATGGATTTAATATATATTTGTCACATTAAACACGCGAGTTCGGGATAAGAAATGCTATAAAAAAGTTGAACCGACAGCTTGAAAAAGTTGAACCGACAGCTTGAAAAAGTTGTCGGTTCTTTTGGTAATTTCGCTGATATTTAGTAATTTAGAGGTACCAAACAATAAATACTATATCATGATTACCGAGAGTAAAGTTACTGAAATTTTTTGTATTGCGGACGATTTCTGCAAGGAATTTGAGGCCGAGATGGCAAAAAACACACTTCCGAGCTCCGCTGATGCCCCGAAAAGGCGCAGAAAGCGCATGATGTCGGATGCCGAGGTCATCACAATCCTGATCTGCTTCCACTTCAATTCGTACCGAAACTTCAAGCACTATTATCTGGGATGTGTGCGTATTCACTGGAAGCATTTGTTTCCACAGACATTCTCCTACAACCGCTTCGTTGAGGTCATGCCCCGGTCATTTGTGGCTTTGACCATGTTCCTGCGGCTCGCATGTTTCGGAGAGTGCACGGGAATAAGTTTTGTGGACAGCACCTGCATTCCGGTCATTCACAACAAGCGCCAGTTCAACATGAAAGTTTTCAAGGATATCGCGGCCAAGGGTAAGAGTACGATGGGATGGTATGTAGGCTTCAAGTTGCATCTGCTATGTAACGAAAAAGGGGAACTGATCAACTTTGTACTGACACGCGCCAATGTGGACGACCGCAACGAGGATGTGATTGATACGCTGACTGACAATGTGTTCGGCAAACTTTACGCCGACAAGGGATATATATCGCAGTCCCTTTTCGGACATCTCTGGGATGACGGAATACATATTGTGACAGGCTTGCGCTCGAATATGAAACAACGTCTCATGCCGTTCTATGACAAGATGATGCTTCGTAAAAGGAGCATCATCGAATCCATAAACGATATGCTGAAGAATGTGGCGCAGCTCGTCCACTCCCGCCATCGTAGTGTACACAACTTCCTCATGAACCTGCTTGCTGCAATGGGTGCGTATTGTTTCTTTGCCACAAAGCCGGGAGTGAACTTCGATTTTGAGGTGCCCGAGTCAAACGGGCAGCTTGCCCTCTGGGATTAGATTAAACCTATGCAAATAAATCGGGCGGCCTTGACAGGTCGCCCAATGCACTATGTCCTTTAGCTTGGTTGTAAATTGAAGATTCTTATCCCGAACTCGCGTTAAACGATATAAGCAACGTTTAACGATTTTTTAAGCCATATTTTAACAACTATCAAGTTTTCAGCTTATGAAGAAACATCTACTTTTAACGTCAGTGGCGATTGGTCTCGCTGTCGGACTGGCGTCGGCTCTGAGTGCCGTCGCGGCCACCGATGGCGTATATCCCGCCATGATCCGTGAAGACCGGGTGTGGGAATATCTGTGGATCCGTGTCGAGTCCAAAAAGACCGATAAGCCTACCGACTGCGAGTTGTTCCGTATGAGGTTCGACGGCACCGAGGAAAAAAAACGGTAAGGAATACCACCGGTTCGTCTATTGCGGCGACCGGGTGAAATGGAGGGAGACCACCGATAAGAAGACAGGGGCCGTCACAAGCACCGACAAGGTGGTGACTCCGAACGACAATCCCACCGTTTACCACCTTCGCGAGGAGCTGGGGAGAGTGTTCGTACTCTTCCCTTATGACAGATGTCATGAGGAGGAATATCTCGCTGAAAAAGGAGAGGAAATATTGCTCTATGATTTCACATTGGGCGAGGGGAGTCGTTCGCCGGATTCTGGTCCACGGCCGATTATATAGGTGGGCTTATAGACTATCCCGTGCGGGAACTCGAACCCATCGACATCGCCGGAAACAGACGCAGAGTGTTCGGAGTGACGGATTCCTTCAGAGGCGCGTGCGATGGCTATCGTTTTGCCGAGGAGGCCGGATGTCTGAATTTCGGCACTTTAGCGGCACCGGACGCTACCATGAGAATTAATAACGGTGTCGGGTTCTACTGTGATCTGCAAAAAATATATGACGGCGATGGCAATGTCATATATGATGCCAGGATGGCGCCATATACCGACATAGTGGATGGCAGCAAGAACTGGAGCTACAATCATCTGGAAGTTCATTTTACTTTAAAGTCGCTGACCCCAGGCTCGACATACTCTTTTGGCGAGACTGAGACAGTCGATGAGACAGAATACCTTCCGCTTATGTGTGATGGAGAACGTACCGGCATGCTGATGCGTCAGGACGGCCTCAAGGTTTACGTCAGGTTTGAGAAAGGGAAAGCTCCCTCTGTATTAGGTTATCCCGCCGGGGAAGACTGCGATGACCGCGATCTGCTCGTCTATGACATCGGCGCCGACGTTGGCGACACCTACCACGCGCTGACCGTCGGAGAGGGCAACTTCTACGAGTGGGTGGAACTCCGCGTGACAGAGACCGGAACGTTGACGACACTCTCCGGCGAGCGGAATTGCATAAAAGTTGTCCGCAACGATGTGGAGGATCGACGCTGCGATACGGTTGTGGATGGTATCGGAAGTCTGTCGGGAGTCTTCTTCACGGCTGACCTCGGCCCCGAACTCACGAGCGGCTACGACAAGGAAATTCTGTACGACGTGACCGGGAAAGAGGGGGATGTCCTCTATAAGGGAAATGCATTTACTATCGGACGCGAAATGGTCGCCGAGGGGCGCGTGTGGGAATTCTACTGTTCCGAAGGAAGTCAGAATCCTTGTCCTCAACAGGAACTGTACCGCTGGCAGTTCTCCGGCACAGCAGAGAAAGACGGCAGGACTTGGAACCGTCTAATGCGCGTCGGCAGCGTGAAATGGAGAGGCTCGGACCCGGAATCGGGGGTCGTCGACGACACCGCGACGGAAGTCGCCCTTATGCGTCAGGAGGACAACCGGGTATGGGTTCTCGACAATGCGGGCGAGCGCCTGATGAAATCCCGGGGACCGAACGGTGCGCCGCCACATTCCCGGAGGTTGAATTCAAACCAGAATCAAGGGTTAAAACTGCAATTATGGAATTTTTTCCATAAATTTCCGAAAACCGGGCCTCGCGTCCGGTTTTTATTTTGCACAGTTTGCATTTTTTTGTAATTTTGTGAATTATTAAGAGTGTGTTTGAATTTAACTTTCATTCACCCAAAGAGGGATTTCCGAGGGAATTTCACAAGTTGAGGAGGGAGCATAGCCTGCTATGCGACCGACGAGGCTTGGTGAAATTCACCGGAAAGGCCCTTTGGGGGATGAAAAGAATTTAAAAAAACAGTTCAACATAAAATTCGTGTTAAATTCAAACACTCTCTAAGACCCTCATTCTTAAAAATGTCAAGGGGTCCGAGAGTTTCCGGAGAAGAAAACAACATAATAATTTGATCAGGACTATGGTCAATAAGATAAAAATAAAAAAAGGACTCGACATTCCGCTGTCCGGCGAGGCGTCAGATTCTGTCACCACTGACGGAACCACATCCGTTTTCGCCGTTGTTCCGGACGATTTTCCAGGCTATACATGGAAAGTCGCGGTAAAGGCAGGAGACACCGTCAGGATCGGCGACCAGTTGCTGTATGCCAAAGAGGACGAGGATATCAGACTTGTGTCACCCGTTGCCGGCACAGTGACCGAAATACGTCGCGGAGAACGCCGGAAGATCGAGTATGTTTCCGTGGAAAGGAACGGGGAACAGACCCAGACGGATTTTTCCGACATTAAGGATGACACCCTGAAACTTCTGAAACGTTCAGGTCTGTTCGCGCTTATACGCCAGCGACCGTTCGACAGTGTGCCGTTCGCCGGCGCTGTGCCACGCGACATCTTCGTTACAGCATTCGACACCGCCCCTCTCGCTCCGTCGCTTATTTCTGAAGATGTTGCCGGACACTATGACGCGGGCATTAAAGCCATCAGCACACTGACTTCAGGCAAGGTTTACCTGTCAGTTCCCGCAGGTTCCGACATCACCTCCCGGCATGCAGAAATATATAGCGTGGAAGGCCCGCATCCTGCAGGAAATGTAGGACCTCAGATAGCGGCAATATCCCCCGTAAACAAGGGAGAGAGCGTATGGACACTGGACATCGTCACCGCCGCCCGCATCGGCCGACTTGTGACCGGGTCCAGTCTTGACTTCTCCACCACAGTGGCGCTGACAGGTCCGGACATCTCCAACCCGCATGAGGTCAAGACTGTTGCGGGCGCGAAACTCTCCACTCTGCTCGCCGGAGAACTTGTAAAAAAGGACAGCAACGTGCGGGTGATCTCCGGCAATGTGCTCACCGGACACAAAGTCTCCGTAGAGGAGGGCTTCCTGCGCTATCCCTACCGACAGATCACCGCCATCGACGAGGGTGACCACGCCGACGAGTTCATGGGCTGGGCCTCGATGAATCCCGCAAAATATAGTGTGAAACGCACATTCCCCGGATTTCTCCACAATCTCGGCAAACCTTTCAGGTTCGATGCCCGCGTCAAGGGGGGACACCGCGCCATGATCATGAGCGGAGAATATGACAAGGTATTCCCGTTCGACATCTATCCCGAGTATCTGCTAAAGGCCATCATGGCAAAAGACATCGAGAAGATGGAGCAGCTTGGCATATACGAAGTGGCTCCGGAAGACTTCGCCCTTCCCGAATTTGTCGACACATCCAAGATAGAGCTGCAGAAGGTGGTACGCGACGGATTGGACTATCTGCGAAAGGAAACGCTGTAACACAAAACAATACAACGACGTGAAAGGATTAAAAAAGAAAATCGACAGTATAAAGCCGCAATTCGAGAAAGGAGGCAGGTTCAGTAAGCTCCAATCCGTGTTCGACGGCTTCTATACATTCCTGTATACACCGAACGAGACATCCGCCTCCGGAGTGCACATACACGACAGCAACGACTCGAAGAGGACTATGATCACGGTTGTGATAGCCCTCCTTCCATGTTGCCTGTTCGGAATGTGGAACATCGGGTTACAGCATTTCATGGCCACAGGCAATCCGTCGAGAGAGTTTTTCAGCCTCTTCTTCTACGGATTTCTGGCAGTGCTGCCCCAGATACTGACGGCATACGTTGTGGGACTTGGCATAGAGTTCATCGTGGCCCAGATACGCGGACATGAAATCCAGGAAGGATTCCTTGTGTCCGGCATACTGATTCCGATGATATGCCCGGTCGACACTCCATGCTGGATGATAGCCGTCGCGGTGGCTTTCGCGGTGATATTCGCCAAGGAGGTATTCGGCGGCACAGGCTATAATTTCCTCAATATCGCCCTTGTGACGCGCGCCTTCCTCTTCTTCAGCTATCCCTCGAAGATGAGTGGAGACAACGTATTTGTCAGCCTCGGCGGAGACAAGGCAGTCGACAGCTATTCCGGCGCGACTCCGCTCGGACAGATTGCTTCGAGCACCGAGCCGGGAGCGGCCGTCACCAATATCGTCGGTGATCCTCTGAGCTTCGGCGACATCTTTATGGGTTACTATCCCGGATCGTGGGGAGAGACCTCCACACTTTGCATCCTTATCGGAGGCGCGATCCTGCTGCTCACCGGAATCGCCAACTGGCGCATCATCCTGTCGGCTCTCTGCGGAGGTCTGCTCATGTCGGCCGTGGCCCATAACTGGGCTTCTCCGCTCTACCCGGCCACCTATCTTGACCCCATCACCCAGATCTGCTTCGGAGGATTCCTCTTCGCCATTGTCTTCATGGCTACCGATCCCGTGACCGCTTGCCGCACCACTGTGGGGAAATATATCTACGGATTCCTCATCGGCGCCATCGCGATCATCATACGTTGCTACAACACCGGATACCCGAAGGAGCGATGCTGGCAGTGCTGCTCATGAACTGCTTCGCCCCGCTGATAGACTGGTGCGTGGTCAACAGCAATATCCGCCGGCGCATGAAACGACTGACAGTAACGAACTCCTAACCTCACGAACACTATGAACAGACAAAGCAATACATATACCGTGATTTATGCCGTGGTGCTGGTGGCTGTGGTGGGAGTGCTCCTTTCAGTGGTATATCAGGCACTGCGTCCGCAGCAGATCGAGAACATAGAAAACGACACCAAACGCCAGATATTGGCCGCGGCCCTCATCACTCCGGCTCCAGGAGAAAATGTGGCTGACCTGTACGGCAGTCATATCACCGACTCCTTCATAGTAAACGCCAACGGCGACCGCGTCGAAAGCGGAGAAAAGGCGTTTGATGTGAAAGTGGCCAACGAAGTCAAGAAAAACGACGTATCGCAACGTCTCCTCCCGGTCTTCGTCTGCACCACCGACAACGGTCTGAAATACATCGTACCCGTCTACGGAGCGGGACTATGGGGTCCGATATGGGATATGTGGCATTCGACGCCAACGGCGACACTGTCTACGGAGCATACTTCGCCCATCAGGGGGAGACACCGGGACTCGGAGCCGAGATAGAGAAACCTGCATTCCTCGACCAATTCGAAGGGAAGGACATTTTTGCGGCCGACGGAGCATTCCAGGGATAAAGGTCGTGAAAATCGGTCAGGAACCCGCAGACGGCTCCGCATGGGTACACGCAGTGAGCGGCGGAACCATCACAAGCCAGGGCGTACAGAAGATGCTTTCAAACTCATTGGAACCATACACCGCCTTCTTTAACAAACTCTCAAAAGAAAAGGAAGCTGACAAATGAATCTGAAGAAAACATTCATACCACTGGTAAATCCGATATCGAAGGATAATCCGGTAATTGTCCAGGTGCTCGGAATATGTTCCGCGCTCGCAGTCACATCCAAACTTGAGCCGGCTCTCGTGATGGCAGTTTCGGTGACCGCCGTGCTCTCCCTGGCCAATGTGATAATATCGCTCCTGCGCAATACAATCCCGCAGTCTATCCGAATCATTGTCCAGCTTGTGGTGGTGGCCGCTCTGGTGGTGGTCGTGGACCAGGTGCTCAAGGCCTGGAACTATGAGGTCAGCAAGGCACTCTCCGTCTTTATCGGCCTCATCATCACCAACTGCATCATAATGGGACGCCTTGAGGCCTTCGCACTCAGCAACCGCCCCTGGCCGGCATTCCTCGACGGAATCGGCAACGGAATAGGATACGGCCTTATCCTGGTGATAGTGGGATTCTTCCGCGAACTGTTCGGAAGCGGAACGCTAATGGGATACCAGATATTCCCCCAGTCGTGGTACGACGCCGGGTATATGAACAACGGACTTATGATACTTCCGCCCATGGCCCTCATAGTGGTGGCCTGCATCATCTGGGTGCACCGAAGCTACAACAAGGACCTTCAGGAATAACCGCTAAAGACTACATGAAATGGAGAATTTAAATCTGTTCATCAGGTCGATATTCATCGACAACATGATATTCGCCTACTTTCTGGGAATGTGCTCGTTCCTGGCGGTATCCAAAAACGTGAAGACGGCGTTCGGTCTCGGTGTGGCGGTCTGCTTCGTACTCATGATATCGCTGCCGATCACCTGGTGCATCAACCAGTACATACTCATGCCGGGGGCCTTGAGCTGGCTCGGCGAGGAATATGCCTCTACCGACCTCTCTTTCCTCGGACTGATCATGTTTATCGCGGTGATTGCCGCGCTTGTCCAGATTCTGGAGATGGTTATCGAGAAGTATGCGCCGGCTCTGTACAACTCATTGGGAATATTCCTGCCGCTGATAGCGGTGAACTGCGCGATCCTCGGAGCGGTGCTCTTCATGCAGCAAAGGGAATTCGCCGATGCATGGACAGCCACTGTCTACGGCGCCGGATCCGGAATAGGATGGCTTCTCGCCATCACCGGGCTCGCCGCCATCCGCGAACGTCTCAGCTACAGCCAGGTCCCGAAGCCTCTGCGCGGAATAGGAATCACTTTCATAATCACCGGTCTCATGGGTATCGCCTTCATGAGTTTTCTCGGAATTAAACTGTAACCGAACAAGACCATGCAATCGTTAATGATATTAAATGTGATTCAATGGAATAACGTGGCTGTAGCCACGCTGATATTCCTTTCCATAGTGCTTCTGCTCACTCTGGTTCTGCTTCTTGCCAAGCACTATCTGGTGAACTCCGGAGAGGTGGCCATCTCGATCAACGACGGTGCGAAACTTCTCCACGCTCAGGCCGGCAAGTCCCTCCTCGCCACTCTCGGCGAGAACGGCGTCCATCTGTCGTCGGCATGCGGAGGCAAGGGAAGCTGCGGACAATGCAAGGTCCAGGTACTGTCGGGAGGCGGAGAGATACTGCCCACCGAAGCTGTCCATTTTTCCCGCAAGGAGGTAAAGGACCACTGGCGTCTGGGCTGCCAGGTGAAAGTAAAGAATGACCTTGACATCAAGGTGGCGGAATCGGCGCTTGATGTCAAGGAATGGGAATGCGAGGTGATCTCCAACAAGAATGTCGCGACATTCATCAAGGAATTCATCGTGCGGCTTCCCGAGGGAGAACACATGAACTTCATCCCCGGAAGTTACGCCCAGATCCGCATTCCGAAATATTCGATGAGCTACGACAGGGATATCGACAAAGGACTCATAGGCGCGGAATACCTTCCGGCATGGGAGAAATTCGGCCTGTTCGGCCTCACGGCCCGCAACGACGAGGAGACTGTGCGTGCATACTCCATGGCCAATTATCCCGAAGAGGGCGACCGCATCATGCTCACGGTCCGTATCGCCACTCCCCCTTCAAGCCGAA
>PDYJ01002425.1_pt1 | contig 16144 bp, 18 predicted proteins | sample 1430841 | NCBI WGS metagenome assembly PDYJ01 (sample SAMN07237672, study PRJNA390542) | Gut metagenome, whole genome shotgun sequencing project. | isolation source: fecal pellets | host: Mus musculus | place: USA: New York, NY | collected 2016-10 | reverse complement strand
AAAATCTCATGAGGATGAACTGTGGAGCGAATATTTGTAAGCTCCTCCATTAACTGCTCATCAATATGAAGTCTGCCGGCTGTATCCAGGAACACGTAATCATTACCGTGGTCCTTCGCATATTTAATTGCCTCATCAGCAATTTTAACAGGGTTTTCAGTACCCATTTCAAAAACAGGCACACCAACCTGCTCACCCACAACCTGAAGCTGTTTAATAGCTGCAGGACGGTAAATATCGCAGGCTACAAGAAGAGGTCTGTGCCCTTCTTTTTTAAGCTTAAGAGCAAGCTTTGCTGAGTGCGTTGTTTTACCGCTTCCCTGAAGACCGCACATCATAATGACAGTCGGAGGATGGTTGGCAATTGCAAGCCTTGACTCATTGCCGCCCATTAAATCGGTAAGCTCCTCGTTAACTATTTTAATAACCATCTGACCGGGAGTAAGCGACTCCATAACATCGGCACCGATAGCACGTTCTGTTACCTTAGCGGTAAATTCCTTTGATACTTTATAGTTAACATCTGCTTCAAGAAGTGCAAGACGAACCTCTCGCATTGCTTCTTTAACATCTGACTCAGTTAATTTGCCCTTGGCACGTAATTTTTTAAATGAATTTTCTAAGCGTTCGCTTAAGCCTTCAAATGCCAAGTCATCAACTCCTAACCCTCTTTAAGGAAAGAGGCAAGTGTTTTTATTCGGGCAACACAGTCATTGACCTCCATTGAAAGGGCGTGATTCAGATTATATTCATTAATAATCTCAGCACACTCGACTATTTCGTCAATACCTTTTTTCATTTCATTAAAGCGCTTTGCAAGCCCCAGATGCTCCTCCATATCAAAAAAGCTGAGCCTCGGCACGCTTGATTGAATCCCTGACGCCCTGACGGGTTATGCCCTCATTTTCAGCAATTTCGGAAAGAGAAAGGTCGTCCTCATAATAATAGACTAAAAAATCATGCTGCTTCTTCGTGAGCATTTCACCATAAAAATCCAGCAAAAAAGGAATTTCAAGATTTTTAGCCAAACAGACCTCTCCTTTCATATACTCAATAAGTGTAAAGCAATAATCTTTACAGCAAGGTGTATTATACTAAAGAGCGGCTTATATGTCAAGCCCATTTTTAATAAAAAATATTATTAAATTTATACATGAGCTATTGACACAATTTATAGTGCAAAGAAAAGACCTTTACACAAAATACATAACAAAAGACCCGTGAAATTCACGGGTCTGAAAATACCGAATTATAATGCAGCCTTTGCAGCTTCAACAAGTGCTGTGAAGCCTGCAGGATCAGCAATAGCAATCTCAGAAAGCATCTTTCTGTTAAGATCAACACCGGCTTTCTTCAAGCCGTTCATAAATGTTGAGTAGTTCATACCATTTGCTTTGCATGCAGCAGAAATACGAGTAATCCACATCTTTCTGAAATCTCTCTTCTTCTGCTTTCTGCCGATATATGCGTACTGTCCGCTCTTCATAACAGCCTGCTTAGCCGTTTTAAAGAGTCTGTGCTTTCCGCCGTAGTAGCCTTTAGCTGCTTTTAATACTTTCTTTCTTCTTTTACGAGTGGCCATAGCGCCCTTAATTCTTGCCATGTCAATATACCTCCGTGTTTATAGTTAAGCTTAATATCTAAGCAATTTCTTCTTACTTATAAGGAACTAATCTCTTGCACTGCTTCTGGTTTGTAACGTCAGCAACTGCAGTTTTACGTAAATTTCTCTTACGCTTTGTTGATTTCTTTGTAAGAATGTGTGAGGTGTAAGCATGAGCACGCTTAACCTTGCCGCTTTTTGTTGTCTTAAAACGCTTTTTAGCGCCGCTGTGTGTCTTAATCTTTGGCATAATTATTCCTCCGTATTATAAATTACTTAGCCTGCTTTGGTGACAAAAACATAAGAATCTGTCTGCCCTCAAGCTTTGGTGCTTTATCAACATTAGCTTCCTCTGCAACAGCATCGGCAAAGCGTTTCATATTGTCAACGCCCAAATCCGAATGAGCCATCATTCTGCCCTTAAGTCTGATGGAAACCTTCAGCTTATGACCGGAAGCAAGGAATTTTTTAGCCTGATTAACTTTCGTATTGAAATCACCAACATCTATTGTAACTGAAAGGCGGATTTCCTTCGTTTCAATCTGTTTCTGGTTTTTACGGTTTTCCTTTTCCCTTTTAGCCTGCTCATAGCGGAACTTTGAATAATCCATAATTTTGCAGACAGGAGGCTTAGCCTGAGGAGCAATCTTAACCAAATCAAGGTCACTGTCCTCTGCAAGCTTAAGTGCTGCTTTGGCACTCATAATTCCAAGCTGCTCACCATCGGCAGAAACTACACGTAATTCCTTATCTCTGATTTCACCATTAATCTGTTGAGCTTCCTTACTGATAAAAAACACCTCTTAAAAATTAATAACAAATAAGTGCGAACGCAAAACGCCCGCACCTCAATAATTACAAATGTAATATTGCCCTTTTTGCTAACGCTCAAGGGGAGAACGGGGTTCGTTCTTCTTTGTTGTGTGGATATATTACCATATGTTTGCGATTTTGTCAATAGAAATATTTATTAAACTATTCAAAAAAAGGAATCATTTCTTTGCAATAACACTCTAATAATTTGCCTTTATGGTTTTATCGCTCATATTAAATGTTACCGAGCCGTACTTTGTTGACATAACAAAGCTTTCATACGGCAGACCGTGTGAACGAAAAGTGAAATCGCTGTCAAGAGTATAATCATATGTATCAGGTATTGAAGCAGGCAGTTTTTTTACATCGGAAGCGCCGATTTTATCAGCTAATGTATTAACATCCGTATCTAAATCCATATTCATTATAATATCGCAGATTTCTACTGCTCTTTCAGCAGCCTCCGCCTCATTAAGGAGACCATAAACCGGGGCGTAGTTGCAGTTAAAAACCGGTTCCTTGCTTTTATCAATAATATAATAATGAAAAATCATATCTAAACCGGCAACTGTCATATTAATATTGATTATCTCAGGTTTATATCCCTCAAAATCAAACTTTGCCACATAACTGTTAACACTGGTCCAAATATATTCAACATCTTCATTTATCGGCTTACAGTAATCGGAATAATGACGAGATTCCTCCTTGTCAATATCTATATCGCTGATACGGTATTGCGTTAATCCATCTTTTTCCTTTTTTTCAAAATCCACCCTATATGTAAAACCATCCTCGGAAAGAAAGATTGCAGTGTCAAAATCATCATTCTTGATTTCATAAACTAATTCACTTTTTCCAAATCCGCCTTTTTCAAGGCACTGCAAATAATCATCACAATATTTAAAATGTTTAAGTTGCTGTGCTGCAAAAAATTTTAGACTGAGCAATTTCCTGGGGCGATGCTTGACTATACGCATATGCACCTACAGCTATGACTGTAATTATCAAAACAATTGTCAATATGATAGCACGCAGCTTTTTCGGAAGCCTCATTAATATAGCATATATGATACCATATACAACTGAAACCATTATATACAAAACAATTTTTGGTACTGTACCGAGCATAGCTATATCTCCTCAGTAAAAAACGGTTATAATAACACACAGAAAATCCATGTATATTATAACCGTCAAAAATTATAGCTGTCAATCTGTATCAATCTGTATTTGTGCTTCCAAGCTTTGCCCACTGTGCCAGAAAATCATCATAATTATCTGTGAAATAAAAATCGGCACCGTTATTATAGGAGAAGAAATAGAAATACTCTGTATCTGCATGATTTACAACCGCATCAATATTTCCGACACCCGGGTTACAGATCGGACCGCTTGGCAGTGCCGCACACTTATAGGTGTTATAGGATGTTACAATATCATCTGCAAAGCCGTTCTCACGCAGCTTATTACCATAATCAATGGTAACATCGCTCTGGAGCTGCTGTCCCTTTTCAAGTCTGTTGATGAACACTGAAGCAATTTTCTGCGCAACACCCTCCCCTAAGGTTTCCTTTTCAACAACAGAAGCAAGGGTTACAAGCTCATACATCGTCATATTGTTCTGCTCACAATAGGTTTTCCAGCTACTGTTTATTCTGTCAGCAAATGCACCGAGCATTGTATCAACAACCTCATAAGCCTGCATATTCTCGGCAAAATCATATGTTGCAGGAAAAAGAAAGCCCTCTAATGGATAAGCAACAGTTCCACCATCAGGAATGTCGGCAATGAATGAATAGTCATATTTGGATTTATCCTTGCAGGCATTGAGAAAATCATCAGCACTGCATACACCGTTTTCCTCAAGAGTGGTTGAGATTTTAAAAATATCATAGCCCTCCGGAATACAGATGGAAACAGACTGATGCGTAATATCAGGAGCTTTCAGCTTCTGTGCAATTTCCTCGTAGCTCATCTGAGAATTCAGCTCATATTCACCGGGAATATATTCAAAATCAGGGTAATGCTTACTCATCCACATATCCCAGATTGTATCGCTGTTAATAATTTCATTCGTAAACAGAGCCTGTCCTACATCATATTGCGATGTACTTGTAATATTAACAACGCTGCCTGATTCCTGTCTTCTGTTGCCATCAATCTCATCAGTTATATATTTATAGCCGAAAAATGCCACAACAGCAAGAAGCACAACAACAAGAGCTGCTATAACCAACGATGAAAACTTACTTTTCTTCTTTGCCATAAACTCCTCCTCTATTGCCTGCACATAGGTATATGCGGCAATCCTCTGTCTGTAATTTCAGCACCGATTACTTTGAAACCCAGCTTTTCATAAAAGGGCACAGCATAATTTTGAGCATCGACAAGCACTTTATCTGCACCCATATCAAAGGCCCTGTCGGTAACAGCCTTAACTATATCTGCACCATAACCTTTACCGCGGCACTCTTTCAAAATTGCAATTCTGCCTATTTTTATGCCTGCTGCGGTTTCGGCAATTCTTGCCGTACCAACAGGCTTATCGCCCTCATAAAGCAGTGCAAAAAGGCTTGTTTTATCATATTCATCAAACTCATTGTCAGCATCTGCACCCTGCTCATTTGTGAAAACACAGGTGCGGATTGCCTTAACGATTTCAAACTCAGCAGCACTACTGTCAAAAAAATCAATCCTCAATCTGATGTACCTTCAGCATATTCGTTGTGCCTGAAATACCAAGCGGTATTCCGGCGGTAATAACAACAATGTCACCCTTTTCAACTGCATTTGCAGCCAGTGACACCTCAACCGCATGGTCAAACAATTCGTCAGTATTATCTTTCAATTCACATTTAATCGGCGTAACTCCCCAGCTTAAGCTAAGCTGGCGCCACACCTTTTCATCAATAGTTGCACCAATAATATTTGTTGCAGGTCTGAACTTTGAAATCAATCTTGCAGTAGTACCACTCTTTGTTACGGTAATAATAGCAGATGCATTCAAGTCGTGAGATGTAGTAACAGTTGCGTGACTGATAGCCAACGTAGTGTCTTTTGCTATACTCTGCGGATAGAAATTATTGAAACGCTTGATATAATCAATATCATCCTCTGTGTTTTTTGCAATAGATGTCATCGTTTCAACAGCCTCAACAGGATGCTTGCCCACAGCACTTTCACCTGAAAGCATGATTGCACTTGTGCCGTCATAAATAGCATTGGCAACATCGGTAATTTCCGCTCTTGTCGGTCTTGGATTATTAATCATAGATTCCAGCATCTGTGTTGCAGTAACAACAATTTTACCTGCGTCATAAACCTTATGAATAATCATTTTCTGAATAGCAGGAATACGCTGAAAATCAATCTCAACACCCATATCACCACGTGCTACCATTATACCGTCGGACACGCTGATAATTTCATCAATATTCTTTACACCCTGCTCGTTTTCGATTTTAGAAATTATTTTAACATTCTTCCAGCCGATAGCCTCAACATAGTTACGCAGAATTGTTACATCCGTTGCACTTCTAACAAATGAAGCTGCCACAAAATCAAAATCGTGATTAGCACCAAACTGCAAATCTGCCATATCTCTTGATGAAAGATAGGGCATCTTCAGTTCAACATTCGGTACATTAACACCCTTATGATTTGTCAAAAGACCGCCATCAATAACCACACAGTTAATGTCTGTACCATTAACCTTTTCAACCCTCATTGAAATAAGACCGTCATTAATCAGAATTGTTGTGCCCACGCTTACATCAGCAGGCAGTCCCTCATAATTTATATAACACTTTTTCTCATTGCCCATGCACGGTATTGTTGTAAGTGTATACCTATCGCCTGAGTTTATAACCGCACCCTCTGGATTTTCAAAATCACCAAGCCTGATTTCGGGCCCTTTTGTATCAAGCAATGTGGCAATTGGCTGATTGAGCCTATTTCTTACCTCAATTACCTCATTAAGTCTTTTTTCGTGATCCTCGTATGAACCGTGGCTGAAATTAAATCTCGCAACATTCATACCTGCTTTTATCATTTTTTCAAGCACCTTCGGGTTATCCGTTGCAGGACCCATAGTGCAGATGATTTTTGTTTTCTTAGTTTTCATAAAAATGCTCCATAGTTTATTGAGTAAAAATGATTATAAAACACAATCAAATCTACCCCATTGTTATGATACCACAAAATAATCAAATTGCAACAAAAATATATAAAGACTTTTCAAATATAAAAAGGGCAAATGTCCTGAAACATTCGCCCCTGATAAAATTAATGATTATTTTGTAACTGATGTGGCAGGAATAAAGGTATCATTTGACTTTTCAAATTCAACTGTAACCGTATCACCCTTATTAATCAGCAGTACCTCCATAGCATCAGTCACCTTGATATAATAATACTTGCCGTCAATCTGCAGATAGTAAACCGTATTGCCGTCATTAACCGATGACTTAATATCTGTTACCTCTCCGGTAACCTTATTGCCGTCTGTTGAAGAAGCCGGAGGCGGAGTCTGAGAATCTGTATTGTTATTATCAACACTGTCTATTTCCTCTGTATCGACAATAACATTATTCTTATCAACATCATCCGCTACACCCTTTTCTTTAAGAGCATCAATATAGCTTTCAAGTGCACTGTTCAGTGCCCTGGCATCACTCTTTGCCACATCAAGAAGACCTGTTCCTACGACAGTTTTATCCTCAAGACTTACAAAAGCATAGCCCTTTACTGTATTACCTGTACCATAAAGCGACATAAAGTAAGTCGGATTATCATCAATACCAAGAAGAATCGGGAAGGTTGCACGATAGCCGTAGTTCAGTACAGCATCCTCTGCAGATTTCTGTGCAGCATTCTCCATAGCACCGGCATTAGGATAATACTTTGTTTCCTTCGTTCTCTGATTACATAAAATGAAACCGAAGTTAGAAGCATCAGACTCTGATGAGGTTACACCTGTGTACACCCAAACATCATCATTCATTGCAATATTACCACTGCCGTCAGATGCAATGTTAACATCATTCTGGAAAATAATTGAGTTCCAGAAACCATTCTGCAGCTTTCCGTAGTAATTATACTGCTCAATCAAAAGTGCTTCACTGTAAACAACGTCAATCCAGTTAAGTGAAGTATCTGTCTTAACCTGTTCAATATCATAATAATTACTTTCACCATTAAGGGCATCGGTAATAATTACACCCTTAACATCCGTACCGCCGAAAAGACCGATTGTCTTGTCAAGAACAGCAGTAATCCAATATGGATGCTGACTATCGTCTATCTCAAAATTAGGAGTATCAAACAGCATTGTAGGATACTGAAAACGCAGATGACGAATCAATTTTTCATTGAACAGCTCAGTAGGAGAATACTTAATACCCTCTCCGAACTGCTCAACGCAGTTGATTGCTGTAACCTTCTGAGTTACAAGGTCTGTAATCATATATGCAGGCAAACCATTTTTTGTATTGTTAACCCACTTGAACACATCAGCATACTCAAGATAAGAAAACTCTTACAGGTGTATTCTTATAATTAATCTGGGTTGAATTTGCAGAAACAACATACTGGCTCTTATATTCACTCAGCGAACCAAGCTGCTGGTCTGCAAGGGTATAAGCTCTGTCAGCGTCAACTCTCGGCACTTTATCATAGCTGATTTCCTCAAAATCAGTTTCAAAATCACCATTTTCGATAGTTATAAGCTGACTGTAGCTGCCTGCTCTGAACAGTGTAATACCGGTTACCCAGCCTACTGCCATAACAACAAGCACAACGCCCACTATAACTAACGGCACAAGTGTCTTTTTCTTAACATACTCCTTACGTTCAACCTTTTTGTTTGCCTTACATACAAATGCAAATGCAGCAACAAAAATTGCAACAAGCAAAACGATGAACATATAAAATTGAGAATCATGAATATTAAGAGCAGGAAGCATCATATAATATGCTATTCCCCCGCCCACAAGTGTTATTAATAACGAAATCAACACACGCAGCGGCATCTTGTCAGGCTTAACTACTGCCTCAACCTCTTCACCCTTGGGCCATTTTATTTTTTCCTTGAATTCATTGATTACCTCATCGGCATCATAATCCATTTTTGGAATTTGGTTATCGTCCATAATCAATTCTCCTTTAAAATAGTATTTCAATTATACTACATATAAGCATTATTATCAATATATTTTTTATGAACAAACAAATCAAGGCTCGGTACATAAAAGTACCGAGCCATTCAAATTTATCAATTATTTTCTCTTGATCTGCTTTTCTTTCATAAGATAATCATCAGAAGCAGGATAGTGGTTGGTGTACGTGATAGTAAGAGTAGCACTCTTATCCTTAATAACAGCAACATTAGCATGGTTAACAGCAATGTTAACAACCATATTATAATCAGCTTCAAGAACTTCCTTAGTAGCAGTATCAACCTTAACTGTTACTGTACCGCCCTTATAATCAACCTTAACATTTTCCTCTACTGTACCTGATGCGAAAGTAAGCACATCAATCTGTCCCATAACGCCGCCGATATCACCGAGAACCTCGAAGAAACGACCTGCAGAGTCATCACCACGCATACTCATTGAGCCAGCCTTAGGCTGAATAACCAATGTAATTGTTCCGTCACCATTATCCTTAACATTAGCAGCAAGAATATCGTCAGCAGTTACAGCAGATGTTCTGAAGTCATGGTCATTCTTACGTGTATCATCCTCAAGGTTATTATCCATTTCAGGATTTCTGTTGTAGCAAGGAACAAGACCATAAGTATTCTTAGCAAACAAACCGCCTGCAATACCAGGAACAAGATTGTTAATAAGTGCGTTTGATGCACCATCAATCATAATGTCACCAATTGTCATATCCTCATCACCAAGAAGCTTATACCATGTCTGAGTATTGCCGTCACCGTCAATGTACTCAGCAGTTAAAGTCTTGGTATAATCATAAGCGTCCTTATAGAAAGCAGCAACATCCTCAAGTGTATTGAACTCAACACCGCCGTAAGTACCCGGAGTCAACGCATCAATTACAGGCACATCCTCTGAAGAGTTTGCATCAGCATTATCATCTGTCTTCTGCCAGTCACCGGTCTTAATCTCGTGAATAGCCTCAATAGCACCGTTTGTTACATAGTTAACTTTCTTACAACCTGCAAAGCTGGTAGCAATCATACCAACAGCGAGAGCAAGACATAAGCCCTTTTTTACATATTTGTTCATTTAGGGTTCCCCTTTCATAATTTGTACAATGTACGAATCTGTTTAGTCTAAAACACTACATATAAAATTTATCGTAAAATTGCAAAAATGTCAATAGTATTTTGAAAATTCAATGACTATTTTTTTAATATACGCCAATTTTCATTGAGATTTGCAATTTATTGTGCTATAATATGGAAAAATTCCCTAATTTTTAACGGAGGCTAAAATTTATGAGATGTAAAAATTGCGGAACTGAAAATGACGATAAAAGATATATATGCGAAAATTGCGGCTCCCCTCTTTATGACGAAGAGGACTTCAGCACCCCTGTACCTGAGGAGCAGGCACAGCCTTACGATGCTGTTAATTCAAACAACAACACTTTACCGCCTGTGGATAACAATAGCAAGAATGAGAACAAGCTTGCAGAAAAAAAGAGTATAATTGTAATAGCAATACTTGTTGTGCTGCTTGTAGCAATAATTGCATCTGTAGCTGTTGTAGCAAGCACAAAAAATAAAAATGATGCTTCTGCATCATCCACATCAAGCACTTCACAAACACTGTCAGCGCAGCAGTCAACAACAAAAAAGCGTACAACTGAAAGAACAACCGAAAAAGAAACAACTACCGAATCAACCACTACAACCACAACTACAACAAAACAGCAAAACTGGTCTATAAAGCTTGTAAGCCACGGAGGCGGCACTGTTGATGGCAGCGGTTCATACAAAGATGGCGACAACGTAACAATTACTGCCACACCGGATGATGGCTATGAATTTGATGGTTGGTACTCAAACGGCACAAAAATAAGCAGCACAATGAGATACTCATTCACTGCTGCCGAGGATGTCAGCATTTCTGCTGTATTTTCTCCTGTAAGCACTACAGAGGCACCTACTATTGAGGATATGGACGGAGGAATGGATTAATATGACTAAAGGAGAGCTCGCTGAAAGCCTTTTCAGAAATGGGTTCAACTGCAGTCAAGCAGTCGCTGTTGCTTTTTCTGAAGAAATGAAACTTGACAAAGAGCTGGTTACTCATCTTACTCTCGGCTTCGGAGGAGGTATGGGAAGAATGAGAGAGGTCTGCGGCTCCGTTTCTGCTATGACCTTTGTGCTCTCCGCAGTTTATGTAAATGATGACAGAGCCAAAATGTATGAACGTGTTCAATATGTTTCAAACCGATTTAAGGCTGAAACAGGAGCAATCGTATGCCGTGAGCTTCTCGGCTTAAATACCAAAGGTGCTGACAAGCCTATCCCGGAAAAGCGAACACAGGAATACTATAAAAAGCGTCCATGCCCTAAAATTGTTCACCTTTGTGCAGATATTCTTGAAGAATATTTAAAATTAAATCAATTATAATTAAAAAAAGTGTTGCATTTTTTCAGCTTTTGTGTTATATTATCTAAGCACAAAAGTTGTGCATATGTGCGCTGGTAGCTCAGCTGGATAGAGTGACTGGCTACGAACCAGTGTGTCATTTTTGCATACGGTGTATATTTTCAATTTAATATGGTGTTACGCGCCGGTAGCTCAGTTGGATAGAGTGTTTGGCTACGAACCAAAAGGTCGGGGGTTCGAATCCCTTCCGGCGTACCACATAAAAAATCCTTGAAACCATTGATATTACTTGGTTTCAAGGATTTCTTTTTGTCTTAAAACCATCATTTTTCACGACCACTTATTTTTCATTTTGACCACATAACTTCTTCAATTTCCTATATAATATATGTTTTATATTATATAAAATAAGAAATGTATAAAATCTTTAATTTCTGTATATTTTTGCTTCAAATTATTTTTGACCACAATAATGACCACATATTTTCAGGCATGATTTAAGCCGTTACATTAATTTGTAACGGCTTTCTTTATTTTATATCATATATTAATACATTAATTGTTATGCTTCTTTAAGACCACACTGTGCATTCATCACTGTCGAGTATCCAATCTCAAACGCAGCTTCCATTTTATCGGCTGCACTTGTTTTCAGTTTTTTAGTTGCATGGACATAAGTGTTCATTGTGAATGCCACATCCGAGTGCCCGAGCATACTCGACAAGGCTTTTATCTCTACACCTTCCTCAAGTGCTATCGTTGCACACGTGTGCCTTAAATCGTGAAATCTTGTACTCTCAGGCAATCCCGCTCTTCTAAGCATTCTTTTAAACTTTCTTGTCACTGCATTTTGATCTCTGTATGTTCCTGTTTCAGGCGATGGGAACATTAAGGTTGTTCCCCTTGCCTGTCGCATTTTCAATCTCGCAAGTGCCGATGCACAATCTGAACTTATTGCTATCGTTCTGATTGAGTTTTTTGTCTTAGGTGTTTCGGTTTGCAATACACTGTTTATTCTCTGAACCTGTTTGTTGATTGTGAGTGTCCTTTTATTGATATCTAAATCATCCCATTCTAATGCCAGAATTTCACCAAGTCTTAATCCTGTTGTTAATTCAAGGTAATAAAATTCAAAGCAACCGCTATTGAAGGCTTCTTCAAGTAAACGGTTGCTTTGTTCTTTCGATAAAGGATTCATTCCTTTAACCCTGTCTTTAGGCATATTCAATTTGTCAGTAGGATTCTTATCTATTATTCCTTCATCTACGGCTTTTTCAAGCACAGCATGTAAAACTATTTTTACATCTTTTACGGTTCTTGAACTTAAGCCCTGTGCGATGTCATGTTTTCTTTTCTTGTTTACTCTGCCGTTTTCATATACATCCATTATATATTGCTGACAGATGAGCTTTGTTAAATCCCTAAGATGATATTTTCCAAGATAAGGATTTATGTAGTTCTTTATCATTGATTCGTAACCTGATATTGTCTTAGGTTTTAAATATCCTTTGCAAAAATCTTCAATGTAGATTTTACTCCATTCTTCAACGGTTGGATTAACAAAATCACCGTATCGGTGTTCCTCGTTGCGTTTCCTTTTCTCGTTTTCTTCAATTATGGTGTCGAGTTTTCTCTGACATTCGGATTTTTTCATACTTGTGACGGTTTTATATTTGTTTTTGCCGTTTTCATCCTTTCCAAGATAAAGTCGACCTTCCCACCTTCCGTCTTTTCTTTTTCTTAATGTTCCTGTTCCTTTGGCTCTTTTTGCCATATTATCATCTCCTTTGCAACACCAACAATACCACACTTTTTCCTGAATATCCAGACAAATATGTGTGTTTGGCTATGACCATTCAACTCCTTTGGAACTTGCCTTTACCCATGCCTTAAACTCATCTCTCGGCACTACTTTCCGTCTGCCCAGAAGGACACATGGAAAGGACTTATCCGTGCTTGCTATATCATATATTCTTGAAATTGACAACCCTACTGTATCTGCCACATCCTTAATTGACAGAAACATCGGCATATCATCATAACTGTTGTATTTCATATTCACATACCTTCTTCCTATAAATCAAGATTCAAGCTGGCCGCCACAGCTGTATCAAGCCTTTCAATTTCTTCACTTGTAAGCTCTCCGATATACTCTTTTAATCTCGTTTTATCAATGATTCGTATCTGTTCAAGCAGAATAAGAGAGGTGCATTTAAGGCAAGGATTTTCACCAAATCTTATATTAGAGTTTTGCTTCCGAGTCTTTCTTTATATCCGTTCTCAATTAAAAATGTATTGATTTCATCAATATCGTAAATCCTCATGCAGATGCAATCATGAATAAGTCTGTCAAAAGAAGGCAGATTATTCTTAAGCTCAAATTCGCTGTTGTATGTAAATGAATATCCCCCTTTTCCCATTAATACAACCGTCTTTTCAATGTTCAGCTTTAATCCGATGCAGATAGCAAACAGTATTTCTTTTTTGGGTATGTGATACTTATTTCCTTTCAGTCTTGAATACTGATTTCTCAAAACACAAGTTGCTTTTTGAAACATTCCGTCTGTCAGAATTCCGTTTTCTTTACATAAAAACATGATATCTTCAGCTAATGTTGACTCATATTTCTCGTTACTAAAATCGTATGTTGACACCAATTGTTCAACTGTAATGCCAAACATTGATGATTTTTCTTCATTTTTTGTATCTTTCAAAGTTACAACTTTTTTATTTTCAGCGTTTTGCACAACACTGTTTTTATTTTCTTTTCTGCTCATATTAAACCTCCGAATTTTGAATTGTCCTAATTTTCAAAATTCAGAGTTTATGGATACTCAGCTATATACGGTTGCCACTTATTTTTCATATTATCCCCTAAAAAAGGGGTAAAAAGAACAGCACGAAAGACTTTGATGCTTTATCCCTTTTTTTATTGGGATTTCACCAAAGTTCTTTTTTGCTGTTTAAATTTGCCTATAAACTGACCCAAGAATGTGACAGATTACAATTTTATTTTTTTTACTTCTATATTAAAATAATTATTGTGAGAAATTAATCGAAAAAATCCTCTTCTTTTGTATTAGTTATGATGTTTCAATATCTAATTGGTAATATTTGTCGTTTAGTGTTATAAAATATTATATTCGCTATGAAAAAACATTATTCACATTAATAATTGTCGAATAAAAATTATTATTCAATATTTATAAAATAAATAAAAAAATGCCGAAAGAAATCAATGGAGTAAATCCACTAATTCTTTCGGCTTTCATAGCTCTATGTATCAAATTTTTAGATCTCTTGGGTATCTATCTACTATTTTATATCGTTGTCCGCTGTATTCATCAAACAACTTTACACAATATAGCATTTATTTTTAACAATAACTATCATACTGCTCTCAGGGTCCAATCAATAGGTAGTCGCCCAAAATTTCGTTTATACTCACTTGTATAGTATTACCCTATTAAATGCTTTTGTCTTGTGATTCATTTATCCTAAAAATATATGCTTTTTATTACAACATCTCCATCTGAATCATAAATGATATATATACAATCAATTCCTTTTTTCATGATAGTACAATTATCGTCTTTACCAAGTAGTTTTTGATTCTTGCCGGTGAAATCTGATTGATAATATTCTCCTCCGATAGAATAATATATTGCCTCTTTATCTAAATCATAAGCAGTTATTTCTTTTTGGTTTATCACATATATGCCTTGTGAGACAAAATCATAAAAACTTAAGCACATATTGTTTTCTAAATCAGAAAACAATATTCCTCTATTATTAACACAAAACGAATATGGTTGAATATCTAATTTGATGAGTTCATTTTCAACTGTATCATAATAATAAAGATTATATAATTCATCCTGAAAATAAATTTTGTTATTTGAGTAAGAAAAACTTGTTTCACCTGTTCTCTCTTCATATATAGTTGATTTTAAATGTGTTATCAAATCATAGCGAAACACTCCGCCGGGACAGTAAATATAAACATATCTTCCACTGACAACAAACTGTGTGGCAGAATTCAGATAATCCTCATGCGTTTCGACAAAATTATTATTTGAAAACAAATCATTAAAAAAACTGTCATTATGTGTTTTCTTATCAGATATAAGACAATGAATATTGAAATACTGATCATAATAATAAATCCCGTTATTATCTGTTAAAAAATAAACATTCATACCATCCGAATACATAGGGCGTTTAGTATTTTCGGAAAACATTTCGATATCAAAATCAATCGACTGATTTTTGCTTATTATCTTTGGCGATAGATTTTTTGTAAAAACATATCTTTCATCATCACAAACAAACTCACTGCTATATCCGTTATAAACAAAATCACTGTTAAACTTTGTTGTTTTGATACACCTGACTGATAACACACTGCAGAGCAAAACAACAGCAATAATACAAGGAATTATAATTATTTTTTTTCTCATTTTGAATTACTCTTTCTTTTCCAAAATAAAATGCTTAACGCAAACATTATAATAAATAACATTATATTAATCAGCAACGAAAATGTATAATTTAAATCATAAAGCTGATATCGACACATCGTTTGAGGCAGAAATGATATATTATTATTTTTAACCATCAAAGGTAAAACTAAAAAACGCTGATGAAATACTTATAGCACCTATTGAAGAATTAATTACCGAAAAGCACAAAAACACAAAAGCTGTACAAACAATAAGTGCTAACAGTCTTATAACAGTTATTCGTATATTAGTTAAAATTAATGAACTGTCACCTGTATAGTCTGAATATATCTGTAATGACTGGACAGGATAATTGCCATTTGGCAAGCCATATTTTTTGATAATATAAAAATAATACACTAGAGTATGCAGAATATATGAAATGCAAACAATAATTTCACAAACCATTAATTTGATAATTGGAAGTTTTATCTTACCGCTACTGCAAGTTAAAAGAAAAGATTTCATACCTCCATCGATATCGCCACGAAAGCAAAGTGTTACTACCAAAATAATCAGCAGCAAAAATATAACATCAAAATTTCTGCTTGTTACTAAATTCCAGCCATTTGTATACACTATGTAACGATTGGCAGAATTCTCCTTTGCATAATCAAACTGCATTTGAATGGTTT
>PDYJ01003116.1_pt1 | contig 16156 bp, 24 predicted proteins | sample 1430841 | NCBI WGS metagenome assembly PDYJ01 (sample SAMN07237672, study PRJNA390542) | Gut metagenome, whole genome shotgun sequencing project. | isolation source: fecal pellets | host: Mus musculus | place: USA: New York, NY | collected 2016-10 | reverse complement strand
ATTTATGGCGGCGCTTATGACGTCTGTCATTGATAATCCAAAGAAAGTGGCGGAATATATTTATTCCAGCCGTCAGATGAATATTAAAATCCTGCCGCCGGATATTAATTTTTGGCGAAGGCGATTTTCGGCAGACAACGGAAATATCCGTTATGGTCTTAGCGCGATCAAAAGCGTGGGACGCCCGGTCATCGAATCCATCCTCAAAGAGCGGGAAGTGCGCGGCCGATTTAAGAATCTAAAAGACTTTATCGAGCGTATGTCAGGCAAGGATGTGAGTAAACGCGCCATTGAGAATTTTATCAAGTCGGGTGCTTTTGACAGCCTTCCGGGGACAAGAAAGCAGCACATGGTGATTTATGTAAAGATTCTTGAGCAGGTGAATCAGGAACGGAAATATTCTATGACAGGGCAGATGTCGTTATTTGATCTTGTATCGGAAGAAGAAAAACAGGAGTATGATGTGCAGCTTCCGGATGTGGGAGAGTATTCCAAAGAGACCATGTATACATTCGAAAAAGAAGTGCTTGGGGTCTACATCAGCGGACATCCGTTAGAGGAGTATGAAGAAAAATGGAGAAAAAATATTACCGCGACCACACTTGATTTCCAGCTGGACGAAGAGACAGGGCATACGAAGGTAAGGATGGTTCGAAAGAGGTTATCGGCGGAATGATCACCGGCAAGACAATTAAAAATACGAAGACTAATAAGACGATGGCATTTATTACGGTAGAGGACCTTGCGGGAACGGTAGAGGTTGTTGTATTTCCAAAGGATTATGAAAGAAACCGTATGTATCTGGAGGATGACCGCAAGATATTTGTCCGCGGACGTGTATCAGAAGAAGATGATGCAGCAAGCAAGTTAATCTGTGAAGTGATCTTGCCATTTGAGCAGACGAAGAAAGAGCTGTGGCTGCAGTTTGCGGATAAGCAGGCATTTCTTTTGATGGAGAAAGAATTGTATGAGCTGCTTGCAGGAAGTGAAGGGGAAGATGAGGTCGTCATTTACTGCAAAATGGAGAAAGTGATCAAACGTTTGCCAAGGAACCGAAACATTCGTGCGGATGATGCAATAGTATCAGCTTTGATGGGAAAAATTAGGGGAAAATTGTGTAAAAGTGGTAGAAAAACCAATTGAAAAGCTAGGATAGATAGGTTAGAATGACAAGTAGAGAGAATAATGATATCAATACCAAATGATATCAATACAGAATCAGTATGGAGGAATTATCATGGCATTAGATCATAAAATCAGGACTATCGGTGTTTGACAAGCGGTGGCGATGCACCGGGAATGAATGCGGCAATCCGTGCCGTAGTAAGAACTGCAATTAGTAAAGGATTGAATGTACAGGGAATCAGACGAGGATACCACGGACTCTTAAGAGAAGAGATCATCAGTCTTACGGCAAGAGACGTATCTGACACAATTCAAAGAGGCGGAACTATTCTTCAGACTGCCCGTTGTCATTCCATGCGTTCTGTAGAAGGACAGAGAAAAGCCGCAGGTATCTTAAAAAAATATGGAATTGAAGGACTTGTAGTCATCGGTGGAGACGGCTCTTTTGCAGGAGCTCAGACACTTTCCAACCTGGGAATCAATACGATCGGTATCCCGGGAACCATCGACCTTGATATTGCATGCACAGAGTTTACTATTGGGTTTGATACGGCAGTCAATACCGCTATGCAAGCGATTGACAAGGTACGTGATACATCTACTTCTCATGAACGATGCAGTATCATTGAGGTTATGGGGCGTGATGCAGGATATCTTGCATTATGGTGCGGTATCGCGAACGGCGCTGAGAGAATTATCATGCCGGAAGAACATGGGTATGACGAAGATGCGATTGTAGAGGATATTAAAGCGAACAGAGAACGTGGAAAGAAACATTATATTATCATTAACGCAGAAGGTGTCGGCGATTCCATGAACATGGCAAAACGTATCGAGGAAAGGACCGGCATGGAGACAAGAGCAACCATCTTAGGTCACATGCAGCGCGGTGGAAGCCCAACATGTAAAGACCGTGTGTATGCATCGATCATGGGCGTGAAAGCGGTAGAGCTGTTATGCGAAGGAAAGACAAACCGTGTGGTAGGATACAGACATGGAGAATATATCGACTTTGACATCGATGAAGCATTGGATATGAAAAAGGAAATTCCGGAGGATCAGATAAAGGCAGCGGAGATCCTTGCATTATAAAATTGTATCGTTGTATGGAGCATCGCAGGCAGGACTGCCTGCGATATTCTTTTTTCTTCTACCCCGTTGCTGAATTGACAAATATAAAGGGAAACGATACAATGAAAAAAGATAAATGGCAAAAGGAGATTTTTGATTTGGGTGTAGATTATACAGCTCCGGTTGGAGTATTTGACTCCGGTGTAGGAGGACTGACTGTGACAAGAGAGATTATGCGTCATCTTCCGAATGAACATGTGGTGTATTTTGGAGATACAGCGCGTGTGCCGTACGGAAGTAAGTCAAAAGACAATATTATCCGTTATTCCAGACAGATTATCCGTTTTTTACAGACGAAGGGCGTTAAAGCCATTGTGATCGCATGTAATACAGCGAGTGCATTGGCGTTGGATGTGGTGAGACAGGAAGTGGATATTCCGGTGATCGGCGTGGTGATTCCGGGGGCCAGGGCTGCTGTAAAGGCGACGGAGAATAAAAAGATCGGTGTGATCGGAACGGAAGCAACGGTGCAAAGCGGATGTATACGAAGATCATGCAGAAGATGGATCCGGAAGTTTCGGTGATCGGAAAGGCCTGTCCGTTGTTCGTGCCGCTTGTGGAAGAGGGATTTGCGAAGCATAAAGTGACCGGTGAGATTATCGATTATTACCTGGATTCTATGAGAACATCGGAGATTGATTCTTTGATTCTTGGCTGTACACATTATCCGCTTCTGCGTTCTAGGATCATGGATTATATGGGAGATAAGATTCATTTGGTGAATCCGGCTTATGAGACTGCCATGGATTTAAAGCATCTGCTAAAAGAGAAGGATATGGTGAATGACGCCATTACGGGGGAACATGCGACATACTCTTTCTATGTCAGCGATGCAGCAGATAAGTTTAAGCAGTTTGCCAATTCTATTTTGCCATATGATATTGAGATAACACAGCAAATTAACATAGAAGAGTATTAGGTGAAAAGTATGACAAAGGATGTATTGCTTAGTATAGCAGGATTGCAGACAGAGTTTGATACGCAGATAAGGGAGGAAGAAAATGAGGCTGTTGAAATCATTACTCCTGCTAGTTACTTCTTCAAAAATGGGAAACATTATATCTTGTATGACGAAGTGGCGGAAGGTGTATCGGGGGTTACGAAAAATAAAATTAAGGTAAAGGCGGATGAGTATGTAGAGATTACCAAAAATGGTATTGTCAGTACGCATATGCAATTTGAAAAATCAAAAAAAAATCAGACATATTACAGTACGCCATATGGTCAGCTCTTAGTATCTACATATACGAAAGAACTTCAGGTGGAAGAGAGTGAGACGTTGATCCATATTAAAATAGATTATGATTTGGAGATTAATCATGAGCCGCTTGCAGCGTGTGAAATTGATATGAAGGTGCAGGCGAAAAGAAAATGAAAAACAGCATAAAAAAGAAAGGATTCCGATAGAGTTCCTTTCTTTTTTTGCTTATTTGTTCAATAATCGTTTGAAGAATCCTTTTTTCTTCTGCGGTGTCTCCAATGGTCCGCGAAGCCCTTTTACTCTCGTTATGTAGATTCCGCTGACAGTTGCTTTTACTTCCTTTTTTACAGGAATATTTTCGTATACCTGCGGATCACACATTAAAGTCATGATTTTTGGACCGACTTTTGCTTTGACAACCGGTACTTTAGAGCGTCTTAAGTACTTAGGCGTACTTTCGATAACGACAGCAGGAAATCCGGCTTCTTTTAGTTTCAGACGTTTTTTATCGATGACGAGCATGGAGACAGTCTGTGAGGCAGCTTCCATCTGAGCCTGCTGCTCTTCCTGCTTTTTCTCCATACGTTTTCCCCAAAAATATAACCCGATCAAAACACCTATCATTACGACGATGATAACGAGCATTACAATTGTAAACGTACTCATGTCAACCCTCCCATAATATAGAAAATACTTATGTAAACATGCTTTTTACATAAGCTATATTGTACCATTGTTTGGTAGGAAGTGCAAGCAATTTGCGGTTTTCCGGTTACATTTATTTTCAAAAAGGGTATAATAAAAAGTAAGGATCGAAGGGAGGAAATAAGATGGCAGGGGCGATATTTGAAAGCGTACAGATGGCAGTTTTTTGGAGCACTGATCATTTGCTGCTCATAAATATTTTGCTTTCATTTGTGATTATTTTTTTTCAGAGAAGAGAACCGAAAACGGTGTGGACCTGGCTTCTGGTGCTGTATTTTATCCCAATCCTTGGATTTGTTTTATATTTGATGATTGGGCAGGATTTCAGGAAAAGCCGCATGTTTCGGATGAAGGAGATAGAAGGAGAGCTTAAAGCGGCAGTCTGGCGTCAGGAGGAATCTATTTTTCGGAAACAGCTCTGTCTGAAAGATCCGGAAATGGAGCGGTTTGAAAGTCTTATTTTATATAATCTGAATGAGGCGCAGGCGGTATTGACTGACAATAACGATGTGCGTGTGTATACAGATGGTTTGGAAAAATTTCAGGCCTTGGTTGCGCAGATGGAGCAGGCGAAAAAATATATTCACCTTCAGTATTATATTATCCGCAAAGATGAATTGTGGGCAAAAATAGAAGAAGTCTTGATTCGCAAGGTGAAAGAGGGAGTAGAGGTCCGCGTACTGTTTGACAGCATGGGCTGTCGCGGGATGCGTAAAAAAGATTGGAGAAGACTTGAATGTGCGGGGATTAAAGTGGCAGAGTTTTTCCCGGCGATTTTTGGGAAACTGCATTTGCGTATGAATTATCGAAATCACCGCAAAATAGTTGTGATTGACGGACGTGTGGGCTTTGTGGGCGGTTTTAATATCGGAAGAGAGTACTTAGGGTTGGATAAAAAATTTGGCTATTGGAGAGACACGCATCTTTGCATTGAAGGGGCAGCGGTGACGACGTTGGCGGTTCGGTTTGCGCTGGATTGGAATTATGCGGCGAAGGAGAATCTGTTTTTAAAGGATCAGCTGTTTGAAATACCAGATTATATGCGCGGCGGGAAAGAACCCATACAGATTATTTCCAGCGGTCCGGATTCGAAGAGTCAGGAAATCAGAGATAATTATTTACGGCTTATCCATAAGGCAAGACGAAGTATTTACTTGCAGACGCCATATTTTATTCCGGACGAAGCGGTACTGAGCGCACTTTACATTGCGGCAAAATCGGGTGTGGATGTACGGATCATGGTGCCGTGTAAGCCGGATCATCCGTTTGTATATTGGGCAACATATTCTTATCTTGGTGAAATGATAGAAGCAGGGGCAAAGTGTTATATATATAACAATGGATTTCTTCATGCAAAAGGCATTTCCGTAGATGGGAAGGTGAGTTGTCTTGGGACTGCCAATATGGATATCCGAAGTTTCCAGTTGAATTTTGAAGTGAATGCGACGATTTACAGTGAATCGACAACGAGGCGTCTGGAAGAAGCATTTGAAAATGATATCCGGCAGTCGACGTTGATCACGCGGGAAATTTATGAGAGTCGTTCTTTGACAGTACGCATCAAAGAGCAGTTTAGCCGGCTTTTATCACCATTGTTATAAGAGGGATAAAAAGTGAAATAAGTGTGAAATCCGGGAAAAGCATTTGCACAAAAAATGAAATGTGCTATACTAATACAAGTGTCTTAGACAAGATGCCAAAGAACGAGTGGAACATAAGGAGAAAAGATATGAAAAAAGCAAAGGTATTGCTTCTTGCTGCATGTGCAGTGATGGTACTTGGAGGATGTGGGAGCAATCAGACAAAAGGTGAATTGAAGAATGAATTTGTAAGCATTTCCCAATATAAAGGTGTGGAGATTGAGAAGCAGGAAGTAAAAGAGATCACAGACGAAGCCGTAGATGAAGAGATTAACAGACGTCTGGAAGCAAAAGCAACATCTGTGGATGTGACTGACCGTGCGGTTGAAAAAGGCGATACTGCGAATATTAATTATGTAGGAAAGAAAGACGGAGTAGCGTTTGACGGTGGTTCCGCAGATAACCATCCGTTAGAGATTGGCTCCGGCGCTTTTATCCCTGGATTTGAGGATGGAATTATCGGACATAAGATCGGTGAGACATTTGATCTGCCATTGAAATTCCCGGAAGGATATAAGAATGCCGATCTGGCAGGCAAAGACGTTATCTTTACAGTTACGATTAACAGTATTCAGGCAAAATCTATCCCAGCGTTGGATGACGCGTTCGTAGCGAGCGTATCCGAGACATCAAAAACGGTAGATGAATATAAGAAGGAAGTGAAAGCAGAGCTGGAAGAAAATGCAAAATTAAGCGCAGAGTCTGCTTTGCAGAATGCAGCGTGGGAGGCAGTTCTTGACAATACGAAAGTAATCAAATATCCGGAAGGCAAAGTAGAAGGGCTTGAGGAGCAGGCAAAAGAACAGTACAAGCAATACGCGAGCATGTATGGCGTAGAATATGAAGAGTTTATCAGCCAGTATACCGGTATGGATATGGAAAGCTTTGAGAAACAGAATAAGGAAGCTGCTCAGGATTCAGTAAAGCAGGAGCTTGCATTTGAACTTATCTGTGAAAAAGAAAAACTGACGCCGACTGACGAAGAGTATGCACAAGAGTATGAGAAATTTGTGGAACAGTTTGGGACAATGTATGGGTTTACTGATGTGGAAACCATGAAAACTCAGATTGGGGAAGAAAATCTGAAGAAGATGGTAATGCAGGAAAAAGTAGTGGATTGGATTGTGGAAAATGCAAAACAGGTTGATGAAGTAAAGAAAGAAGAAAAATAGGCAGAAAGAATCATTGCCTGCATAGGATATTCAAAGAACAGGGATAGATCAGACCAGGCGGGTTTGATCTATCCCTGAAATTATTGGGGCAAGTTGGTTTTAGGGTATTTTATGAGCTTGCAGATGTGGGATTTGGTTATTTTATTAACATTTGTAAATGACAATTTATACTCAAATGAGTTATAATTGAGTAGTTATAAAATTATAGGAGAGGGGGCAGACTACTATAGAAGCATATGATTTTTATCGTCATGTCTATCAGTTGAGAGATGAAGAACTGATACAGAAATTTGTAAAAGTGACGACACGTAAGAAGTTAAAAAAAGGTGAATTTGTGGTTCGCATTGGAGAGATAGTGAATTATGTATATTTTATGGAATCAGGAATTTTAAGAGGATATTTTTTGGATGCAAATGGCAGAGACGTAACGGATTGCTTTTGTTTTGAATGTGGCTCTACAGCGATGCCATTTAGTCAGCTTAAATTAAATGAACCATCTCCTATATCGATTGAGATGTTGAAAGACGGAAACTTTTTTTGCGTTCCGATTTCAGAAGTGATTGAGCTGCAAAAGGATTATCTGGAAACCACATTGCTTTACAATCGATTATTGGCTAAAGCGTTGGATGAGCATCGGAAATTAAAACAAGCATTGAACCAGTACACCGCGCTTCAGAGATACCAATGGTTTTTGAAGGAATATCCGGGGTTGATCGAATGTGTCAGTAATAAATATATTGCGTCTTTCCTAGGGATAACGCCTGTGACTTTAAGCCGTTTGAGGAGGAGTCTAAGGGAAATAGAGGGAAAACACAAAATAGAGAGGACAGAAACATAAAACTGTATTTGGAGGCGTATATTTTATGTCAGAAACAAAATCTGAAAAACATATTACTTATGATTTTTATTTTAAAATTTGGGTGATAGAATACTGGTTAGCACATCCAGAGCTTTCTTCCGACCAGATTTCAGACATTTTCCATGTTGATCGTGAGAATGTAAGAAAGTGGCGGAAGATTTATCTGGATCAGGGGGAGGACGCTTTTAAATAATCTTAAAATGCTTTAAAGCATTATAAATGCCATCGTCCAAAATATCAGTTGTTTTATAAGAACAATATGGAAGGATTCTTGGATCGCTGTTGCCCATGGCAATGCTGTTTGGCACGAATTTCAACATGGATAAATCATTGGTACTGTCGCCAAGCGCATAACAATCTTCCAAAGCTACATGAAAATACTCCATGAAGAACTGAATCGCAGTTGCCTTGGAATGTTTTTTTTGTATAATTTCCCAGAATCCGCGTCCTCGGTCAATTGGATCAAAATGCTCTTTGCAAAATTCTAAGGCTTTCTCGAAATCGCAGGTTTCTCCATTATCCATCAATAAAAATTTATCAAAAGTGTAAGTCATTTTTTCCTTGGCAGAAAGTTCCATGAGATCTTGTGGATGAAAGAATTGTTCCAGTATTTCAAAGTCTGGTGTAGTTGCCTTTGAAGCTCCATCGATATATAATTTTTCATCTGCCTCAAAAAATACCGGAACATTACATGCCCTTAAGAATTCGACTGTCTCTACACACAGTTCATGTGGAATTGTATGGGAATACAGTACTTCGTCATGATAATAAAGGTGTGTACCGCAGCCACACAGATATCCGTCAAATCCTAAGTTCTTGATCAAATCGGGAATGGCTGTCATTGTGCGCCCGCTGTTGATCAGTGTCAGATGCCCGTTTGCCTTGGCAAGTTTTATTGCTTCAAGGGTACTTTCGGGAATCGGCTCACCGGTTTCCGGTAAAATTGTTCCGTCTATATCGAAAAAAATAAGTTTTTGTGCCATAGTCTCACCTCGTGTTTTTGTGTTTTTCGTGAAGTAGTATAAGATAAAAGTGAGGAAAATGCAAGGCGGGATATGGGGGTTTTAAAACTTGCTAGGGATAGTATTGGAGAACCTGTATATTTTAGGACTAGGATGTCGAGAGAAGATGTTATTCGTTGGAAGCATATGACAGGTCGGGAACGAACGGAAGAAAATCATCAGTGCTCTAAGCTGACAGAAGTCGAATAATTCGTACGTGGCCATGTTGATTTGTCAATGTATTTCGTGAGGACGTGAAAGAAAATGACTCAAGTACAGAGGTGAATTTATCAGCAGTAAAAAATGAGTTTGAATCCGCACAGATTGTGTTGCGCGGAGACAAAAATTTTAAGATTGAAGGTGTTTCTTTTACAGATCTGAAAAATGGAGATCATACAATCTCTGCAGATAACTTGAAATACAATTTTGTGGAATATGAATGGCTGGATAAAAATTCAGCAGGGTAAAATGCTTCGACGGTTGTGAAAAAAGCACCGGGATATTTTCCGGATGCAAAAAGATGCAGAGTTCAGTTTCTCGTTTTGGTCTAACTTAGCGGCAACTTGGGATCTGGAAGATGACAAAGACGGTATTTCAGTATTATATGGATATGAAAAATATTCAGAAGACTGGTGGGCTTTGATGGAAAACGTTGCACAGCTTATGAAGGACAATCGTTCCAATGATTTACTGATTAATATACCAGCTTTATTGAAAGATGGAGGAACTTATTTAGATGAAAATGGAGACTATGTGTTTAATTGGTCAAAATTTGATGAGTACATTGAATTTTTTGTGGATCGTGGTGTTGTGAAACGCTTAGAAGGTTATGCCATCTTAATGTGTGTATATGGTCAGACTTACAGAGTAGCCATTTTAGATGATGATGGAAATGGCGGAATAAAAAAAGTTACTGTGGATTATGATATTGAACAAGCACAGAAATGGTTACAGCAATTGATTCCTGCATTATGCGACCATTTGGAAGAAAAAGGATGGGACGAGATATGGATGCAGATATTTTTTCCCGATTCTTTCCGTTCATGAAGAACAGCTTGGTATTTACAATGATTTGAAAGCAAAAGGGAAAGAAGTATTTATGTATACTTGTCTGAATCCGCAGGGAAATTATCTAAACCGTTATGTGGATAAGCCGATATGGCAGATGAAGACGATAGGATGGCTTTCTTATAAAAGAGATATCAGTGGTCACTTGCATTGGGGATTGAATGAATGGTTAAAATTCAATACAAAGATTTTCCATACAATTAATATGCAAAATTAAAAAGGTGATAATTTTTACGATTTATCCGGATGTAGATATGGAAGTGAATGAAAAAGGCGAGGTTATAAAATCTGTACCTCGACGTCCGGAAGTAAAGAGTTCTATCCGTTTACGGAATCCAAGGTGCCGATGGCAACAGAAGTAGAGATTAAAAAACCAATTTCTTACGAGATATTAAATGAAGAAGACAAAGTACAGTTTACATTTGAGACAGTGGAAGGTGAAAATCTTGTAAAGAACCCGGGTTCGAGCAGGGTGCAGAAAAACCATCTGAATATGGAAAATTGTTGTTAAGCGAGACAGAACTTACGAGAAAAGTTGGTGAATATCTGAATATTGTTGAAGTAGATCAGGATGGTAAGGTTGTTGCGCAGACAGCAGTAAAAGTAGAACGACCAGATTTGTTTGAATTGATCAAATATGCGAACAGCCAGAAAGAAGATGCAGCATATGATGTGCTTCTTAGCAGAGTACATCTCTTAGGATTTGTAGGAAATACAACAGATCTTAAGACTGCAGTAGCAGCTGCAAGAGGAGTTTCTACCGAAGGAAAGACAGAAGAATCTGTGGCAGTATTAAACGCAGCAATTACTAAGGCAGAAAAAATGATCGAAGAAGCCAATACGCTTCAGGAAGACCTGGATGCAATGATCATAGAGCTTCAGGAGGCAATCTTCAACTTGAGAAAGATTCCGAATAAAGATGAACTTCAGAATTTGGTTAACTCTGTGAAAGCAATGAATCTTGGTGCGTATACACCTGAGACAGCAAGCGCAGTAAAAGCAGCATATGCAAAAGCGGTTGCAGTACTCAATGATGATAATGCCACGGAAGATAAGGTAAAAGAAGCAGTCGCCGAATTGAGTACAGCAGTAAATAAACTTGCAGCAAAATCAGCTGCGAAGACGGCTGACACAATGCCGGTTGCAACAAGCATGATATTATTGGCAGTATCTGCATTTGGAATCCTTCTTGTGATGAAAAAGAGAAAAGAAATGAAGTGAATTCAATAAGATAACAGTTCAATAAGGCTTACACATGAAGGCATCGCGAAATCATCTAAGGTGATTGAGCGATGCCTTCGTTTTATATCTAAATTGGAAAAGTCGGACCAGAAATATCTGGAACTGTTCTGACGTTTTCAGGGACAACAGACCATCTTTCCTGCCTTTTCCGCAAATGTACCATACATATAGATGTAACAAAAAAGATGGTTTTGTGAAGGTTGTTTATGAGGTGAGGCAGAGAGGGAAAAGAGTGTGAGAAAGGTCGCAGAAATGCGGTCTTTTTCTTTTATTCATTTTCTTGAGTTACAGATAAAAATCAGTTAAAATAAAGTGTAGAAAGCGGAGTGACATATAGGGAGAATAAGACAATCATGTATTAGGAGTGATTGGAGGGACAAAGTAAATGAAACCATGGAAAGATTTGTTTCGCACACATATATTGGAACGTGGACTGAATTATTATGAAGAAGGTTGTGTTACTTTACTGGAACAAACTTCGACAGGATATACTGCAGTAGTAGAAGGAACAGATGATTATGATGTAGAAATAGAGATTCGGGCTGACCGAGTTTATGATATGACATGTACATGCCCATATGCAGCAGAAGGAAATTATTGCAAACATATGGCGGCAGTTTTGTATGAGATAGAAGAAGGAGAACCCGATACAAAAATGCCGGAAAATTATTTTCAAAAGGTGCAGGATCAAAAAAAAGAATTGCAAGAGATTATTGCCGGAATCCCAATAGATGAATTACAGGAAATCGTATTTTTGCAGACAGGTTCTGATGAGTTTTTATATAACAGGATCATGACAAAGTATGCGCCGATAACACCGCGTCATATAATCCGATTGAAACAACAGGTAAATGATATCGGCTATCATTATTCTGACAGAGGCGGATTTGTAGATTATTATCATGCAACAGATTATACAGATGCATTGAATACTCTTTTAGATGAAAACGTCCCTCTGTTACTGGAGAAAAATTACAGAATGGAAGCATTTGAATTAGTCAATTGTGTCTTTTATGAGATTGGAAATCGGGATATGGATGATTCGGATGGAGGCACATCATTTGTAGCGGATAATTGTTACGAATATTGGCAAACAATATTGCAAGAATGTAATGATGAAGAAAAAGAAAAGATGTTTCAGTGGTTTCAACATCATCAAGAAAATTATGTAATTGATTATTTGGAAGATTATATTAGTGATTTTTTGCTGAATGAATTTCATGATGAAGAAATGCTTCGGAAGAAACTACATATGTTAGATGAAAAAATCGCGAAGTTTCAAAAAGAAAATTATAGTGGTGATTCATATTCCGCGTATTACGGTATGGTCAATAATATAATTGCACGGATTCGTCTGATGGAGGAATTGAATTATACTAAACAGGAAATAAGGGATTATCGGCAGAAATATAGGGATTTTTCTGAAATCCGAAAGATGGAAATACAGGAATACTTATCAGGCAGAAAGTATGAAGAAGCCATTGCGGTATTGAAAGAAAGTAAAAAACTGGATGATAATCAAGCGGGATTGGTAGCAGAATATAGTCAGCAATTAATTCAAATTTACGAAAAAAGAAATATGCAGAAAGAATATGCACAGGAACTTCAATATCAAGTATTTGAATGTATGCAGCGAAATTTGGAATACATTGTGAAATTGAAAAAGCTGTGTAGTGAAACAGAGTGGGAGGCACAAAGAGAAAAATTTTTACAGGGTAAAACTTCTTCGTGGATACGATATGAATTTTTAGTGAAAGAACAATTATTTGAAAGATTGCTCCGGGAAATTCAGAAGAATAATTCTATATACGCATTGGATCAATATGAAAAAGTACTAAAAAAACATTTACCGAATGAAGTCAGGGATATGTATGTGCAATATGTGAAAAATGGAGCAGTTCGGACAGCAGATAGAAAGGCATATAAGCATTTAATGTCTTATCTGAAAAAGATTACAAAATATCCAGATGGTAAAAAGATGACGCAGGATATTGCGGAAAGTTGGAAACGAGATTACAAAAGAAGACCGGCTATGATGGATGAACTTCGAAAAGCCGGATTTTAATGTGTGTGGAGGAAATGAAGGATCAATTATAGTAGTATGAGAAATGCATATAATCTGGCACGCATGAACATGTTTTTACATGATATTGCACCGGAAAATCAAAGACTGAGAAATAATTATACGCAGAGTGATGATATAAAAAATGGTATGGCTTACGATGTGTTTCGGTATACGTTAAATGGGTGTGAATAGTAAAAAGAATAGAAAAGAGGGAGGTTTTTGAATGAGTGAACAGAAAAAAAGATTGGTTTTACCGTTGCGTGTGTAAATGAATTTGCTCAACATCATAATCTCAGTATACAAGAATCATTCCGTTATCTTTTTGAATTTAAAGGCATTGCTTTTATAAAAGAAAATTATGAAGTGGAACATACATTAGATTTTGGAACAGTAGTGGAAGACTTGGGAATGTTATGCCGTAAAAACGGAGGTGTGCTATGAGATTGTACCATGGAAGTAATGTTGTGATAGAAAGTATCAACTTAGCAATGTGTAGACCTTATAAAGATTTTGGAAAGGGTTTTTATTTAACAGATATAGAAGAACAAGCAAAACAGATGGCGAATAGAGTGTCTAGGATTTATGGTGGTTCTCCAGTCATAAATACTTTTGAAATACAGGATGACTTTAGAAAAATATCAGATATAAAAGGGGATAAGGCTTTTGCGAAAGGCGGATGATTAGTATGAGTAAACAAGACCAATTAATAGAATATATATACGATCTTTTCAAAGACGAGATGAATTTTGGGCATATTATTCAGGCAGAAATATAAGTATAAAGAGTTATAACAGGTTTATTCGGATTACTTCGCAGTGTTCTGGACAGCTGGGAGTTAATTGGCTTCGCAGCAAAAAGCAAATATTTTTGGATAAATGCAGTTATATGATTTCAGAGATGAAGTTGTATGGCTGTTTTTTCATGCATAAGATTAGGGTGTCAAAAGACACATTAATAAATATTTGATTTTCAAGGCACAAATTTGTATCAAAGGTCAATGACCTTTTGATGCCCTAATCAGAATAAATAAAAACTTTTCTGCATAGATTGTAACAACAGAGAATGCAGAGGTTTTTATGAAGGATTATATTGAAAAGCGTGCAGTGGAAATTGCTTATTATATTATTGAGAAGAAAGCAACTGTAAGGCAGACTGCGAAAAAGTTTGGAGTAAGCAAGAGTACCATACATAAAGACGTCACAGAACGTCTTTTGCAGATTAACCCTTCCCTTGCCGCCGAGGTGAGAAAGGTGATTGATGTCAATAAATCTGAGCGGCATATTCGGGGAGGACTTGCTACAAGAGAAAAATACTTGCACCAGCATGTGTAAAGGGAACAGAAAAGATATTGGGGAAACAGATTCAGTCTGAGAAAGGCTTGTAATCTGTTTTCTTGTGCGCCCGGCGGCGCACGTTTCTAACCGGTGCAAGTCCGGAATCCGCCCGGTAGTGGGAAGGATATAGCCGAAGGCAAGGGTGTCCATCGTGAGGTGGAATCTGAAGGAAGCCGGATATGGGGAATATACTAACCCATGGGCAAATCTCTGGTCTGACGAACAGAAATCACATCAGGCTATGCATGAGGGTAAGACTGCAAGACAAGTTGAAGCCCAATAACTACACGGAATCAGGTATGGTAAATGTGGCAGATAGATGGAGAGAAAGAACGTGTGGTACCCGGGAGGTCTGTATGATACGTCCTGAAAGGGATAACCATTATCGTGAGATAATACTGAACGTACAGAAGTCAGCCGAGGTCATAGTAGCCGAGAGGTGAAGGACCGAATCAATAGGAGTCTTTAGTACAACCGGGAAAGGAGGAAAGAACTTTGAGTGTAGAAAACAAAGACAGCTGCTCGCAAAGAGATAGCGCGGAACGCGAAGGGTATGTGAGAGCACACCGTTCTTTCCGCCGGATATGGAAGGAACGGGACAGTGCACAGCCGGAACTTTTGGAGGAGATACTGGAAAAGGACAACCTGAACAGAGCTTTTAAGAGAGTAAAGGCAAACAAGGGTGCGCCGGGAATTGACGGGATTACCGTGGAAGAAACAGGCGCATACCTGAGGGAGAACCAGAAAGAGCTTACCGAGAGAATCAGAAGGGGAAAATACGCCCCCGACCCGGTGAGACGAGTGGAGATTCCCAAGCCAGACGGTGGAATACGAAAGCTTGGTATTCCAACCGTAAAAGACCGCATTTTCCAACAAGCCATAACACAGCGTCTTATACCGGTATACGAACCGTTGTTCACGGAGAACAGTTACGGTTATCGCCCGGGAAGAAGTGCAAAGATGCCATTCAGAAGGTAAAGGAGTATGCAGAGCAGGGATATACCTATGCGGTAGCATTGGACTTATCAAGATATTTCGACACCCTGAATCATGAGATACTCTTAAATATCCTGCGCAGAAATGTGAAGGATGAAAGGGTAATCCAGTGGATTAAGAGGTACTTAAAGAGTGGTGTGATGGAAAATGGGATAGTCATGGAAACAGAAGAAGGCTCGCCACAGGGAGGAAATATTTCACCGCTGCTGGCGAATGTCTATCTGAATGAGTTCGACCAGGAGTACGAGAAACGAGGAGTGGCTTTTGTACGTTATGCAGATGATATCGTATTGTTAGCCAAAAGCGACAGAGCGGCAAAGAGACTGCTGGAATCAAGCACGAAGTACTTGGAAGAAACGCTGAAATTGAAAGTGAATCAAAAGAAAAGTCGAGTGGTGAGTGTGTTTGCAATCCGAAATTTTAAGTTCCTAGGCTTTACATTGGGAAAGAACGGAAAGGGCGTTTATGTCCGAGTGCATGGAAAGTCATGGAAGAAAATGAAGTCAAAACTGAAAGAGCTTAGTTCCCGAAGGTCTTGTCAGAGCATACGTCCTCATTAAAGAAGATAGAGAGATACATGCGAGGATGGCTGAATTATTACGGAATAGCAGATATGA
>PDYJ01000845.1_pt1 | contig 16272 bp, 17 predicted proteins | sample 1430841 | NCBI WGS metagenome assembly PDYJ01 (sample SAMN07237672, study PRJNA390542) | Gut metagenome, whole genome shotgun sequencing project. | isolation source: fecal pellets | host: Mus musculus | place: USA: New York, NY | collected 2016-10 | reverse complement strand
GTACATGGCCAGCACGGCGTCGTACTTGGCGTAACCTCCGCCGCGAAGAGCCCGTCGGCGGGGAACGGCCCGAAGCCAGAATGCCGTCGCCGAAAGCCTGTTCGATGGCGGGCTTGATTATGTTCTGCTCCTCGTGGCCCAGCATGCCGCCCTCGCCCGCGTGGGGGTTGAGGCCAGCACCGCTATGCGAGGCTCCACGATGCCGAAATCCTTTATGAGCGATTCGCGCAGCGTGGCGAGCGACCGTGCGATCTTCTCGCGCGTGATGCTCGCGCTGACCTCGGCCATCGGTATGTGGATGGTCACCAGACCCACCCTGAGGCGGTCGCTGCACATTATCATCATCGGCTCGCCGCCGAAGCGGTCGGCGAAGTATTCGGTGTGACCCGTGAAGCGAAAATCGTCGCTCTGCGCCGTCTCCTTGTTGATCGGGGCGGTCACCACGGCGTCCAATGAACCCGCCTTCAGGTCGCGCGCGGCGGCCTCCAGAGCCTCCACCGCAGCCTTGCCGCTTCGGGCGAAGGGGTGCCGAGCGCGGGATCGATCTCGCCGCACTTCACCAGATTTATCTTGCCGCGCCGCGCCTCGTCGGCCGAGGCCACGACGTTGAACTGCACCTTCTGCTCCTCGTCGAGCGTGGCGGCGTGCGCTGCCGCTGCCTGCTGCGATCCGTAAATCACGGGGGTGAAGAGCTCGGCGATACGCGAGTCGGCGAAGGTGCGGAGTATTACCTCCCAACCTATGCCGTTGGCGTCGCCTTGGGTGATTCCTATTTTGAGTCTTTGATCCGACATGTCGTTATGCTTGTTTTCAACTTGCAAATATACAAAATATTTCCAATTATCAGCCGATTATGACGCTAAAGGTTATCCTCGCGCCGCGCGTCGGCGGAATTCCGCGCATACTATGCCGCGGCCATCGCCACGTTGAGCGATTCGGAGCCTCGGCGGTCGGCGGGGTAGGAGGGATGAGCAGCCGTCGGGTGAGCGTCGAAGCGCATTCGGCGGATATGCCGCGCCCCTCGTTGCCCATCACGATCACGCCCGCGCGGTCGAGCGGCGCGTCGTAAATGTCGTCGCCGTCGAGCGCTGTGCCGTAAACGGGGATGCCCTGCGCCGCGGTGCGGGCGAGGAAGTCGGCGAGCGGCAGGTAGTGCACCCTGACGCGCAGTATGGCCCCCATCGTGGCCTGCACGACCTTGGGATTGTAGAGGTCGGCCGAGTCCTCCGAGCAGAATATGTCGTCGATGCCGAACCAGTCGGCCAGACGCACTATGGTGCCCATATTGCCCGGGTTCCGCACCCCGTCCAAAGCGAGCGCGAGGCGGTCGGCAGGGACGACGTCGGGCGTGCGGTAGCGCGGCTGCGCCACCACGGCGAGCGAATCCGACGCCGTTTTGAGCGACGAGATGCGCTCCATCTCGCGGGGCGTCGCCCGTTCGGCGCGGCCGTCGAAGACCCCTTCGAGGGCGTAAAGGCTCCGCACCTCGAGCGGCGACGAGAGTATCTCGCCGATGAGTTTTGCTCCCTCGGCCGTGAAGAGCCCCGTTTCGCTGCGGGCGCGTTTGTCGGCCAGCGACCGTATGAATTGTATCTCAGCCTTTGTCATGGCGTTCGGGTTCTATTGTGAATGTTTCGCCTTCGCTGGCGATGTCGGTGGCGGGGAATATCGCCCGCGCCTCCTCCAAGAGGGGTTGCAGGTCTTTGTATCGCGAGGAGAAGTGTCCGATTATTAGTCTTTTGGCCGAGGCTTTCGCCGCCACAGTCGCGGCGTCGGCCGTGGTGGAGTGGCCGCGCTCCTTGGCTATGCGCCGCGCGTCGGCGGCGTAAGTGGCTTCGTGATAGAGCAGATCGACCCCCTCGACCATGCCCGCCAGCCGCGCCGAGTAGTTCGTGTCGGAGCAGTAGGCGTATGCGGCGGTTGGTACGGCAGATATGTGAGGTCGGTGTTGCGCAGCGTCTCGCCCGAGTCGAGCACGATATCCTCGCCGCGCTTGGCCGCCGCGATCTGCGCTATGGAGAGCCCGTAACGTTCGATGCAGAACTTGCGGATATTGAGCCGCGGCCGCTTCTGTCGGAACAGATATCCCGAAGTCGGCACGCGGTGACGCAGCGGCAGCGACCACACCTCGACGGTGTCGTTCTCGAATATCATGCTATTTCTTCGTGGTATCGACCTCCACCCATTCGGGGTGTAGGGCAGATCGCGGTCGAAGAGGCGCAGGTGCGCCTCGAGCATGTCGCCGAAAGGTCGGGGCGCATATATGCGCAGCGGCGTGCGGCGGCCGTAGAGCCCCAGCGTCGAGAGCAGCGGAAAGAGTCCGAAGACGTGGTCGCCGTGCAGATGCGAGATGAACACGGCCGCAGCTTGAGCGGCGAGATGCCGTAACGGAACATCTGACGCTGCACCCCTTCGCCCGCGTCGACGAGGAAGAGTTGCTCGTTGATGTTCACCGTCTGTGCCGAGGGGTGGGCGTGGGCCGTCGGCTTGGCCGAGGCGTTGCCGAGTATGGTGACCGCGATCGACATTTAGCGGCTCAGCAGGAAACGTTCGCAGTCGAGCGCGGCGACGCATCCCGATCCCGCGGCGGTGATGGCCTGACGGTAGTGGGGATCCTTCACGTCGCCCGCGGCGAACACGCCCTCTATGTTGGTCTTCGAGGTGCCCGCCTCGGTCACGATGTAACCCTCGGCGTCGAGCACCAGCTTGCCCTGAAACAGCTCGGTGTTGGGGTGGTGGCCGATGGCCAGAAAGAATCCGCTGATGTCGATCGTAAGCTCCTTGCCCGTCGAGTGGCGCAGTCGCGCGCCCGTCACGCCGTCGGCATCGCCCAGCACCTCGACGGTGTTGTATTCGAACAGCACTTCGATGTTGGGGTGTTCATGACTCTCTCCTGCATCGCCTTGGAGGCGCGCAGGAACGGTTTGCGCACGATCATGTAGACCTTGCGGCAAATCGATGCCAGATACGAAGCCTCCTCGCAAGCCGTGTCGCCGCCGCCCACCACGGCCACGTCCTGCTTGCGGTAGAAGAAGCCGTCGCACGTGGCGCAGGCGCTCACGCCCATGCCGCGCAGGCGGGTTTCAGACTCCAGTCCGAGATATTTGGCCGAGGCTCCCGTGGCGATTATCACGCTCTCGGCCTCGATGCGATGCTCGCCGTCCACCGTGACGCGGAACGGACGATCGGTGAAGTCGACGTCGGTCACCACGCCGAAGCGCACGTCGGCTCCGAAGCGTTGCGCCTGACGTTTCAGGTCGTCCATCATCGCGGTGCCCGCTATGCCCTCGGGTAACCCGGGAAATTCTCGATTTCGGTGGTGGTCGTAAGCTGCCCGCCCGGCTCTATTCCCTCGTAAACGATGGGGTTGAGGTTGGCGCGCGAAGCGTATATGGCCGCGGTGTAGCCCGCGGGGCCGCTTCCTATTATAAGGCACTTGGTCTGTTCCATGAGTGTTATGTTTTTTATATTCGTTGCGAAATTAAATTGCAAGATATGAATTTTCTGCAAAAAACGCAAATTATTTGCCTAAAGCGTTCGCGGCGCGGCATCAGCGCCCGTTGCACGTTTCTTTCGGCCGCGCGGCTTCCGAAGCCGCCGAAAGCCGTGCGGTCATATCTTCGGCGTGGCGGACGAGAACTCTTTTACGAGTCGCCCCGTGTAGTCGAACACGCCCCATTGGCGTCCCTTGCGCACCTGCGAATTGCCGCTCACGGGATCGTATTCCACGATCTTGTAGTAGGGCTTGATGACGTAACGGCCTCGTTTGTCGATAAGTCCCATGCGTCCGCGCTTGGTCTTCACCTCGGCGCGACCCTCGCGAAAATCGTTCACCCACGCGAAGCGAGGCTTTATCACGGCGCGGTTGCTCTTGTCGACGAAACCCCATCCTTCGGGGTCGTAAACCGCGGCCAGTCCCTCGAACAGCGAATGCGTCTCGAAATGTCCGTCGGACAGATCGGGGAGCGGCGAGGCCTCGCGGGCGTCGACCGATATCGTCTGCGGATACAATTCGGTTATCTTCGTCCGTATGTCGTCGAAAGCCCTGTCGTCGTGTCCCGCGCCCTCGGCGGCGTAATACCATCTCACGGGGCGCAATTCGCCTGCCGCGTCGGCGACGATATTTTCGGGCCGTACGTTGAACAGCGATATATTCGCTTCGGCGAGCCGCTTTTGCAGCGTGTCCAACGCTCCGAGCAGCGCGGCGGCTTCGTCGGCGTCGGCTATTTCGCGGATCGCCTCGTCGAGGGGTTTGCCGTCGGGCAGGGGCTCCAGCAGGATGTCGCAGTAGTCGGGCTTCAGGGCCGAGCTGCCGCAATACATCTCGTTGCGCAGAATCTCGATCTTGGGCACTATCGGAAAGTTGAAGTAGCGTTTCTTGACGATGAATCTCTCCGCGCGCCGCAACGCGTCGGGGTGCAGCGGCATGCAGAGCAGGTAGCGGGTGTCGCGGCATTCGACAGCCGTCTCGGCGAAGCGGGTGGAGCGCGATATCTCGGCCCCGCGCCATGCGAGGTTGGCGATGTGGGTGAAACACGATGCGGGCGACACGAGCGCCGTGCGAAGATCAGATATGGTTGCCATTACTCCATATTGGTTACGCTGCGCGACCCTATGTTCAGGATCGAGAGCAGTTCGACTATGTTTGCGTTGTAGGCCATGCCGCAGAAGGGTGGTTCGGCTCCCGCGCCCTTCTTGCGGCGCACGGCGTCGTTGAACGCCTCGGGCATTTCGCTCGAACATTCGGCCAGTATGCGGGCGTATTGCCCCGCGTTGACCAGCTCGCGATGCGAGGGGAAGATCATGGCGGGCGTGGTCGAGTCGGTGGAGATGTGTATGTTGAACAACAGCGTGTCGCCGTCGTCGGTCGATATGCGGCGTATCTGCGAGCAGATGTCGAGCAGCTCGTTGTCGTCGCAATCGGATACCTCGCCGTCGGTGATGTTTATCACCACGGGCGGAAAGCTCTCGCGGTTGTGCGGGTCGGCGCACCATGCGTCTACCAGATCGCGTACGTGCAGCATGGCCTCGTACATCGGGGTGTTGCCTTCGGCCTTGGCCTCGATCCAGTGCTTTATGGTGTGGGTTACGAGTATCTCCTTGCCGTCGTCGGAGTCGTGTTGCGAGCAGATGACCGATGTGTCAGGCGTGCGGGCGGCCAAACGGTCTATCGAGACGAATCCCGCAGGGTCGAGCAATGTCTCCACCGTGTCGTTGCAGTAACCCAAAACCGCCATGTCGTAATAGTTGCGCATGCCGTCCGTACGTCGGCAGCGGTCTATGAGCTCCGATATCAGCGTGTTGGCCGTGTATGCGACGGCTTCGGACTTCTTCAGGACGGTCTTGCCGAAATGTACCAGTTCCTGCATGGACCCCGAACGGTCGATGGCGATTATGAATGCGGCTCTGTGGCGGCGTGTTATCTCTTGAGTATACATAATAGTGTATCTTACTAATTATTGACAAAAATACAAATAAAAAATGATATTTCGACTTTTTCGGATATTTTAATCTTATTAATTACGCATTAATTGATTATATTTTATTGTATATATAATCCTAAGCCAATATGTAACGGCCTATATATGCTATTCGGGGATGGCGATAGATGCGACGGTGAGGGTTCGGAACCTTCGGTTTTTCGACTATAGCGGCTTCGGAGGAGGCCGCGGATCGCGCGGTTCGGACGAGACGCAAGCCTGAAGCGGATGGTTCCGAAAAAATATTCCCGCCGCGGCAGACGACGGGAATCGGTTCTTTCGGTTTCGATCTATACGGGAACCTTGATCCCGAGGCTGTCGACGGTTATCGTCAGGCATGCGCCGTCCTTGCGGCGGACCGCAGCGCATCCGTTGCGGAACGGTTTTACGACGTCGTCGCGTCCGAAGCTGCGCAGAGTGCGTCCGTCGAGCGACAGGAAGTGGCTGTAACCGTCCAAAGAGGCGAGTATTATGCCGTCGGAAGGATCGAATGCGGCGTCGTACAGAGGCGGGACGCTCCAGCCTGACACCGAGCGGCAACCCCACAGTCCGTTCAGCTCCTCGGCGACCGCCGTGTCGGAGGCAGGCTTGTCGTCGCGGATGGAGAACGAGATAACGCGCTTGAGATCGAAGAGTTGAGGTATGGGCGAGAGAAGCATGCGCGCCAACCGATATTGCACGGCCATGCCGCGCGCGGCGAAGATATCGGTCACGCGATCGAGCTCGTCGAGTTCGCCGCGGGCTATGTCGCGCGGGTTGATCGCGAATTCGTGGTGGAGGCGATAGTGCTCGGCGGTGGCGGGGTCGACGGCCGCGGCGTGGAGCATTGTCGAGAGCATGGCTATCGAGTAGTCGTCGATGTGTTTGTCGAACAGTTCGTTCGTGCGCAGCGGATGTTGATATGCCGCGGTTCCCGTTTCGGGCGCCGGATTGCCCGCGAGTTCGGGTGTGAAAGCCGCGTCCCAATCGATGGCGCGCATGTCGCCGTCGGGGGTGACGATTATGTTTTCGGGTTTAAGGTCTCCGTGCGCGTACTCCCGGTCGAGCAGGCCGACGGCCATGCGGTCGAAGGCGTCGGCCAGCGCGGCGAGTCCGTCGGGTGTCGCCGTACATACGGCGCGGTCGAGAGTAATGCCCTCGATGCGGTCGGTCAGCAGGCAGTCGACGAAGTCGGAGCGGTTCATCATGTTGAAGACTCTCAACTCGCGCGGCCGAAACGCGTCGCCGTATATGGTCGCGAGGTGGGGATTGTCGCGCGTGTAGCATTTCAGGATCTTCTCGCGACCTTTGTGTCGAACGAAAAAGGTCACGGCGGCGTTCCCCGTGACGTATATCGGTCGGCCGTCGCGGAGGTGCGGACGCACGTCGCTCAACGTGCGCCACGAAGGGAAATCGTTAGCGAGCGTATCGACTATGTCGGCTATTGAAATCATGAGTGTCCGTATATTTACTGAATTGATAATGTCCGAAAGCAGATCGCCTTATATTATTAAGGTGTGGTAATGAAACGGAGCGCCGCTTGCGCGACGCTCCGTTGTCGTCGGGCGACGTGAGTCGCCCTTGGCTGCCGACGACAGGTCGCCGTTAGTGACAGCCGCAGTCGTGGTGCTCGTCGCCGCATCCGCCGCCGCAATCGCCCTCGCAGTCGTGGCAGTGGCAGCCGCCCTGCGACGCGAGATCCTCGGGGGTGACGTCGCGTACCTCTACCACCTCCACGTCGAAATGAAGGGTCTTGCCCGCCATCGGGTGGTTGAAGTCCATCTTCACCGTGTCGTCGCCGACCTCCTTCACCACGCCCATCATGCGGTTGCCCTGCGCGTCGCTCATGGGGATCTGGTTTCCTACGGTGAGCATATCCTCGGCCAACTTGCCGTCTATGACGAATATGGTCTTTGGCAGATCCACCACGGCCTCGGGGATGATCTCGCCGTAACCGTCCTTGGGATCGAGGGTGAACGAAACCTTATCGCCCGCCTCTTTGCCTATGATGGCGCCCTCGAACTTGGGGAGCAGCATGCCCGTTCCGCAGACGAACTGCAAGGGGCTGCCCTCGCGCGATTGATCGGCTATCTTACCATCCACGGTGAGCGTGTAGTTCACCGATACCATTTTGCTGTTTTCTACTTTCATAAATTATTCGTTGAAAATGTGTGTTTTATGTTTTAATATATCGACATCGCTTTGCGATGTCGACAGTTCGCTGCCGCCCCACCGCGGCGGACCGCTGTCGCATTTGCGCCGCCGGCAGCGGACTGTCCGTTACTCCGCGTTGCAGCAAACCAGATTACGGTCGCCGTAGCCGTTGTCGATCTTGGTCACATAGGGGAAGAACTTCGCCTCGCGCACCCAGTCGAGCGGGAACGCCGCCTCGGCGCGGGTGTAGGGGTGCGACCACTCGCCCGCCAACTCGACGGCGGTGTGGGGCGCGTTCGTCACCACGTTGTCCTTCTCGCCCGCCGCGGCCTCGCATTCGCGCTTGATGCGGATCAGCGCCTCGATGAAACGGTCCATCTCGGCCTTCGGCTCCGATTCGGTCGGCTCCACCATCAACGTCTCGTGCACGGGGAACGAGAGGGTGGGAGCGTGGAATCCGTAATCCATGAGTCGGTGCGCTATGTCGCCGCAGTCGATATCGTAATCGTGCTTGAAGTTGGTGAGGTCGAGTATCATTTCGTGGCCCACGCGGCCCGTCTCGCCCGAGTAGTAGGTGCGGAACTCATCCTTGAGCGCCGACGACATGTAGTTGGCGTTGACGATGGCCATCTCTGTCGCGCGGCGCAAGCCTTCGCCGCCCAGCATCTTTATGTAGCCGTAAGTGATGGGCAGCAGCATGGCCGAACCCCAAGGCGCGGCCGCGACGGCCGTGATGCCGTCCTCGCCTCCCGTGGCTACCACCGAGTGGGTGGGCAGGAACGGCACGAGGTGCTCGGCGGCGCAGATGGGGCCCACGCCCGGGCCGCCTCCGCCGTGAGGCATGGCGAAAGTCTTGTGCAGATTGAGGTGGCAGATGTCGGCCCCGATGTATCCCGGGTTGGTCAGTCCCACCTGCGCGTTCATGTTGGCGCCGTCCATGTATACCTGACCGCCCGCGTCGTGCACGGCGTCGACGATCTCGCGGATGCGGCTCTCGAATACTCCGTGCGTCGAGGGGTAGGTGACCATGAGTCCGCACAGCTCGCTGCCGTACTCCTCGGCCTTCTTCTTCAGATCCTCCACGTCGATGTTGCCGTTGGCGTCGCATGCCACGGTGACGATCTTCATGCCCGCCATCGCCGCCGAAGCGGGGTTGGTGCCGTGAGCCGACGCGGGGATGAGTATCACGTTGCGGTAGCCCTGACCGCGGCTCTGGTGGTAGGCGCGGATCACCATAAGACCCGAGTACTCGCCCGCCGCACCCGAGTTGGGCTGCAACGAGCATCCCGCGAAGCCCGTGATGACGGCCAGATCGCGCTCCAGCTCGGCGATCAGTTCGGTATAGCCCTCCGTTTGGTCGGCGGGGGCGAAGGGGTGCATGTTCTGGAATCCCGCCAGCGACAACGGTTGCATGAGCGCCGCGGCGTTGAGTTTCATGGTGCACGATCCGAGCGATATCATCGAATCGGCGAGCGATATGTCGCGCAGCTCCAGCCGCTTGATATAACGCATCATGTCGGTCTCCGAGTGGTACTTGTTGAAGACGGGCTCGGCGAGTATGGCCGAACGGCGCGCCATGGCGGGCGCGAACGACGTCTCGGCGGCTATCTTCACCGCTTTGGCCTTGCGGCCCTTGGCCTCGGCGAAAATGCCGACAACCTCGGCCACCTCCTCGGGTGTGGTCACCTCGTCGAACGAGAGGCGCACTTTGCCCTCCGAGGGGTAGAAGAAGTTGATGCCGCGCGCCAAGGCTATGTCCTGTATTACGGCGGCTTCGGCCTCTACCTCTATGGTGTCGAATATGTTGCGCGAGGCGAGCTTGTAGCCCATCGCCTCCAGCGCGTCGGCTGCGGCTGCGGCCGAAGTGTGGGCCGTCGTCGCGGCGCGGCGCAGACCCTCGGGACCGTTGTATACGCAGTAGAATCCCGCCATCGAGGCCATCAACGCCGAGGCGGTGCATATGTTCGAGGTGGCGCGCTCGCGCTTGATGTGCTGCTCGCGCATCTGGAGAGCCATGCGCAGCGCGCGGTTGCCGAGGCGGTCCACCGAGACGCCTATGATGCGTCCGGGCATGTTGCGCTTGAACGCCTCGCGGGTGGCCATGTAGCCTGCTGAGGGGCCTCCGAAGCCCATCGGGCATCCCAGACGCTGCGCCGAGCCGACGGCTATGTCGGCGCCCACTCCGCGGGAGGCGCGAGCAGCGCGAGCGAGAGGATGTCGGCCACGGCCGTCAGCAATGCTCCGGCCTCGTGAGCACGAGCCGCGAAAGCGGCGTAATCGCGCACCTCGCCGTTAGCGGCGGGGTACTGCACGACGGCTCCGAACTCGTTGCCCGAGAACTCGTAGGTGTCGTAGTCGTCGATGATGAGCTCTATGCCGAAAGGCTCGCTGCGCGTCAGCAGCACGTCGAGCGTCTGCGGGAATATCTGTTTGTCGACGAAGAGTCGGTTGCGGCCCTGCTTCACCGCTTCGCGCGAACGCAAGGCGAACATCATGAGCATCGCTTCGGCCGCGGCGGTGGCCTCGTCCAAGAGCGAGCAGTTGGCTATCTGCATGCCCGTGAGTGAGATTACTGCGGTCTGGAAATTGAGCAACGCCTCCAGACGACCCTGCGATATCTCGGCCTGATAGGGAGTGTAGGAGGTGTACCACGCGGGGTTTTCGAACACGTTGCGGCTCACCACGGCGGGCACGGCCGTCGGGTAGTAGCCCATGCCGATGAACGAACGCGCAGTGCGGTTCTTGGCCGCCAGCGCGGTTATGTGCTCGGCGAAGCCGTACTCGCTCATGCCCTCGGCGGGGAGCGCGAGCGGTTTTTTCAGTCGGATGGAATCGGGGATTACCTGCGAGATCAATTCGTCCACCGATTCAACGCCTATGACCTTCAGCATCTCGGCGAGGTCGGCGGGATTCGTGACGCCTATGTGGCGGTCCATGAATTTATCGAACATGGTTTCTTATTGCTTTAATATTTTGGTTTTCGTTAATGTTTCGGGTCAGTACTTGAAGCTGCTGCCGCCGATGAACTCGCGCAGTATCGAGGTGGGCGGGATCTCGTCGGAGGCTATGGGGATGAAGTTGTCGAGGAACTTCAGCAGGCGTTTGGCCTCACCGTACTCGGGCAGCGTGTCGGGCACCTCGCGCAGGATGGGTTCCACCTTCGAGCGCAGCACCGATATCTCGTAGAAGAGCGACGAGTTGAACATCACGTCGGCGTTCTCCTGATAGGGGAATATGTGCCTCTCCTCGCCTCTGCGCACGCTGGGCCAGCGTTGCAGCGTGGCCGCGGCGTCGTGGCCGCGCGTGTAGTAGTCGCGCGTGAGGCGGCGCAGCAGACGGTTGTCGGTGGTGGCTATGCGGTTCATGTTGTCCATCGCCACCGAGGTCAGGCACGAGACGTATATGCAGAACTTCTGTTCGCGCGGTATGCCGGGCGTCAGCGCGGGGTTGAGTCCGTGGATGCCCTCCATGATGAGGATCGACCTCTCGTCGAGTTTCAGCGGCGAGTCGTGCCGCTTGCGCGTGCCCGTAATGAAGTCGTAACGCGGCACGTCGACGCTCTCGCCCGCGAACAGACGTTTCAGATCGCTCGCGAGCAGTTCGAGGTCGATGGCCTCCAACGCCTCGAAATCGTAATCGCCGTTTTCGTCGAGCGGCGTCTTGTCGCGTTCGACGAAGTAGTCGTCCAGAGATATGAGCACGGGGTTGAGCCCCAGAATGCGGAGCTGTATTCCCAGACGTTTGGCCGTGGTGGTCTTGCCGCTCGACGAGGGGCCCGAGATGAGCACCATGCGCGTGCCGCGCGAGATGTTGGCCTCGTCGATACGGTCGGCGATGTCGGCGATCTTCTTCTCGTGGAAAGCCTCGGCCACCTTTATCAGCTCGCCGCCGTCGCCCGCCAGCACCTTCGAATTGAGGCGTCCGACGGTGGGCACGCCCATGATGTCGACCCACATGTGGTATTCGTGGAATATGTCGAACATCTTGTCGAACTGCACGTTCGGATCGAGGTTCATCGGGTCGCGGCGCGTGGGCAGCGCGATGTAGAATCCGTTGTAGTAGCGGCGTATGTCGAACAGGTGGATGTAGCTCGTGTCGGGCGCGAGGGCGCCGTAAAAGAATCCCACGATGTCGTCCAGTATGTAGAGGTCGCTGTAGAGCCTCGGGCGCGAGTTGAGAAGCGCGATCTTGTCGTCGAATCCGAAACGTTCGTACACGGCGTTGATCTCCGAGGTGAGCATCTTGCGGCGCAGGATGGGGTGGCGGCCGTCGATTATGCGTCGCATGCGTTCGCGCAGGGCGTCGATCTCCTGCTGCGAAAGCTCCTCGCCGTCCGAGAACTCGCAGTAGAAGCCGCTGCCGAGCGAGTTGCGGATGTAGAACTTGCGCGCTGGGTCGATGTCGTGCACGGCCTTTTGCAGGATGAACGAAATCGTACGCTGGTATACCCTGTAACCCTCGAAATGGGTGATGTCGATGAACCGCACCGTCACGGGCTTCAGGATTTTGTAATTCAGCTCCTTGATGCGGTTGTTCACGTAAGCCGCCAGCGCGGGGTAGGCGTTCTCCACACCCAAGATCCGTTGCAGTTCGAGCAGCGACGTGCCCATCTCGACTTCGGTTTCCGAAGAGTTATTGAGGCATATTACTTTGACAGTATCCGTCATAAATGTCGATTTGAGGTGTGTAAAGGTACGTATTTTATTCTTAACTTTGGCGGCCCGAAAAAATTAAATTATGAAAAAAAACGGTCCTTTATACGCTTTTGTTCGCCGTTACGGTCGCGGCGGGTTATTTCGCGTGGTCGCGCTGTTTCGCGCGTCGTTCGCTCGTCATTCTGTCCACTACCGACGTGCATGCCAAGATCGACAATCTGCCCCGTCTGGCCACCGCCGCGGCCATGTGCCGCGACACCGTGCCGACCCTACTGGCCGATGCGGGCGACAGATGGACGGGCAACGCTTTCGTCGACATGGCTGAGGAGCCGCGCCGCCCCGTGATCGACATGATGAACGAATTGGGGTACGACATAGCCACGCTGGGCAACCATGAGTTCGACGGCGGGCAGGCCTTTCTGGGGCGCATGAACTCCGAGGCGTGCCGATTCGACATCGTGTGCGCCAACTGCCTGAGCGACACGGTGACCTTTCCGCAGCCCGCGCCCTACAGTATCATCCGTCGCGGCGGCGTGAAGGTCGGCGTGGTGGGCGTGGTGACCAATTACGACCATAACGACCACCCCGCGGGCAACGACGCCAATTTCGTGGGACTGACATTTCCCGATCCGCAGGTTACGGCCGCGAAGTACGCCGCCGAGCTGAAAGGTCGTTGCGACGTGCTGGTGTTGCTGTCGCACATGGGCGACGACATGGATGCCGAGCTGGCGCGCAAGTGCGGCGATTACGACCTCATATTGTGCGGACACACCCACAACATGGTCGACACGTTGATAAACGGCACCCTGCTCGGGCAGTCGGGTTACGGGGCCAAGCACGTGGGCGTGACGCGCATAGAGATGCGGGGCCGCCGAATCGTCGGTCTGGATTACGAGGTGATTCCGCTGGCCGATTACGATCCCGATCCGAATTCGAGAAGCGCGTGGCGGCCGTGTACGACAACGAGTCGCTCAACCGTCCGTTGGGCGAGTCGAAACGCATCCTGACCCGCGTGGGGCTCGCGGCGTGGGAGACCGACGCCATGCGGCGGCGGGCCGACGCCGATGTGGCGTTCTATCACTACGGCGGCATACGTTTCGATTCGCTGCCCGACCGCGCGATAAGTACGGGGATGATATTCAGTCTTGAGCCCTTCTCGTCGAAACTCTGCACGATGGATATGACGCCCGAGCAGATGCGGCGCATGATAATCGCCAAGTACAACGACACCGACAACCCCAAGGAGTCGCATCGCGTCGATCTCTTCTCCAACGTGCCTTACAAGATCGTGACGGGGGCCGACGGCGAGGCGCGCGACGTGGTTTTCGACGGATTGGCCGAGGGGAAAACCTACCGCGTGGTGATGGGCGATTACATGTATAATAATTATAAGGCGGTCGAGGCCGCGAATGCCGTGTGCGAAGATATCCTGCTCACCGAGGTGCTGATGGACGATTTGCGCGAAAATTCTCCCATCGACTACTCCAACGAGCGGGTGCAGACGGTGGAGGGAGAGTAGGAAACGTGATTATCTGCGGTTCGCAGAACCGCTCGGGCCGCAGCCTCTGCCCCGCGGAGGCCCGCTATTCGCATTCGCTCATTCCGTGGTCTCTCCGCAGGCTGCGGCTTTTTTCGGATTCATGCCGTTTATTTCATAGATTCGTAATTTTTTGTGCGATACTTCACACGAGTGTTGTTCATCGAGCGGAAATTTTTCTAACTTTGTAACTGCTTCGGGTTGCATTCCGAGGCAGACATATTTTGATGAAAGTGTTTTCGCTTTTGTCCTTAACGGAAAATGTAGCAGTTTTCAAATGTAAGAGGACAACGAACAGCACTCATTTCTTGTGTAGACTATGGACAAGGTGTATCTGTATGCGCCGCGTACTCCATATCTATTCGAGTGTGGGGTATCGCGTCGTTTATTCTTACACAGGTCCTGCTACAACCTTCCGTTAGATAAACGAAATTCAGTTTCCACACTTTCTTTTTGTTATAAATTGCTGCGCAGGGAGTTTATGCAGCTACAAAAAACAGAATCATGAAAAAGCTATTGCTTGGCGTTATGCTTGCGATCGGTTGCATCGCATGTCATTCGCAGGAGTGTCCCTACAAATTTATGGGAATTCCGATCGAGGGTACGCTCGACGAATTTGCGAAAAAACTCGAATAGAAAGGATTCGAGAAACATTATTTTACACTGGGAGAATCAGATCGAGCTTTAGTACGTACAATTATTATTTCTTCGGAAAATTTTTCGGTAAAGATTGTCAGTTAGGTTTAGTCTCCGGAGACCCTAACAGCAATATTATTATGTTGGTGTTAGTGACTTTTAAAGGAATTAATATCAATTTATATCGGGAACTTAGAGCAGCTCTTGCAGAACAGTATTCCGATACGAATAAATGGAATTTCGATAGTGCCGGTGATATTGGAGACTTGTCTGATTATCAGATCAGGCAAATGGTATCAGATGGTGGAGATTTTATGTGGAGAATTATTGATTTAAAAGTCAGTAGACCTTATATTATCCTCGGAATAAATAGTCTGTGTATTTCAATAAATTATTGCAATCCGCTCCAGATATCGAAAATTATGGGTAAAGAAGAGGCAAAAATAAGCAGGATCTTTAACTTAAAAAATAAATGGAATGAAGAATTTATTAATTGTCATAGCGCTTGCTATGTGCTGCTGCAAACAGCAGACTCCGGAATGCACATATACTTTTATGGGGATACCTTTCGATATTACAAAAGACGAGTTCAATCAAAAATTAATTGAAAAGGGATTTGAGAAAATTGATAATAACGATTTTGTCGGATTCTTTTTTGGATATTATTGTACTGTAACTACTATTTGGGACGCTTATAACAGATCAGTAATAGGAGCCATAGCTGCCATTGAAGGAGCAGAAGAGTCTGCATTTGATGATATTAAGGAGGCTTTAATGGAAAAATATTCTGACACTGCAAAATGGCGTATTAAATATATTATTGGGGATGATTGTGCGGATGGTTTGACTCCTCGTGCTTTTAGTATTTACAGTACAAGTACAGACGAGGATGATGACAATTCTTATATTAGAATGGATTGGATACCAGGTCTAAGATACTCTCTTATTCATATCTCTTATTTCAATGTAGATTATGATAACGAAGAGAACTTGGAAAAATTACGAATGCAAGATCTTTAGGTTGTCAGAACAGAAGGATTTTCCTGAAATATTACTCAATCACTTACTATAAACAATTTGAAAATTATAACTACAACTTCTTCGAACTGAAAGTAAATGACGATGCTACCGTAATGGAGTGTCATCGGCCAATTACCGGCAACCTTGTAATGCGCAAAGTCGTTCCTGTAAACAATGATCTGAAAATTGAACCTAAGCCTTGCATCTATGTGATACGCCGCATAGATGGTGAAAACCGTTTCAGTTATTATATAGGGCAGACGATAGACGGGTTGACCCGAATGAACAACCATAAGAACGATGACGGTATACCGTATGATTTCATATATTGCGTATTGAAGTCCGGACAAGACGATCTGTCGGCATACTTGCAGTGCATTGAAACCGAACTGATAAAACGTGCCGACAGAGTGAAACTCCTGAACCGCAATATGAAAGACGGAAGCAAGCACTGTCTGCCTGAACATAAGCAACCGATAGTCAAGGAATATGCGGATGCGTTCATTGCCATGGCGAATATATTGGGCTATAAAGAGTTGTTCGACCAGCAACAGAAAAGAGACAATAATGATTCTACTAATTGGGTGGCTGTAAAATTGTCGGTAAGAATGGAGCTAAGGCCACCGGAAGAAGATATTTCGACAATACATTGATGGTATTGAAAGGTTCGAAATGTAATGACAGGACCGATACTCCGAAAAAATATCCAACTTACGAATCCGACTGTAAATTGTTGAGAAGTCTTATAGAGGTGGGATCGGTAAGTTCGGAACTCGTGTTCCTGGAAGATGTACTTTTCGACTCGCCGAGT
>PDYJ01000072.1_pt1 | contig 16361 bp, 14 predicted proteins | sample 1430841 | NCBI WGS metagenome assembly PDYJ01 (sample SAMN07237672, study PRJNA390542) | Gut metagenome, whole genome shotgun sequencing project. | isolation source: fecal pellets | host: Mus musculus | place: USA: New York, NY | collected 2016-10 | reverse complement strand
TTTTTCAATCGTTTTAATGAATCAGATTTCTTATATGAATAATTCTTTCTCTTCACATATTCAAATCCATCTGGCTTATAGAAGCGCAAAAGATTTCCTGTAATTACTCGGTCTGATAAGGAGAGCTCGGTCGTTACTGTATTAGAAATGGATGCTAATTGGGCCTTTACTTTCTTGCTTGGATGAGTTATTCGCTTTCCTGATTGCGTGTAGTAATAACTTCCTTCTACTTTACTATATTTTGGAGTAATAAAGTCACCATTTCGCTGGGCAACAATCTGTGGAGCATTTTTAGCCAAAAGACTATGTCCAAACTGAATCATATTTTGGTCATTAATTCCTAATAAATTAAATAAGGTTGGTCTAACGTCAATCTCGCCACCATAGGTATGATTAATACCACCCTTAAGTCCAGGCATGTGGAACATTAATGGTACCCGTTGGAATTGGAGATTATCAAAATTATTAAAGCTATCTTTATCCAATAATTGGGCAGACGCCTTATGGTGATTTCCAGAAATTCCGTAGTGATCTCCATAAAGCATAATTAGAGTATTCTTCTCTAAACCAGATTTCTTCAGATAGCTCATCAATTCTCCAATTGCTTGATCAAGATAATGAGCAGTTTTGAACATATCCATCTACTGTTTTATCACCCGTATCAGTTTTATCAATGGATTGATTTTTTTTTATCTAAATCATATGGATAGTGGTTCGTTACCGTAATCATCTTTAAATAAAATGGCTGTGGTAAGTGCTCCATATATTTAATCGACTGATCAAAGAAAAGCTTATCTTTAATTCCATATCCTAAGTAATATCCCTTTTTATTTTGATAATAAGATAAAGGCATGAAATAATCGTAGCCAAAAGACTTATAAGCATTATCACGATTCCAGAATGAACCTGCCCCACCATGCATAACTGCACTAGTGTAGCCAGCCTTTTGACCTAGTATAGCTGGAGCACTTTCAAAAGTGTTAGATGTTCCATAACTTGACATAGCAGATCCGGATTGTAAACCAAAAATAGAGTTTTCTAGCATCATTTCAGCATCGGAAGTCTTACCCTGTCCTACTTGATTAAAGAAATTATCAAAAACTAATAGTATCGTTAGCATGATACAACTTATTCAAATTAGGTGTAACTTCTTTTCCATGCCACTTATAGTCAATTAAAAATTGCTGGAAACTCTCTAAGTGGATTACCAATACATTCTTATTCTTTGCCACGCCATAATATTCCGGATTAGGTGCAATATAATTTTTCTTGATATAAGACTGAACAGTTTTTAGATCACTATGGTTTGCTTTAGCCATAATTGCATTATTTTGAGCAGTTTTTACTCCGTCGTATACTGCAAAAGCATTCAATCCTAAATATTTAACAATATAGTTATTATCAAAAGTTCTAGTTAATAAACCAGGACGATCCTTTTGTGCCATAGTTAAATTAGTACCAATCAGTACTACAGCTAAGCCTTCAATTAAAAGTGAAACCTTTAATTTTAGACGTCGAACATCAATTTTAAAAACTTTAAAAGCTATTAGTAGAACAATGATAACTACATCTAAAAATACTAAAAAATCTGTTCCTTTTGTGATGCCCGCAATACTTTTTCCTAAATTATCAGAAGTAGATCCGGATGTTTTAATGATAGAAGTAGATAAAAAATCAGAAAATTCTCGATAATATAATATATTTGAAAATAGCCAAAGAGATAAAAGAAAATCAATTATGACCATAATCCAGTAGGATTTCCTACCCTTAAAAAATAAACCAATTCCAATTAATAAAATAGCAGTTGGCAGTGGATTTATCAGTAGCAAAAAATTTTGCATTGAGCCCACTACACCTAAATTAAACTTTGTTATATAGGTTAAATATGTTTTTATCCAAAAAAAATACAACAACTACAGTGAAAAAGCCTAATTTAGTTTTAGTTAACCAATTATATGATGCTTTTAGGCGTCCCATCTAAGTCCTCCTCAACTTTGTTCTTTCATGATATTACTACTAAAAAATGGTTTTGATAAATTAAAATAGCAAATTTAAGGAATTTTAATGACTTTTTACTTTCTTGGGCTTAAAGAGCCAACCGAATATCCCTAAAATCATTCCAAAAAAGTAGGTAGTAAAACGCCATAAGAACATCCCTAGAGTCAACAAAATATTTGAATGAATAAAAGTAGAAAACAATGTCTGAAAACTAAATTCTGCTCCGCCAGATGCTCCTGGAATTGGAACAATTGCCATAAACATGATAATCATAATGTTCATCTGTGTAACGTCTAGCCAAGAAGGTGTTAAATTTAACGCTAACAAGATCAAGTACGGAATTGAATAGAAACATAGAAGTTGACCAATAGTCAAAATACTGGCACCTAATAATTTTTTCTTTTCACGTTTTAAGTTCTGTCCTTCTGCATAAAAAGTTTCAATTTTCTCCATCGTATTCTTACGCCATTTTTCAACAGTATTTTTATTCATAAATTTTTCCAGTAAATCCATGAGCCAATTAGTAGTATTTTTTGTCCATCGATATGCAAACATAATTGCTAATAGAAAAATTATGGAACTTACATGAAGAATAAAACCAATTAAAATAAACAAGGCTAACCCTGAAAATTTGGTTACTACCATATGAAAACCAAAAATAATTGTCGATACGTACGCAAATAAAACGCAAATTTGATAAATTATAAATTTCATCAACAGAATAGATGTCGCGCGTCCACCTTCTATTCCCATCTGAATCATGGCTACTAACTGAGAAGGTTGACCACCGGTAGACAAGGGGGTTATCGCATTAAATAAAGCTTGAATAATTGGAATTCTGAAAAAAGACCATGCAGAGCGATGTGGATCTCCCTTTTTATGCTCTAAAATCCAAATAATAGCAGCTTCACAGACATACGACAAAACCATTACCAATAAAACTAACAGTAAGAAAGTTAAATTTAATTTTTTACTTGCCCCCCATAATGCCTTAATTGGTGTTTTCCGTAATTCTTGCCAAATAACAAAGCCACTAATTAAAAGAACAATCAGCATCCCTATAAAATGTTTTTTGTTCATTATTTGATTTGTCCTAACTTTCTACCAATTTCATATTGTTCCATGTAAAAGTCATGCCATATTTTAGCAAGATGGTCTTCAGAATATTCTTGACTGGCTTGAGCAGATAAATCTTGATACTTCTTTAATTTTTCAGGATTTGATACTACGGATTTAATTTGAGCGTTTAACTCAGTAAAATCCTTGCCTTTCATATAATACCCGTCAATAATAGCTTGATATAAATCCAAATCACGTAATAAAACAGGAGTATTACATGAAAAAGCTTCTAAAACTGACATTGGAAATAATTCATCGAAAGATGGAAGTAAAAATAAGTCAGCAATGTTTAAATAGCTAACTAATTCTTCTCGTGGCACAATACCAGTAAATTTCAGGTTTTTTGGAGGATTATCAATTAACTTCTTAAAATGAGCATATCCCTCCGTCATTTTACCGAATGAGAATCCACCAGCCCAAATAAATTGAATATCTGGATTGGCTTCTGCTAACTTCGCAAAGTCATCCACACCTTTTCTTTCTTGAACTTGTCCATCTCCGACAATTACAAACTTATCTATCGGAATATGCAATTTATTCCTAAAGGCGTTTTTTTGTACTTGACTTTGCTCATAAAATTCACTTTTTGCTACAAAATTAGGAATGTATTTCACTTTTTCTTCGCTTATTCCGTACTTCACTAATTTATCAATAAAGATTGGATTAACTACTACTATCTGATCCATTCTTTTATAAAAATCAATAACGTACTTATAGAAGATACTTTTTGCTGGTTCAGGGAGCTTAACAGATCCTTCTAAGGTTTCCGGCAGAAAATGCACATATCCAATTTTTCTTCCACGACTAGGTAAAAAACTATTAGCAAAATATGTAGGATTTATAGTATGGTAATGCGTTAAATCACTTGCTCCATATTTATTAATAGTTACATAAAAATCTTCTACTAAGCGGGACCTAAGTAAGCGCACTAACTCTTTATACGCAGATCCCACACCCTGTCCCTGAACTGAATCCGCCTGGGAAAACATATTAATTCTAATCATAATTTACCTCAGTTGTTCGTTTATTTTGAATTGCATCTTGATAAAAATCTTCTATTTTATGTGCAAAAGTAGCTGCTGATACATCTACCAATTTATTTTTCTTTATATTTTCAGGAATGGTAAATCGATCTTCTTTTAAATAATCAAGAATCTCATTTTTCATCTCATCCTTTGTTTTAAAGGTGCAGCCTAACTCCTTATTATCAAAAACATTCTCCGTGTAATCGGTACTGTACACTACACTTTTTGTTCCAGCTGCTAATGCCTCAATATAGGTTAAACCTTGCGTTTCAGTATCACTTGCAGATACGAATAAGTCCGCCATACGATAATAATTTCCAACATCACTATGTTCAACACTACCCGCGAAAGTTACATAGTCTTCTAAAGAAAGTCGAGTAACTTGATCTTTTAATGGCTGTACATCAGGACCATCGCCGGCAATTACAAACTTTACGTTAGGCTCTTTTTCTAAAATTTCAGGTAAAACATCTAAAATTTGATCTATTTTCTTTTCAGCTGCTACCCTACTTAGCGTGAGAATAACTTTATCTTTTGAACTAAGCCCCAATTCCTTCCGGACATCTTGACGGGGATTTTCATTGATAGCTGTTAAATCAACTCCTGTTGGAATAATACGCATTGGAATTGTAACTCCATATCGCCTCAATGTTTCTTTTACACGCTGACTTGGTGCAACCACTCCATCCATCTTATGTAGATAGGCCTTCGTAATCTGTTTAACGTGATATGGCTTTAATAGGTGTCCATTTAATACATAATGTAAGTAGTCTTCATACATAGTATGGTAAGTATGAATAGCAGGAATATCTAACGAATGCGCAACGTATTTTCCAATCATACCCATTGCAAACTCGGTTTGAGTATGCACAATGTCTAATTTTACTTCCTTAGCAATTTTCGTTGCCTGAAATAAACCTCTAACTGCAATTCTTCTATCCGTAAAAGAGACAAAAGGTACACTACTAACTCTGAAAATATTTGGCTCAATAGTCCCCTTTCCTAAATGAGGATCAGTTGTAGTAAAAATGAAGACAGAATGTCCATCTGCTTCAAGAGAATTTTTTAAAGTTTGAATTGAAGTTGCGACCCCAGAAAGCTGAGGAAAATAAGTATCGGTAAATAACCCAATATTCATATAAAAATACCTCCATTAAAGAACATTATAAAGTTAGTAGAAAGGAGTTGCAATTTTGGATAAAAAAAAAGACGTGAGAATTAACTCACGTCTTTTTGCCAGAATGTCTGAATAAATAGCGGTGATCGGGGTCGAACCGATACGTCCCAGGGGACACCAGATTTTGAGTCTGACGCGTCTGCCAATTCCGCCACACCGCCATAAATGAAATTAATCAGGAAATTCAGGCGAAGGCGGTGATCGGATTTGAACCGATGATTAGGGTTTTGCAGACCCGTGCCTTACCACTTGGCTACACCGCCAACCTCTGATCATTAACAAATTGGGATAGTTGGATTCGAACCAACGCATGATGAAGTCAAAGTCCATTGCCTTACCGCTTGGCTATATCCCAATGTTAGGGCGGAATGTGGGGATCGAACCCACGCATGCCGGATCCACAAACCGGTGTGTTAACCACTTCACCAATTCCGCCATAATATTAAAAACAGGGATAGTAGGAATTGAACCCACACTAGCGGTTTTGGAGACCGATGTACTACCTTTATACGATATCCCTATTTAAATGGAGGCCAGTGGATTCGAACCACCGAACTCAGAGAGAGCGGTTTTACAGACCGCCGCGTTTAGCCACTTCGCTAGGCCTCCAGAATGGCGCGAGACGGAATCGAACCGCCGACACAAGGAGCTTCAATCCTTTGCTCTACCAACTGAGCTATCGAGCCATTTACGGTCCCTACCGGACTCGAACCGGTGATCTCCTCCGTGACAGGGAGGCGTGATAACCACTACACTAAGGGACCATATTGCGGGAATAGGATTTGAACCTATGACCTTCGGGTTATGAGCCCGACGAGCTACCAGACTGCTCCATCCCGCGATGATTAAGGAGGATGTGGGATTCGGACCCACGCGCGGGCAGAACCCGCCTGACGGTTTTCAAGACCGTTCCCTTCAGCCGGACTTGGGTAATCCTCCATTTATACCATCTTTTAATATGGTAATGACCCGTACGAGATTTGAACTCATGTTACCGCCGTGAAAGGGCGGTGTCTTAACCACTTGACCAACGGGTCATACGTTTTTAACGTACTTGTTAATCATACCTGATTTAGAAAGTGATGTCAACAACTTTTTTCAAAAACTTTTTTTGAAGTGTTGCTTTTTCTTACTCTCCGCATCAGCAATAACTATATTACTAAAAACATTCTAACTATGCAACCCCTAATTTTAATTTTTTTTACTTTATTTCTTTTTTTATCTCTTTAAGCCTATATGGTGCTACACTAAGCGTATACGGAGGTGTTTTTATGTCTAATGAACGATGTATTGTTGACAATAAAAAAGGTAAAAAACTAATTAAATTAGCTGATGGAAATATGATTTGTGAAGATCATGCAAAACTTACTCCTTGGCAAAGAGAAGAATTAATTGAAAAAGATGCAAATCAAGTTAATGAGTATATAGATAAAATGACTAATACCCATTTATCTGCATATGGCTTAGAAAATACGGAAGCATCATACAAGCCTCTTCTTCATAGAGCGGCTCAAAGTGATCTAATGGAAAATACTTCCCCAGAGGATACATTAAGGCTTCAAAACTGGATCTTAATCAAGCAAAATGCAGAAATAATTAACCTGCTTAAAGAATTAAATACAAGAAACTAGCTAGTCCATATAACTATAGACACATTCGTTCCATCTGAACCATGTGTCTTTTTTAGACTAGCAAAAATACGACCTTGAAATATGTAAAAATCGCTCTGTAAACTCTTTATTTCATTTTAAAGCCAAATTCCTCCTCAGGAGCCTTTAAAAGCCATATAGAGAAGATATAAGGCTCATTACCGCATAAAGGAGATTCCACTCTAATTTTTCAAGAGACGGCTGCTTTCCCTCTTTTCGGCCGTATAATAGACACCTAAATTTTCTCTGCTTATTACATAACTGAACTTTCGCCGCTCTCTTCCCCACAAGGGTCGTCTTCCTTATAATACGGGGACTAAAAAACTTTCTTAGTTCAATCAAGGTAAGTGCCTGGAAGAAAACTACGATTTATCTACTTCCAAGACTACTTTCGTATAATTCAATTGCTTTTAATTTAGTTTCAACTGTATATTTGTCCATAGCAAAATCCCCAGGTTGGGTGTATGGCCAACTCTGGGGTTAACTTCATAGTTATTTGATTCTTTTTCTGTCTATTCATCCATACACTTGAACAAAGTTTTTTTATTTTTAAAGATACAAAAAAACACACTAGTGACATTACTAGTGTATTTACTTTAAAGCGGAGATTGAGAGATTCGAACCCTCGCGCCGGTATAAACCGACCTACACCCTTAGCAGGGGCGCCTCTTCAGCCACTTGAGTAAATCTCCAATGGGCCTAAATGGACTTGAACCATCGACCTCACGCTTATCAGGCGTGCGCTCTAACCAGCTGAGCTATAGGCCCCTTTCCTTTGAAGCGGGTAACGAGAATCGGACTCGCGACTAAAGCTTGGAAGGCTTTCGTTTTACCACTAAACTATACCCGCAACTTCTTGCTTCCTAATGGCGCGAGACGGAATCGAACCGCCGACACAAGGAGCTTCAATCCTTTGCTCTACCAACTGAGCTATCGAGCCATTACGGTCCCTACCGGATTCGGACCGGTGATCTCCTCCGTGACAGGGAGGCGTGATAACCCCTACACCAAGGGACCATATTGCGGGAACAGGATTTGAACCTATGACCTTCGGGTTATGAGCCCGACGAGCTACCAGACTGCTCCATCCCGCGATGTTTTTATATAAAAAAAGCCAAGATCCTATGGACCTTGTAGGACTCGAACCTACGACCCGACGGTTATGAGCCGTCTGCTCTAACCAACTGAGCTAAAGGTCCAAGTTTACCTCTATAGCGGCGGGGGGGATCGAACCCTCGACCTCCCGGGTATGAACCGGACGCTCTAGCCAGCTGAGCTACACCGCCATCTGTAACTTCCTTCTTATTAAGCTACAATCGGGAAGACAGGATTCGAACCTGCGACCCCCTGGTCCCAAACCAGGTGCTCTACCAAACTGAGCCACTTCCCGAAGTGTGCACCCTGAAGGATTTGAACCTTCAACCTTCTGATTCGTAGTCAGACACTCTATCCAGTTGCGCTAAGGGTGCATCATTATATGCCGAGGACCGGAATCGAACCGGTACGGTTGTCACCAACCGCGGGATTTTAAGTCCCGTGCGTCTGCCAGTTCCGCCACCCCGGCATGATAATGATAAGCGGAAGACGGGATTCGAACCCGCGACCCCCACCATGGCAAGGTGGTGTTCTACCACTGAACTACTTCCGCATTTTTATTCAATTTTTATGCCGATTAAAGGACTCGAACCTTCGACCCCCTGTTTACAAGACAGATGCTCTACCAACTGAGCTAAATCGGCATGGTACGGGTGGTGGGACTTGAACCCACACGTCCGAAAACACTAGAACCTAAATCTAGCGCGTCTGCCAATTCCGCCACACCCGCTTGAGTTTTTTCTGGGCCAATGAGTCGTGGCAGGCTCGAACTGCCGACCCTCTGATTAAAAGTCAGATGCTCTACCAACTGAGCTAACGACTCAATGGAGGATACAGGGCTCGAACCTGTGACCTCCTGCTTGTAAGGCAGATGCTCTCCCAGCTGAGCTAATCCTCCATTTAGCACGGCGACTGCCTACCCTCGCAGGCAGTTTCCCACCAACTACTCTCGGCGTTAAGAAGCTTAACTTCTGTGTTCGGCATGGGAACAGGTGTATCCTTCTTGCCATCGCCACCGTACTCTTTCTGAGCTTTTACACTCAAAACTGAATATAATCTCTAGCCTTTAAACCTTTGAGCTTTGGTCAAGTGCTCGACTGATTAGTACTAGTCCGCTCCACATATCGCTATGCTTCCACTCCTAGCCTATCTACCTCATCGTCTTTAAGGTGTCTTACTGCTTTCGCATCGGAAATCTCATCTTGAGGGGGGCTTCGCACTTAGATGCTTTCAGCGCTTATCCCTTCCATACATAGCTACCCAGCGATGCCTTTGGCAAGACAACTGGTACACCAGCGGTATGTCCATCCCGGTCCTCTCGTACTAAGGACAGCTCCTCTCAAATTTCCTACGCCCACGACGGATAGGGACCGAACTGTCTCACGACGTTCTGAACCCAGCTCGCGTGCCGCTTTAATGGGCGAACAGCCCAACCCTTGGGACCGACTTCAGCCCAGGATGCGACGAGCCGACATCGAGGTGCCAAACCTCCCCGTCGATGTGAACTCTTGGGGGAGATAAGCCTGTTATCCCCAGGGTAGCTTTTATCCGTTGAGTGATGGCCTTTCCATGCAGTACCACCAGATCACTAAGCCCGACTTTCGTCCCTGCTCGAGTTGTAGCTCTCGCAGTCAAGCTCCCTTATACCTTTACACTCTGCGAATGATTTCCAACCATTCTGAGGGAACCTTTGGGCGCCTCCGTTACACTTTAGGAGGCGACCGCCCCAGTCAAACTGCCCACCTGACACTGTCCTCCAGAACGCTCAGCTCTGTGAGTTAGAGGATCCATCAAACAAGGGTAGTATCCCAACATTGCCTCCGGTAAGACTAGCGTCCTACTTTCTCTGGCTCCTACCTATCCTGTACATGTTTAACAAATACTCAATATCAAGCTACAGTAAAGCTCCATGGGGTCTTTCCGTCCTGTCGCGGGTAACCCGCATCTTCACGGGTATTATAATTTCACCGAGTCTCTCGTTGAGACAGTGCCCAAATCATTACACCTTTCGTGCAGGTCGGAACTTACCCGACAAGGAATTTCGCTACCTTAGGACCGTTATAGTTACGGCCGCCGTTTACTGGGGCTTCAATTCAAACCTTCGCTTGCGCTAAGCTCTCCTCTTAACCTTCCAGCACCGGGCAGGTGTCAGCACCTATACGTCATCTTACGATTTTGCAGATACCTGTGTTTTTGATAAACAGTTGTTTGGGCCTATTCACTGCGGCTGATATTTTACTATCAGCACCCCTTCTCCCGAAGTTACGGGGTCATTTTGCCGAGTTCCTTAACGAGAGTTCTCTCGCTCACCTGAGTGTTCTCCACTCGACTACCTGTGTCGGTTTGCGGTACGGGTAAAATTGTTCTGGCTAGAAGCTTTTCTTGGCAGTGTGACATCATGACCTTCGCTACTTTTATTTCGCTCCGCATCACAGCTTGAAATCTAAAGACAAGCATTTGACTCATCTTTTTTCTTACTGCTTGCACATGTATTTCCAGCAACATGCGTCATTAGCCTCCTGCGTCCCTCCTTTGCTCATATCGAACAATTTCAGTACAGGAATTTCTACCTGTTGTCCATCGGCTACGCCTCTCGGCCTTACCTTAGGTCCCGACTTACCCTGGGCGGACGAGCCTGCCCCAGGAAACCTTAGTCTTTCGGCGGATAGGATTCTCACCTATCTTTCGCTACTCATACCGGCATTCTCACTTCTAAGCGCTCCATTAGTCCTCTCGATCTAACTTCGCCGCACTTAGAACGCTCTCCTACCACGCATATAATATATGCATCCACAGTTTCGGTACTATGCTTAGCCCCGGTACATTTTCGGCGCAGCGTCACTCGACTAGTGAGCTATTACGCACTCTTTAAATGGTGGCTGCTTCTAAGCCAACATCCTAGTTGTCTACGCAACTCCACATCCTTTTCCACTTAGCATAGATTTGGGGACCTTAACTGGTGATCTGGGCTGTTTCCCTTTCGACTACGGATCTTATCACTCGCAGTCTGACTCCCGTGCATTGATATCTGGCATTCGGAGTTTATCTGGATTCAGTAACCCCTGACGGGCCCCTAGTCCAAACAGCGCTCTACCTCCATTATCATTCACACGAGGCTAGCCCTAAAGCTATTTCGGAGAGAACCAGCTATCTCCAAGTTCGTTTGGAATTTCACCGCTACCCACAACTCATCCCCGCGATTTTTAACTCACGTGGGTTCGGTCCTCCAGCGTGTTTTACCACGCCTTCAACCTGGTCATGGGTAGGTCACTTGGTTTCGGGTCTACGTCATGATACTCTTTCGCCCTATTCAGACTCGCTTTCGCTCCGGCTCCGTCTTTTCTGACTTAACCTTGCACCATAACGTAACTCGCCGGTTCATTCTACAAAAGGCACGCCATTACACTTTAATGTGCTCTGACTACTTGTAGGCACACGGTTTCAGGTTCTCTTTCACTCCCCTTCCGGGGTTCTTTTCACCTTTCCCTCACGGTACTGGTTCACTATCGGTCACTAGTTAGTATTTAGCCTTGCGAGATGGTCCTCGCGGTTTCAATCGGGATTCCTCGTGTCCCGACCTACTCAGGATCCTGCTAAGTCTCTCCGCAATTTCGCGTACGGGCTCTCACCCTCTCTGGCTTATCTTTCCAGATAATTCTGCTATCACTTCAAGTACTATATCGCAGTCCTACAACCCCAACTGGCAAGCCAGCTGGTTTGGGCTCTTTCCTGTTCGCTCGCCGCTACTTGGGAAATCGATTTTTCTTTCTCTTCCTGCAGCTACTTAGATGTTTCAGTTCACTGCGTCTTCCTTCATTAACCTTAACAGTTAATGATAATACCTCGCGGTATTGGGTTCCCCATTCGGATATCTCCGGATCATTGCTTACTTACTGCTCCCCGAAGCCTTTCGTGGTTCGTCACGTCCTTCATCGGCTTCTAGTGCCAAGGCATTCACCATGCGCCCTTTTCTACTTGACCTATTTCAAGTTGAGTTTCTCTCTCTTCTCGGTCGCTCTTCAATCTGTTTTTTTCGATTGTCTCGGTTTTTTTGCTTTTGATTATATTCAGTTTTCAATGTACTAGCTCTTGAGGTATTACCCTCAAAACTAAACAAAGTTTCTCAGTGTGCTTCCGCTTGGCTTTCTCGATGACTTCTCTTAGTGCTCTCGCACTCTCCATCATCTTTCGCCTTCCTTAGAAAGGAGGTGATCCAGCCGCAGGTTCTCCTACGGCTACCTTGTTACGACTTCACCCTAATCATCTGTCCTACCTTAGACGGCTGACTCCTATAAAGGTTATCCCACCGGCTTTGGGTGTTACAGACTCTCATGGTGTGACGGGCGGTGTGTACAAGGCCCGGGAACGTATTCACCGCGGCGTGCTGATCCGCGATTACTAGCGATTCCAGCTTCGTGTAGGCGAGTTGCAGCCTACAGTCCGAACTGAGAACGGCTTTAAGAGATCCGCTTGCCTTCGCAGGTTCGCTTCTCGTTGTACCGTCCATTGTAGCACGTGTGTAGCCCAGGTCATAAGGGGCATGATGACTTGACGTCATCCCACCTTCCTCCGGTTTGTCACCGGCAGTCTCATTAGAGTGCCCAACTTAATGATGGCAACTAATGACAAGGGTTGCGCTCGTTGCGGGACTTAACCCAACATCTCACGACACGAGCTGACGACAGCCATGCACCACCTGTCTCAGCGTCCCCGAAGGGAACACCTAATCTCTTAGGTTTGCACTGGATGTCAAGACCTGGTAAGGTTCTTCGCGTTGCTTCGAATTAAACCACATGCTCCACCGCTTGTGCGGCCCCCGTCAATTCCTTTGAGTTTCAACCTTGCGGTCGTACTCCCCAGGCGGAGTGCTTAATGCGTTAGCTGCAGCACTGAGAGGCGGAAACCTCCCAACACTTAGCACTCATCGTTTACGGCATGGACTACCAGGGTATCTAATCCTGTTCGCTACCCATGCTTTCGAGCCTCAGCGTCAGTTGCAGACCAGAGAGCCGCCTTCGCCACTGGTGTTCTTCCATATATCTACGCATTCCACCGCTACACATGGAGTTCCACTCTCCTCTTCTGCACTCAAGTTCAACAGTTTCTGATGCAATTCTCCGGTTGAGCCGAAGGCTTTCACATCAGACTTATTTGAACGCCTGCACTCGCTTTACGCCCAATAAATCCGGACAACGCTTGCCACCTACGTATTACCGCGGCTGCTGGCACGTAGTTAGCCGTGACTTTCTAAGTAATTACCGTCAAATAAAGGCCAGTTACTACTCTATCTTTCTTCACTACCAACAGAGCTTTACGAGCCGAAACCTTCTTCACTCACGCGGCGTTGCTCCATCAGACTTTCGTCCATTGTGGAAGATTCCCTACTGCTGCCTCCCGTAGGAGTTTGGGCCGTGTCTCAGTCCAATGTGGCCGATCAGTCTCTTCAACTCGGCTATGCATCATTGCTTGGTAAGCCGTTACCTTACCAACTAGCTAATGCACCGCAGGTCCATCCAAGAGTGATAGCAGAACCATCTTTCAAACTCTAGACATGCGTCTAGTGTTGTTATCCGGTATTAGCATCTGTTTCCAGGTGTTATCCCAGTCTCTTGGGCAGGTTACCCACGTGTTACTCACCCGTCCGCCGCTCGCTTGTATCTAGTTTCATTTAGTGCAAGCACTAAAATCATCTTAGGCAAGCTCGCTCGACTTGCATGTATTAGGCACGCCGCCAGCGTTCGTCCTGAGCCAGGATCAAACTCTCATTTTCCTTTTGAAAATGAGCTTTTTATCGTTTAGCTCTAAAACTTTCTTTGAGTTATCTCAAATTTATTGCTTGCGAATTGACTTCGCTTTTGTTTGGATTTTTATATCGCACACTTTCAGCGAAACTTTGTTCAGTTTTCAAGGTACTACCGTTGTCATGTGACAACTTTTATATTATATCATGTCTTTAAGCTTTGACAAGAACTTTTTTAATTTTCTCATCTCTCTCAAATTACAGCTTTATAATATTATCATCTTTTGCTCGTTTGGCAAGCTTTTTTTGAACTTTTTTATTTGCTCTTTTCGCTTACCTCAAACAGCATGTATTACTTTACAGGCTTTTTCACTTTTCGTCAACCCTTTTTTGCAAAAAATTAGCAATATTTTTCTAGAGTGCTAATTTCAAGCCTTTTCTCTCGTATTTTAGATATAAAAAATGGTATTCTTTTGCCTATGTTAGCAATTGAAATACCATTCTTACTTTATTAAATTTTATTCACCAAATTTTGGCTTCTTTAGTAATGACTTTCATTCCATGCATATATGGTTGTAAGCTTCTGGAACATTTACAGTTCCGTCTTCATTTTGGTATTTTCCAAAATAGCAGCTACTGTTCTACTACAGCTAGACCAGAGCCATTTAAAGTATGTGCTAAATGAGTTTACCATTTTCGTCTCTGTAACGAATTAAACTACGACGTGCTTGGAAGTCAGTACAGTTTGAACAACTTGAAATTTCACGATACTTATCTTGTGCTGGCATCCAAACTTCTAGATCATAAGTTTTTGCACTAGTAAAACTTGCATCCCCAGTTGAAAGAGCAACAACATGATATGGTAACCAAGTTTTTGAAGTAAATGTTCAGCATTATGGGTTAATTTTTCCAATTCATCCCATGAACTTTCTTCGTCAACAATTTTTACCATTTCAACTTTTCTAAATTCGTGCATTCTGATTAATCCACGAGTGTCACGTCCAGCTGATCCTGCTTCACTTCTAAATGCTGGAGAGAATGCAGTTACATTAATTGGTAATTGCTCTCCATCTAAAATCTTGCCGCGGAAGTAATTAACTAATGGTACTTCAGCAGTTGGAATTAAAGTTAAATCACGTGGCTTATCAGGATCGTCATTATCTACAATTGTATAAACATCTTCAGTAAACTTAGGGAATTGACCAGTTCCTTGCATAGAAGCATCATTAACTAAGTATGGTGGGATTACTTCTGTATATCCATCTTTAGTATTTTCATCTAAGAAAAAGTTTGAAACTGCACGTTCAAGTAATGCACCGGCACCTTTGTAATAAACAAGCGGGCACCTGAAACTTTAGCAGCAGTATCCCAGTCTAAAATATTCAATTCTGTTCCAATTTCCCAGTGAGGTTTTGGTTCAAAATCAAGTTTAGTAGGTTCATGCCACTTACGAACTTCTTCATTGTAACTTTCATCAGGACCAATAGGATCTGAGTCTGCTGGGAAGTTAGGTAAACGAAGTAAGATATAGTTTTGTTTTTGAGTTAAATCTTCTACTTCTTTATCTAAATCTTTAATTTCTTTACCTACTTCACGCATTGCTTTAATGGCATCACTTGCATCTTTTTATTGCGTTTAGCTTGAGCAATTTGATCAGATACTTCATTACGCTTTTGCTTTAATTGTTCACTCTTAGTTAAAGCTTCACGTCTTTCTTTATCAATAGCTACTAATTTGTCTAATTCCTCTGGTTTAATTCCTCGTGTAGCTAATTTTTTCTTTGACCAGTCTAAATTCTCTCGAATTACTTTAATGTCTAACATTTCCTCCTTAAAATAAAACAAAAAAGCCGACTCATCCCTACACTGGGACGAATCGACTTACACGGTTCGCGGTACCACCCACATTTGGTTAAAAATACCACACTCAAAAGCGATAACGGTGCTAACCGTGTAGAATTACCTACCCACATTCGAAATCTGGAAACGACTTTTTTACTCATTCACCAACCATGAGCTCTCTGAAACTAGTCTTAGGATTTCATGTTTATTTGCATTATATCATGCCAATCCTGTGGTGTTAACAAATAATATTTTTCTTGATAATTAAAAAGTGAAGAAACCATTGAATAATCAGTGGTATAGACATATCTAAACCCTAATTTTTTTAACAATTTTTGTGAATTTGTATTAGAACAAATGTACCCGCCCAAATTTGATTTTGCTCTAATTCTTTAAAAGCAAAATCAATAATTAGTTGTAAGGCTTCGGTCATTAAACCCCTGTGCCAATATTTTTATCTAACAAAAACCTAAATCTTTTGTTAGTAAAAGACCATTGTATTCATCTAATCCAGTTCATATAATTCAACTAAGCCGATTAGACGATTATTTTCTTTAGTACTATACCGTAACTATAGGGACGTGCTTGATATGAAGGGCACTTTTTTTGGCCGCATCTAAATCTTGTAAATATTGGTAACCTGCACTTTTGTGATAAATATTATCCTGTCCCCACTTAAGAAGCGTAGGAGCATCTTTAGGTTCAATTTTTCTTAAA
>PDYJ01000051.1_pt1 | contig 16453 bp, 19 predicted proteins | sample 1430841 | NCBI WGS metagenome assembly PDYJ01 (sample SAMN07237672, study PRJNA390542) | Gut metagenome, whole genome shotgun sequencing project. | isolation source: fecal pellets | host: Mus musculus | place: USA: New York, NY | collected 2016-10 | reverse complement strand
GCCACTGCCGTTGTTACCTTTTAGGACTACGATCTCACCAGCTTTGACTTCAAAATTCAAAGGTGAAAATAGCGGTTTTTCGTAGGCTAGGGTAAAGTCCTTGCCTCTACTAAAACTTGTTTGTGGGTCGGGCGGTAATTTAAGCTGAGTGGTTCACTGACTTCGAGGTTTTTGAGTTGGGTCTCTTTTTGTTTGATTCGCTCTTCAGCACGCGACTTCAAAGCACTAGCACGTTTCATCACTTTGGCAGCACGCCGACCGATAAAGCCTTTGTCAGCGTGCGAGTTATTTTGTTTTTGTCTTTCTGCTTGAGATGCCCAATTTTCTTTGGTCAAGGCAGCTTGTTTGAGACGCTTTAGCTCGTGGCGTGTTTTGGCATTTTGCTGGATATCATGGCTATCGCGCCGTTTCTTTTGCATCTCATATGACGCAAGATCACCATTTTCTAAGCGCACTTGACTTCTTTCGATGACTAAGGTGTGGTCGATCGTTTGGTCTAAGAAGTGCGGTCATGACTTGCGATGATAAAGCCCTGTTTTTTCTGTTTTAGGTAAGCCACTAATTCTTTGCGCCCCGCTAAGTCGAGATGATTGGTCGGTTCATCGAGCAAGAAAAAGTGGTCCGCTGGCAAAAGAGTGCACATAACATCAATTTTGTCTGTTCCCCACCGCTAAGCGTGTTAAATGGTTGCCACAAGAGATCTTCGCTGATCTTAAATAACTTGAGCTCACGTTTTAATTCCCATTCTAAAAAATTCCCAGTTTCTTGTAGACAGTAGAGTGCGAGTTTTGTTTGATCGCCCAAAGGTTGTGGAAAATACGCTAAGGGCACGGAAACGTTGAGCGTACCCGTATAAGGAAGTTTATTTTGTAATAATTTGAATAAGGTAGTTTTACCGCGCCCATTGCGACCAAAAGTCCTAAACGCCAAGAAGTATCAAGTTCAAAATTAGCGTTGTCAAAAAGAGCTGCTTGGCCAGGATAAGCAAAAGTAAGATTTTTGATCGAGATATTGGTCATAAAGGCATTCCTCCAATTTTTGAGGAACAAAAAAAGCCTGCACAAGGGCAGACTGAGTCATCTTGCATCAGCCTAGAACCCTAAATTCTGCCCAAGTGAAACCGACTCTGTTTGTTCCCAGAGTTGTTAAACTTGTTTTGTGCAGAATTTAGAATTTCAATGGCGACGCCTCCGTTCGATTTAAGTTGCTTTTGATAATAGAAGGAAAGATGTGTATTGTCAATTACTTTATTGAAAAATTTTGCTTGATATCATCAGCTGAACTAAAACCGTAACCTTGGCTACAATAATCAAAATCTTCAAAAAGTTGTTGGGTGTTTCCTCTTTGAGAAGGATGTGTATATTTAAAAATTTCAGCATTAGAGTTTTTAAATATAGGATCTTTGAAAGATTTGACAGTAAATAAAATTATTTTCAAATTTTTTGTATTATTTTGCTTGATGAAGCATTTAAATTGTTCTTTTCAAAGTAGTTACCAAAATAAATTTGAAAATGATTTTCAAGGTCTAATGCTATCTGTGGTCCAGAAATATTGTTTTTTTTCCAGTATTCAATCAGATCTTTAGCTGTTTTAGGTGAAAATATTATCCCAAGTACACGGCGAAATGAGTTTAATTCTGAAGTATTGCAATTTTTGACATCATTTACTACGAAGGCAGCAGTATCAAACGGATAGGAAATATTGGTCATATTAGTTAATAAAGATGAATTATTGTACTTAGAAAGCCCCACTACTAAACGAGTTGCTTTATCAGCTTTGATTTTAGAATAGACAGTGACGTTCATCTGGAAAAACCTCCATGGATATCTTATTTATGAAAATTATACACTAGTTAATATACTTTTTCGGACAAAATTAGTTCTTTTTTCAAAAATTTAGACCGATAATACAAGTTTTTATAACTAATTTTCCTGAAATAATTCTTTGAAATGATAAAGTCCATATAATTGTGTAAAAGTTAAAAGGCCATGTAACAGCCCTTTTTACGGTACAATGTTTTTAACCACAAAAACATACCTAGGAGGACGTTACATGACCCAAGTACATTTTACACTGAACAACAAAGAGATTCAAAGTATTATTGAACATTCGGTAAAAGATGATGTATCTAAAAACATGCTAACCACTATTTTCAATCAATTGATGGAAAATCAACGAACCGAATATATTCAAGCCGATGACTATGAACGATCAGAAAGTCGTCAGAGTCAAAGAAACGGCTATTACGAGCGAGATTTTACGACTCGTGTGGGTACACTTGAATTAAAAGTACCTAGAACACGTGATGGTGAATTTGCACCGACGGTGTTTGAGCGTTATCAGCGAAATGAAAAGGCACTGCTCGCTTCCATGTTAGAGATGTATGTCTCAGGTGTTTCTACCCGTAAAGTTTCAAAGATTGTTGAGGAACTCTGTGGAAAATCGGTATCGAAATCTTTTGTTTCTAGCCTGACTGAACAGTTAGACCCGATGGTCAACGAATGGCAGAACCGTTCACTCTCAGGTACGAATTATCCTTATCTGATGACGGATGTTCTCTACATAAAAGTCCGAGAAGACCATCGAGTGCTTTCTAAGAGCTGTCATATTGCAGTCGGAATAACGGAAGATGGTGACCGTGAAATCATTGGCTTCATGATCCAAAATGAAGAAAGTGATGACACATGGTCCATCTTCTTTGACTACTTAAAAGAACGCGGTCTACAGGGGACAGAACTCATCATTTCTGATGCCCATAAAGGCCTAGTGTCTGCGATTCGTAAGTCCTTTACCAACGCAAGTTGGCAGAGATGCCAGGTCCATTTTTTAAGAAACATCTTCAGTTCCATTCCAAAAAAGAATTCAAAACCGTTTAGAGAAGCAGTAAAAGCGATCTTTAAGTTTACGGATATTGAACTCGCTCGAACAGCTAAGAATGCCTTAGTCGGTGAATATATCGACCAGTCTAGATATACAAAAGCTTGCGAAACATTGGATAATGGCTTCGAAGAAGCCTTTCAATATACGGTTATCGGAAATGGTCACAATCGGCTAAAAAGCACCAACCTTCTTGAACGACTGAACCAGGAAGTCCGCAGAAGAGAAAAGATTATTCGGATTTTTCCCAACCGAACGTCTGCCAATCGACTAATTGGAGCTGTCCTTATGGAACTTCATGACGAATGGCTCAGTTCTACAAGAAAATATATTAAGTTTGATCAATGAGAGACCGGTAAAACATTGTATAGTATTTTACACAGGATTATGGACTTGACTTTTGAAATTGTCAGTCGAAATAGCAATAATGAAATCCTATAATGAAATAAATCGTTACATAAGCTAGATATTTGCTTGGTGATGCAACTATTATTAAAGGAATTATGACGATGGGAAAATACAATGATGTTTATCAGTTATTTCATGATATGTTTGGTGACAAAATTGTTGATAAAATTTATGACAATTTCAGTGGAAGTTCAATATATTTTCCGTCTAAGCTATATTCAAAAGAGTATGTTCTTTCTAAAATTCAAGAAAATATGGATCATTTAACTATACGTGAATTGGCAAGATTAACGGGATATAGCGAGCGAAGCATACGACGGATGATAAATGAAATAAAGGATAGATGAAAAATTGCTATTTATACGTATTAGGAGGTTGAATTTAATGAATGGAAGAATATTTTGATACTTGTTTAATGGACATTTACAGGTACTGAGTTAGAGCTTACTAAAAAGTTACCTCTCAGTGGGATGAACTCAAATAATGCGATGATAATACTTTAGTTAGAATAATGGATTCAGATCCAGATTACTCATGTAAAAAAACTGCTGAACAAATCCTAAAATATTGAATGGAGCGTCAGCGGAATCTGTAGTGATGTTGAAGTGCTACTATAAAAAATTTTTAATTTGTAGGTGATGTATACAATGTTACAATTGCTTTTTATAATTGCTATTATTTATGTTATTTGGAAATTTGTTCTTCCTTGGCTAAATAAGGAATTTGGCATAGGGGCTGGCGAGATATTCGGAGGAATTGCTGCACTTGTAGCTTGGGCATTAAAAACTAATGCCGATAATGAACGTGCCTCGCGAAATCAGATGGATGAGCTAAATAAATTAGACGATGCTACTTTAGTCAGGATAATGGATTCAGATCCAGACCACTCCAAAAGAACAAGTGCTAAAATTATTTTAGAAAATAGAATGAAGCGAAGAAGGAATTTATAAAATAAGAGCTCCCTAGACTAATAACTAGCTGAATCAGTCTAGGGAGCTCATTTGTGTGCTTTCTTACATGGATACCTAATTGGGGTTAATTAGTCTGTAGATAGAGTGATTGGCAGTATTAGTTTTGACAAATTCAATATTAGGATGGTTATTTACATACTTTTTAAATTTTTTTCCTACTAATCTTCTAACCCCTACAGAACTTTTTTACCACGACTCTTTGGTAAAGAGATCTTTTAGTTCAAATTCATCTGGTAGTTTCTTTCCACTAGTGGCAATTTTAATGGCCTCGTTAGCGATTTTTTCAGCAATTAAATCAACATTTTCCATAAAATTCACCTCCTTAATTATTATACTATATTCATTTTGTAGTTATCTTAAAAATAATTTATCTAAAAATGCCAAAAGTATTTTAATTGACTACAATTTATAGTAAGATATAGCTAATTTTAAAGAATTTCAGCGTGGCATTTGTGCTCTTTGGTGCGGTAGCTTATCTATTTTCGTAGTAAGAAAATAAATAAAGACTACAAATATATAGTGATCTTTAATTATTAGTAAAAAGGAGAGTTATTATTATGCAAGGGAGAAAAAAGTGGATCTTGATCGCAGCTTGCATTTTGATCGTTAGCTGTATTGGGCTGACCTTTTTTTATGGTAATGGTCAAAAAAGTGATGTTGTCAAATTCCAAGATGGGACCGTCTATCGGGGAAAGACTGAAAAAGGCAAACTCGTTTCCGGTGAATTACGCTTTAAAAATGGTGATACCTATACGGGGACCTTTAAAGACGGACATTTTAAAGGGCGCGGAGTATATCGCTCACATGAAGGCTGGACTTTTAAAGGGGTCTTTCACCGTGGAGTTGCTCAAGGCCAAGGTAAGTTGTTAAAAGATGGCAAAGTGATCCAGTCTGGAAATTATGATAAAGGAGTGTATCAAGAAAAATGAGAATCAAATGGTTTAGCTTGATCCGGATCACGGGGCTGATCTGTGTATTGCTTTATCACTTCTTTCAGATGCGTTACACGGGTGGCTTTATTGGGGTCGATATCTTCTTTACCTTTTCAGGGTATTTGATCACCGCCTTAGCCTTAGATGAATTTAGTCGGTCGAATAAATTTGCGTTACGAGATTTTTATTATCGGCGTGTGATGCGGATCTTGCCGCCTTTGATCTTGATGATCTGTCTTGTTTTACCTTTTACGCTTCTGGTCGGAAAAGACTATATTACCGATCTTTTTCATCAAATCGCAGCAGCATTAGGCTTTGTGACTAACCTCTTTGAGATCAAAACGGGTGGACCTACGAATCACGCTTTATCCCCCATTTATTCGTGCATACCTGGTCGTTAGCGATCGAAGTACAATTTTACTTGATCTGGGGCTTTGTGCTCTACTTACTGACAAAGGTCACCGCAACAGTAAAACAATTTCGCAAACGAGTATTTCTAAGTTCAACTGCTTTGGCTATCGGCAGTGCGTTAGTTATGTACCTACGTGCTCAACAACTGACGGAATTTTCGCCGATCTATTTTTCAAGCATTGCCCATATCTTCCCCTTTTTTGTCGGGAGTATGTTAGGGGCACTTGCAGGTATCCAAGATCTGATGCCAGCTTTTAGTGCGAACCTGGCCAAACATTGGACTAAGACCCGGGCTTTGCTCTTTATGAGTGCAAATCTGATCTGCTTGTTTATTTTGGCGTATTGCTTGCGCTTTGATCAGCGTGAAACGTATATGTTTGGCTTTTTATTAGCTAGTTTATTTGCAGCAGGAGCGATCTTAGGGGCTAACATCTTACACCGCAAGACCCCAGATACAAAAGAACCCTTTATCTTTGGTTATCTAGCTGATATCAGCTATAGTGTGTATCTTTTCCATTGGCCGTTATTTGTGATCTTTTCCAAACTTTATAGCAACTGGGTCGCAGCTTTGATTACGACGATCTTGTCGGTCCTATTTGCTAGTGTTTCCTATTACTTCATAGAACCACTATTGCGCGGAAAGTCAGTTGAAGTTTTGGATAAAAAACTTGAATTCAAACACATTATGGCTCCTTTAGGTGGATTTTTAACATTAGCGATCGGTTTTGGTGTATTTCTTTGTTTACAAGCGCCAAAGATCTCTTCTTTGGAACAAAGTCTGCTGCTAGGTGGGATCCAACAAGATGTCGGTAAGCTCGATATGGCGTATGCTAAAGCGACGGCACCTAAAAATGAGCCGGCAGTAGCGCCCGCTCAAAATACAGATATTCCAGCTGGAACAACGATCATTGGTGATAGTGTTACGCTAGGGAGTCGTAGCTATTTGTTAGAACACATGCAAGATGTAGATATCGATGCTGAAGGAAATCGCACGATGAATTTAGCTTATGACGTCTTGATGAATTTACAAAATACGGGGCAGTTACGCAAAAATGTCGTGATGTGTATCGGGACTAATTCGCTTGATGATTATCAAGAACAGACGCAAAAAGTCATCGATGATCTAAAACCGGGGCATCACTTGATCTTTATCACGCCACACGATGGCCATGCAGATTCTTCGTATAATTCATATAAATTAGGGGTTTGGGAACGGACCATACCTAAGAAATATGACTTTATCACGATCGGCGACTGGGATGAAGTTGCAAGAGCCCATCCTGAAGTATTTGAGGGGACTGACGGAACGCATTTTGGTGGACGTGAAAATGCCAGTCAACTCTATCTAGAATGTATCCAAGATGCACTCAAGCGAGCTGAGAAGACGCCGGTTAAAAAATAAGAAGCTAAAGATCTGGGCACTGGTTTGTCCAGATCTTTTTAGTTGCTGTTTTTTTGTGTCAGCGCTATGCTTTTTTGGGGGTGAAGAGATGAAGAGTATACCAGAATATGTGATAAAGATGCGACAAAAGATCGGACATGAGCGTTTATTGTTAGTCGGAGCTTGTGTTATTTTAGAAAATTCTACAGGAAAGATCTTGTTACAGCAGCGAACTTCAGGTGAATGGGGCTTGCCAGGAGGATTATTGGAATTAGGCGAAAGTTTAGCGCAGACTGCGATCCGGGAAGTTAAAGAAGAGACGGGTCTAAGCGTGACAGAGCTAAGACAGCTCCATACTTTTTCTGGTGAATATTCATATGCGACATTAAAGAACCAAGATAAGATCTATATGGTGACGACACTTTATCAAGTGACTGAATATCACGGCACGCTGGTAACTGATCGTGATGAAAGTCTCCAATTCAAGTATTTTTCGTATGACAAACTACCTAAAAACTTTGCTGGCAACTATAAAAGATATCTCAACTATTATCTTGAAAACATCAAAGGCCAAGGACCTAAGGAATCCCCCAAACAATAGATATAAAGCTCCTCTTTAAGTTAGATAGAAATTCTAACTTAGAGGAGAGAAAATAGCTCCTAATAAATAAACGTTACTGCACTATCCAATTATTCAAGTGATCTTTCTTTGTGAGCCAAATTATAAAAGCAATCAACTAAAGTGTAAAGCTATAATTGCATTAAATATAACTAATTCTTTTGTAAGTCAAGCAAAATAAATGATTACAGCTAACTTTTAGTTATACTATAAAAGAGAAGAAAAAGTAGGAGGGATTATTATGGATAAAAAAGATGAGCAAACAGTTGAAACGCCAAGAAAAAAAGCTAACAAAGCTGTGCATACAGCAGCACTTGGGGCAGCTACGGTCGCAGCTACTCCGATCCCGTTTGCTGATGCCGTCGCTTTGATGCCGATCCAGACTGCAATGATCGTTCAGATCTACCGTGCCTATGGTAAAAAAAGTATCCAAGGGCATGGTCCAAGGTGTACTCAAATCGACTTTTGCAACGACGCTTGGGCGCAGTTTGGCGGGAAATTTATTTAAGCTCGTTCCTGGAGCTGGGAGCATATTGGGTGGTGCGATCAGTGCGGGGGTCGCTGTTTCAGTCACAGAAGCGATCGGGCAAGTGTTGATCAAGGAATTTGAAGATGGAAATGCGATCGATCTTGAAAGTCTGAGTTCTATTATCTTAACAGCCATCGCGCTCGCTACTAAGAAAAAATAAAAGGATGTATAAAATGAAACGCTATAAGACGCTACTTTTTGATGTTGATGATACGTTACTTGATTTTCATGCTGCGCAAGACCAAGCCCTCGACCAACTATTTACTTCAGTCGATATCAAGCCGACCGCTACGGTAAAATATGCCTATGCGACGTATAATCAAGGTTTGTGGGAAAAGCTAGAACGAAATGAGATCACACGTGATGAGTTGATGGCGACACGGTTTCCGACTTTTTTTAAGGAGTATTTTGGCAAAGAATTAGCTAACAATAGCTTAAATGATCGTTACTTACAGTTTTTAGCCAATGGTCACCAAGCACTTCCAGGGGCACGGGAATTGTTGGAAGAGCTAGCTGCGCGTGATTATGAGCTGTATATCGTGACTAACGGTGTTAAATTCATCCAAGAAAAACGGCTAAGGGAATCTAAGTTTGAGCAATATTTCAAACAGATCTTTATCTCAGAGACGTTAGGTGCCCAAAAGCCGTCGCAACTCTTTTTTAAACGTGCTTTTGAGCAAATAGCTGGTTTTGATAAAGCTAAAACTTTGATCATTGGTGACTCTTTGAGCTCAGATATGTTAGGCGGACAAAATGCGGGGATCGATACGCTATGGTTGAATCGTAAGCACCAGGTGGCTGACCCTAAGATCAAGATCGATCTGGAAGCTAGTTCGCTTGAGCAGATCAGTGATATTTTAAGCTAAATAAATGAAGTTGTAATCTCTTTGTACGAATGCTATGCTTTGGAAAAAGAAGCAAGAGGGGAAAAATCATGAATTGCATAGTAGAACTATACCATTGTAATTATGAAAGCCGTGTGGAAAGTTTTTTAAAGCATAAAGAGTTACGGATCAGCCACCATAAAGATGACAGTGAGTGGGGCGGAACGGGGATGTATTTTTGGGATAACGAAGGTAATGCAGAATATTGGAAAAAACAAAAAGATGGTAAGGCAGATATTTTTCGTTGTTACGTTAAGTTTGATGCTAGAAATGATTTACTCGATCTGACTGATTTAAATGTTGAAAAGAGATTAGATCAATTTATACGGCTTGCTAGTAAAGAACCAAAACTACAATATTTAAAGAAAGCTTCTATTGGGGATAAAATTGATTTCTTTTGTGAAAAATGTAATGTTAAATTAGTGAAGTTTTTTGATAAGTATCCTAAAACCCCTCAAACTGAATTGCTTGATTCAGAAAATAGGGTGCAGAAATTAACTAATCAGGTAAAGGTTATATATTGCGTAAAAGAAGGAAATGGTGGAATTTTTACTGGAAACATAGAAAAGCGTTGAATGACATGTCATTGCTTAACAGAATGGATAAGCTGATCGAAGGATTAGAGTCAGGAGATACTAAGTTCCTAGAATCCTTAGATGCTGATTTTTATGAATATGCTCAGCAACAAAAAGAAAAACGGAATAAACAGATAAAAACTAGTATTTTATTAGATACGGTCGTTTCTGCAACATCTAATTCACTTAAAAAGGAAAAAGGTGTTCAACAGGGGATCAAAAAATATACTACAATTAAAGTAGATCTTGATAATTTAACCTATGAAGTAGATGTGGCTTAAGGGAGTAGACTATGAAACCAGCGATAGAATTAGAAAGATATGAAATTGAAGAGTTATCTTATGTTAGAAGTGTAGATAATGAAGACTTAGGATCGGACAATTTAAAGTTGGCAATAGAATCGGGAATGACTGAGGATAGGAAAAACGGCAAGGTCACATTAAAGGCAAAATTTGTTGATCAAGGCGAAAATAAGACGATAGTGGCTCGAGTGAGTGGGTACTTCACGATCAATTCAGAGAGTGAGCAAGAAAATTATTTGGTAGTTAATGGAGCTGCAATCATTTTTCCTTATCTACGAAGTGCCATCTCAATGGTTTCATCTTTAGATAGTTCAGATGCTGTGTTGATCCCCACGGTAAATATACTATCCTTATTAGAAGAACAGGCGAAAGATAAGTGATAAAAAGGTATGTCCAACACTGACGAATTAGTTTTCAGAAAACGCCCAAAAGGTATTGACAGTGTCATCTTTTCTTGCTACACTATATAGATGCAAAAACTGTGAATTTAGTTGTTTGATACGATCTATTGTCCGGATCAGACAAACGAAGAAGCAAAAATAGTGAGGTTTATTTTATTAAACATGATCTGTTTTTTGCTTTTTTTTGTCAAAATTCACTGAAAATTTTTGCAAGAAGTTATTTGTAACATAATTGTAATATTAATTTTCAGTTGTAGCAGCGATTTACAGTAAATATTTTGAGAGGTGAACAACTTGGCAGGACATTTAGTAAAATACGGCAAACACCGTGAACGCAGAAGTTATTCTCGAATCAAAGAAGTTCTAGATCTGCCTAACTTGATCGAGATCCAAACAGACTCTTACAAATGGTTCTTAGACGAAGGTTTGCGTGAGATGTTTGAAGACATCATGCCGATCGAAGACTTCGCGGGGAACTTATCACTTGAATTTGTCGATTATCAATTGTTAGAACCAAAGTACACAGTCGATGAAGCACGTGAGCACGACGCTAACTACTCAGCACCATTACACGTTACTTTGCGTTTGATCAACAAAGAAACGGAGAGATCAAGTCACAAGACGTTTTCTTTGGCGATTTCCATTAATGACAAAGCAAGGTACATTCATCATCAACGGTGCTGAACGTGTTATTGTCTCACAATTAGTTCGTTCACCCGGCGTATACTTTAACTCTGAATTAGATAAAAATGGCCGTGAAAACTACGGTACAACGGTGATCCCTAACCGTGGTGCTTGGTTGGAATACGAAACAGATGCTAAAAATGTCGCTTATGTACGTATCGACCGCACACGTAAGATCCCATTGACAGAATTGATCCGTGCTTTGGGTTACGAATCAGATTCTCAAATTCTTGAAATGCTCGGTGAAACTGATGCATTGATGAATACTTTGGAAAAAGATATCCACAAGAACATGGAAGATTCCCGTGTTGAAGAATCCTTAAAAGATATCTACGAACGCCTACGTCCAGGTGAACCAAAGACAGCTGATTCTGCCCGTAGTCTTTTGACAGCTCGTTTCTTTGATCCAAAGCGTTACGATCTAGCCGCTGTTGGTCGTTACAAGATCAACAAGAAGCTTGATCTGAAGACACGTTTGTTGAACACACGTGTAGCTGAAACTTTAGCTGATCCAGAAACAGGTGAGATCATCGTCAATAAGGGTGATCTTTTAGATAAGGTCGCTATGGAGAAATTAGCTCCTTACCTCAAGCGTGATGACTTCAAGATGGTAACATTCCATCCATCTGAAGAAGGTGTGGTCCAAGAACCAATGACCTTACAGATCATCAAGGTCTACTCTGAAACAGATCCAGAACGTGTGATCAACGTGATCGGTAACGGCAATGTGCCTTTGGAATACAAGCACATTACACCAGCTGATATCTTGGCTTCTATGAACTACTTCTTCAACTTGCAAGAAGATCTAGGTAGCGTTGACGATATCGACCACTTGGGTAACCGTCGCATCCGTTCTGTGGGTGAATTATTACAAAACCAATTCCGTATCGGTTTGACACGGATGGAACGTGTGGTTCGTGAAAGAATGTCGATCCAAGACATCGCAACGGTAACACCACAACAATTGATCAATATCCGTCCAGTTGTTGCTTCGATCAAGGAATTCTTTGGTAGTTCCCAGTTATCCCAGTTCATGGATCAAACAAACCCACTTGGCGAACTTACTCATAAACGTCGTCTTTCAGCCTTAGGGCCTGGTGGTTTGACACGTGACCGTGCTGGCTATGAAGTTCGTGACGTTCACTATACGCACTATGGCCGTATGTGTCCGATCGAAACGCCTGAAGGTCCTAACATCGGTTTGATCAACAGTTTGTCCACTTATGCTCGTGTTAACAAATATGGTTTCGTGGAAACACCATATCGTCGTGTTTCTTGGGATACACATAAAGTTACTGATAAGATCGACTACTTGACAGCTGATGAAGAAGATAACTATGTCGTAGCTCAAGCTAACTCACCATTAAACGATGATGGTTCATTCGTTGATAATGTTGTTATGGCGCGTCATAAAGATGAAAACATCGAAATTTCCGTTGATAAAGTCGACTACATGGACGTGTCACCAAAACAAGTTGTTGCGGTCGCTACAGCATGTATTCCTTTCTTGGAAAACGATGACTCTAACCGTGCTTTGATGGGTGCTAACATGCAGCGTCAGGCTGTTCCTTTGATCAAGCCACATGCTCCATTAGTTGGTACTGGTATTGAATATAAAGCCGCTCATGACTCCGGTGATGCTTTAATCGCTGACCATGATGGTACAGTTGAATACGTTGATGCCCGTGAGATCCGCGTGCGTCGTGAAGATGGTTCTTTAGATACTTACAAGCTAATGAAATTCCGTCGTTCTAACGGTGGTAAGAACTACAACCAAACACCGATCGTACGTGTTGGGGACCATGTTGATGCTGATGATGTGTTAGCCGATGGTCCATCAATGGAAGAAGGGGAATTAGCTTTAGGGCAAAACCCACTTATCGCTTTCATGACTTGGGATGGTTACAACTTCGAAGATGCTATCGCTATCAACGAACGTTTAGTTAAAGAAGATGTTTATACTTCGATCCACATTGAAGAACATGAATCCGAAGCTCGTGATACAAAACTTGGACCTGAAGAAATGACACGTGAGATCCCTAACGTTGGTGAAGATGCGTTGAAGAACTTGGATGAGTTCGGTATCGTACGTATCGGGGCTGAAGTTAAGGATGGCGATATCTTAGTTGGTAAAGTTACGCCTAAAGGTATGACTGAATTATCAGCTGAAGAACGCCTATTGCATGCGATCTTTGGTGAAAAAGCACGTGAAGTTCGTGATACTTCCTTACGTGTGCCTCACGGTGGTGGCGGTATCGTCCAAGACGTGAAGATCTTCACGCGCGAAGCTGGCGATGAACTAGCACCTGGTGTTAACATGATGGTTCGTGTTTATATTGCACAAAAACGTAAATTGCAAGTCGGCGATAAGATGGCTGGTCGTCACGGTAACAAGGGTACAGTCTCAGTCGTTATCCCTGAAGAAGATATGCCATTTATGCCAGATGGTACACCGATCGACATCATGCTTTCTCCAATGGGTGTGCCTTCCCGTATGAACATCGGGCAAGTATTAGACTTGCACTTGGGTATGGCTGCACGCAAACTCGGTATCCACGTAACTTCACCAGTTTTCGATGGTGCACGTGACGAAGATATCTGGGCAGCATTGAAAGAAGCTGGTCTTCCATCCGACGGTAAGACAGTTCTTTACGATGGTCGGACAGGTGAAGCCTTTGATAACCGTGTTGCTGTTGGTGTCATGTACTACATGAAACTCGCTCACATGGTCGATGATAAGATCCACGCTCGTTCAATTGGACCTTACTCCTTGGTCACACAACAACCTCTTGGTGGTAAAGCACAATTTGGTGGTCAAAGATTTGGGGAAATGGAAGTTTGGGCCCTTGAAGCTTATGGGGCAGCTTACACCTTACAAGAGATCTTGACGTACAAGTCTGATGACGTGGTCGGTCGTGTTAAGACTTACGAAGCTATCGTTAAGGGTGAACAAATTCCACAACCAGGCGTGCCTGAATCATTCCGCGTTTTAGTTAAGGAATTACAATCACTTGGACTTGATATGAAAGTGCTTGACGTTCAAAAACAAGAGATCGAATTGCGTGACATGGACGAAGATGATGATGACATCATGAAAGTCGATGCACTAGCTAAAGTTTCTGAAGCAGAAAAAAGCTAAGCGCGAAAAAGCAGCAGCTGAAAAAGAAGCTGCAGCAGAAGGCTCAAAACCAGCCGAAGAAGAAACAAAAGTTGAAAAGTAGTAAACACTCGTATTTCAAAATAAGAAAGGGAGGTCGGTCCTTTGATCGATGTCAATAAATTCGATAGCATGCAAATCGGCCTTGCTTCATCCGATAAGATCAGAAGCTGGTCTTATGGTGAAGTCAAGAAGCCAGAAACGATCAACTATCGTACGTTGAAACCAGAAAAAGACGGTCTGTTTGATGAACGGATTTTCGGACCTACAAAAGACTGGGAATGTGCCTGTGGAAAATACAAGAAAGTTAGTTATAAGGGCGTTGTGTGTGACCGCTGTGGCGTTGAAGTCACACGTGCCAAAGTTCGTCGTGAACGGATGGGTCACATCGAACTTGCTGCCCCTGTAACACATATTTGGTATTTCAAAGGTATTCCTAGCCGTATGGGTCTTGTGCTTGACATGAGCCCTCGTGCCCTTGAAGAGATCATCTACTTTGCATCTTATGTGGTTACTGATGGTGGGGACACGCCTTTAGAAAGAAAACAACTCTTAACAGAACGTGAATATCGTGAAAAACGTGAAGAATACGGTGACGGCTTTAAAGCAGCAATGGGTGCTGAAGCTATTCGGACACTTTTACGCGATGTAGATCTAGAAAGAGAATGTGCTGAATTAAAAGAAGAATTAAAAGAAGCCACCGGTCAAAAACGGACACGTGCCGTTCGCCGTTTGGATATTTTTAGAAGCCTTCTTGAACTCCGGTAATCATGCTGACTGGATGGTAATGGATGCAATTCCTGTTATTCCACCAGATCTACGTCCAATGGTCCAACTTGAAGGTGGCCGTTTTGCAACAAGTGACTTGAACGACTTATACCGTCGGGTTATCAACCGTAACAACCGTTTGAAACGTTTGCTCGACTTGAATGCACCTGGCATCATCGTGCAAAACGAAAAACGGATGTTGCAAGAAGCTGTTGATGCTTTGATCGATAACGGTCGTCGTGGTCGTCCGGTAACAGGACCTGGTAACCGTCCATTGAAGTCCTTATCTCATATGCTTAAAGGTAAGCAAGGTCGCTTCCGTCAAAACTTGTTAGGTAAGCGTGTTGACTACTCTGGTCGTTCGGTTATCGACGTTGGTCCTAAGTTGAAACTTAACCAAATGGGTATCCCGCATGAAATGGCTTTGGAATTGTTCAAACCATTCATGATGCGTGAATTGACTAAGCGGGGTATGGCTTCTAACATCAAGAATGCTAAACGTAAGATCGATCGTCGTGACGATGATATCTGGGATGTTTTAGAAGATGTTATCAAAGAGCACCCAGTTCTTTTGAACCGCGCCCCTACATTGCACCGTTTGGGTATCCAAGCCTTTGAACCTACATTAGTTGACGGTAAAGCTATGCGCTTGCATCCACTTGCCTGTGAAGCTTACAATGCCGACTTTGACGGGGACCAAATGGCTATCCACGTGCCATTATCTGATGAAGCTCAAGCAGAAGCACGCTTGCTCATGCTTGCTGCACACCACATCTTGGCACCTAAAGATGGTAAGCCGATCATCTCACCATCTCAAGATATGACGATCGGTAACTACTACATCACGATCGAAGAAAAAGATCGTGAAGGTGAAGGTATGATCTTCAAAGACGTTAACGAAGTTCGCACAGCTTACCAAAACAACTACGTGCACTTGCACACACGTATTGGTTTGCAAGCATCTTCCTTGGCGGCTAAAGGTACACCATTTACAGACTGGCAAAAAGATCGGATCTTGGTGACAACGGCTGGTAAAGCGATCTTTAACGAGATCTTACCAGAAGATTTCCCATACCTTAACGAACCAACTACAGAAAACTTGTCCGGTAAGACGCCAGATAAATATTTCTTAGAACCAGGTCAAGATATTCATGAATACTTGGCTGAAGCTGATCTTGTAGCGCCATTTAAGTCTGGTTTCTTATCAGACATTATCGCTCAAGTCTACAAGGACTACAAAGTTACTGCTACAGCAGAACTTTTGGACCGCATGAAAGATCTAGGCTACTACGAATCAACTAAATCTGGTTTGACAGTGGGGATCGCTGACGTTACTGATCTTGATGAAAAACCAGAGATCGTTGAACGTGCTCACAAAGAAGTTGCGGCAGTTGCTAAGCAATTCCGTCGTGGTTTGATCACAGAAGACGAACGTTACAACCGTGTTATCGCTATTTGGAACAAGGCCAAAGATGATATCCAAGCTAAGCTAGTTGAAAAGATGGATCCATCTAACCCTATCCAAATGATGAGTGATTCCGGTGCTCGTGGTAA
>PDYJ01000055.1_pt1 | contig 16524 bp, 14 predicted proteins | sample 1430841 | NCBI WGS metagenome assembly PDYJ01 (sample SAMN07237672, study PRJNA390542) | Gut metagenome, whole genome shotgun sequencing project. | isolation source: fecal pellets | host: Mus musculus | place: USA: New York, NY | collected 2016-10 | reverse complement strand
CAGAAAAAAGTGCCAGAGTTGGACAAGGCAACAAAAAGTAAAGCGGAGTGTTTATAAATATCAATAAAAATATCCAGAGTGGGAACAGACAGGAAAAACTGTCTGTTTCCTGCTTTTATGGAGAAAAGGAGAAAATAACCATATGGCAGATATAAAAACAGAAAAGCAGAAAGTAAAAGAAATCACGGACAAGCTGGAGGAGGGGTTAAAGGAACTTTTTGAAAGCGAAAAGTATAAAAATTACCTCTCCACCATGTCAAAATTCCATAATTACAGCTTCAACAACACGCTCCTGATAGCCTTACAGCGCCCTGATGCCAGTTTGGTCGCAGGATACCAGGCATGGCAGAAGAATTTCAACCGCCATGTAAAAAAGAGGGAAAAGGGAATCCGTATCCTTGCCCCGCCCCTTATAAAATTAAGGAGGAACGGATAAATTAGACCCTGTGACCGGGGAGGTCATGCTGGATAAGGACGGTATGCCGCAGACGGAGGAAGTCGAGGTTAAGATTCCCGCTTTCCGTGCAGTGTCCGTGTTTGACGTTGCCCAGACGGAGGGTGAGCCGCTTCCGGAACTGGAAGCAAAAGAGCTTTTATCCACGGTGGAGGGATATGAGGACTTTATCAAGGCAGTTACTATGTTGCACCTGTCCCAATCAGTTTTGAGGATATTCCCGGTGCTTCAAAGGGCTATTTCAACATAGGGGAAAACCGGATTGCAGTGGCAGGAGGGAATGAGCGAAAGCCAGACCTTAAAGACAATGGTGCATGAAACAGCCCATTCCATGCTGCACAATAAGGAAGTCAACAAGAGGATATCCTTGCGCCTGCAAAGGACAGGAACACCAAAGAGGTGAAGCGGAAGGGGTTGCTTTTACCGTTTGCAGTCACTTCGGAATTGATACTTCCGAATATACGTTTGGGTATATAGCGGGCTGGTCATCAGGACGTGACATGAAAGAGCTGAAATCTTCCCTTGACACAATCCGCAGGACGGCATCGGAGCTTATCACAGGCATTGAGGAGCAGCTTAAAGAGTTGCAGCGTGACCGGGAAATCATGCAGGAACAGTCACAGGAGTTTATTCTTGCGGTATCCAATACGGAGCGTTCCCATTTTGACATTGCAAGTGTTAAGGCATGGAGGGAGCGGAGCTGATGGACAGCCTGCTTGCCATGAAGGACGCAGACCGGAGAATGTGGAAGCCTACTTGGAGAGCAGGGGCGCATGGGTTACACATCTGGGAGATGACAGGTCGGAGGAAGTGGAGGAATTTCATGTAGATTACATCTATAACACCGACACCCATGCGATAACAGATGTTCAAGTATGCGATGGAGATGGACAGGAAAGCCAATGAGCCAATCAAAGACAGTGACGTGGTTCTGAAAATCATGTACGGGGAAAATGACGGATATGAGATTGACAAGATTACCAACATGACACGGGAGCAGGCGGTTGACCTTGCCTATAAGCTGGCGGCTCTGGACGGGAACGAGTGGGACGGGAATATTCAGGATTTTATGGAGGAAAACGGCGCTGAATATGTGCCAATCATCGTAAAAGACGGCAGGAACAGCGGTATGCCGGAATTTTTTGACATTGCAGTAGACCTGAAGGCAGAGGAAGTTACCCTTGAAGAAGAATTATCCGGAATGGGAATATGCAGCATCCATCATACACCGTCTGGAACATGGAAAGGCGTGTTTTCCCCTGATGAAAGAAACCTGATTGTAAATTATGGGTATAAGCTGGACGATTACGAGAAAACAAGGAGCTGGCGGATATGCTGGCATACAGGATTGAAAATGAGTCTGCCAATGCTGCGCTGACGGTCATTGACGCACGGCGGAAATTGATGCGCTTCCCGATGGCATGATCGGTCTGTCGGAAATGCACGGATACGGCTACACATGGGAAGAAATGCTTCCGCTTACAAAAGAAACGGCATTAGAACTGTTTGACAGTGACCTTGCCGTGTACCAGCTCCATAAGGACGGCTCGGAAACCTTAATAGAGGATAAAGAGCAGATTATGGGCATGAAGGCATCTTCGGTATTGAAAAGAGCGATTGGGAGAATGAGAGGGAACTGCGCTCCATGCAGGCAGAGCTTGCGGAAAGCGGCGCAAACAGGGAAGCACAGCTTTTATATGGTGATACCGGTAAATACGGTATTTACCAGTTAAAGGACAATCCGGAGCTTCGTGATTTCCACTTTGCAGGCACAGCAGAGCTTTTGAAAAGAGGTATTTTATCGGATGATTTTTAAGGAAATACAGCCGGAAAATTATAACCTTGTCTATGCAGGGGAGCTTTCAGACATACAGGGACAGTCACAGGGAGAGAAACTCAATGCGCTATTTGAGAAATTCAATATAGACCACCCGGCAGATTATAAGGGGCATTCCCTTTCTGTCAGTGACATTGTGGTGCTGCATGAGAATGGGGAGAACAGCGCACACTTTGTTGATTCATTCGGCTTTACGGAACTTCCTGATTTTGTGCGTGGGTTAGAGGGAGTAAAAGAGCAGGAGGCAGATAAAGCGGAAAAAGGACTTACCAATGAAGAAAAACAATTCCTTGAAACAGACAGTGCGCCTTTGATTGCAAAGAATTTTCTTGCATGGGATGAGATTGAAGATTTGGGATACCATTTTTTTGAGGACGGGTATATTGATAAATTTAAGCCGGTTGAAAAAGCATTGTTTGGTGACGGCTTAGTATCAGATGATACCATACATGATATAGCCCGCCGTATGCAGGGCGGTGAGGATATCCGTGAGGAACTTGCAAAGGCTCTCATCGGCGGTCATGAGAGGGGAATAGAAGCAGATGAAAATGATGGTGCTGCTGTATTATTTGGCAGGGATGCCGTGACGGTTACTTTTGGGAATGCCGAAAAGCAGATTTCCTATGAAGAAATGGGGACGGCTTTTCTCGGTCTGATGGAAAGTGAGTACAAAAAGATTGAGCAGGCAAGAGCCGCCGAGGAGCAGGAGGAAAAAATTGCGGAAAGTGTCACTTCTGGACATAATGTCAATCTTTCTGCAAGGCAGAAAGATTTGAAGTTAGAAACGGAGCAGTCAGAGCCGGAGCAGATACAGGCAGGGCAGCCAGAAGCACAGAAAAGTTACCCGGCTGTCTACGGGCATACCCTGAGTTATGCAATGGAACATGGGGAAGTGGATAAATACAGCGATTCCCGAAAACTTGACAGGGAGTGCAGGGAAGCGATTGAGGGAACAATACGGCAGAATTTTGACGGTATGCACTTAAAGCATGATATTGTGAAGCCTTTAGCGGAGCAGTATGGTTCGGAGCGCATGGCGTTTGTCCTTGCCAGCACAATCCAGCAGGAATCGTGGGACGGACGTTTTTCAGTGGATAACAAAGCGTGGGCATCGGAGTTTTACATTCCTGAAAATATCGTGCATGGAATAGATATGAACCGTGAACTGATTGTAAGCAGCCACTCGGCGGTCTTGGATGGCTTTATTGATATGTTCCGCAACGAAGTGTTGGAAAAGGAAAAAGAATTGTCTGCCGGACAGGAGGAAATAACTTCTGGACATAATGTCCAAAAGTTAGAAACGGAACAGTCAGAGCCGGAGAAGTCGGCAGAAGCACCGGAATTTGAGGATATGGAGGACGGTGATGAGATTATTGACCTCGGAGATGAAACGGAACAGGTGCTTGCAGAGATGAAACAGTCCTTAGAAGGCAGACAGGACACTTCTGGACACGATGTCAATCTTTCTGCAAGGCAGAAAGATTTGAAGTTAGAAACAGAACCGGAGGAAATGGCGGAAACGGAACTTGCCTTTCAGATAGCAGACCGCTTCATCAGCATACAGGAAACGGACGGCGGTTATGACTATTCCATTATGGGTACTGACTATAAAGAGATAGACCGCGGAGTTTATGATAACCCTGATGTCAGTATCAGGGAAGCCCTTAACGACATAGTGGAGGATTTGAGAGAAAATCCATTTGACAACGGTGCAGGGGGGAATATTGGTGACGATGATGAACTGATACCGATTGATTATGATGGATTGATGGAAAAGGTGGAAGCCGCAAACCGCATTGAACCGCAGACACAGGGAAATGCGGTTGAAAATTTCAAGGCAAAGACGAATGAGCTGTTCCATGAAATCAGCGAAATGAACCCGGCAGAGATTGAGGAAACCGTAAAACGCCATGTGCAGGCAAAGATTGATGAGTATGCCATTCAGGCGGAAATTATTGATGTGGCGGTAGTCGGGAGCCGGTGCCGGGGCTTGGAGCGGGAAGGCTCTGACCTTGATGTGGCAGTGGAGCTTTCCACCAATGAGCGTGAGGACGATTTGTTTCATGCTTTTAATAATTGTGACGGGATTTCCATCGGCGGCATAAAGGTTGACATCAATCCAATCACTGCACAGCGGACAGGCACTTTGGAAAATTATCTCCCACAGGTGGAGGACTATCTGGAGGGAGTGCGTGAAGCAAGGGAAAAAGAGCCTGTCAGCATCTTTAATATCCGCATGAATGACGAGGAACGGTGGTTCAAGAATACCAGCGGGCTTGATGCGGAGGGGCTGTGTAAAGCCTATGCGGAATGTGACAAGCCTTTTGTGGAAATGGGAAAATACGGGGAATGGATAAAAGCGGCAGACCATGCTTCTATCGAGCAGGGGGACAGGCTGGACTTCTCCATAGAGTTCAATGAGGAAACAGACCAGATTACCATATTTGACGGGGAAAATTTTACATACAAAGGACTGAGGGAAACTTTATTCACGGAACAGGCAGAACCGGAAGTGACGCTGACCGTTGCGGAGTGCGGAGAGTTCCACAGCATGGGCGAATTTTATGAGAATATCCCTACCGTGGAGGAGGCTGTCGCAATCTGGAAGCAGATACCGCCGGAGCGCATGAACGGTATCCCTGCAATCGGCATCAATATCCATACACCGGGAACGGAAGTGTTTGAAGATGTGGGGATAGATATTTTATCCGGGAAAAGGATTGACCTTGATATTTTAGAGTTTATCCCTGACATAAAAAACAGCCCACAGGCAATGGAAGTCATTGCGGAGCTTGTGGCAAAACTGCCGGAAATGGAGATAGACGGCAATATGGGTGAAGAATTTGAAGCAAAGGTATGGGAGAAGCGTATGCCTGACCTGACGCCTGCAGGGCAGCTTGCGGTGGAACTTGACCGTTTTACTTATGATTATGATACCGCCATTTACCATGACAACAGCCAGAGCATGACGGAGAATGTATCAGAGCTTGCAGATGCCTTAAAGCAGGGGGATACACAGGATATTGCACTGTGGCTTGCTGATATAGCTGCGGATGGAACGGAGCCGGAAGAAAGCAGGCGGGCTAAGGAGCTGCTTGAAAAGCTGACGGAATACAAGCCCCTTGCAAAAATTGAGGAAATGGAAGAACAGAATTACAACATGGTCGATAATGTGCTGAATAACGGCGCAGGGGAGAAAGCGCAGAAAGAGGAAAACAGGAAAACACAGGACAAGCCGGCAGCAAAACCGTCCTTAAAAGCCCGCCTTGCAGAGAAAAAGGCACAGGTGGCAGGACAGGGCAGGGAGCAGGAAGAAAATATAAAAAATAAGCAGAGGGAGATGTAAGGATATGGATACAATATTTAACGTGGAAGAAAGCAATTTAATCTGCATATTTGCAGGGGAAGGCAGGAATGAGGTCATAGAAGATATGGAACGGGCTTTGCCATATCTGGAAGATACGGATATGGAGGAATTAGCCAATAGGGTAATTGGAAAGTTACAGAATATGACTGACGAGGAATTTGAACAGCTTGAATTGACAGAAGCAGAATAAAATATAACAGAAACAGGTTTCCTTCCCTCTTAAAATGTGGGAGGGAAAAGCCTGTTTTTTTGTGTCTGATTATGGATTCTGTCAATTTGGAAAAACACAGTAGTTTTGTTGCGGATTTTGACGGTAAACAGTATAATATAGTGCAGAAACGGAGGAATTGTTATGTCAAAGAAAAAACGCCCGCACGGGCATTACTGCAAAATATGCGGCGAATATAAGGCAAATGAGAAGTTTTCAGGGAAAGGCCATGCCGCCCACATCTGCAAAGCCTGTTCCCGTTTAAGCGCTGCCGAAAAAGCGGCGGCAATGGATATAAACCGGATGATGAATTTTCCCATGCGGCGGCTTTCAGACGGCGAGAAGAAATGGCTGCAAGGGAAAATGCACGATAAATGCCCGGAAGTGGCAGACACGGCGAGGGAGGTTTACCATGTATGTTTTCCCTATGCGGAACGCAATGCCATGAAAAAGCAGCTTGTCATCAATACCTTGTCTTTTGAAATACATACAGAGGTTTATGACGGGTATGGTGATATGGAAATGGCTGACCGTCTTTTTACCATTGACAGGAAAAGCCGTGTCCTGACCATGAAGGACTTCCATGCAGACAGCGGGGAGCAGTCGGTTGTTCTGGACGGCGGGAAGATGGCGAAGCTGCTGCGGTATATCGTACATACGCTGGAAATTTTTATGTGGGAGCAGGATTATTGTCTGAATCCTGATGAAGATGATTTTTTTACGGATATTCTTTCGGAGGAAGGTATCTATATAGATGATTTGGAGGAAAAAGAGGAGGCTCTGCCAGCGGAGTCGGAGGGCAGACCATCATGGCAGGCGCATATCGAATACAGCAACCATACTGTTCAGGATATATCCAGTTATGAGGATTGCCTGCCGGATCGCCCGGAAGAATTGTATCTTTCATTCATGGAGTATTTTGAACCGGAGGAAGATGGTTTTGAATTTATCTAAGTATGGGAGAGGTGCTGAACTACTCATATTTTCAGCACCACATCTACATAAAATTCCGTTTCGCTGTTGGAAGCCTGTGCCGAGCCGCCGTATTTCTCCGCTGCTGCTGCAATGGCAGCAAGCCCGATCCCGTTTCCACCGTGCTTTGTGGAACGGTAGCTGTCCTTCCCTTTTCGTACCCTGCCGTCAAAGTTATTGGTAGAAACGATGTACAGACTGTTGTTATGGCGGATTTCCGTGGTCAGGCAGAAATACCGCCTGCCCTCCGGTACGGTAAGACAGCCGTCGATGGCGTTCTCTATCAGGTTCCCGAACAGGGAAACAATGTCAAGTTCATTGGCAGGTGACAGTTCTGGCAGTTCAATATGCCAGTCTGTTTCTATGCCTGATGAAACAGCTATCTCGTGGTAGTGTCCAAACAGCGCATTCAGGGCAGCGCTGGCACAGTAATTTAAGGGTGCGTTTTCCGCAAGGCTGACCTCGTATGCCGCAAGATGTGTCCGGATGCTGCCGATGTCCCCTTTCTCTGCAAGGGAAGAAAGCAGACGCACGGAATGGCGGAAGTCATGCCGCAGACGTGCGGTCTGACGCATATGCTCCTGCAATGTCCGGTACTGGCGTGCCTGCATTTCAAGAAGCTGTGTGCGTTCCTTTAGTTCAGCGTGTTCCAGTATAACACTTGTACCCAGGTAAAGAAGCACATAAATTGCCGTAAGGACTGCAAACAGGCAGCCCTCCAGCAGCAGGAAAAGGAAAAACATACGCCCCGTATGGAGGGTGTTGTAGGACTGTGGGACAGCCGCTATGTTGAAGAACAGAAAGACGGAGGACAATATAACGGTGGAGTACCATATCTTTGGAGTGTCCAGACAGTCAATGATCCTGAAAAAAAGCCCGCAGGCGGGAAGTGCGAAAGCGGCGGCAACCAGACAGGAAAGTAAAAGCCGGAAAAAAGCCGCTTCCACGGAGAAGTCCGCCGCACCCGACGCCGGATGGAGGAAAGCGTCAAGGGCATAGGAAAACTGTGCCGGAAAGGTATGGATGGCGCAGACACCCACATAGACGGCGAGGCACTTTGGCAGGCTTGCCGCCACGGTGCAGCGGTATGGGAAAAAGAACAGGATGAGGGACGGCAGGAGGATGATATTTACATCGATCCGCAGTAAGGCACTTAAAGCGGAGCAGAGAAAAGCGTATGGGAGCAGGACAGCCGTGCATAGTGCGGCTGTCTTACGCAGGGTGTACTTCATCTGGTTCTTCATTACATAATAGCAGGATGCCCCCGAAGGAAGCAGTACCAATAGCCGCAGCAGTGCCGATAACCATTTTTCCATATCCATGTTCATTCTCCCTCCCTGATGTTATCTTGTGCAGGGCGTCCGACAAAGTGTGCCTGACGCTCCCGTATCTTCCTGAAATTGTAATCCCTTGCCGCCTGTTCGATTTTCAGGCGGTCCCGCACACGGATTGGCAGCTTTGCGCCGTTTTCCAGCACACAGCAGTTGTCCGTAAATTCAAGGATACAGTCGGCGTTTACCATGATGCCCTTGTTGATGGCAAGAAAGCGGGAATCCCCGTCTGTAAGCATTACAAATTCCGGCATGGTCATGCGGCAGTGCAGGGTTTCTCCGCTTGATAGGGCGATGTCAAGGTAATGTGCGTCCGTAATGACGGAGGAAATCTCGTCAAGGAATACATGAATGGTTTTCCTGCCGTTTATTACCTCTATGTATTTTTGCAGCGGGGGAAGCATTTTCAGAATGTCCCCAAGGACTTTGAATATACGCTGCGGGGAGAAAGGCTTGGTAATATATTCAAATGCATGGCAGGAGAAGGCGTCCGGCATAAAGTCCGGGCTGGAAGTCAGGAACACGAGGACGCACCTGCTGTCCATGCTCCGGATTTTTTGTGCGGCGGCAACGCCGTCCATGCCGTCCATGTAAATGTCCATAAAAACGGCGTCAAAACTGCCGCCTGCAGAAAAGCCGCCGTTCCCGAATGCCTCAAGGAAGCCTTCCGCATTCAGGAATGGGACAGTTTCCACATGGCAGTGACGCTGTGTGCCAAAGTCGCAGACAAGCCCTGCCATTTCGTCCAGATAGTTCTGTTCATCATCTACTAAAGCAATCTTCAAATTGGTTTCACCTCAAATCCATAAAAAATCAAATATAATCATACAACAAAAAAAGACATTTTTCAAACCTGTCAAGACCCGATTTTTAAAATCTGCCTGACGTTCTTGCCAGAAAATTGACGTTCCTGCCAAAAGCCTTGTTTTTTTTCGGCAATCTATTATAATTAAATGAAATTTTCTGCCAAAGGAGGTTGACAGGATATGCCGGAATGCCTGATAATTAACAGACAGACAGACAGACAGACAGACAGACAAAAAGACAGACAGACAGACAGACAGACAGACAGACAGACAGACAGACAGACAGACGTTATAAATCTGTCTTTTTGTCATACTTTTTTATATGTAGCATTATTCAATATAAGACCGCCAGAGGCGGGGATTTCCAGCGGGGCTTTTATGCCCTGTGGAATGCCCCGTTCCCCGGCGGTTTTTTGCGTCTTTAAACAGGATAAGGAGGAGAGGGATATGGATGCTGTCATCTATACAAAGAGCATACCGGAATATGAAATGCTTTCCGAGATACTTGCGGATGAACTGTCAGATGTTACGGTAAGCCGGGGCGTGATTGACAGAGAGTACCATTTTGAGCGGGAATATGATGTTGTGGTAGTGGGCATAAACGGCGCACTGGGGATGGAGCTGGTATGTAAATATCGGGAACTGTATGGAAATACGCTGGTGATTTGGATTACGGACGATCCCTATTTTGCAAGGGTGGCGATACGGACGCATAGTTTCGATTTTATCGTGCGCCCGCTGGAGGGGACGAGGTTCAGGGAGCCGCTTAGGAGGATAAAGGAAGGGGATATTGCTGTATGGCAGAGGATACCTGTGAAAGCCCCATTTTATCAGGGCATCTGTAAAGGGAATGTTTCAGAACGGAGGAATGGAACGATATGGAAAAGAATAAAGGATTATTTTCTTTCAGAAAACACTCTGTAGTGGATTTTCTTGATGGAGAAAAGGGAAGAAAACGAAAAGGGAGCAGGCTGCGCCAAAGCATGGGCTTCCTGCTGGCGGCGGCTTTGGTATTTAACACACTGCCTGCCAGCGGGCTTGCTGTGTCTGCTTCGGGCAGGGAAGTGGGGCTTTGTGAACATCACACGAAGCATACGCCGGACTGCGGCTATATGGAAGCACAGCCGTGTATCCATGAGCATGGAGAAGAATGTTATACAACCGTTACAGAGTGTGTACATACGCATACGGACGGGTGTTATCCTGAAGCGGAGGAAACAGAAGCAAGCGCAGGGGAAGGAAATGCCACAGCCTCTGATGCAGAGGACAGGGAGCCGGAAAACTGTACCCATCAGTGCAGTGAGGAAAGCGGCTGTATCACAAAGTCATCAGACTGTCACCATGAGCATGACGAAAGCTGTGGATATAAAGAAGCGCAGGAATGTAGCTATGTCTGTGAAATCTGCAATGGTACGGAATCGGAGGATACCGGGGAGAATACCGAAAATACAGAAGATGTAGGAACGGATACGGCGGAATGTATCTGTAAGGTATTATGCACGGAGGACAGTATCAACGGGGATTGCCCTGTGTGCGGAGCGGAAGATGCAGACCTTTCCGGATGTGTGGGTAAGGAAACAGTAAACAGTTCTGAGGAAGATGTGGAATATGATAATGCGGTCACAGATATGGCAGAATGTATCTGTAAGACATTATGCACAGAGGACAGCATTAATGGGGATTGCCCTATATGCAGCGTGGAAGATGCAGACCTTTTCCACTGTAAAGGAGAGAAAACAGAAGAACAGGAAAAGACAGGGGAAAAGGTCATTACGGCATGGGAATGGATTGACCCGGAAGAATATCTGACGGACGGTATGCTGGCACTGCCCGGAGCAGGCAGGGAAAATCCGGCATTTATGGAAGCTGTGACTGCTCTCTTGCCAGAGAAGATACAGGCAGAAGTGGTTATAGTGAATGCGGCGAAAAATGGGGAAGAAACGGAGGAAGATGCGGAAGCAGCACCAGAAACAGAAGATGCAGAAATTACCCTGACAGGCTGGGGGTGTGCATCTTATCCGGAGGATGGGGCGTATGAAGGGGCATATATCTTTACGGCATTTCTGCCGGAAGGCTTTGTGCTTACAGAAGATGCGGCTGCGCTGGAGGTGAAAGTTGAGTTAGGTGGGGCAGAGATGCTGCTGAAGGGCGAAGTGTCCGCAGCCTATCAGGAAGCATCATGGAACGGCAGTGAAGTGACCTATACGGGCAAAACCGAAAACTGTACGGTTGTGGAAAGCAAAACCGAAGCGGTCACATGGAATGCGGGCTGGTATGTGGTAAACAGCACCGTCACCATTTCCGAACCTGTCACTGTCAACGGGGCAGTGAACCTGATCCTGGCGGACGGCTGCACCCTCACAGCGGAAAAAGGCATTGTGGTGACGGATGGCAACAGTCTGACTATCTACGCCCAGTCGGGCGGCACCGGCACACTGACGGCTACCGGCACGACAGACAGCGACAATAACGCCAGTGCGGGGATCGGCGGCAGCATTGCATCGGTTGACAGCGGCGCAATCACTATTCATGGAGGCATGATTAACACAACCGGAGGCGGTCAGTCCGGCCACTATGGCGGCGCAGGCATTGGCGGCGGCGCCCTCAAATCTGGGAATGGCGGAAACAGCGGTGCGGTCATCATTTATGGCGGCACGGTCACCGCCAACAGCGGCGCAGGAGACCTCACTGGCGCAGGAATCGGCGGTGGTAGTGGAAGTGGAAGTGGAGGTGGCACCAGCAGCAATATCACCATTTATGGTGGCAGCGTCATAGCGAACTCCACTGGCACAGGGACTGGCGGCGCAGGAATCGGCGGCGGTGGCGGTTTGACGAGCGGAGGTGCCGGCAACAATATCCAAATTTGTGGCGGCACAATAAACGCCACAGGCAACTCCAAAGGTGCAGGGATTGGCGGCGGAGGAGGAGGCAGTGGCGATAAGTGTACGTCCGGCGATGGCACTGTTACCATCAGCGGCGGCATCGTGACCGCTGTTGGAGGCAGCAATGCCGCAGGCATTGGCGGCGGAGGCGGGTACAAATTTGAGTATGCTGGAACCGTAATGACGAATATCACCGGCGGCGCCGGCACCGTCACCATTTCCGGCGGCATTGTGGACGCCAAGAACGGCGGAAGCGGCGATCCCATCGGCAACGGCGGGAATACAACGGCCCAGGCGACCGTCAGCAAAGAAAACGCCATCGTGTTTGAAAACGGTGTGGGTACTGTTGTCGGCAATGTGACCTTTGACGGCAGCTATGAAGTCCCTACGGGCTGCTCCCTGAATATCCCCGATGGAGCTACGCTTTCCGGCACTGGTACATTAAGCGGCGGCGGGACGTTTACAATCGAAAATTTGACAGAAGATATGATTTCCGTCCCAGATATACACTATACGTCAGAGGACATGACGGAAAAGATAAAAGAAAAAGTAACGATTTCGGGTAAGACTGTTTGCGGTCAGACGTTTATGGTGGATATGGATAGCTGGATATTAAATGTTGCAAAAGTTTCTGATATGGAGTATACCGCCACTTATACCCATACGGAGAAAGGAACGGTATCAAAAACTGTCACAATTCTTCCATGTATCCACAATAACGGTGAGGCGCTTACCCACCATGAGGGGAGAGAGGCAGACTGTACGCAAACGGGAGTGAAAGAGTATTGGGACTGTTCTATATGTGGGAAGAACTTTTCAGATAAAGATGGGAAAACAGAGATTACAGATACAGAATTACCGATTGCCGCCCACACGCTTATCCACCATGACAGGGTGGAAGCGGATTGTACGCAAACGGGAGTGAAGGAGTATTGGGGCTGCTCTGTCTGTGGAAAGAAATTTTCGGATCAGAATGGACAGACGGAAATTACAGATATAAATATTCCGGTTACTGCCCATACCCTTACCCATCATGAAGGGCAGGAAGCAAACTGCACAGCGGCAGGGAATAAGGAGTATTGGGACTGCTCTGTCTGTGGAAAGAAATTTTCAGATCAGAACGGACAGACGGAAATTGCAGACGCTGATATCATAATTCCTGTGAAAACACATACACTGACTCACCATGCAAGGCAGGAAGCAGACTGTCTTACAGACGGAACCATAGAATACTGGAGCTGTGACGTATGTAATAAGCTGTTTGCCGATTCGGACGGGAAGAAGGAAGTAACGGATATAAAAGTTTCCGCCAAAGGGCATGATTATGGGGCATGGGGGAGTAACGGAAACGGGACGCATACCCATAGCTGCAAGACACCTGGCTGTGGTTTTACAGAAACAGAGGATTGTTTCGGCGGCACTGCCACTTATACGGAAAAAGCTGTATGTACAGTATGTGGAGATAAATATGGAGAATTGTTGCAAGATGTGGGTGCGCCAACAGGGGAAATAAGCATAGGAACAAATAAGTGGAACAGTTTCCTGAATAAAATTACTTTCGGACTGTTCTTTAAGAAAACAGAGCAGGTAACGATTACTGCACAGGATAACGAATCCGGCGTGGCTTCTGTATCTTATTATATATCAGACAGTGAGCTGACAGAGGAAGAAGTGAAAAAGCTGGATAACTGGACAGCCGGAAATACAGACAAAACAACCTTTCGTATCAGTCAGGATAAATCCTGCGTGGTTTATGCAAAGATTACGGATAAACAGGGAAACGTTACTTATATTTCCTCTGACGGTCTGGTATTCGACGGGACATCTCCGTCTATTACCGGGATTGCAGACGGAGAAATTTACTGCACATCACAGGAGGTAGTGGTCACAGACAATAATTCGGAATCCGTAACCGTAACTGTGAATGGGAAAGAGCAAACCTTGTCAGACAGTAAATTTACTTTAGATGTGAAATTCGACACAACGCCTATGATTATAACAGCGACAGATAAAGCGGGGAATGTTACTACAGTAACGGTATATGTAGGACATAATTATGGAACAGACTGGAAGTCAGACAGTAACGGTCATTGGCAGGAATGTGCTGTTTGTGGGAATAAGTCAGAAGTGCTTACCCATACAGAGGACAGCGGAACAGTGACAAAGCCTGCGACACAAACGGAAACGGGAATCAGGACATATAAATGCAGCGTCTGTGGTTATGAGATACGGACGGCAATAATAGAAAAGTTACCGGAATCGCATACGCACAGCTACGGAACGGAGTGGAAGTCCGACAGCAATAACCACTGGCATGAATGTGACTGTGGAGATAAGTCTGACAGTGCAGCCCATACCGAGGACAGCGGCAGTGTGACAAAACCTGCAACAGAAACAGAAACGGGAATCAGGACATATAAATGCAGCGTCTGCGGTTATAAGATAAGGACAGAAATAATAGAGAAGTTACCGGAATCGCATAAGCACAGCTACGGAACGGAATGGAAGTCAGACAATAGCAACCACTGGCATGAATGTGACTGCGGAGAAAAGAACGGCACAGCCGCCCATACATGGGACAGCGGAACGGTGACAGTGCAGCCGACCACAGACAAAGAGGGAGAAAAAACATTCACTTGTACGGTCTGTAGCAGGACAAAAACAGAAACGGTGGGAAAGCTGCCACAATCGCATACGCACAGCTATGGAGCAGAGTGGAAGTCCGATAATAACAACCACTGGCATGAATGTGACTGTGGGGAGAAGAACAGCATCGCCGCTCATACATGGGACAGCGGAATAATAACAGTGCAGCCGACCACGGACAGAGAGGGAGAGAAAAGATTTACCTGCACAGTCTGTGGCAGGACGAAAACGGAAACCGTTGGAAAGCTGCCGCCGTCGCATACGCACAGCTACGGAACAGAGTGGAAGTCCGATAATAACAACCACTGGCATGAATGTTCCTGTGGAGAGAAGAAAGGCATTGCCGCCCATACATGGGACAGCGGAACAATAACAGTGCAGCCGACCACGGACAGAGAGGGAGAGAAAAGATTTACCTGCACAGTCTGTGGCAGGATAAAAACGGAAACCGTTGGAAAGCTGCCGCCGTCGCATACGCACAGCTACGGAACGGATTGGAAGTCCGACAGCAATAGCCACTGGCATGAATGTGACTGTGGAGCGAAGAACAGCATCGCTGCCCATACATGGGACAGCGGAACAATAACAGTGCAACCGACCACGGACAGAGAGGGAGAGAAAAGATTTACCTGCACAGTCTGTGGCAGGATAAAAACGGAAACCGTTGGAAAGCTGCCGCCGTCGCATACGCACAGCTACGGAACGGATTGGAAGTCCGACAGCAATAGCCACTGGCATGAATGTGACTGTGGAGCGAAGAACAGCATCGCTGCCCATACATGGGACAGCGGAACAATAACAGTGCAGCCGACCACGGACAGAGAGGGAGAGAAAAGATTTACCTGCACAGTCTGTGGCAGGACGAAAACGGAAACCGTTGGAAAGCTGCCACAATCACATACGCACAGCTATGGAACGAATTGGAAGTCCGACAGCAATAGCCACTGGCATGAATGTACCTGTGGAGAGAAGAACAGCATCGCCGCCCATACATGGGACAGCGGAACAGTGACAGTGCAGCCGACCACGGACAGAGAGGGAGAGAAAATATTCACCTGTACGGTCTGTGGCAGGACAAAAACGGAAACCGTTGGAAAGCTGCCACAATCACATACCGAGAGCAGCCAGCCGGGAGATAAGAAACCAGATAATAATAGTAACCAGCCAAATAACGGAAACACAGAGGATACAAAGGTTGATACTGGAATTCCCTTTATCAAAGATGAGGACGGCAAGAACGGTTGGAACGTGATCCGCACCGAGGAGGAAAAGGCAGAAGAAGGAAGTATCATCAATGTAGACATGAATGGCTCTACGGTTGTTCCGGGGGATATTTTTGACAGTATCAAGGGCAAAGACATCACGATTACCTTTGATATGGGAAACGGCATCATTTGGAGTGTGAATGGAAAGAGCATCACCACGGAAAAAGCAGATGATATTGACTTTTCCATAAAAACGGGAACAAATGCTATCCCGGTGGATATAGTGAACAACATCACCGGGGAGCGTTACAGTATCCAGTTAAGCCTGTCCCATGAAGGAGAGTTTGGCTTTACCGCAATCCTTTCTATCAATCTCGGTAAAGATAATGCAGGACTTATTGCAAATCTGTATTACTATAATGAAAGCACAGGGGAGCTTGAATTTATCTGTGCTGACACAGTGGCAGAGGATGGTATGGTATCGCTTGCCTTTACCCATGCGTCAGATTATGCTGTTGTGATTGATGCAGATTCTATGGAGCAGGAAACAGGTGCAGGAAGTACAGCAGAAGCACCAAAGACTGGCGAGGAAAGTACATCGGCTGACACAACAGATACCAGTGTGAAAAATGATTTGTGGAACCGGATATGGGTATTCGTGCTTTGCGGAGTGCTGGTTGTTGCTGGCTTAGGAATTTTCTTTGTAGGCAGGAAAAAGAACAGCAAAGGTTAATAAGCAAGCAGAGGGCGGGAATTGTGATATTTGACGGCATAGATTTACAGTCTTGATTTGCAATGCACATAAGGATGAAGTAG
>PDYJ01001607.1_pt1 | contig 16596 bp, 12 predicted proteins | sample 1430841 | NCBI WGS metagenome assembly PDYJ01 (sample SAMN07237672, study PRJNA390542) | Gut metagenome, whole genome shotgun sequencing project. | isolation source: fecal pellets | host: Mus musculus | place: USA: New York, NY | collected 2016-10 | reverse complement strand
ATGCGGCTCGGCGCCACCCCCGAAATCACCCTACTCACTCTCCACCCCTCCCTCCTGTAAGGGCCAGCACGGATAGCTGAGATATCATAAACCCCGCTATTGTTCCTGCCTCTTTTCACATCTTCTTATCATACACTACACCCACCCTCTTTAACTCAACAAGTATTTAGCATCGTATGGCAAACGAACAGGCTGCTATTATAAGTCACGAGATGAACCTCGGCCCGCGCCAGGTGGGCGCTGTGGTGCGTATGCTCCGTGAAGGCGCCACCATACCCTTCATAGCTCGCTACCGCAAGGAAGCCACAGGGTCGCTCGATGAAGTGACCCTACGCAATATCCAGCTTCGTCTCAACGCTCTCGACGAGCTCGAGAAACGCAAGGCCACCGTGATCGACACCATAAGTGCCCAGGGCGCCATGACCGACGAGATGAGAGCCCGCATTGAGGCTTGCACCGAGTCATCGGCTTTGGAAGACATATACCTACCCTACCGGCCCAAGCGCAAGACTCGCGCCGGGGCTGCCCGCGATAAGGGCCTCGAGCCGCTGGCAAAGATGGTGATGAAGCAGGAGCTCGACAATCCGCTCAAAGCGGCCGCACGGTTTGTCGACAAAAAGGCTGAGGGTGTGCCCGATGCTGAAGCGGCCCTTGCAGGAGCATCCGACATCATAGCCGAATGGATCAGCGAAAGTGAGAAAGCACGCAATCTGGTGCGCTCGCGCTATCTGCGCGGAGCTCGCATCACGGCATCCGTTGTCGCAGGAAAAGAGGAGGAGGGGATAAAATATAAGGATTATTATGACTTTTCCGACTCGCTGAGGCTGTGCCCATCCCATCGCTATCTGGCCATACGGCGGGGCGAGGACGAGGGTATTCTCAAAGTCGACATATCAGTACTGAACGATACCGAGATCGCCGAGCGCCTTACCCGCATGTTTGTCAAGCCCGACGGCTCTGAGGAGGCCACCGACATTGTGCGCCGCGCCGTAAAGGATTCCTACCGGCGCCTGCTCCGCCCGTCGATTGTGAGTGAGCTCGCCGCTTCGGCCAAGGAACGCAGCGACGACGCCGCAATCGCCCTCTTTGCCGACAATGTGAGGGAGCTGCTCATGGAGCCGCCGCTCGGACGCAAAAGGGTTATGGGCGTCGACCCGGGCCTCAAATCGGGGTGTAAGCTCGCCTGTCTCGACGAGCAGGGCAATGTGATGGCCGTCGAAATAATATATCCGGCAACCGACTACTACAAGAGCGCCGACCTGATCAGTTTCCTTATCGACCGATTCCGCATCGACGTTCTCGCCATAGGCAATGGCACCGGCTCACGCGAGATGGTGAGCTTCATCGAGTCAATCTCCCTGCCGCGGCCTGTGGCCATTAAGGTGGTGAGCGAACAGGGTGCAAGCATCTATTCGGCATCCGACGTGGCCCGCGAGGAGTTTCCCGATCTCGACGTCACTCTCCGCGGAGCTATCAGCATAGGCCGCAGGCTCCTCGATCCTATGGCCGAGCTTGTCAAGATCGAGCCCCGATCGATAGGCGTGGGGCAGTATCAGCACGATGTCAATCAGGCAGCTCTCCGCGACGCACTCGACTTCACGGTCGAGAGCTGCGTCAATGCTGTGGGGGTCAATGTCAACACTGCCTCCCGCCAGCTCCTTGGCTATGTGAGCGGCATCGGCCCCAAACTTGCCGGATATATAGTTGACTATCGCAATGCCTCCGGCCCCTTCTCATGCCGTCAGGATCTGCTTAATGTGCCCGAATGGGCGAGAAGGCTTTCCAGCAGTGTGCTGGCTTCCTGCGCATCCCCGGAGGTATCAATCCTCTCGACAACACCGGCATCCACCCCGAGCGGTATGAGCTCATCGAGACTATGGCCCGCGACATGGGTGTGGAGACGGAGCGCCTGGTGCGCGACAGCAATCTCTTCAGTAAAATCGAACTCGACCGATATGCCACCCGCAAGGTAGGCATGCCTACTCTATCCGACATAATCCTCGAGTTGCAGAAACCGGGGCGTGACCCGCGTACCGACTCATCCACCTCCAATGCCGACACCGCCCCAGGATTTACCGCCGCCGACAGCCTCCACATAGGTATGGAGCTCTCCGGACGGGTGACCAATCTCACTGCCTTCGGAGCCTTTGTCGACATCGGACTCCCATACAACGGGCTCATCCATGTGTCGCAGCTCTCCGACGCCTTTATCACATCGCCCGCCGAGGTGGTAAGAGTAGGACAGAATGTGAGAGTGCGCATCATCGACATCGATCTCGCCCGCAACCGCGTTGCCCTGTCCATGCGCGGCGTGCCTCAATCATGATCCTCTCCTCCCCACGACTTCAAGCACTTCCCATTGATATATGAAAAAAATACTCTACTTTATCCTTTGCGCGATCATACTCTTTCCCGCCGGCCTGCTCGGCTGGCAGGAGGTGACCCCGCCTCTGGCCCTGCTCATAGGACTTATCTTTGCCCTCACAGCCGGATGTCCGGCCCCCAGCTTCAACAAACGCGCTTCCAAGCTCCTCCTTCAGGCGTCGGTAGTAGGGCTCGGCTTCGGCATGAATCTCGTCGAGAGCCTCCGCTCGGGCGCCGAGGGAATGACTTTCACCGTCATCTCCGTAGTCGGTGTCATGGCCATAGGAGTGGCCCTCGCTTCTTGGATGGCAATCGACCGCCGCACCGGCTATCTAATCTCGGCCGGCACCGCCATATGCGGCGGCTCGGCCATTGCGGCAGTCGGCCCGGTGGTCAAGGCCAACGAAAATGAGATGGCCGTGTCGCTCGGTGTAATCTTTATTCTCAACTCTGTTGCCCTTTTCATCTTCCCACCGCTGGGTCATATGCTCGGCATGAGTCAGGCCCAGTTTGGCACCTGGGCGGCCATCGCCATTCATGACACATCGTCGGTAGTAGGCGCCGGTGATGCCTATGGCCCGGAAGCTCTTCAGCTCGCCACCCTCATCAAGCTCACCCGCGCCCTGTGGATCATTCCCCTCGCGCTGGTCACCATGTTTATCTTCCGCGACCGTAGCGGAACGGGACGCATCTCCATACCGTGGTTTATCTTCCTCTTTGTAGCAGCCATGGCCATCAACACCTACCTCCCACTCCCCGGCTGGCTCACCACTACCCTCACCGTTGCCGCCAAGCGTGGACTGGTGCTTACTCTCTTCCTTATCGGCTGCTCCCTCTCCCGCTCCACTCTCCGCTCCGTTGGCTTCAAACCTATGATCCAGGCATTGATCCTTTGGGGCGTGATAGGGGTGTCGAGCTGCATCGTGGTGCTTGCCACCATCGCTTGACCCTCCCCCTCGGCCTATGCCTCATCTCCATCCCCTGCGGACTGAACCCGCGCTGACAATCGCCGCTCCGTTTGCCTTTGGCATCGGTGCGGCGTTGCTGTTGGATAATTCCATAAGCCTCATAGTGGCTATCGCAGGAGCTCTCATCGGATTGGCAGCCACAGCGTCAAGCCTCACACGCCGGGCCGGATTGCTCCTTATCATCGCAGCAGCAGGGATGGCCGACTATGCTTTGCAGAATGAGACACCCGTCATTCCGGAGGAAGAACATCTCTATTCCGGGGTTGTAGTATCGGCATCTGAAGGAAGCAGCCGGCGCAATCTTGTAGTCAACGCCGACAGTATTGATGGCAACAGTATGCGTCGACTCACATTGGCTCTTACTCTTGACCAGGATGTATCAGATATCGACGAGGGCCATCGCATACTGTTCTATGCCGCCCTTCGCAAACCCGACGGAGATAAAACTGTGCCCGACGAGATTACCTATGCCGACATTGCCTCAAGGTCGGGGATAGTGGCAACTTCCTTCATCACCGCCACCAACATAAAGAGGGTCAGTGAAGACCGCGGAGTAATATCCTTTATGGCCCGCCAACGAACACGTCTGATAGATCTGCTCTACTCAAGCTCTCTGAGCCCCGACAGCAAAACATTCCTCGCCACTGCCCTGCTCGGCCGCAGTGATGCGATCGGGAGCGATACCCGACAGGCTTTCGCAAAGGCCGGTCTGAGCCATATTCTTGCATTGAGCGGAATGCACGTAGCCATAGTGGCGGCAATTCTGTTCTGGGCTCTCTCCCCTATTGTGCTTATTGCACCGCGCCACGTCAGAAGCATCTCTATCATATCAGCCATATGGGCCTACGCCTTCATCACCGGGCTTGGCGCTCCGGTGGTGAGAGCAGCGGTAATGACCTCACTGGTACTCGCAGCCGACCTCCTGCAACGGCGCACATTTCCCCTCAACAGCCTCATGATGGCTGCACTCATGATACTCGTAGTGTCCCCCAGCCAGATCACCCGGCTCGGTTTTCAGTTATCATTTTTAGCTATAGCTTCCATCATAGCTTTTGCCGACTATCTTAATCCTGTGGCGAAAAGCCGGAATATGCTGCTGCGTGGAGCTGGAGCAGCCTTTGCTATGAGCGTGGCTGCAATGATGGCTACAGCCCTTGTGTCGGCTCTCCACTTTCATTCGCTACCTTTGCTTTTTCTCGCAGCAAACATGATAGTGGGTCCGGTGGTAATACCTGTGATTCTCGGTGGAGGACTCATTATTATTCTTGCACTTTCGGCCGGGCTTCCATATGGCATTCCTGCCCTTGTGGTTGACGATGCTGTATCATTTCTTAACCACACCGCCTCTTTCATATCCCGACTATCATGGGCCACGGCTGATATCTGGGCTCTCTCGACCATAACGGTGGTGCTTTTATTGGCCACCCTTGCGCTGATTGCTTATACTTTGCGGTCCAACTCCTCTACCGGGGGCCTCATCACTGCCTCGATCGTTATGGGGCTGGCCACTGTAGTTGCGGCTATTACCACCGGAGGGAGGGAGCCTCAATCGCCGTCTGGCACCATGTGGCGACTCCACAATTCCGACTATATGGATATGCTGATACCACTTGCCGACACACTTTATCTAATCAGCGACGCTCCACGTTCTACACTCGACAGCCGGGCCGAAGAACTTACTTATCGCATGAGCAAGTATATGGGACGACGAGGCATTAAAGCTCTGATCCCGGCTCACGACCATATGGATCGTAATGGATTGATTCGTGCCGGCTCACGGCTCAAGATAGGATCACAGCGCATAGCTCTGGCTGGATCCGGCTTTGCGGCACCCGACAGCAACCGCCGCGGCATTGCCGGCACCGACCTGCTCATCCTCACACGTGGCTATCATGGCTCCCTGCCTGAACTTGTCAATGCCATGAAACCCGATAGCGTGTATCTCTCGCCCGGCCTGAATCCACGCTTGCGGAAACGCTATCAAAGAGAGTTGCTTGAGCTTGGCCTATTCTCGTCTGAAGGAGGATTATTCAGGCTGGTCAGGTCGGAGTAGCGAGGGATAGCGTTGAGAAACCGAGGGGGCTGTCCGGGGGCGGTGATTGCGGCGCAATAGTGGGTGAGGCCGTTGCTTATGATAATGACCGGGGCAGAGAGGAGGGTGTTGTAGACGGCGGCCTGGGCAAAGACTGCAGGGGTGAGGCGCACGGAGGGGGCTTTGTATTCGACAATGGCCAGCGGATGGCGGCCTGTGTGGTCAAAAACCACAGTGTCGCACCTCCGAGATGCTCCCGACGGTAGAGTGATGGCCAGTTCGTTGGCCATAAGCGAGAGTGGATAGCCGAGAGCACCTGCAAGCCAGCCGACGAAACGCTGTCTTACCTCCTCCTCTGGGTGAGAGGGGTCCAGCGGCGGCGCAATGGACAGAACACCTCAGGCCTCCGCGCCCCACGGGAAGAAGGACGAAGGCGGAGCGGGACTATCGGGAGATTGAGGCTTAGCGGAGTGTAGATGAGTGGCGGATTGGTGGTCATAGCCGGCAGATGGATTTGGCGGAGCGGGAAAAAGTGTGTAAATTTACAAAAAGTTTTTCAACCGATGACAACACCGCATTCTACTACAACAGCCGCAACTCCCCCGACCTATGCGTCGCTTCGGGCTTCGCTGGCCAAGGGGATAGCCCCGGCAAGGGTCTATATACTCCATGGCGAGGAGGGCTATTTTACCGACGAGCTGGTAAAGATGTTTGAGGGATTAGTGGCAGAGGCCGACCGCGACTTCGGGCTTACCCGCCTCTATGGCCCGACGACAGATGCGGCCACTATAGTCGCAGCGGCGCGCAGCATCCCTATGCTTGTCGACAAGCAGGTGGTGATAGTCAAGGAGGCGCAGGCCATGCGGGCCGATGAGGTTGGTAAGCTGAGTGGATATGTGGCGGCTCCGTCGCCACATACGGTACTGGTGGTGGCGTTCAGGGGCGCTCAGGCCAAAGGACGCGATCTGCTTGCGTCGGCTCGCAAAGGGGGTGCGGTAGTGTTTGAGTCAAAGAAACTCCGCGAGAGCTCTCTGGCTGGGACCATCGAGTCGATGGTTCGCGAGAAGGGGCTGACAATCGAGCCCAAGGGGGTGGCGATGCTGGGTGAGTATATCGGCACCGAGGCGTCGCGACTCTACAATGAGATCGACAAACTGGCGCTGATACTCGGCAAGGGATCGATGATCACCCCCGAGGCGAATAGAGCGCAATATAGGCATCTCGAAAGATTATAACAATTTTGAGTTGGTGGGTGCGGTGGCCCGTCGCGACATGGCGGCCATGTTTACCATTCTGGGCTATTTCAGGGCCAACCCTAAAGGAAACCCGACGGTGATGACCACAGCCGCGCTCTACAACTTTTTTTCGGGTCTGCTGATTTATCACTTCACACCATCAAAGTCGCCGTCCGACAAGATGTCTGCTCTTGGACTCAAATGGCAGGGGCAGCTGCGCGACTATGAGGCTGGCGCCCGCAACTATAATGCCTATATCACGATAGGGATAATATCGGAGCTCCGCCGCTTTGACAGGATGACAAAAGGGGTGGGATCGAGGCAAAATGAATATGATCTGCTCCACAACCTGCTTTACCGCATCCTGACCATCAGAGGCATCAATGGCTGACGCGGGCCCCCTCTCGCCATACAATTGATTATTCGCGACCCATACTTGGCGCCGGGCTCAATCCATGAGCCTGAGGATCGTGGCCTCAGACGGGTTGCGGGCAATGACGCGTCCTGCTGGGTCAATGAGATAGCTCCGGTAGCCGTCGATGAGATGATAGTCGGAGCGTAGACGCCGGGAATCGGGGCCCGCGGCAAGGAGAATGTCTCGTAGATTGAGGCTGTCACGGGCGGCTATCTCCTCGACCAACCTGCGTGATGAGTCGAAATTGACGGAGATAAAATTGAGAGTATCGCGGGCATCGGGAGGTAGAGCAGCGTCTACGCGTCGGGCAATCACATCGTTGTTCATGTTGCGCATCCTCGACATGGGGTCGGCTGCCGACCAAAACGACAACAGCACATACTGGCCTTTGAGGTCTGCCAACCTCAGCGTCGTAGAAGTGTCGGAGAGGGCTGTGAGCTCAAAAGATGGGGCGCGATAGCCCTCGCGGGGCTGATAGACGCGCTCAGTGTATGCTGCCACCGATATGATGCAAACGGCCACAGCGAGAAGCAGTAGTCCGATAGTCTTTTTCATGAAAGGATAACACTCCCGGTCATGAAAAGGCTCATGAACAGGAGTGTTATAAAATGCTAATCGGCTTGAGCCCGGGCATAGGGAGCGGCAATGGTTCTGTCGAGATAGGCGCCCGAAGCGAGGATGGAGGCGGGATCGCGGCCCGAGGCTCTGATTATTTTCAAACCTATGAAGCGGCCGAGGCGCCCGGGGGCATCAGGGCTCACATCGACCGATGCCGGGGCCGGGTCTATCATACGCAAAGCCACTACCTCGTCATCGCTGAAAAGAAGCTCGCGCGCCACGATGCGATGCCAGGCCTCCTTCTCGTGGGCCACAGCTTCAGACCACTCTTCCGGTGTCCACCCCATAAGCTGCTCTCCATCGGCTATATGCAGCTGATCGGCCAAACAGGCCAGAACAGTCCCCTCGTAGGCCATAAGCTGGAGCAGTGTGGGCGCTGCCACCGAATCAGGGAAAGGGTGACACGCACGTATCCATGCCTCCCCCACATCGAGAGGCAGACGCTCGGCGCTCTTCAACCTCCGCAGATGATCGGGAAAGGAGGCATATCCCTCATAGTCGGAGCCAAGGTAATGATTGAGCGCCACTATCACCACCGTGTCGACCATGGCCACGCTCTGGCTGTAAGGGGAAACCATGCCATAGATCCTTGCCGGAAGGCTGTCGATGAGACCGAGGGTGGCCTCAGCCTCCCGCAGAGGGGGTAGGAGCCGCTCCACATCGGGGGCAAACACAGCAAACGCCCGGCTATCCCTCCCGGCGCGCAACAGCGAATCGCGCGTCGGGTGGGGCAATGAGCCGGGCGTTATGCCACGTGTGATGTAGAGCCACGCATCGGCTGCCGCTGTCATATCGTCGGGAAGAGACGCCGACGAATCGGCCATCGCAGAGATGGCTCTGTCGAGCCTTCCTATACTTACCGGGGGGGTAGGAGCGTCGCCGCAGGCATTGAGGAGCGCTGCAATCGCCATCGACGCACACACCATGACGCGCCCGCGAGGGAAGAGGGCAGCCATTACGCGGATCACTCTACGTCGAAACCGGCCGAACGGAGACCGTCCTTGATTTCGGCAATATGCTCGTGGTTGCGTGTCTCAAGCTCAATGAGCAGACGGCAGCCATTAACATTTTCCGACTCCACACGGTCGTGCTTGACCGAGAGGATATTGCCGCCATGCTTGCCTATCACAGCACAGATCTCAGCGAGCTGGCCGGGCTTGTCGGCAGCCTGGATCACGAGGTTGCAGTCGCGGCCAGCCTTTACCAATCCGCGGGCAATGACGCGGTTGAGCGAGGTAACGTCGATATTGCCGCCGCTCACCAGACACACCACCTTCTTGCCCTTGAGCGGGAGCTTGTGGAAGAGAACTGCAGCCATAGGAGTGGCACCTGCGCCCTCCGACACAAGTTTCTGCTTCTCGATGAGATAGAGGATAGCGGCAGCCACTTCATCGTCGGTCACAGTGACAATCTTGTCGACATACTTCTTGACCATCTCAAAGGTGTTGATACCGGGCTCCTTCACCGCGATACCGTCGGCGATGGTCGACACGGCGTCAAGGCGGATGCGCTCATCGCGCTCGATCGACTCAGCCATCGACGGAGCGCCCTCGGCCTGTACGCCGTATACTTCGATATTCGGCTTGAGGGTCTTGAGGGCGAAGGCAACACCTGAAATAAGACCGCCGCCTCCGATGGGCACGATCACAGCATCGACATCGTCCATCTCCTTGATGATCTCAAGGCCGATGGTGCCCTGACCGGCAATCACCAGAGGATCGTCGAATGGGTGAACGAGGGTATAGCCATGCTCCTTCTGGAGCTCGAGAGCCTTGGCATAGGCATCGTCGTAGACACCGGGCACCAGACACACCTCAGCGCCGAGAGCCTTTGTGGCCTCGATCTTAGATATGGGAGCACCGGCAGGAAGGCAGATTATGCTCTTGATGCCATTGTGGGTAGCGCCGAGAGCCACACCCTGGGCGTGGTTGCCTGCCGAACAGGCTATCACGCCCTTGGCCTTCTCTTCGGGCGAGAGCTGTGAGATTTTGTAGTAGGCACCACGGAGCTTGAACGAGCCTGTGTGCTGGAGATTTTCGGGCTTGAGGTAAACCTCACAGTCTGTGATGCCTTTGACCGGGCCTATAAGGCGGGGGTGGCGAGCAACGCCTGCAAGTACTTTAGAGGCGTTGAAAACTTCGGATATATCGAGTTCTGCCATGGTATATATTTATAATGTGATTGGTTTTGGTTTGTCATATCAGTCAAACACCCCCTCTATTGAGGCTTCGTCGGCTTCTGAGTCGGGATCTATGGCAACGCCATAGTATTCTTTCTCGCACAGATCGAAGGTGGGCGACGGGAATCGCTCGCTCTGCGAATAAGGGAGTGTGGGATCGGCATAGACTTTGCTCATGAAGCGGCCATAGATAGGAAGAGCCATCGAGGCGCCCTGACCAAGGGCCATGCCATTGAAGTGGATATAGCGCTCATCGCCGCCAACCCAAGTGCCCGACACGAGCGAGGGGGTGAAGGCCATGAACCATCCGTCGGAGTTGTCATTGGTTGTGCCGGTCTTGCCACCGGTCGGAGCTGTGATATTGAACGGGGCTCGGCGTATACGGTTACCGGTACCGCCGTCGACCACGTTCTGCAACATCGACAGCATCTTATACCAGGCTTTTTCGGAGATCACCTCCGTCTGGCGGGGAGCAAACTCCGATATGATGTTGCCCTGGGCATCGGCTATGGCGGTGACAAACAGTGGGTCCGACCTCATGCCTTTATTGGCAAACGCAGTGTAGGCGGTCACCATCTCCTTGACCGACACATCGGCCGGTCCGAGACACAGCGACATCACCGGGTCGAGGTGGCTTGTGATGCCAAAGTTATGCATCGTCCTCACCAGCTCTGAAGGTGAAAGCTCTGCTATCAGACGGGCTGAGATCCAGTTGTTGGAGTTGGTCAGAGCCCAATGCAGGCTCACCATCTCGCCCACTCGCGCCGAACCTGAATTGCGGGGCGTCCACATATTGCCATTCTCGTCGTAGAGCACCGGCTGAGTATTGGAAAACTCATCGCAGGGGGTAAATCCCTCCTCCATAGCATAAGTATAAAGGAACGGCTTGACGGTCGAACCGATCTGGCGGCGACCGGTCGACACCATATCATATTGGAAGGATGCAAAGTTGGGTCCTCCCACATAAGCCTTGACCTGACCCGTCACCGGATCCATCGACATGAAGCCGGCACGAAGGAAGCTCTTGTGGTAGAGGAGCGAATCAAGGGGAGTCATGGTTGTATCGACCAGCCCAGAGGCATAAGTAAACACCTTCATGTCGACCGGACGGCGGAACGATTCCTCAATCTCGCTGTCGGATAGACCCGCTTTCTTGCCATTACGGTAGCGGTCGGTCTGTTTCATGGCGCGGGCTATAAGCGACCTCACAGTCGACTCCGACGCTTCATTGCGGTTGGTGGTGTAGGGTGCATATTTGGTGCCTTTTTTCTCCTTGAAGAAAGCCGGCTGGAGAGTCGACGAAAGATGCCCCACCACAGCATCCTCGGCATACTGCTGCATGCGCGAGTCGATAGTGGTGTAAATCTTGAGTCCGTCGGTATAAAGATCATAATGGCTTCCGTCGGGCTTGGGGTTCTTCTCAATCCACCCATAGAGAGGATCGGTTTGCCATGCAATCGAATCGGCCACATAGCGGTCTTTGTCCCACGACGGATAATCTGATTTCACCGGCTTCTTGGCTCGCAACATGCGGCGCAGTTCCTCCCTGAAGTAAGGAGCCGGGCCCTCCTTATGATCAACCTTATGAAATGACAGAGTGAGAGGCTTGGCCTGCAGCTCTGCAAGCTGGTCGGCGGTGATCATGTCGGCTTTATACATCTGCTCAAGTACAGTATTACGGCGTTCGCGGGTGCGCTCGGGCTGACGTACAGGGTTGTAGTACGATGGATTCTTTACCATACCCACGAGGGTCGCGGCCTCCTCTATCGAGAGCTCGCTCGGCTTCTTGCCGAAATAAACCCACGCGGCGCTCTTGATCCCGACGGCATTGTAAAGGAAATCAAATTGATTGAGATACAGCTTGATTATCTCATCCTTGGAATAAAAGCGTTCGAGCTTGACAGCTATCATCCACTCGATAGGCTTCTGGAGAGCTCGGCTCAGAAAGCCGCTGCTCTCCGGCGAATAGAGCTGCTTGGCAAGCTGCTGGGTAATTGTGGAGCCTCCACCCGCATTTTTCTGCTGCAGGAGGAGAGTCTTGAAGAGCACGCGGGTCAAGGCTCGACCGTCGATGCCCGAGTGGTCGCGGAAGCGGGAGTCTTCCGTGGCTATAAGGGCATCGATCACATGGTCGGAGATCTCGTCGAGATCGGCATACACCCTGTTGCCGGTGTTGCGGAAATACCGTCCGAGCTCTTTGCCATCGGCCGAATACACCACCGATGCAAATCGGTCGGTAGGATTCTTCAGGTCTTCGACGGGGGGCATATAGCCCACGACACCATTGTAAACCAGGACAAAAAAGAAGCCCAGGCCCACTATGACAGCTCCGAAAAGCACCCAGAGCAATATTATTATCGAGCGCTGACGCCCGGGAGTGAATTTTGACATATGCAGATAGGCTGGAGAGAGTCTGTATAACTCTGCAAAATTAGTAAAAACCTCCCTAAGCATATCAATTTTAACTGTCAATTTTTGATAATCCCACCTTGCTGTCCGACGGAGCCCCCTCGACTGAGCCTTAAAAAATGTCACATATACGACAATAATGGGGCGTCAATGAATGGGAATGTCCGCTTTTTAGCTAATTTTGCAGGTAAACCCTCCCCGATTATGGACACCACCGAACTTGCCGAGCGAATCTTCTTCAATCTCCCCTACACCCCCTCCGACCAGCAGGTGGAGGTGCTTGCCGCTTTGGCGCGGTTTTGTGTGGGAGATATGCCCAGCGACTCCGTGTTTCTGCTCGGCGGCTACGCGGGTACCGGCAAAACCTCTCTGATGGGTGCGCTCGTGAAGGCTCTCCGGGAGATCAATATGCCGGCCGTGCTGATGGCGCCGACAGGCCGCGCCGCAAAGGTGTTTGGCAAGTTTGCCGGATCATTTGCCTCGACCATCCACCGCCGCATCTACCGCTCCCCCGCCGCAGGCGAGAGCTATGGATTTGTGTCGGTGGCCGACAATAATATGCGCGACACGGTATTTATCATCGACGAGGCTTCGATGATTGCCGACAATGCAACAGAGGGGCGCCCGTCGCTCCTCGACGATCTCATCTATTACGTCTATTCAGGCGAAGGCTGCCGGATGATACTTCTTGGCGACACGGCCCAGCTCCCCCCGGTGGGATCGCTTGAGAGCCCTGCCATGAATGTTGCAACCCTCAAACGGGCCGGTCTGCGGGTGCTTCATGCCACAATGACCCAGACCGTCCGACAGGCTGCCGACAGCGGCATACTCTACAATGCCACCTGGCTCCGCAGAGCGTTGCGGCAAAAGGAGCTGCCCGAGCCGGTGCTGCATATCTCGCGCTTTCCCGACGTAAGCGCCATAGGTGGCGAAGAGCTCGAGGATGCCATCTCGTCGAGCTATGCCAATGCGGGACCCGAAGCAACCATAGTGATCACGCGCAGCAACCGCCGGGCGGTTGCCTACAATATGTCGATCCGGACACGCATTCTCGACCGGGAGGAGGAGCTCACCCGTGACGAACGCCTGATGGTGGCTAAAAACAACTATCTGTGGAGCGCCAAAGTGAAGGGCCTCGACTTCATAGCCAACGGCGACATTGCCGTCGTGAGCCGAATCATCGCCACAGAGACCCGCTACGGACTGAGATGGGCCGATGTGGAGCTATCGCTTCCCGACCGCGACATATCGCTCCCATGCAAGATAATGCTCGACACACTGCTGAGCGAGAGTCCGGCTCTCGACCCCGGCAGGATGCAGCAGCTTACTCAGGACATATTGTCGGATCCCGAGGTGTTCACCCAATCCACCCCCATGACCGCACGCCTCAAGATGTTGCGGTCCGACCCATATTACAATGCCCTTCAGGTGAAATATGCCTATGCCGTCACATGCCATAAAAGCCAGGGCGGCCAGTGGGAAGATGTGTATGTCGATATGGGATTCATACCACCCGAGATGCACGGCCTCGACTATTACCGCTGGCTCTATACAGCCACCACCCGCGCCACCCGCCGGATCTTTTATGTCAATCCCGAAGGGGTGAAACTGAGGTGACCACTCCACTACCTTGTAAAAATCAACTCCACCCTCCTCTGAAGCCTTGTGCGGCCCAGGGAAGGGTGGAGTTGATTTTTATTCAACCGGCTTATCGGCCTGAGCCCTGCGGGAGGCAGGTCATGTCGGATGCTACCACGGTGTAGTTGCGCCCGAAGGCATTACACTCAAAGGTAAGATCGGCGTCGCCTCTGCCCTCGAGGTCGGCTTCAAGACGGAGTTTGCTAATGGCAAAGGTGGGATAAGGCACCCCGGCGATCGAGGGGATAAGCGATTCCTTAGTCGCCACAAAACCATCGTCACTACAGGTCAGGTCAAGACCTTTGAAACTCATGTCGCCAACAGCAGGCATCCCTTGTGCAAACTTGGCGTTGCGCACTGTAAGGTCGGCGGTGCCGTCCGCCTTGATTGAAAGGAGGTAAGAGGTCTCGGTAGTGGTAAACGATCCAGCTGCGCCAGAGGTGATCACTGTGGTGCCGTTCATCACCGATGTGGCCGGAATGAACGTCAACCCATATGTGGTGTAATCAAGATTGCGGGTCAAAGCGAAAGAGAATATCTCTGCGCCATCGGGGTTGAGCTCCGATGCAGGGAGCTTTCCGACGAGCGACTCAATGTCGGAATACTTATCTCCATACTGCCCATTGATGATCTTGTCGGCGTCGATCTCGCGGGTACCGTCGGGAAGGAGCTTAAACGGCACCTCCTCGATTTTGTCTTTCAAGCTGTAAGAGGCGCCGTCGGAAGCGGTAGCGAAACCGTCGATAGCAATATCGGCAGTCTTTACATTATCATAGTAGCTGATGGTGATAGTTGACGGGATCAGGAGGCTCTTATTTTTGTAGCCATAGAGATAGCCGGCAGGCGATTCCATCACCACAGCCTCGCCGCGGTCTACCACCGGCTCATCGTCGTCGCCGCCACACGAGGCAAAAGCCATCGCGGAGCCTGCTGCTGCCACTGCAAGGAGTGTGTTTGCAAAAAGGTTGAATTTTTTAGTCATATCAGATTTGTTAATCAGTCAAACGAAAGGCGGAGAGTGACGCCGAGCTGGCGCGGACGGCCTTTCTGGAAAAAAGTCTCCGAAACGGAAACGAAAGAAAACACATCATATTGTGTGGCAGTGATATTCTCTGCCCACAAATCGAGCGACCACCATGAATGCTCGAAGCTTACCGACGCATTGAGCAGGGCATAGAATGGCTGACGGTAGCTATTGTCCTCATCCCAATACACTGGCCCTACTCCGCGGCAATTGACATTGGCGGTGATCATGTCGATAAAGCCCTTGACGGGAATCCGGTAGGTGACAGATCCGAAAAGGGTGTTGGCCGGTGCATAGGGCACCTTATTGCCACGGTAGTTGGTGCGTCCGTTCCAAAATTCCCTGAACCGTGCATCGGTCATGCCATAGCTGGCCGATAGGAGCCACATCGACGATGGGTTGTAGCGCACGGTTGCCTCAAAACCCATGGAGCGGGAGCGACCGGCATTGGTGGTGATCCGACCGGTTGTGGTGCCGTCGGGAAACATAGTGAGCTGCTGGTCGCGAATGTCGATCAGGAATGCTGCAAGATCAGTGCCCACGCGCCCTTCGGCACATGTTATATGGGCACCCACCTCATAGTTCCAGCTTTTCTCAGGACGATATTTCACTATCTCGTCGACATCATACTTTTCGGCCATGCCCATCATGCCCATGATGCGTTGCTGCAACACATCGGAAAACATCTGAGTGTTGTAGCCACCGCTTTTGTAGCCTTTGCCCACCGAAAAATACAATTCAGAGGCCGAGGGCATGGGAAGGCGCCACGACACAGTAAGCTTTGGGAGCAATTCGAGAAAGTGCTGCGAGAGGCGCCCACCGTCGTCGATATCCACTGCCCGGCGGTCAAACACCGTCGGGGTCGACGACGGATCGGTAGCGTCGAGGATGGTATAGGATGTATGGGCCGAAGAGTGGTAGCGCAGAGCCGCGTGCTCATAGTCGAGACGCAGGGCGCCCGACAAGGTCCAGTCGCCGGCGCGGAATGTACTCTGATGGTAAGCGGCGAAGCCATACACCGGATAAGAGAAATCAGATCCGAGCACAAAGCTGTCGTCGTCCCACTTCACCGGATAATAGGGATTGAACTCATTGCGGTGATGCACAATAAGATTGGCAATACCATCGGCCTTGAATGTCACCGGAGCGTTCATCGAGGTGTGGCGGGAGAAGCCGAACAGACCGCCGAGCCACTCGTAGCGTCCGCCCTTGCGACCGCGCACCACCACATCCTGCGTCACAGTCCATTCGTGGCGCCCCTGTACGAGGGTGAAGTAATCGACCGGCCGGAAATCCTGATCGAGTCCCATCTCATCGTCGATATACTGTAGCGAAGTGATCGACGACAGATTCCATGAACCGCCGTCGTAACCCACAGTAAGACCATCGGAAAATGAGTTGCGTCTATAATAACAGGTGTCATTGTAGGCCACCTCGCGGGTGTCGGCCCACTCATAAGGATAGCCCCCCTGACGAGAGAGGCTGAGAGCCGCCACATTGCTCACCTTGACCGAGGCCGATGGCACCCACTCGGTGCGCCAGCGGAGCGAGCCGCTTTTCTCTTTATCGGCCTTGTAGCCTGTATAGCTATTGGTAAAGAATCCGTCGTGGTAGTTGAAATATCCCGACACACCCATGGCGAGCTTCCTCGACAACTTATGATAGTGGCTTATGCCCATCTTGAGCTGCGGGCCCGATGCTGCCGTGGCCATCA
>PDYJ01003160.1_pt1 | contig 16598 bp, 10 predicted proteins | sample 1430841 | NCBI WGS metagenome assembly PDYJ01 (sample SAMN07237672, study PRJNA390542) | Gut metagenome, whole genome shotgun sequencing project. | isolation source: fecal pellets | host: Mus musculus | place: USA: New York, NY | collected 2016-10 | reverse complement strand
ACATACTTCCAAAACCAAACAGTCTCTGATGACCGTCAAGGAACGCTATTCAAAAGTGCTCGAACTCTTTGCCTCGGCGATGCCTGTCGCCGAGACAGAGTTGCATTATGAAAACCCGTTTCAGCTGCTTGTGGCCGTGATTCTTTCGGCTCAGTGCACCGACAAGCGGGTCAACCTGATCACCCCGGCGCTTTTCGAGGCCTATCCGACACCTCAGGCCCTGGCTGCGGCCACACAGGAAGAGATATTCGAATACATCAGATCCTGCTCCTATCCAAACAACAAGAGCCGTTCGCTCAGCGGTATGGCCAGGCGGCTTGTCGAAGATTTCGGCGGCGAGGTGCCCTCGGATCTTGACTCGCTAACAAGTCTTCCGGGAGTAGGGCGAAAGACCGCCAATGTGATCCTCTCGGTGATTTTCGACCGCCCGACAATGGCGGTTGACACCCACGTGTTCCGCGTCAGCGAGCGCATAGGCCTGACCACCGGCAGCAAGACTCCGCTTGCCACCGAAAAGGCTCTTGTGAAATATATCCCTGAGGAACTGATACCGAAGGCCCATCACTGGCTTATACTTCACGGACGCTACGTCTGCAAAGCACGTCGTCCGGACTGTCTTAACTGTTTTCTGACATCAGTCTGTCGTTTTTATTCAAAAAATGGTTGAGTCGACATTCTTATTTATAATAGAGATTCTCGGCACGCTGGCTTTCGGAGTCAGCGGTGTCCGCCTTGCTGCAAAAAAGCATTTCGACTGGTTCGGCGCCTATACTCTCGGCGTGATCACCGCCATAGGTGGCGGTACGGTGCGCGATGTGCTTCTGGACATCCCTGTGTTCTGGATGCAGACATGGCTCTATCTCGCTGTTACGGGCGTTTCGTTTCTGATTGTGCTTGCCTTTACCAAGGTGCTCACTTCAGATTCCAAATCGCTTTTCATGTTTGATGCCGTCGGGCTTACGCTTTTCGTGATCACCGGCATTGAGAAGACCCTCGCCATAGGCTATCCGATGTGGGTGGCGATAATAATGGGCATGATCACCGGTTCGTTCGGCAGTATTCTGCGCGACGTGCTTCTCAACGAGGAACCTCTCTTTTTTCGCAAAGACATTTATGCCACAGCCTGCCTGGCAGGTGGCGCGCTCTACTGGATGACGGCTGTGTTCGGCGGTCCGGTATGGCTTCAGCAGTCGCTGTGCGTTCTGGCCATCCTCGTGTTGCGCTGGGGTGCACTGCGTTACGGATGGCATCTGCCCGAAATGAAGGAACGCACCAGATGAAGACTCCGCATCTGCATCGGACCGATGCCGCTCAGTTCGGCAAATATCTGCTTGTCGGAGGCGGCAACACCGCCCTCACTCTCATAGTGATCATAGGGCTGAAATCTGGCCTCGGCATCAATCCGTGGGTGGCAAATGCCTGCGGCTACGTGGCCGGAATGATCAATTCTTTTCTTTGGAACAAACTCTGGGTCTTCCATTCGCACAGCCGGCGTTTCCACGGTGAGGCCCTGCGCTTCCTGATAGGCTTCGGTCTGTGTTATGCCGTGCAGTTTGCGCTGACGTGGGCTTTGACACGGATGATGGGCGAGGCCGAGTGGCAGCTTCCGGGTGGTTTTGTGATGAGTCCCTACGGCCTGGCTACCCTCATTGGCATGGGTGCCTACACCATCTGCAACTACCTCTACAACCGCCTCGTCACCTTCCACCAATGATTTTCAGCAAATCCTATTCCGGCACCGCAATGGATGTCAAAAAAATGGCTCTGGAGAGGCATGTAATAAAACAAAGGATGTCCGATAAGACATCCTTTGTTGAGATATGGGCTGTATAGCTATTGTAGCAGATAATCTGCGTCCTGCGGACTTTTTCGGTCGCTATTTTATCACAGTCTTACGGCTCCTGATACCCTGTCTGATTATATATAATCCTGGAGTGAGAGCATCGAGGTGATTTCCAACGTAACGCCCATTGAGATCAAACACTCTTATCGTGTCATCGGCAAATATATCTGATTCAATATTATTTATGCCGGAAAAATCAGACACCTCTTTGATATCATTAAAATATTGGCTCCAGGCAGAGTTCCGATATGATTCTATACAGCCATCCGGCACATACAATGTCATATCCGAGTCTGTAGCTCTACTAAGCCTTGCCGATATTTCATCCTCCGGGAAAAACACATAATTTCCAAGTTCCGGAGGTATTGTTGCATAAATATGAAATTCCTTTAAATTGGGACATTTCTGAAATGCGGCATTAGCTATATAAGAACATTCAGATGGAATCACCACTTTCTTCAGAGAAGTACAGCCGTAGCAGAACTTTTTCAGGAATAGACAAGCCGTAAAGCATATTCTCAGGGTCATAATCGGCCTTAGGCGTTGTCAGCTCCTGAAGTGAGGAACAATCACAAAACATACTTTCAGGCAACACTGACATATCTGTGTGTAAAGGCAGTTTTATCCGTTTCAGGTTGACATTTCGCCTGAATGTACCATCGCCAAACCTTTTGACAGTTTCAGGGACAATTATTTCCTCGACTTCGCTACAATAATTTATAGAATAGACATACGTGTTGGTGTAAGTCTTGTTTGTTGCTTCATTTGTCACAACTGCCGGTATATCAGCAATTTTTTGAGGACTGCCCCAGACAAAGCCATCGCATCTCACCGTTTTATCGCCGATAATCTCCCATTCGTAACCATTTGCCTTAAAAGCATAAGCGGAAACGCTGACTGCAAAAATCAGGAAGAACGAAATAACACATCTTCCAAGCACTAAATTTTTCATACTGTTAGGACTGCCGCCGGGCTCTCCTCTTTGACTTCTGACTGGTTTTCAAACAAAAAAAGCGTGAGAGCCGTACCTGTTGCCCGTTCCACGGTTAGAGGCTCTGGCATGTGCCCATCTCAGTAGAACGAGCAAACATGCAGAAGCCTCACGCAGAATATGTGCATAATACCGATGACACACGCTCGCGCGTTAATCATCGGCGGAATATACATATCCACAAGGCATCTACCGTTTGCTGCATTCCTGACTGAGATTTTGAAACTGCCAGATTTCTAACCGTCAAGAAAGAGCGTCAAGTAAACGCTTTTTAATAAATAATCAGCATCCCAAAATGGCATGCCTTTTTGCTGCTGCCTCCCACATGACCCACGACCGGGCTTCTGCGAAACGGCCTGCTGTTGCAAAATTACTACTTTTCTGTCTCTTTGCAACAACAAACAGCTCAAAAATAGTCAATACGCCATAAAATAAGTAACTCAAAGGCGGTAAAAACTATTTGGGGAGCGGGATAAAAAACGCAGCCCGCCTCATGGCGGGCTGCGCGTTTTGTTTATGATGAGAAACGTTCGGGCTTATTTGGCTTCGGCTTCAGTTTTAGCTGCGCTTTCGGGCTTGAGCCATTTGTCGAACCAGCGGAAGAAGAGGCGCTGCCAGAGGATGGCGTTCTGCGGCTTCAGTATCCAGTGGTTTTCATCGGGGAAGATGAGCATTTCGGCGGGGATGCCACGGAGTTTGGCAGCGTTGAAGGCCATTTCGCCCTGCGATGAGAGGATGCGGTAGTCGAATTCGCCGTGGGTCACCATGATCGGGGTGTCCCATTTGTCAACGAACCGGTGGGGTGACATTGCGAATGTGCGCTGGGCTGCGGCGTTGTCTTTCTTCCAGAATGCGCCGTAGTCATAGGCTGTGGCGGTGTCGGCAGGGCCGTTTTTGGCGCCGTCGCCCATGTCCCAGTTGGCAAACCACATTTCTTCGGTTTCGAGATACTGGGCTTCCATGTTGAAGATTCCGGCGTGGGCGAGGAAGGCGGCGAAGCGCTTTTCGTGGTTGCCGGCAAGCCAGTAGGTTGAGAAGCCGCCGTAGCTTGCGCCTGTGCAGCCGATGTGTGATTCGTCTACGTAGGGACGCTTTTTCATGAAGTCGACAGCCGCGAGGTAGTCACGCATGTTCTGGCCGGGGTAGTCGCCTGAGATCTGGGCGTTCCATTCGGTGCCGAATCCCGGCAGGCCGTGGCGGTTGGGGCTATGACTATGTAGCCGTTGGCAGCCATGAGCGCGAGGTTCCAGCGGTAGCTCCAGAACTGGCTGACAGCCTGCTGCGGGCCGCCCTGGCAGTAGAGAAGTGCGGGATAGGTCTTGGTGCTGTCGAAGTCCTGAGGATAGACGGCCCAGACGAGCATTTCCTTGCCGTCGGTGGTGGGAACCATGTTGCGTTCCACGCGGGGCATTTTCAGTGATGCGAGCAATTCGGTGTTGACGTTGGAAATCTGTTTCACTTCTCCGCCTTTGACTGCGCAGACTTCGTTGGGTGCAAGCATTGAGTGGCGCAGGGTGATGACGGTTTCTTCGTCGACGGGTGCGAGTGCGGCATAGTCACATTCGCCCTGGGCGACCACAGAGACGGTGCCGTCAAGGGCCATGTTGAAGATGGGGCAGACGCCGTCACGTGCGGCGAGGAAGTAGAGCGATCTGCTGTCGGGGTTCCAGGCGATGGCATCGGCTGTGTAGTCCCAGTCGGCGGTGAGATCGCGTTTCTCACCGGTTGTGGTGTCGAGCAGGAAGATGCGGTTCTTGTCTGATTCGTAGCCGTCATGTTCCATCGAGAGCCATGCCACGTATTTGCCGTCAGGGGAATAGGCGGGAGCTGTGTCGTAGCCCATCATGCCTTCGGTGAGGTTGCGTGTGGTCTTGTCTTCGAGTGAATAGAGATAGAGGTCGGAGTTTGTTGAGACTGCATAGTCAACTCCGGTCTTCTTGCGTGATACGTAGATGATCGACTTGCTGTCAGGAGCCCAGGCGAATGATTCTGATCCGCCGAAGGGGCGCATCGGAGCTTCATACATGGGTTCGTCTGACATGATGTCGGCGAGGTTGCTGACTTCGTTGTCGTCAAAGTCGCCGATGAAGGGGTGGGGGATTTCGGTCATCCACTGGTCCCAGTGCTTGTACATGAGGTCGTCGATTACACGGCCGGTGGCATCGGGCAGGTCTTCATAGAGGTCCTTGGCCTCGCGCATGAACTTGATGGGGGAGATGATCATTACTTTCTTTTCGTCAGGAGAGAAAAGGAAGCCTTCCACGCCTTTTTCAAGTTTGGTCACCTGTTTGCGGGCGCTGCCGTCGGCGTTCATGACGAAGAGCTGTGGCACACCTTCTACTGCGTAGGTGAAGGCGATCTGTCTGCCTTCGTTGATCCAGACGAAGTTGCTTTCCGAGCCGGCTGTGCGGGTGATGCGCTGCAGGTCGGAACCGTCGGGGTTCATGACGTAGAGGTCGGCATTGCTGCGGTTCTGCTCTACGCTTTCATATGAAATGTTGAACAATACTTTTTTTGTGGCGGGTGAAACCTGCACCGCTGATACGCGGCCGAGGGCTTCGAGGGCTTCGATGTCAAAGACTCCTGTCTCGCTCTTGTAGTCGGGCTTGTCGATGATATCGGCTTCTTTTTCGCCTGCCCCTGCGCATGCAGTAAGAGTGAGTGCGGTTGCAGCCATGACAAGAATATTTTTCATAAAAACTGTGGTCTAAGTAATTAGCGGTTGTTTGATATGCACAGACAGGCTCTTACTTTATAAGATACTGTGAGGAGATTGACTCGTGGGTGTGGACGCGACGGATGGTGTCGGCGAAGAGGCGGGCCACAGAAAGTATGGTGGCTTTCTTGCAGCTTTTGTTGAACGGAATGGAGTTGGTGAACATCATTTCGGTCAGGGCGCAGTTGTCAACGCGTTCTGATGCGGGATCAGACATGATGGCGTGAGAGCAGAGTGCGCGCACCGAGCGGGCTCCGTTGCTCATCATCAGGTCTGCTGCCTTGGTGATGGTGCCTGCTGTGTCTACCATGTCGTCGATCAGTATGACGTCTTTGTCTTTGACATCGCCGATGACTGTCATCTGGGCTACTACGTTGGCTTTGGCGCGCTGTTTGTGGCAGAGGACCAGAGGCACGTTGAGATATTTGGCGTAGCTGTTGGCACGTTTGGCTCCGCCTACGTCAGGCGATGCGATAACCAGGTTTTCAAGTTTGAGCGACTGGATATAGGGGATGAAGACCGACGAAGCGTAGAGGTGGTCTACGGGGATGTCGAAGAAGCCCTGGATCTGGTCGGCGTGGAGGTCCATTGTGATCACGCGGTCGACTCCGGCGGTTGTCAGAAGGTCAGCGACGAGTTTGGCGGCGATTGACACACGCGGTTTGTCTTTGCGGTCCTGGCGGGCCCAGCCGAAGTAAGGCATCACGGCGATGATCGAGGCTGCCGATGCGCGCTTGGCGGCATCGATCATCAGCAGGAGTTCCATGAGGTTGTCGGTGTTGGGGAATGTGGACTGCACGAGATAGACCTCGCAGCCGCGGATGGATTCCTCGAAAGAAACCTCGAATTCGCCGTCGGCGAAATACTGGATGTTCATCTTGCCGAGTTCGCAGCCTAAATCGCGGCAGATTTCCTCAGCCATGTAGTGAGACTTAGTCCCTGAAAAAACTTTGATTGGTGGAAGGGAATCAATCATGGTTTATGTGATAATGATGAGTTTGGGTGCAAAATTACAAAAATTCCCTCGGCCATAGTGTTAAATGCGAGGGAATTTTTTGTTCTGGTGTTATACTTTGATGCCGTGCATCAGAAGAAGCAGAGGATGAGGGCCTGGGCAGCTACCACGCGGAGGAACATGGTCAGCGGATAGACAGTCGAGTAGGCCACGGCGGGAGCGTCGCTACCGGTGGAATTGTTGGCATAGGCGAGTGCAGGGGGATCGGTGCAGCCGCCGGAAACAAGACCCATGATGGTGAGGTAGTTGATCTTGTAGACTCCGCGGGCGATGATGCCGACGATGAGCAGTGGCACGAAGGTTATTATGAAGCCCCAGATAACCCACCACATACCGGTGGTGTTGAAGACGGTGTCAGCAAAGCCGCGTCCCGACGAGATGCCGACGGAGGCGAGGAAGAGACAGATGCCGAGTTCGCGCATGAGCAGCGATGCCGACGAGGAGGTGTAGGTGACGAGTTTGAATTTGTAGCCGAAGCGGCTGAGAAGGATGGCTACCACGAGCGGTCCGCCTGCCAGACCGAGTTTCATGCCGAAGCCTACGTTGATCGAGCCGATGATTATGCCGAAGAGTATGCCGACAAAGATGGTGATGAGGTTTGGCTGGTTGAGGCGCTTCATTGAGTTGCCGAGGCGCACACCGAGACGCTCGATGTCATTGAGGTCGCCGACAACTACGAGGCGGTCGCCCATCTGCAGGCGGAGGTTGGGCGATGCGAGCAGGTCGACGCCGGCACGGTTGACGCGGGTGCAGTTGAGGCTGTAGGCGGTGTGGAGGCGCAGGTCGCCGAGGGGCACACCGTTGTATTTGCTTTGGGTGACTACGATGCGGCGTGAGTAGACCTGGCTCTGGACTTCTTCCCAGTCCATTTCGATCTCATGGCCGATTACGCCCTGGAATTTCATTTCATCGGCCGGGCCGATGACAACGAAGATCTTGTCGCCGACGTGGAGTTCTGTCTTGGAGGTGGGGATGATCACTTTTCCGTCGGCTCCCATCAGTCGTGAAACCACGAAGTCGCAGTCGAGGATCTGGTGGAGTTCATAGAGGGTTTTGCCGTCAATGAGCTTGTTGGTCACTTCGAATGACAGTATGAGCGGTTTTTGCTGGCTGCTTTCTATTTCGTCTTCGATGGCTTTGATCTCATCTTCGGTGCGGATTTTGAAGATGGCTTTGACAATGAGCATCGAGAGGATGATGCCGATTACACCCAGGGGGTAGGCGGCGGCATAGCCCATAGCCATGATGTTGATGGCTTCGGTCGAGCCGGCAGTCTGCTGAGCGGCTGCAAGACCAGGGGTGTTGGTCACGGCTCCTGACATGACGCCTACGAGGGCTTCGATGCCTGTGTTGCCGTCAATGTAAAAGATGGAGAGCACGATAGCGACATTGAGCGCTATGATCAGCACTGCGAGTCCGTTGAGCAATACGCCGCCTTTCTTGAATGACGAGAAGAAGCCGGGGCCTACCTGGATGCCGATGGCGAAGATGAAGAGGATGAGGCCGAATTCACGGACGAATTTCAGGACTTCGGGGTTGACGATGTAGCCGAAGTGGCCCATGATGATTCCCACGAACAGTACAAAGGTGACCCCAAGTGAGATTCCTCCGATTTTCAGTTTGCCGAGGAAAATGCCGGCCGCGATGACAAACGAGTAGAGCACAAGGGTGCTCGCAAGTTCCGTGTGTCCCGGACCGATCAGATCAATTAACCATTCCATTTGATTGAGATACGAAATTGTTATAGGAAATTTAGAGAATGTTTCAATCTTTTTCACCTGACCACGCCGCGTCTCGAAGAGGGATCTGAAGCCTATTGGAGACCGCTCCGGATACATCCAGGCAGGAGGTGCGGTTTTGAGAGTGCAAAGGTACGATTTTTTTACTTTTTTTAAACAATGCGGAGGCTATAAATTTCGGGTATCCGTGGAAATATTTCTGACGGTGTTTCAGTCTGTTTCGCTGTTGCCGGCTGCGACGGTCTGTGAAGTCTCAAGTTCCTTTTTTGCGATGGTGGACCGGAAGGAGCGGTAGAGCAGGACCGAGGCTACGATCAGGGCAAGCGAGAAGCTGTAGTAGACGCCGACATTTTTCATCGACAGCCCTTTGGCGAGCAGAAGGAGGAAGGGGATGCCGATGACTATGTAGCTGGTGAGGGAGATCCAGAGCAGGGGCTTGACATTGGATGTGCCGCGGAGTGCGTTGGCATAGGTGAGCTGGATGGCGTCGCCATACTGGTAGAGGATCAGCGGGGCGATGAGGAGCAGGGCGGCGGCGGTTACTTCCGGGTCGGGGGTGAAGATGCGGATCAGGTCGGAGCCTCCGATGAGGAAGATGGCGGAGGCGATGGTGCTAAGGAGCAGATTCAGATGGAGTCCAGCTGAGGTGATGCGGCGGATGCCGTTGGTGTCACGCAGTCCGGTGTAGTTGGCTACGCGTATGGAGGTGGCTATGCCGAAACTCATGTAGGTCATGAATCCGAGCTGTGAGATGGTGTTGACTACCTGGTAGGAAGCAAGCTGTATTTTTCCGAACCAGCCTGAGACGATGGCTCCGAATGACCAAAGGAAGCATTCCACTCCGCTCTGTATCATGACTGGGTAGGATGTCAGCCATACGTGGCGGCGGATGGCGGCGGTTTCGGGCGAGGGGGTGCGGAGTCCGTTTCTGTAGACTCTGTATCGCTTCGATGTCAAGAATGCTGTCAGTATTCCGACGGTGGCCATGCAGCGGGCTGTCAGGGTGCTGATTCCGGCTCCTGCCAGGCCGAGTTCGGGGCACCCGAAGCGTCCGCCGATGAGCAGGTAGTTGCCTATGATGTTGATTATGTTGGCGCCGAGGATCATCCACATCGGTGTGGCGGTGTCTGTGGTGCCGTTTGCAGTCTGCTGGCAGCAGTTGAATATGGCCATAGGGAGTAGTGTGGCCAGTATTATGAGGTAATATTGCCTGATCAGCGGCATTAGTTCTTCCGGCTGTCCGAAGCGGTCGAGGAAGAAATAGAGTGTGCCCATTATGGCTGTGAATCCGATCGAGACGATCGAGTTTATCTGGAGTCCGGCGCGGAGTGTGGCTCCGACCCGGTCATGCTGCCGGCGGCTGTAGAGGGCTCCGATTATGGGTGTCATTCCGGAGGCGAAGCCGAGCTGCATGACTATGGCTATCATGAATAGGCTGTTGACAAAGGCTGCTGCGGCGAGTTCTTCTGTGCCGTAGGCTCCGACCATCATGGTGTCGGCGAAGCTGACTACGATGATTCCGACCTGAGTGACGAGGACGGGCATTCCGAGTCGCCACAGGCTTTTGTATTCGGGCTTATATGCTTTCCAGAAACCGGCTTTTCCGGTCAGGGTGCTTGCTTTCATAGGTGTCGGTGCTTTCGATGGTGATTTTAAAGCAGGCCGCAAGACAGGGTTGAGATCTGCTTGCGGCCTGGTTCTGATGGTGGTTATGCTGTGCGGTCCGCTTTAGTTCGGGGAAGCGGATGCCGGCAATGGATGTCTGTTATGCTTCCTGGGCGATGGTCTTGAATTCGTCGAGGCTGACGGTTTTCTTGTCGAGGGTGACAGCCTTTTCGATTGCATCGTAAAGTTTGGAGGTGAGCACCTGCTGGATGAGCTGCTGGCGGATTTCTGATTTTTCGAGCTGCTCTTTGGCGTAGCGGGTGATGATCTCGTCGTCGATTCCGGCCATGCCGTACTGTGCGAACTGGCGGGCAGTGAGGAATTTGGCTGTCTGGAGCACTTCGTCTTCCTCAACCTTGATCTCAAGGGCTTTGAGGAGGTTGTTTTCGATGATTTCGTGTTTGATGCCGTTTTCCTGAGCTTTGAATGCTTCATCGGCGTTTTCGGCGTCAGCGAAGAAGAGTTTCTTGATGGTTTCGGCGGGGAGTGTCATTGATTCGCCGTATTTTTCCATCATGGCTTTGTCGAACTGGTTGCGGAAGAGGATGTGGCTGTTCTGGCTGAGTTCGCCGGCGATCATTTCCTTCATGGCTGCGCGGTATTCCTCTTCGTTGTGTACTTTGTCTTCGCCGAATACCATCTTGTAGTATTCTTCGCCGAGTTCGGCGGGAACGCTTACTATGATTTCTGAGATGGTCATCTCGAAGTCGCTTGTGATGTCAGATGCGATGGCTTTGTCGACGTGGAGCATTGATGCGAGTTCGCCTGCATCGCCTCCGGCTGCCTTGTTGGGGTTGAAGACCACTTTGTCGCCGGGCTTTTTGCCGTTGAATTTGGCTGCTTCTTCCTTGTCTTTGAAGTAGAGGGGGAAGACGATGCCGTCGGTTACCTGGATGGCGCCTTCGTTCTGGTTGACAGTTCCGTCTTCGGCGAGCTGCATGAGGGTGCCTTTTACAACGCCGTCTTCAGTCATTTCCTGGCCGGGTTCCTGCTTGCCGAAGCGCTTGCGGAGGTTTTTGTCCTGCTCATCGATCATTTCTTCGGTAACTTCGATTTCGTAGTAGGGATAGTGGTCGTCGCTGCCGGGCTTGATGTCGAGCTGGGGGATGAGGGCCAGGTCATATTTGAATTCCTGATCGCCGTCCTCGAAAGCTTCTTTCACTTCTACGGGTACGGGATGACCCATTACGGGGAGATTGTTTTCAGTGATGTAGTCGACCACTGCACGGTAAACGGTGTCGTTGATGACGTCGCTGGTCATCTGCTTGCCGAAACGGCGTTTGAGTTCTCCGAAGGGAACGTGGCCTTTGCGGAAGCCGGGGAGCACGTGGGTGCGGCCGATTTCCTTGAGTTTTTTGGTGACCTCGTCCTTATAGTCGTTTTCTTCGATCGCCACGGTAAGACGTACGTCTACGGGTGAAATCTCTTCCTTGGTAATTTTCATTTCCTATTTATCTGTTTTATTAGTGTTTACGTCTGATGATTGTTTTTCGCCGGGGGGCTGCCGTTGCAGATTCGCCCGCGCGCGTTGAATCAGCGTGCAAAATTAACAAAAAAATCCCAAATCGCAAAACTTTGCCGTCCGTCTGCTTTATAGCAGGGCCGGCTTTAGCGATTGTTTTTTAACAGCTTCTAAGCGGTTGTCTTTAAACGACCTCTAATTCTCTCTTTGGGCGAGGCCGGTTGAGGTGTGGCTTTTTCGGGGTGCTCAGTCCGGTGGTTCAGAGCAGCATGGGGTCAAATTCGTCGGCCGGAATCGGTTCCGGGGCTTTCAGGGCGTGAATTATGTTTCTGAGGTGTTCAATGTAGCCGGTGATCATTGCGGCTGTCGAGGCCGGGGTGAGGCGGAAGAGTGTGCCGAGATCCGAATTGGTGTGGCTTTTTTTGAAGGTGCGTATGGTGTTGAGGATTTCTTTGGCTTCGTCAAGTGCTTCCTGTCGGTGCCCGGTGCGCACGAGGCTCATCAGGTAGGGGTAGGTGAGTGCCGGGAGGTAGGGCCATTTCATTTTGATGAATTTGTCGCGGTAGACTCTGATGACGTCGTCGAAGCGGAGGGCGAAGTAGGTTATCTCGATCAGGAATGGGATTTCTTCCTGGAATCCTTTGATTTCGTCATAGATGAGGCAGACGGTGGCGGCGGATGCGAACTGGCCGTGGACCACGTGGTTGCGGGCCCACTCTACGGTGTCTTTTTCACTCAGGAGGTCGGAGGCAATGAGGCTGCGCACGTAGGGGGCGGCTTTCTCGCGGTCGAGTACGAGGAGCACGTCGATGGCAAGACGCGAGTCGAGGTGCTGTCCGATGTATCTGGTGAGCATTTCCACGGCTTCGGCCTGCCGGTTGGTCTCCATGAGGGCTGCTGCGAGGGTGGAGACGTCGGTGTCTTCGGCTTCGGCTGATGCGACGATGCGCCGGTAGATGGCGGTCACTGTCTCCGGGTCGCGTTCAAGTCTGTAGAGCGATGCGCCTTTGATGCGCAGGCCCATCATTGATTCGGGGTTTATGGCGAGGGCGTATTCGGCTGACGAGAGGGCTCCTTCATAGTCGTCGTTGTTGATCTGGACTGTGGCGAGTCTTAGCCAGAAGTCGAGGTTGAAGGGTTCGAGCATGGTCAGTTCCTCGAAGAGTCTTGCGGCTGCCGGCAGGTCGTTGTTTTCCTCCAGATGGTCGGCGAATTCATAGAGGAAGGTCTGCGGATAGGAGCATTTTGACTGGATGCGGTCTTTGTTCTGCATCAGCCATGATTCGAGACGCAGTTCCATTGCGTAGTCTGTGAATTGTATGATGCCTTCGTCATCGAAGTCGTCGGTATCGTCGAGTATTTTTTCGAGGGCGCTGATCACTTCTTCGTCACCGAGTTCGAGATTAGCGTTGCTGGCGCGGAGGTCAAGGAGCCGGTTGAGGACGCCACCTGTGCCGACGCGTCTGTTGAGCTCGGAGGTCGCTTCTACGTCGCCGAACGAGTAGTAGAGCCAGGCGCGGCGCGTGGCAAGCGCTTCGCTCTTGGGGTAGTGGATGGCTCCGTAGAGGAGCACTTCCATCTTGACGATGTAGTTGTCGTAGTCCGAGGCGTAGTCGAAGATCTCGACGAGGTCGTTTTCATCGAAAAAGGCTTCGGTGTTGCCTCGGCGGACTACTTCTGATTCGAATTCTTCGTAGAGGTCCCGGCGGTCGTTGGGTTCGTCCATTCGGTCAGGGGTGGTTATGTCAGGAGCGTGTTTGACCCCGAAAAAGAGGTTAGACACGCTCCCGGATTGTGGTTGTCAATAGATTATTTCTGAGCTTTTTCCCAGCTGTCTTTAAGCGCTATGGTGCGGTTGAAGATGAGGTTGCCGGGGGTTGAGTCGGGGTCGAGGGTGAAGTAGCCGATGCGCTGGAACTGGAGGGGCAGGCCGGGGGCGGCGATTTCGGCCAGATAGGGCTCGACTTTGATGCCTTCCACTACTTTGAGCGAGTCGGGGTTGAGCAGTTCGCGGAAGTCGCGTTCGGTTTCGGCTCCGGGGTTCTCGACGCTGAAGAGGCGGTCGTAGAGGCGGGCTGTGGCATCGATGGCGTGGGTGGCCGATACCCAATGGAGTGTGCCTTTGACCTTGCGCTGGCTTCCGGGGAGGCCGCTGCGGCTTTCGGGGTCGTAGGTGCAGTAGATTTCCTCGATGTTGCCTTCGGTGTCTTTCTTCACGCCTGTACATTTGATAATATAGGCGCCTTTCAGGCGGACTTCGCTGTCAGGGGCGAGGCGGAAGAATTTTTTCGGCGGGTTTTCCATGAAGTCGTCGCGCTCGATGTAGATTTCGCGGCTGAAGGGCATTTCATGGGTGCCGGCTTCGGGTGATTCGGGGTTGTTGTCCATCTCTACGGTTTCGGTCTGGCCTTCGGGGTAGTTGGTGATGACTACTTTGACGGGGTTGATGACGGCCATGCCGCGGGTGGCTACTTTGTTGAGATCGTCGCGCACGGCGTGTTCGAGCAGCGAGATGCTGTTGAGGGCTTCGTATTTGGTGTAGCCGATGGTGTCGATGAAGTTGCGGATGGAGCGCGGGGTGAAGCCTCGGCGGCGCAGACCGGAGATGGTCGGCATACGGGGGTCGTCCCAACCGGCTACGAGGCCTTCGTTGACGAGTTGCAGGAGTTTGCGCTTCGACATGACGGTGTAGGTGAGGTTCAGTCGGTTGAATTCGATCTGACGTGGGCAGTAGCTTTCGTCGGCGAGTTCTTTGACGAAGTATTCGTAGAGCGGACGGTGGACCACGAATTCAAGTGTACAGATCGAGTGGGTGACGCCTTCGAAGTAGTCGCTCTGTCCGTGGGCGAAGTCATACATCGGATAGACTTTCCAGGTTGTGCCTGTGCGGTGGTGGGGAGTCTTGATGATGCGATACATGATCGGGTCACGGAAGTGCATGTTGGGGTTGGCCATGTCGATCTTTGCGCGGAGCACACGGGCGCCTTCTTCGAATTCGCCCTGGTTCATGCGGATGAAGAGGTCGAGGTTCTCTTCTACCGAGCGGTTGCGGTAGGGGCTCTCGGTGCCGGGCTGGGTGGGGGTGCCTTTCTGGGCTGCGATTTCTTCGGAGGTCTGGTCGTCGACGTAGGCTTTGCCTTCCTTGATGAGGCGTACGGCGAGGTCGAAGAGCTGGGGGAAATAGTCGGAGGCGTAGTATTCGCGGTCGCCCCAGTCGAAGCCGAGCCAATGGATGTCTTCACGGATGGAGTCGACATATTCCACGTCCTCTTTGACGGGGTTGGTGTCGTCAAAGCGCAGGTTGCATGTGCCACCGAATTTTTCGGCGATTCCGAAGTCCATGCATATTGCCTTGGCATGGCCTATGTGGAGGTAGCCGTTTGGTTCGGGCGGGAAACGGGTGTTGAGCCGGCCGCCGTTTTTGCCGGCCTGAAGATCTTCGAGCACAAGCTGCTCTACAAAGCTGAGTCCCTTGGATTCCTGGGCTGTGGACGGGTTATTATTTTCCATTGTTCTGGCTATATTGTGAGTTTCTGTTCGATTTAAAATGCAAAGTTAGTCAGAATTTTTGTAATTGCATAAAAAATCATGTCACATACGCTGATTCGGCTATGGACTGTAGGGGGCGTAGGGCTTGCGGGGAAACTGTGGGGCGCGGGTGGCGATGGCTGGAGGTGAGGGTTTTCATTGCGGGAGTGACGGTTGAGAGGGTTAGGGGAGCGGGGGGAGCGGGTGTGGAGATGTTGCTGATGATGCAAAGGTAATGCCGTCAGGGCCGCGTTTTGGTGCGATAATGCGGGCGAGGTGCAATTTTTTGTTATTTTCTCTTATTCCGCCTGCCGGTTCATGGTACGGTCGAGGAAGCCGAAGACTTCGGTGGAGACCTCTCCGAGTATGCCGGCTGTGGAGTTGACTCCGCATTGCACTTTGATGAAGTCGATGTAGGCCAGACTGACCGGACGGCGCGATGCCGACATGGCGTTTTCGATCTTGAAATAGTTGTAGTTCATGTCGGCATCGGGGTTTTCGGAGTCGGTGAGGCGGTCGCTGCCCATGTTGTCGGCATAGCCCCAGTCGAAAGGCTCGTTTGACCATTCGGTTGTGAAGATGGTTCTGGCTTTGAGTCTGGTGCCGCTGAGGGTGTAGCTTCCGGCGCTTTGCCAAGAGGGCCAAGAGGGCATGACGGTCAGTGTGCCGGTGAGGTTTTCGCTGTCGGCCCAGGCTATCGGAGTGCCTGCGGCGGAAGGGCGGTAGTAGGTGACGGAGTAGTTGTAGAGCGTTTCAGGCTTGTCGGTTTCGCTGCCGCGCAGTTCATACCAGGTGTCATCGGGCAGTCCGTTGCCGTTTTCGTCCTGCATCACCCAGACTATTCCGGGCTCATTGCTGGTGCGGAATGAGTTGCCGGCTATGGCGAAGTCGTAGTCGCCGCTGATGTTTCTGACGCTGTGGTCGAAACCAACAGTGATGTATCCGCCGAATGCTCCGAGTGAGACGGTCTGGTTGTTGGCGAGCCGACGCTCGGCTTCGCGGCAGGCTTCGGCGGCGGTAGTGGCGTTGATCTGATGGATGAACTGTCCGGGGGCGGGCATGAATTCATAGACGGTGACGCGGTCTGCGGAGCTTGATGAGGTGGCCGGGCGGTAGCGGTCGGCTTCGGTGGCCTGGAGGCAGTTGACGCTGACAGATGCCGCGCGGCTGGTGTTTGAGTCTGTGACTTTCAAACTTACGGTAGACAGACCCGGTGAAGAAGGCGTGTATTCGAGGACTGTGCCGTTGGCATCGGCTATCAGACGCCCGTCGATGCTCCATTCATAGCTCGTCGGGCCTACGGTGTCGCGGATGATCGGGGCGAGGCTGACGGTACGGCCGCTGAGGACTTCGATCTCAGAGCGAGGAAAGCTGACCGATAGCTCCCGGACGCTTGTGACGTTGATTTTCATTTCGGCAGATCCGCTGCCGTCGGAGTTGCTGACCGTCAGGCGGAGCGTGTAGGTGCCCTCCTGGTCGGCTTGGAAGGTGAACACCGGGTCGGAGCTGACAGCAATGCCGTCAAGCTGCCACTCGTAGACGGCTGATTCATCGCCGCCGGTGCTGACCGCCGGTGTGATCGTAAGCCCACGGCCAACGGTGGTCTGCATCTCCGTAGGCAGAGTGACGGTTGGAACCA
>PDYJ01000931.1_pt1 | contig 16606 bp, 7 predicted proteins | sample 1430841 | NCBI WGS metagenome assembly PDYJ01 (sample SAMN07237672, study PRJNA390542) | Gut metagenome, whole genome shotgun sequencing project. | isolation source: fecal pellets | host: Mus musculus | place: USA: New York, NY | collected 2016-10 | reverse complement strand
CAAGAATACCTGTTAGCCGGGCCGTATCCGATGCTTCGTTGTTGAAAGAGATGTTGGCCGGCATAGCCTGACCGGTTGCACTGCTTATATATAAATAAAGAGATGCAGCTAATATGAGGAAACGTTTCATTGCTGTTGGTTCTTTTTTGATGATTGGTCTTTGTTGATCTTGATTTCATGCAAAGGTACGAAACCACCTCGACACGTCCAAACTTCTTCCCTTTTATGCCATATAATGGCTTGTCTTGACCAATCTCTATTCAGGAGGCGAAAAAGGGTGTTTTAGGATATGTCAGGGGAGGTCAGTGTTAATAAAGGTTAAACACATGAACCTTATTTTGGGGCTTATTGTTTAGACATTCAGCGCGTTGGGTCGATTTTCGGCGAAAATGCAAGAAAATTTTCTTTGCCGAGAATTTGCACAATCCAAAAAGTCGCCTTAACTTTGCACTCGCTTTCGGGAACGATGCTCCCACAGCACTGAGAACATTGAAAGATTTACAATAGACAAGAAGTAGTACAAGAGTCATTACAAAATGATGCTCAAGTCAATTCTTCAACCAAGTCGAAACACAATAGCGGAAAGAAGACATCCGACCGATCGACCTTCAGTCGTTTGGTGAGTCAGACCGGAGCCGCCGATCAAAAGGCAGCATGACCGGATCGACACAAACAACAAACGGAAATATATAGAAATATATAAACAACAACGAAGAGTTTGATCCTGGCTCAGGATGAACGCTAGCGACAGGCTTAACACATGCAAGTCGAGGGGCAGCAGGGGAGTAGCAATACTCCCGCTGGCGACCGGCGCACGGGTGAGTAACACGTATGCAACCTGCCCTTGTCAGGGGGATAAGCGGAAGAAATTCCGTCTAATACCGCATAATGCTGCGGGGAGACATCTCCCTGCAGCCAAAGATTTATCGGACAAGGATGGGCATGCGGCGCATTAGCTGGTTGGCGGGGTAACGGCCCACCAAGGCGACGATGCGTAGGGGTTCTGAGAGGAAGGTCCCCCACACTGGTACTGAGACACGGACCAGACTCCTACGGGAGGCAGCAGTGAGGAATATTGGTCAATGGCCGGGAGGCTGAACCAGCCAAGTCGCGTGAGGGAAGACGGTCCTATGGATTGTAAACCTCTTTTGTCAGGGAGCAAAAAACTGCCACGCGTGGCAGGATGAGAGTACCTGAAGAAAAAGCATCGGCTAACTCCGTGCCAGCAGCCGCGGTAATACGGAGGATGCGAGCGTTATCCGGATTTATTGGGTTTAAAGGGTGCGTAGGCGGACAGTTAAGTCAGCGGTAAAATTGAGAGGCTCAACCTCTTCCCGCCGTTGAAACTGATTGTCTTGAGTGGGCGAGAAGTATGCGGAATGCGTGGTGTAGCGGTGAAATGCATAGATATCACGCAGAACTCCGATTGCGAAGGCAGCATACCGGCGCCCAACTGACGCTGAAGCACGAAAGCGTGGGTATCGAACAGGATTAGATACCCTGGTAGTCCACGCAGTAAACGATGAATACTAATTGTTCGGGTCAAATGAGATCTGAGTGATACAGCGAAAGCGTTAAGTATTCCACCTGGGGAGTACGCCGGCAACGGTGAAACTCAAAGGAATTGACGGGGGCCCGCACAAGCGGAGGAACATGTGGTTTAATTCGATGATACGCGAGGAACCTTACCCGGGCTCAAACGACACAGGAATGATCTGAGAAATCAGGCAGTCCTCCGGGACCTGTGTCGAGGTGCTGCATGGTTGTCGTCAGCTCGTGCCGTGAGGTGTCGGCTTAAGTGCCATAACGAGCGCAACCCCCATCGACAGTTGCCAGCAGGTGAAGCTGGGCACTCTGTCGAGACTGCCGGCGCAAGCTGTGAGGAAGGCGGGATGACGTCAAATCAGCACGGCCCTTACGTCCGGGGCGACACACGTGTTACAATGGCAGGTACAGCGGGAAGCCACCTGGCGACAGGGAGCGGAACCCGAAAGCCTGTCTCAGTTCGGATTGGAGTCTGCAACTCGACTCCATGAAGCTGGATTCGCTAGTAATCGCGCATCAGCCACGGCGCGGTGAATACGTTCCCGGGCCTTGTACACACCGCCCGTCAAGCCATGGAAGTCGGGAGTGCCTGAAGTGCGCCCAACCAGCGCCCTAAGGTAAAACTGATGACTGGGGCTAAGTCGTAACAAGGTAGCCGTACCGGAAGGTGCGGCTGGAACACCTCCTTTCTGGAGATCCCGGTCGAAGACCGGTCGGATCACCAAAGAAAATACGACGCGAAGATACAACAGATCGACAGGAGGTCAATGACCGCTGTTTCGACTGAAGGATCGACACTGGAGCAGAATATCGCTTGATATTCCTCTTTACTACTTCGGAATCTATTGACCCATAGCGTCGGAAAGAATGATCAGGATCATATCGGACCCGACACACGGGGGATTAGCTCAGCTGGCTAGAGCACCTGCTTTGCAAGCAGGGGGTCAACGGTTCGAATCCGTTATTCTCCACCAGGCTTCAGTGAAGCCGCCAGAACGAGAACATTGACATATTGGAGACTCAAACAAATAGAATCCGCTTCGGATCGGGTCGCGCAGCGACTTGAGAAGAAGTAAGATTCCACGAGCAAATCAAATTTCATAATGCAATTTTTGCCAGAGTAGCCGGCATGCGCCGCAAGGCGTATGCGAGGTAAATTCTACGACGGAAAGAAAAAAAGAAAGGAGAAAAGGGCACATGAAGGATGCCTTGGCTCTTGGAGGCGAAGAAGGACGTGATAAGCTGCGATAAGCCGCGAAGAGAGGCAAATACTCATTGACTCGCGGATTTCCGAATGGGGCAACCCGGCACGAGCGATCGTGTCACCGTTCAGAGAACGGGGCGAACCCGGGGAACTGAAACATCTCAGTACCCGGAGGAAAAGAAAACAAAAGTGATTGCGCAAGTAGTGGCGAGCGAACGCGCACGAGCCCAAACCGGAGACGTTGCAAAGCGCCGTCCGGGGTTGTAGGACCGGCGACAGCATCTATTGAGGACCGATAGCCGAATCTTCTGGAAAGGAGAGCCGCAGCGGGTGAAAGCCCCGTAGGCGAAATCGGGAATTGAAGATCAGCCGGCACCTGAGTAACGCGGAACACGAGAAATTCTGCGCGAATCTGCGGGGACCATCCCGTAAGGCTAAATACTACCAAGAGACCGATAGCGAACCAGTACCGTGAGGGAAAGGTGAAAAGAACCTCGAACAGAGGAGTGAAAAAGACCCTGAAATCATGTGCCTACAAGCGGTTGGAGCCACTTAGTGTGGTGACAGCGTGCCTTTTGCATAATGACCCTACGAGTCACCCACGCCGGCGAGGCTAAGGGCTTAGGAGGCCCGGAGCCGAAGCGAAAGCGAGTCGGAACACGGCGAATGACAGTCGGCGTGGGTGGACGCGAAACCAAGTGATCTACCCTTGGCCAGGTTGAAGGACAGGTAACACTGTCTGGAGGACCGAACCGGTAAGCGTTGAAAAGCTTTCGGATGAGCTGAGGGTAGGAGTGAAAGGCCAATCAAACTTGGAGATAGCTCGTACTCCCCGAAATGCATTTAGGTGCAGCCTCGGGGTCAGTACCGTGGAGGTAGAGCGACTGACTGGATACGAGGGCTTCACCGCCTATCAAGTCCTGACAAACTCCGAATGCCACGGCACGATCCCCGGGAGTGAGGGCGCGGGTGCTAAGGTCCGCGTCCGAAAGAGGAACAACTCAGACCACCGGCTAAGGCCCCGAAATGCGGGCTAAGTTGAAGACAATAACGAGGTGGGATTGCAAGGACAGCTAGGATGTTGGCTTGGAAGCAGCCATTCATTTAAAGAGTGCGTAACAGCTCACTAGTCGAGTGATCCCGCATGGATAATAATCGGGCATAAGTCCGCTGCCGAAGCCGTGGGATTAGTCAGCAGATTAATCGGTAGGGGAGCATTCCGCAAGCCGCAGAAGGTGTGCCGCGAGACACACTGGAGGTACCGGAAAAGCAAATGTAGGGATAAGTAACGACAAGGAGGGCGAGAAACCCTCCCGCCGAAAGACCAAGGGTTCCTGATCAACGCTAATCGGATCAGGGTAAGTCGGGACCTAAGGAAAAGCCGCAAGGCGTATCCGATGGACAAACGGTCAAGATTCCGTTACCCTTTACAGTAGCGACGTGGAGACGGAGAAGTGACACATCCGCGCACTGACGGAATAGTGCGTTGAATCGCGTAGTTAGATCGAAGGCAGGCAAATCCACCTTTGATGATGAAACGAGAAAGTACCGAGCGCCCCCGGGCAATCGGATAGTGATGGTAATCAAGCTCCCAAGAAAATCCGCTAAGCATATATTGTAGAGGCCCGTACCACAAACCGACACAGGTGGTCGCGTAGAAAATACTGAGGCGCTCGAGAGATTCACGGTTAAGGAACTAGGCAAATTGACCCCGTAACTTCGGAATAAGGGGTCCCTGCGGAAGCAGGGCGCAGAGAATAGGTCCAGGCAACTGTTTAACAAAAACACAGGGCTGTGCAAAGTTCAAAGATGAAGCATACAGCCTGACACCTGCCCGGTGCCGGAAGGTTAAGAGGAGATGTCATCGCAAGAGAAGCATTGAATTGAAGCCCCGGTAAACGGCGGCCGTAACTATAACGGTCCTAAGGTAGCGAAATTCCTTGTCGGGTAAGTTCCGACCTGCACGAATGGTGTAATGATCTGGACACTGTCTCAACCGTGAGCTCGGTGAAATTGTAGTATCGGTGAAGATGCCGATTACCCGCAACGGGACGAAAAGACCCCGTGAACCTTTACTGCAGCTTAGCATTGGGACCGGGTGCGCGATGTGTAGGATAGTCAGGAGGCTGAGAATTGGTGACGCCAGTTATCAAGGAGCCGTTGTTGAAATACTGACCTTTGCGCATTTGGTTTCTAACTCTCGCTGAGAGGACACTGCTTGGTGGGTAGTTTGACTGGGGTGGTCGCCTCCAAAAGAGTAACGGAGGCTTCTAAAGGTGCGCTCAGGCCGATTGGTAACCGGCCGCAGAGTGTAATGGCACAAGCGCGCTTGACTGGGAGACCAACAAGTCGATCAGGTAGGAAACTAGAGCATAGTGATCCGGTGGTTCCGCATGGAAGGGCCATCGCTCAAAGGATAAAAGGTACTCCGGGGATAACAGGCTGATCCCTCCCAAGAGCTCATATCGACGGAGTGGTTTGGCACCTCGATGTCGGCTCGTCACATCCCGGGGCTGGAGAAGGTCCCAAGGGTTAGGCTGTTCGCCTATTAAAGTGGCACGCGAGCTGGGTTCAGAACGTCGTGAGACAGTTCGGTCTCTATCTGTTGTGGGCGCAGGAGATTTGCGAGGACCCGACACTAGTACGAGAGGACCGTGTTGGACAGACCACCGGTGCACCGGTTGTCCCGCCAGGGGCACCGCCGGGTAGCCGCGTCTGGCAAGGATAAGTGCTGAAAGCATCTAAGCACGAAGCCCCCCTCAAGATAAGATCTCCACATAAGGGTCGTTTAAGACGAAGACGTCGATAGGTCGCAGGTGTACGTGTGGTAACACATTCAGCCGAGCGATACTAATCACCCAAACCCTTTCAGTCCCCCAAAGGGGGAGAAGAAAAACTGCAACGAGCAGCCGTCGGAACAGAATAGACCGTCGGGCACGAAAGCAGAGATTGCAGAAATAAGAAAAGCTCGTAGCGAGTCTCCGGTCAATGCACTCAGGCGGCCGAGAAGCCAACCTCATCACCTATGGCAAGCGAGCCATACGGACAAAAGAATTCAGGTGGCCATAGCGCAAGGGATCCACCTCTTCCCATTCCGAACAGAGAAGTTAAACCTTGCCACGCCGATGATACTGCGAAAGTGGGAAAGTAGGTAACCGCCCCCTCTGAGAGCGCCGACACAGACACAACAGTCCGTGCCGGCGCTTCTCTTTTATAGTAACCGTCCGAAAAGAGCCGACTCCATTTCCAAAAAATCGAGCCGGCTTTTTTCGGACGCTTACGTAGTGATATGGTGTATGTAGTTAACAAAAAGCATATTAACGCTTGTGTGGCACCTTGTAGGGATGCATCCTGGTGCATCCGATTCGGCGACGTTGGAAGGCGGCATGGGGCGGGTGAAGGGGAGGCGCGTTAGCGCCTAGAGCCCCTTTGGGGGCGAGCCTTGTGGGTAGCCCGCGGCAAGAGCGCGCGTAGCCGCAGCAGCCGCGGGACAGAGAGATCCTTTCCCGATTGCTCAGCGTCAGCCGAGCCCCCTCGGCGGCAGGGCGACGCGGTTTGGAGCTCGGCTGACGCTGAGCGATTCTCTTATTAGCGCTTTTAACCCCGGGCTGCGGCGGCTACGCACGCTCTTGCCCGGGGCCACCCATCAGGGACGCCGCTAACGCGGCTTAGGGCGCTACGCGCCGGGGCATCGTCGCGGTCATCGTCGCGGTTCGGATGCACCATGGTGCATCCGCTCGGCGACGATGGGCGGCATGGGGCGGGCGAAGGGGAGGCGCGTTAGCGCCCAAAGCCCCTTTGGGGGCGAACCTTGTGGGTAGCCCGCGGCAAGATCGCGCGTAGCCGCCGCAGCCGCGGGTCCGCGAGAGCCTTTCCCGATTGCTCAGCGTCAGCCGAGCCCCTTGGGCGGGATGGGCGACGCGGTGTGTAGCTCGGCTGACGCTGAGCTATTCTCTTATTGGGGCCTTAACCCCGGGCTGCGGCGGCTACGCACGCTCTTGCCCGGGGCCACCCATCAGGAGCGCCGCTAACGCGGCTTGGCGGCTACGCGCCGGGGCATCGTCGCGGGTATCGTCGCGGTTAGGATGCACCACGGTGCATCCTAACCGGAGACGTTTGGCGGCGGCATGGGGCGGGCGAAGGGGAGGCGCGTTAGCGCAAGAAGCCCCTTTGGGGCGAGCCTTGTGGGTAGCCCGCGGCAAGAGCGCGCGTTAGCCGCCGCAGCCGCGGGTCAGCGAGTGCCCTTCCCGATTGCTCAGCGTCAGCCGAGCCCCTTCGGCGTTATGGGCGACGCGGTGTGTAGCTCGGCTGACGCTGAGCGATTCTCTTATTAGCTCTTTTATCCCCGGGCAGCGGCGGCTACGCACGCTCTTGCCCGGGGCCACCCATCAGGTGTGCCGCTAACGCGGCTTTGGGCGCTACGCGCCGGGGCATCGTCGCGGTCATCGTCGCGCTTCGGATGCACCGTGGTGCATCCCTACATCCTGGGTATGACGCGGATCGGGCGAGATGTCGCGGCTTGTAGGGATGCACCACGGTGCATCCGATTCGGCGACGTTGGGCGGCGGCATGGGGCGGGCGAAGGGGGTGGCGCGTTAGCGCAAGAAGCCCCTTTGGGGGCGAGCCTTGTGGGTAGCCCGCGGCAAGATCGCGCGTTAGCCGCCGCAGCCGCGGGTCCGCGAGTACCTTTTCCGATTGCTCAGCGTCAGCCGAGCCCCTTCGTTGGGCTTGGCGACGCGGTTTGGAGCTCGGCTGACGCTGAGCGATTCTCTTATGAGCGCATTAAACCCCGGGCTGCGGCGGCTACGCACGCTCTTGCCCGGGGCCACCCATCAGGAGCGCCGCTAACGCGGCTTTGGGCGCTACGCGCGCTCCCAGTCGCTGGAAACTCTTTTGTGGGCGGATGTGCGACGCGGTGTGTAGCTCGGCTACGCTGAGCCATTCTTTTATTAGCGCTTTTAACCCCGGGCTGCGGCGGCTACGCACGCTCTTGCCCGGGGCCACCATCAGGAGCGCCGCTAACGCGGCTTGGCGGCTACGCGCCGGGGCATCGTCGCGGTTCGGATGCTCCATGGCGCATCCCTACGGGGTGCGTGGAGCGCTTTAGCGGGCGCTGGGGTTCGCTGATCGGATGCTTCGTGTAATAACCCACCTTGTTGCGCTATTGGCTGACTGGCGGATGCAATCCATTGCATCTCTACAGATTGATAAAACCTCCCATAGCAGGAGCTAAGGGAGGTTTTAGAGGAGCGGTAGACGAGGCTCGAACTCGCGACCCTCAGCTTGGGAAGCTGATGCTCTACCAACTGAGCTACTACCGCATCTGTTTATAAAATTGCAGCGCAAGAGGTGCTCTTGCGCTGCAAAGATACGTAAAATTTCCGGATTGGGAAAATTTATTTTTTCTTGGCTACTGTGAGGCCGAGTTCTTTGAGGATGGAGGCGGGGACTGCTTCGCGGTTTACGTAGATGTCGAGGGTCTTGGCCTTGAAGTAGGGGATAGATACGTAGAAGTAGCCGCCGTAGATCTGCTTGTCGGTCCAGGAGTTTTTAACCTTAAACCATTTGTTGCCTTCCTGATCTTTGGCGATGCCTACGATGACCATGCCGTGGTCGTCGGTTGTTTCCTGACGGTCAAACATTTCCTGACGGGACTCCTGAGTAACATCCTGCTCGGCAACGGGTCCACGCTGCTTGTAAGTCTCTTTCTCACGGTCGGCAGCAGAGAGGGTGACCCAGCGGGCGAGCTCGGTGCCTTCGAGGTCGGCTTCGGTCTTGGCCTTCGGGAGGTTGGCGTAGCCTTTGCCCCAGTTGAACCCCTTTTCGGAGACGTCGGCAGCCCATGCAACGGAGTAGCCGTTGTTGATGGCGTTTTCGGTCACTTCAACGAGCTGGTCGATGGGTATGTTGTAGTAGAGGTAGTTGATCCAGTTGTCGGATACCTCGAGGTTGAAGGGCTTGTAGAAGGGGTGATGAGTGAAGGATGTGAGGCCGATATAGTCGTCGGTGTTGATGGGGAAAGATTCGGCAAACGACTTGGGGGTATATGTCTTGCCTTCATATTGGAATGATTCGGGCACTTCGCCGAAGTAAGCGTCGAGGATGCCTTTCTTGGCAACGGGCCAAGCTGTGGAGAGTCGACGGTTGGGTTTTCTTACAATGACGTCGAGGTAGGCTTTGAGACCAGACTCGAGCTCGCCATGCACATGGTTGTCCTCGCCGTAGTTAAGCCCGCGATATGCTTCTTCGGGCATTGCGCCGTAGCGTTCCCATACATAGGCGATATCGGGGCAAGATCCACCTTGTGAGAACTGTGCTACCCCGTAGCGGCGCACATAGTTGTCGGCTTTGTCGTTGTAACATTCGCGGACGGTAAACATCTCCGAGAGATCGACGCTCTTTCCTGTCTTGCGGAGGATTTCGTCTTCAAAGAAGGAGGTTGCGGAGAACGACCAGCATGTGCCGCTCTTGTTCTGATCCTTGACGGAGTTGGTAGGCACTACCTTGATGTCGGTAAACACGAAGCCTGCGCTATCGGGCTTTTCCTGAGCGAAAGCGGGAGCCGATACGGAGGCAATCGCCAAAGCTGAAAGCAGTAATTTTTTCATTGGTATGATGAAGTGATGTTGATAGGATTCATATCATGCGATTGGCAAAGATACGCATTTTTTATCAAGCATCAAATCGTTTTGCTGACTCAGAGGGCTGATGAGCCGCAAAAAAGCTCTATCAGTCAGTCGAGCATAAGGGCTATGTCGAGGCGTTGGGCAGGCAGACCTGTTATGTTGCCTATTGATGGCGACGAAAACACGAGTTCGCAGAGGGTGGTGATGTCGATATCAAAGTCGAGTGTCCGACCTTTGATGTTGTCAGCTAGTGCCTCCCTACATTCTCCACGCTGAAGGTGGTAAGTGGCATTGTTTGACTCGATAAGCTGATCCGTCACTCTGACGAGGAGGTCGATATCGGGATTTGTGCTTGCTATGAGGGCGAGTGTCTTTGCGGCATCGACAATGCGTGCCATTCCACGCGGAGTTGCGTGGCGGCCGTTGTCGTCGACGGGAGCCATTACGGCAAACGGACGTCCCGGCCAGCGCATGCGGAGCTGCCTGAGGGCTGCGAGTCGGGCTGTTGGCGATGAGTAGAGCATCTGGTCAACTCTTATGGTGTCGGAGCCATCGGTGGCGGGACGCCCCACGCTATTGCAGCTATTTGCCTCTCAGAGTCGGATATGGCCACGCATGTGCCGCCGTCGAGGGTTATGTCGTCGAGAATGTTGAGAAAGTCGCGGTGGGAGTGGAGCACGACTGTTCTGTCGATGCGATGTTCCATTCGTGCCATAGCGTCGTAGACCCGGCGGTCGAATATGTCGTCGACCGGCGTAAACTCTTCAAAGGGGGAATCCTCCGGGTGGGCAAATGAGTGTAGTGCTGTGTAGCGCATTATATCGGTGAAAGCCACTGTGGCAAATCCCATTCGGGCATAGAAGCCGTAGAGATAGCTCGATGCGGGTATGAGGATGGTGATAATGTCGCCGCGTCGGCGCGATTCCATCAGGGTGTCGGCCATCAAGGCTGTCATCAGTCCTTTGCCCCGCATATTTCGCTTGGTGGCAGCTCCGGCCACATACGAAGCTGAAGCCCTCAGACCGTGGAACGATAGTCCATAGGGCTGAAGCAGGAGCGCGCTTGCCACATGGCCATCGTCTGTCATGAGGGTCATAGCGTCGGCATCGCGGTATACTCTGTCGAAATACATCTCGACAAATTCGCGCGAGTCGCCAAACGATTCGGCCCAGAGGCGTTTGATTTCATCTTTTTTGCTCATATAAAAAGAAAACGCCCGGACGACATACAATGTTTGTGCGTCCGGGCGCATATTATGGCTTGTGGATCTGAATTATTTCAGCGGAGTGAGAAGGAGAGTCATCGACATGGGTCCGAAGGGGATGCGGTGCTGAGGCAGCGGTATTGCACCCCAGGAGTCGATGCCACCCAGACCGGTGTGGAAGGCGTCGACGCGTAGGATGGTATAGTCGACCGGCTCCACCTCCTGCGAGTGGCGCTGGTGCTTGGTGTCGCCATCGTCGAGCGATGCAGTGGTGTAATTAGTGGCCGACGCATAGAAGAGCTCGGGCGAGGTGATGCGGATGCCTTTGCCTCCGATGGTTGTCTGGTTCCACCAGCGCATATCGCTCTTGGTGCCTGTTTCCTGCGGTCGGATATACATATAGGGTTGCTGGGCGGCTGTCTGGGTGTACTGACCTACGAAGGCCGACGATTTGCGGTCGATATAGTTTTCTATCGGTCCGCGGCCATAGTAGGTTGAGTAGTCGATAGCAGCTACGAGAGGCACTTCGACACCGAAACGCATTAGCTCGGGAGCCTCGGCGTTATCGGCGGGGGTCAGCTCCTGGGTGAGAAGAATCTGACCGGCGTTGTTGACCTTGTAAGTCATAACAAGCTCCGACTTGACTGCGGGGATCTCGTAGCGGGCTGTGATTGCGGCGAGACCGTCGGTATCGATGGCTGAGCCAAGAGCTTTCAGCACGAGCTGCGGGTCGCGCCACACCTTGCGGCGTTCGGGGAGCGATGCGCCGTAGTCGTTGTCGGTTCCGGCGCGCCAGAATGAGGGGCGTATTTCCTGACCGGGCTCGATCATCTCAAGCTGACCATTGGTCCAGCGTGAGATCATGCCGGTGGTCTTGTCCCACTCGATATTGAATCCGTAGCCGCTTACGATGAGGCGCTCGGAATTGGAGTCGTTGACAGTGGGGAGCGATGCCGGGAGATTGTTGATCTCGATATTGGCTATATCGGAGAAGGAGGAGGCACCTGCTGCCACCGGGAGCTGCTGACGGGCAGCCACATGACCGGCAGGGAGCATGCCGTCGGCTTTCTTAGTGAGATATTCGACGTTGAGAAACACTTCTGAGCCTTCCGCAACGGCGCTGAGATCGAAGGGGATCTCTACGGGAGCGGTGGCCTGGGGGGCAACATCGAGGTTGTCGATTATTCCGCTCTCAACAGGTAAGCCGTCGGCCATAAGGGTCCACTTCATGCGGTAGTTGGAGAGCGGGATGAAGAAGTTTTCGTTTTTCACCATCACCTTGCGGGCAGCCGGATCGGGCAGCTCGGTCCAGATATTCTGATAGAAGTAGGCAGTCTCGTCCATGTGGGGATTGGGCACACGGTCGGGCGATATGAGGCCATTGTCGCAGAAATTGTTGTCGGTGGCATCGTAGGGGTTCCAGTCGCCACCGTAGCCATAGACCATCACGCCATCTTTGCCCTTCTTGCGGAGGCTTTGGTCGACGAAGTCCCAAATGAATCCGCCCTGATAGCTGGGATATGCGCGTATGGTGTCCCAATACTCCTTGAATCCGCCGCCCGAATTGCCCATGGCGTGAGCATACTCACACTGTATGAGGGGCTTGGTGATGTCGGGGCGCTTGGCATATTCGGCAGATGCGGCCTGCGACACATACATGGGGCAGAAGATGTCGGTATTGTCGCCCAGACCTGCACGTTCATACTGCACCGGGCGGGAGGGGTCGAGGCTCTTCACGAGTCTGTAGGCTGCGGTGAAGTTGACGCCGTCGCCCGCTTCATTGCCAAGGCTCCAAATGATGACAGAGGGATGGTTGAAGTTGCGGGCCACATTGCGCTCATTGCGTTCAAGATGGGTCTGCTCAAACTCAGGAAATTTAGCGAGCGACTTTTCGCCATAGCCCATGCCGTGGCTCTCAAGGTTGGCCTCGGCCACAATGTATAGTCCATACTTGTCGGCGAGATCGTAGAGATAAGGATCGTCGGGATAGTGGGAGGTGCGGATGGCGTTGATATTGTTTTCTTTCATTATGCGGATATCCTGCTCCATACGCTCGGGCGACACAACGTAGCCACCGTCGGGATCAAGCTCGTGGCGGTCGACACCCTTGATGAGCACAGGCTGACCGTTGACAAGCAGCTGTGCGCCTTTGATCTCCACCTTGCGGAAGCCGACATTGACAGTTGTGGCTTCGATCTCCTTACCCCCTTTTTTCACGGAAGCCACGAGGCGGTACAGATCGGGAGTCTCGGCGGTCCATTTAAGCGGGTTGGCCACATCGAGAGTCACCAGCTTGTTGCCCGAGCCCGACACCTTGGCCGAGGCCACCTCCTTGCCGTCGGGAGCGAGGAGGGAGAGGTCGACAGTGGGATTGCCCTGCAGCTTGAGATCAACGTTGAGGATGCCGTCGGTGTAGTTATTGACCAGATCGGGGGTTACGCGTATGTCGCGCAGTCCGGTGCCCTTCTCGCGGGCAAACAGATAGCTGTCGCGGGCCACACCGCTCAGACGGAAAAAGTCCTGATCCTCGAAATAAGATCCGTCGCACCAGCGGAACACCTGCATGGCTATTTCATTCTCGCCCGGACGGAGATAGGGGGTGATGTTGAATTCGGGTTCGAGCTTTGAGTCCTCGCTGTAGCCTACAAACTTGCCATTGACCCACAGATACACATTGGAGGTCACGGAGCCGAGGTGGGCAATGACCTCCTTGCCGCGCCAGTTGTCGGGGATGGTCACAGTCTTGCGGTAGGATCCGACATGATTCTTTTTGACGGGCACGGTGGGCGGATTGTTAGGGAAGTCGTTGCGCCAGGCATAGCCTATGTTGACATAGAGCGGGTCGCCGTAGCCGTGGAGCTCCCAGTTGCCGGGCACGGGAATCGAATCCCATCCGGCATCGTTGAATCCGGGACGGAAGAAATCGGTGGGGCGCTGGTCGGCGTCGGCCACCCAGTTAAACCGCCACATACCGTTGAGGGTCATATAGTTTGAAGCGTCGGCGGGGTTCCCATTAAGCGCGTCGGCAGTGGAGGGATATGCAAAGTGGCTCGTGCGCATGGGCAGACGGTTGATCTGGTTGACATGCTGGTCTTGCCACTCCTTGAAAGTCTGGGCGCTCATGGCTGCGGAGCCTGCCATGGCTGCCAGCGCGATCACAGCGAGGTGTCGGATCATGGTAGAAATAGATAGATTGGGATGAAGAATTGGATATAACAGGGAGAGGAGGGAGAGATTGCGAAATTAGCCAAAAAATCCGAAAAAACCCGGGAGCCGGCCCTGAAAAGCGACATCAGAATGGCTTGCGGTATTTGCCTGCGTCGCGGGTCTCGTCGAGTATGGAGAGATAGGATGCGTAGCGGCTTTGGGATATGAGCGCATCGTCGACAGCCTTGACCACGGCACACCCGGGCTCGTGGGTATGGGAGCAGTCGCCGTAGCGGCATTCTTTGGCATAGCGGAATATTTCGGGAAGAAGTGTCCTACTTCCGATGGCTCGAAGTCGATGGTACCGAATCCCTTCACTCCGGGAGTGTCGATAATGGCGCCACCGCCGGGCAGCGGAAACATCTCGGAAAAGGTGGTGGTGTGCATGCCGGTGTGGTGGGTGGAGGATATGGCCGAGGTGCGCAGGTCGAGGCCCGGGATAAGCCGATTGATGAGGCTTGTCTTGCCCACGCCCGAGTTGCCGCTCAGGAGCGACACCTTGTCGGCGAGTATGGCCCGCAGAGCATCGAGGCCTTGTCCTGTAGCAGCTGAACATTCCACCACCGTGTAGCCGATCGAGCGGTAGAGGTGGGCCACGGCATCGATCAGTTCGCGTCCGTCGGTTTCGGCCTCAAGTATGTCGGTTTTGTTGATCACTATCACAGCCGGAATGCGGTAAGCCTCGGCCGTAGCGAGAAAGCGGTCGATGAAAGTGGTCGAAGTGGCGGGCTCGGCGAGGCTTACAATCAAGCATGCCTGGTCAATGTTTGAGGCGATGATATGGGCTTCTTTGGATAGATTGCTGGCGCGGCGGATGATGTAGTTGCGGCGAGGCTCTATTGCGGTGATGAATGCCACGCCGTCGGGGCCCGGGGTGGTGATCTCCACATTGTCTCCCACGGCCACCGGGTTGGTGGTGCGGATACCTTTTATACGGAAGTTGCCTTTGATTCGCGCAGTTACCGCGCGATCGGCTTCGGCAATTGATGGAGCCACAAGATAGGCGCTGCCGGTGTTTTTGACTACTATCATCAGAAGGAATTGGTAGGAGTGGGGGAAAAGTAAGAGGAGGCGGGAGAGGAATATGCCCGACCCGCAGGATAGTTGAGCCTGCGGGTCGGTTTATTCAGGTATGCCGGCAATATATGGCACACTGGAAAATAGTCAGGTTGACGTGGTAGGCTGTTCAGTCCTGAACGAGCGAGACGAGAAGCTCCTTGTCGTCGTCGGTCTCTTCAAAGTCAACCTTGCCTTCACGGGCAAGCCATCCGAGGCCATATGCGAGTTCTTTCTGTTTGAGCTTGGTCATTTTCTGAAGTTGCTTAGTGCCGAGTTTGTCGGCTTCGTTAAGGGCTGTCCAGATCAGGCCTGCCCAATAACCGATGGTGTCTGCATTCATTGTAGAATAGGTGTTGGTTAGACAGAGTTGTTGTTAATAATGTTGAATTGCTGGTTATGCTTCCTGCGGAAGTTTATATGCAAATGTACAAATTATTTCAAAAAAAATAACAATTTGCTGTCGAAAAATGTTGACGCAGCTTCCGCCAAAAGGGATTTACTTGGCTGCGGGCATGTTTGCGAGGCGTCTGAGGGTATCGCTGTGTGGCACACGGTCGCTTACAAATTCAGGTACATTAAACGACTGCAGGAGGTCGTCGTAGAAGGACGGGGAGGCCTGCGGAAGCACGAATGGAGCCGAAAAACGACCGGTGGCGGCATCAAACCGGGCTATGAACGGGCGGGCGAAGAGACCGTCGAGCCTCTTTGAGCTGAACACCATCCAGCGTCCGTCGCTCGACCATGAGTGGTAGCTGTCGATCTGCCCCGGAGCATTGATCTCATCGAGGGGGCGGGGAGCGATGGTATCGGCCTGAAGGTCGATCAGACACAGGTCGGCTGCTTCGTGCCATATCATGAAATTGCCGTAGTCGGAGCGGGTGAGCAAGAGCCACCGTCCGTCAGGACTTATGCGCGGCACTGTGATGCTTTTCTCCTCAGCCGATGCCTCATAAACCATTTCGGGCACTCCTGTGAAGCGACCGGTGGAGGCATCGAAGGGGCGGCGTATAAGGTCGTAGCGGGCGCTGTCGATTCCGGCTGGGGTGTAGAGCGGATTCGACCGGCAGTAGTAGAGCATTGAGCCGTCGGGGCTCCATGTGGGGAAGGTCTCGATATATTCAATACGCTCATGAGGCTGTCGGTAAAACCCTTGCCGGTGTCGAGATCATACACCATCATGTCGCCGGCCATATTGACCACTTCGGTAGTTTTCGAGCCCGAGGGTGGAAAAATTGCTGGATCTCATCGGCGGCAAAGGCTATGTAGCGCCCGAAGGGTGCCAGGCTGGGTAGGCGGCGCCATGAGGAGTGCGTCGGCAGCGGGCTTGATCTTCACCGGCTCCTTGCCGGGACGCATGACTGCAGTGCCTCCCTTGGCCCGCGCACATGGAGCATCATGACAGACGGGTCGGCAACTGCGAAGCTGTGGCAGTTCATGCACTGCCGCTCGGCATCTTTGTTTTCAAGGAGGGCCTGCTGCTCAAAGGTGGCGGGGCATCGCTGGTAGATGCCCATATCGCTCCACAGCTCGTAGCCGGGTAGATTAGACGGTACACGAGCAGTCGTCGAGGCGGGCGGTGTCGATATCGACAGTCATGGCCGGATAGGCGGTCCAGCGGCCATCGGTGCGGGTTGCTGTGGTGATTTCCACCGACGACCCTGCGGCACGGTCGAGCAGGGAGGACCACTCTTTTTCCGGGATCAGGATCTCGCCGTCGGAGCTGTTGACGACAATCTCGGGGGCGCCGCTGCCTGAGAGGGC
>PDYJ01002385.1_pt1 | contig 16622 bp, 16 predicted proteins | sample 1430841 | NCBI WGS metagenome assembly PDYJ01 (sample SAMN07237672, study PRJNA390542) | Gut metagenome, whole genome shotgun sequencing project. | isolation source: fecal pellets | host: Mus musculus | place: USA: New York, NY | collected 2016-10 | reverse complement strand
ATACTCATTGTTCTTGTCGAAACCATCTGCGTCGCAGACCGGAAAAACGGTTTGATCTGTTTGGGCCAAAGTTGCATCTCTGATCACGTCTCGGCGAGCATCTTCAGCAACGTAACGTTTTCCTTCTTTATTGAGGAAGACAGTGTATTCGATAGCCTGGAAGATGTCGGCGGTGTGCTTGTACCCCGGTGCGGTCAAGGGATACACTGGAATGTAGTCCATTCCGACCGCTAAACCATTGATGCCTTGAATTGCTTTAAGGACTTCGCCGGTTGAACCGGGTTGATTTGTTGTATTCAGCTTTGTTAATCTCGGATTCAAAGAAAGCGCACATTTCCGGATTTGCTGCAAAGCCGCCGGCAGCTGCAACTACACCTTTGTTAGCTTTCCAGTATTCTTTTTTACCATTCCCTAAGTCAACTTCCACACCAAGGACTCGGCCGGAGTCAGGTTTTTCACGAATAATCGAAGTGACCTTATGAGAAGTTAGGATTGGCAGGCCAATCTTCTTGGCATACTGTGTACAGGCTTTAATATAATCACCGCCGCTTTGACCGACCGGATTTCTGCAGCGCGGCCAGAGACCGCCGTAGATCTGGTAAATACCGGGTTTAAATTGAACGCCGACTTTTTGTGTGCTCGGCATGAGTGCAATCTAAAGGGTGAAAGTCCCGAGCTCGCCCGCTAGTGGGAAGAGCTAGCGAATCTGCAAGGTGTGTGCAGTGATGTACAGGCTGAAAGAAGCAGATAGCAAAACCTTGAACTGACGAACAGAAATCGTCTATAGGCAGGCGCAGAGGATGAGAATGCAAAATAATTCGAAGTCCGAAAACTAGCCGGAATCTGCGAATGTAAAGACGGCAGTTACATGAGGTGAAAGAGTGCACTCTTACCGAGGAGGTCTTGTCAGCTCCGACAGGGGTAGTAACAACGAATGGCAAGAAGTCAGCAGAGGTCATAGTACCCAAGAGTAAGGGGAAGGACCGAACTAGTAAACCGTGAAAGGAGGAACGCTGCAAGGCAAGAATGGAAAAAAAGGAAGTACACCTAGGCTCTGAAGGATAGTGCGGAACACGAAAGTTAAGAGCAAAGGAGTTCGATGACACCAAGCAGACGGAACTTATGAGTAGCGAAACATTTGGAGAAATCACGCTCGAAAGGATACTCGCCAGAGGGAACCTAATGCAGGCTCTGAAGAAGGTGGAAGCAAATAAAGGTTCATGCGGTGTTGACGGCATGGAAACAAGTGAGCTGAGAGCCTACTTCAAATCAAACCCTGGGAAACTTACAGAGCAAATTCTTCAAGGTACTTTTAAGCCCTCGCCTATAAGGAGGGTTTACATCCCAAAAGACAACGGGGAGCAACGTCCCTTGGGGATACCCACGGTAATCGACCGCTTTGTGCAACAGGCAATAGCCTTAGTACTGAGCGAGGAATACGAAAAGATTTTTGTGGATCACAGCTATGGTTCAGACCCAACAGGGACTGCCGGCAAGCCGTAAGGCGAGCTATGGAGCATATTCGAGAGGGATACGAATGGGTAATCGATATCGACCTACGTAAGTTCTTTGATACGGTTAACCATGATTTCCTAGTTCAACTCCTATCCAGAAGGATAAGGGACGGACGTGTAATCTCTCTAATCCATAAATTCCTTCGAGCGCCGATTAGCGAGGAAGGGAAAGTTGGGAAAGCGAATCGACTCGGCTGTCCACAAGGGGGTGTTATATCTCCCGTGTGTGCGAACGTAGTTCTTCATGAACTGGATATAAAAACTCCGTGAGAAGAACATGAGAGCATGCAGATACGCCGACGACGCCGTCATCTTCTGCAAAAGCAGGAAAGCCGCGGAGAGAGCACTTAAGTGGATTAAGAAATTCATCGAGAGCAAGCTTCACCTCAGAGTCAACGAGGACAAGACAAAAATTCTAAAAGTAGGAAGCCCCGATGTTCAATTCCTAGGTTTTAGCTTCACGACTAAAGTCTCAAAGGCTAAAAAGATGAAATTCCCGCAATACCGATACTTCCCTACTGTGCACGTAAAGAAACGCAAGAAGCTCAAGGAATCCCTGAGAATATTGCTAGACAGACGTGCCCGAGGAGGGATAGACAGGATAAAGAGGAAATTGAGGCTGAAACTCAGAGGGTGGGCCAACTACTTTAAAAAGGCAGTTCCTATAAGCTGGGTTCAGGACCTAGACTCATGGATTAGGCGAAGGGTTCGGCAACTTCTGTGGAAACAGTGGAAGAAGCCGGCAAATCGATACCGTGAGCTGAAGCTAAGGTGGAACAAAGCTCCAAACGTAGAAAAATTTGCTTATTCCAGTAATCGATACTGGCACATCGTCACTTGCAGACCCCTACAAACCGGTCTAAGCAACAATGTGCTGGAATCAGAGGGATGGTACAGTTTAGAAAAGGCCCTGCGAACCGCATCTGGAACGTAGGGATGTTTACTGGAACCGCCTTGGTGCCGAACGGCATGCCAGGTGGTGTGAGAGGGACGGGTAATAACCGGCCCTACTCGATTCAGCCATTCAACACTTTCAGGAACTTTTTCACAAAGTGTCTTTACCAACTCCGGATCTGCTCTATTGTCACCGGCGGCAAGAGTCTGTTCAGTATGCAGTTGAGGAGAGTCTTTGACTCCAGCTTTCTTGTAGTCAGCTTCAATTGCAGCATTCAAACCTCCGCCGGAAACCATTGTATTTCCGCCGGGAAAAGGTAATTTTTCCAAAACGACGGTATTAGCACCTTTTTCTTTTGCGACAATGCCGGCTGATAAGCCTGCACCTCCGGATCCAATGACGATGACGTCATAAGTCTTGTCCCAGGCCTGAGGAACTGAGCACAAATCAGCAGCAGAGGCTAAAGAAGGAAGGGAAGCGAAAGGAGCAATTATCGAACTTGCTAGAAGCTGTCTTCTATTGATTGTCATATTATTCTCCAGGAATACAGGTCGGGTTTTCTCTCCCGACAGTAACTATTTTAAGTATCAGGTTCCCCTTTTTAAATCCCATATTAAAGGTAACCTCTTGCTACCTTCTCTCGGGGGCTAACGTCTTTTTTGTACTGAGTTGCAGTTCTAAGGTATCTCTGATTTTTATTGCTCCGCCATGATTGTTAATTGCTTCTTCAATGTTTGAAAAGAATTCGCTTCTAATAGGTTCTTTGAGAGCAATGTGATCGGAATAGGTGCCCAGAAGACCAACATATTCTTTTGCAGAAAAGGTTCGAATCCTTCGGAAGAGAAAATAACGGCAGTCCTGAAAGCCGTACTTCTTAGCGGTTTCTGCTTTTACCTTTGCATTTTCTTCTGTGAACCCGCTGAACTTATTTTTCTTGTTTTTCCAGAAGAAATAAAAATACTTATCGTAGAGCCTGTTGAGTTCCGAGCCAAGTTCCGGATTTTCAATGTACGGATCCGGATGGTTAGAAAACTGCGAAAAGATGCCGTTCTTCTTGAGTAGTGAAAAAACTTTCGTGTAACCCAACACTTCAGGAATCCAATGGAATGCCGTTGCGGAGTAAATTAAGTCAAAAGACTCTTTCGGGAGAGATACGTCCTCGAATTTGCCGGAAATTAGGTGCAAGTTTGGATAGTTGGAGAACTTTTCCTTGCAAACGTCAGCAAGATTTATACCCGGCTCAATTGCTATCAGCTGGCAGCCGGTCGCTAAGAAAGGAAGTGTGGCTTGCCCGGTTCCGATTCCTATTTCCAAAACCTGACTTGTTGAATTAAGAGAGCACGACGCAAATATCTCACGGTAAAGTTCAGGTACGTAGTTAGGACGAAACTTTTCGTAGTTCTGCCCAACAGTATCAAAAGAAGAAGCTAATTCATTAAATGTCATTTTGGATCCGTTGGTGCCTCAGTAGGTTCAGCACTTCTGATAATTGCATATCCAAGTCTTCTCGTGTAAAACTTCTTCATAAAAATGGCCAACTTGCAATCTTCTCTATTCCCAATAACAGACAGTGCTTTTAGTTCCGTTTTGGGGTTTTCCGTAATATTCTTTTAAGGAGGTGATTACAATTGGTAATTAGATAATCGTGTCAGAGGCAATTATGCGGTGGCAAGGACGAGAAACAAGCAATAACGTTGAAGACAGACGAGGCCAATCCGGATTTGGCGGAGGTATGAACCTGCCTAAAGGAAAAATGGGTTTGGCTGTATTGGCGGTTGTTCTTGTGGCTGGTTATTTCGGCATCGATCTAACGCCTGTCTTAGAATTTGGATCTGATCCCGCAACTTATTCAAATCAAACATATAAACCAACGGCAGAGGAACAGCAGTTAGCTAATTTCTCCTCCGTTGCCTTGAAGAGCACTGAAGATACTTGGAGCAAGCTCTTTAAGAATTCAGGTAAGAATTATGTGCCTCCCAAAATGGTTCTTTATTCCGGTTCAACTCAAACGGCATGCGGTTACGGACAAGCTGCTATGGGACCTTTCTACTGTCCGTCTGACAACAAACTCTACGTTGACTTGTCTTTCTATAAAGATATGCAGAGAAACTTAGGCGGAGGCGGAGATTTTGCTCTCGGTTATGTCTTAGCTCATGAAGTTGGCCATCACGTCCAGAACTTATTGGGCATTGCCGACCAAGTCCGCCAAGAACAATCTCGCGTTTCTCAAAAACAAGCTAACCAACTTTCAGTAATGCTTGAGCTTCAAGCAGACTGCTTAGCCGGGGTTTGGGGACACGATATGAATAAACAAGGCATCCTCGAACAGGGTGACCTGGAGAAAGCATTAAGAACAGCTGCGGCAATCGGAGACGATAGACTGCAGAAACAAAGCACGGGAAGGGTGGTGCCGGACAGCTTTACTCATGGTACTTCGGAACAGCGTTACAAATGGTTCAAAGTCGGATTCGATTCCGGTAATCCTGAAATGTGCAATACCTTTAAATCCGGTCTCAGATGATATTTAACTCCAATTGAATTTCCTGGCAAGGTTTTCGAGTTCTCTCAACCGGTAAGCATCGTCGAAGTTCTGGCGATGCTTTTTCCTTAATCTTTCCGATAATTACGGACAATGTTCGGTTGAGAAAATCGTCTCCAAAGAAAAATTTATTTCAGAAGAAAGAATCGGGGACTGCCAGAATAAACCGACAGTCCAAAACGACTTACTTCACATTTAATTTAATCTTGTGACAAGTGGCGCACATATTAACCGGGGTACTATGACCTTTGTGACATTCTTCACAAGGCTGATCTCCCATGTGTGTGTAATGAGGATTGGGCTTCAGACTAGAAGTTTTTTGTTTTAATGCTTCATAGTCGCCATGGCACTTTTGGCATTGGGAGGTTGGAACGGTTTGTGCCGGAGGGTTTTCTGTATGGCATGCTGCACAGGTGTTGCCTTTTTGAACGTGTCGGTCAGCTAACATGTCTGGAGCTGCACTTGCCTGTAGGGCCAAAAAGGCAAACGCAGAGAAAATAATTGATTTTAATAATTTCATTTGTCTCTCCTTTTATTTAGCAGTGTTGATGGCGTGACGAGCTCCGATGCGCCCCATTGCAATACCGCTGCTGATTTGGCTTCCGGCGATATCTTCTGCGTACCAGAGACCACCGGAAGCATTTCCGGCGGCATACAATCCAGGAATAGGTTTGTCATCGACATCCACCACCTGAGCATGTTTATTTATCTTCGGTCCCCGAAAGTTGCGGCAATTCCGCCGCTCATTGGAATCGCATAGAAAGGAGCTGTGGCTATCGGGTGAGCTTTTTTGCGATTGTGCGGAGGAACAAGGGATGGTCCTTTTCCTTCAGAGATGGCCTTATTAAATACTTTTACGGAGTTAACTAAATTTGCTTTGTTAATGCCCGCTTTATCTGCCAGCTCTTCAATAGTATTTGCTTCATATACCGGGCTGTTTAAACGTTTAAAGCGGTCAAGTAATTTAGTGAGAATATTGTCTTCGTCATTGGTTTTGATGTCGCAAATAATGAAAGTTCTGTTATCCGGAGTTACCTGAGGCAGCAATTTGGAGCGCATGGCTTGACCTAAGCTTTCATCTACGCATCTCTTTCCGTCTTTACCGACGATCATGCCGTAAGCAGAATTGCTGACGCGGGCCGGATTGGCATGAGTCTCAGGAACGATAGGACCTGCATAAAATTCGGTCATGTTAACGAGTTTGGCGCCCAAAGGACGAGTCATCATTATATTTTCGCCGGTATTTCTCAGAGAACCGCGAATTTTCAAATTTGCGGCCCAAGGTCCCATGTACATGGTTCTCATTTCCTCATTGGCGGAGAATCCTCCGGTCGCAATCATTACACCTTTTTCAGCCCAATAAATTTTGAAGCCGTTCGGGCCGCGAGTTTTGACGCCAATGACTCTGCCGTTGTCGTTAGTAATTAGTTCGTAGGCTTTTGTATTGACATGAATTGGAAGACCAATTTTCTTTGCAACGGCTAGCATTCTGCGCATCAAAATGGAACCGCCGGTCGTTCCGTCTGTGGTCATATAAAACTGTCTTGAAAGTTTTGGATGAGGGAGATCTTTCTTTAACTTTAGCGGTGTTCCAATATCGATTAACCAATCAATTGCTGGGCCTGACTCCAAAGCAAAAGCTTCTATTGCGTCTCTGTCTCCCATTCCTTGGGTTTCATGCATTTGATCATTTACGAATTTTTCCAATGTGTCGCCCAGGCCTTTTTGCTCACGGCTGCTGAAAGCACAAAGCGTGCCTGACGCATACATAGTGTTGCCGTCTGGGCGGGGAGCTTTCTCCAGTAGGACAGTACTGGCGCCAGCCTGTTTGGCTTCAATGGCAGCGGCTAAACCGGCAGCGCCTGCTCCAATCACGACAAAATCAAATTTTTCACTGTTATCTTTTTTTGCTTGTTCTTTAACAGGTTCCGCAGCTATGTTCTGATTTAAACTGAAAACACCGAGGACCGCTGCTGAAGAAGCTAAAAATTTTCTTCTGAGAATTGAGGACATAAGTTTTCCTTGATAAAAACATTGTTTTTGAAATAAAAATGACGATTTATATTTCATTTGAAATGATAATGCAAAAAATTATTTCATTATTACAGGATATACCCTAGTATTAGTGGAAAATTAGGAAAAGATTTTTAAAATTATGAAATAAATATTTCGTAAAAATGGAAAATAAAGAAAATCAAGAAATTGGAATTGGAAAAATTCCTGCTTTTATTCGAAAAATTGAAGCAAAAATACCTGAATTATCTCGCCAGCATAAGCAAGTTGCGAACTATTTAATTCATAACCTAATTCATGCTTCTTACCTCAACACTGCCCAGCTGGCGGAAGAGGCCGGAGTCAGTCCTGCTACTGTTGTGCGCTTTGCTACGGAAATGGGCTATAAGGGATTTCCTGACATGAAAAAGGAGTTGCGGTGGACTGCACAAGTTTCATTAGAGGGAAAAGCGGTTTTTAGAAGTGGATCCACAGAAGTCCTCTAACGCTTTGCAAACCTCAATATCTGTGGCGCAACAGATGCTTCAAAATCTGGCAGACAACCGTGATGATGTGGCATTTTCTCAAGCTGTTAATTTGATTTTCCAAGCAAGAAAAGTAGTGGTTTTCGGGCATAAAGCAAGTTTTGGAGTCGCTGCTCACTGCGCTTATGTCTTATCAAAAGTACATTTTGATGTCAGCCACGTCCTTGGCACTAATTCTTTTGATTCTTTCTCTAAATTAGATGATCTTGATCACCAAGATGTAGCCGTTGTTTTTATGGTCATTCAATATCCCACAGCTACATTGAATTTGATGAGAATGCTGGCCAAGCGCGGTGTCAAAATAGTTCTTGTTTCAGATTTTAAAACAGTACCTGAAGCCTCTTTGGCTTCTGTCGCACTCTTAGTGAGCATTAGTTTTGTTGGTTGCTTTGATGTTGTAACACCATTGCTTGTAGTGGCGGATGCTCTTGCTTATGGTGTCTATAGAAAGGACGAAGAGAAAGCAAAGCGAAGACTCCTACGATTTAACCGTTTTAACGAAGAGGATCAGGCCTTCCGTCAAGTCTGCCGTTTTGCTGACTAAAATGAAGTTTCTCTCTTTGTTCGTAAAGTTGCCGGGAACGATATTTCTATTGGCGGGGCTGATTTTTATTTTATCGACATCCCACTCTTTGGATCTTCATCAGTCTTTTTTTAAATTCTCATTATCTTGGGTCTTTTGGTATCCATTGGCGCTTCTGTATTTTGTCGGTGTAATTGAAGCATTGTTAAACTCTTCAAGAGCTTTACAAAAATTTTCGTATTGGCTTGAAGAAAGATTTCCTAAGTCGTTGTCTTTAGTTCTTTTAACGTCAGTGCTTGGAATACTACCGGCCATAGGAGGGGCACTTTTTTCAAGTGCACTCGTCAAAAATATAGGGGAAGGAACTTCAGCTAAGGATCTTCAGCTCGCTGAAATCAATTTTTGGTTCCGACATTTTCATGTTTTCATTAATCCTTTGATCCCTGGAGTCGTACTGACAGCTGCTTTAACTGAAGTATCGATATTTCAACTTATGTTGGTTTTGGCTCCACTGGGAGTCCTAAGCTTTCTAACGGGTTGGTATTGGTTTATTTCTCCAATTGACTTTAAGAGTACATTTTCCTGGCAGCCGCTTAGACTTAACAAAAGTTTTTATATCTCAAGTTTTGTCATATTTGTTGGGACTGTCCTGTCATTGCTTTTCTTCAAAAACTCTTTGATTTTCTTCCTATTTTGGTGTACTGGCTTTACTGCCGTTCTAAGTTTAAAAATCTTAGGTTTTAAAAGAGTTGTGGCTTGCTTTGTTCCATCGGCAAAATTGTTGAAAATTCTCTGGGACGTATCGGGTGTCCTAATCTTTGCTTTTATGTTGAGAGAGGGAGGCCTTAACGAATTAATCTTAAACTGGACAACGACTTCCGTTCTTCCTATGCTGTTCATGCTGAGTGTAGGGATATTTTTTATGGGTCTCATTACTGGAATTTGCCACGCCTACGTTGCTCTTTTTAATGCGATAGCTGCCTTGTTTTATTCCACGATCCTCTGATTATCGGCTTTCTTTTAGGTGTTGGCTTGAGTTCTCAATTTCTCACCCCGTCTCATCTATGTTTGATAGTTACCTCCGAATACTTTGATGTTCCTGTTAAAAAACTAATCGCAGGATGTATTCCACCGCTGACAGTTGCTTTTGTCGGATGGAGTGCAATTTTGGCTGTGATCTACGAGATTTGGAGGTGAAAACTGCTTCCTCAAGCCTATAAGATCTGTAGACTTTCTTTTGTTTTCTGCTTCTCAGTCAGGGTCAAATTAGCCTTAGGGAACTCTTGGAATTTCAATTTTTTAGTTTGGCCGATGAAAGCGGATAACACAACTGTGAATTTTTAATTTCAAAATTAATCAGAAGAATCAAAAAGTTTCGAACCATAATGGAAGAAATAAAAATGAGCGACTGTGCCGCTCATTCTTAAAAGTTATTGACCTAGCTTTTCCTTGAGCAATTCCCCAAGCGTCTTGATGCCTTCCTCAATTTTTGCTGGAGGAACCGTAACAAAGGACAATCTCATCGAGTTGTATTTTTCCTTTCCAACGGTATAGAAAGCAGATCCCGGAACGAAAGCAACCTTGCGTGCAACGGCTTCTTTCATAAGTTCGTCGGTATTGATGCTTTCCGGGAGCGTTACCCAAATAAACATGCCGCCGTCAGGTTTTGTCCATGTAACTCCCTCTTTCGGAAAATATTGGTCCATGGCTTTAAGCATGTACTCGCATTGGGTTTTATAGATTTCTCTGACGGCCGGAAGGTGTGTTGTCATCAAACCGTCTTCCATGATTTGAGCCGTGATGAGCTGAGTAAAGGTAGAAGTATTCAAATCTACCGCTTGTTTAAGCTGCGTGAGAGGAGCAATAGCTTCCTTCGGACCGACAACATAGCCTAAGCGGAAGCCCGGTGCCAAAACCTTGGAGAAGGTTCCCAAAGAAATAGTCCTTTCCGGTGCGTACAGTCTCATTGACGGAGGCGGTTCTTGGTCGTAATAAAGTTCGCCGTATGGATTGTCATCAATAATCCAGAAGTCATATTCTCGGGCTTTTTCTGCGAGTTTCTTTCTTCTTTCAACCGATAGTGTCAATCCGGTTGGATTTTGGAATGTTGTAATGACATAGGCGAAACGAATGTTTTTGAATTCCGGGCCAATCAAGTCTGGATTAAGACCATGCTCGTCAGTTGGGATTTCAATGTATTTCGGTTCATAAAGATCAAAGGCTTGAATGGCACCAAGGTAACTGGGGCTTTCAACAGCCACTAGGGAACCTTTGTCAATATATGCCATGCCTAGGAGATCAAGCGCTTGTTGGGATCCGGATACAATCTGGATTTCATCCGCTTGAGCAGGAACGCCTTTTGAATTGATGTATTTACCAATTTGATCGATTAAAGGTTTCTCTCCGACCGTCGAACTATATTGAAGAGCCAAGGCACCTTCTTTTTCTAGGACAGTCTGAGTAGCTTTCTCGACTTCCTTAATAGGAAAGCTTTTCGGGAGGGAAGGCCGCCGGCAAAAGAAATAATGTCTGCTTGACCTGCAAGCTTCAAAAGATCGCCGATGATGGAATTAGTAGAATTTAATACCCTCTGCGACTTTGGGGGTGTTTGATTTTTAGTTTCCGAGTTCATTCTCGCATTCGATTGGTTAAAACAATTAAAAACATATCTCAGGAGTTACACATTTTGTGATTCCCCGTTTTTGTTAGTCTAATTCCAATATTCGCCAAATATCTTGAAAAATACTTAGAAATCCCCAAATAGAAATCATCGGGAAAATTTAAAAGGAATAAAAGAAATGAGTGAACAAAAAAAGGAAACCTTAGGTTTTCAGACCGAAGTTAAACAAATGCTGCACCTCATGGTGCATTCGCTGTATTCAAACCGCGAAATTTTCTTAAGAGAACTTATTTCTAACGCCTCTGACGCTATCGATAAGCTCAAGTTCGAAGCCATCAAAAAACCGGAATTATTATCTCAGGATCCTCATCCTTCCATCCGAATCGGCGTAGATGAAACTGCTCAAACCATTACTATCAGCGATGACGGTATCGGTATGACTCGAGAAGAAGTCATTTCTCATTTGGGTACGATTGCTAAAAGCGGAACTAAAGAGTTCTTTGCTAATCTTTCCGGAGACCAAAAGAAGGATGCACAGCTTATCGGTCAGTTCGGCGTTGGTTTTTATTCTTCTTTCATCGTTGCCGATAAAGTAACCGTTGTTACACGCAAAGCCGGAGATCCTGCTGATTCCGCTACTCTTTGGGAAAGCAACGGTGAGGGTGAATTCACTGTAGAAAATACAAAACGGGATCATTTCGGTACGGACGTTATTCTTCACATCAAGAGTGAAGACAGAGACTTGGTCAGCAAGTTCAGACTCCGCAATATTCTCACTAAGTACTCCGACCATATCTCTACTCCGATTTTGATGGGTAAAGACGAATATAAAGATGACAAAGTCGTCGACACTGGAGAATGGGAAGCTATCAACCAAGGTGCGGCTTTGTGGGCGCGTCCGAAATCTGAAATTACTGAAGATCAGTACAAAGAGTTCTACCATCATGTTTCACACGATCCAAGCGATCCTTTGACTTGGACGCACAACAAAGTAGAAGGCAAGAACGAATATATCCAATTGCTTTACGTCCCAAGTGCTGCGCCTTTCGATCTTTGGGACAGAGAACACGTTAACGGCGTGAAACTTTACGTGAAACGCGTCTTCATCATGGACGATGCCTCCCAGTTGATGCCTAAATATCTCCGCTTTATCCGCGGCGTAATCGATTCTGAAGATCTTCCTTTGAATGTCAGCCGTGAAATTCTTCAACAGTCCAGAGACTTGAAGACAATTCGCGATGGCTCTACAAAGCGTGTTCTTTCCATGCTTGAAGATTTGGCAGCCAGCAGAGCTGCAGACTACGACAAATTCTGGGCTTTGTTCGGAAATGTCTTGAAAGAAGGTATGGGAGAAGACCCTGCCAACAGAGAAAGAATTCAGAAGCTGTTGAGATTTGTTTCTACAGCCACTGAGGGAAAACAGACCGCTACATTAGAAGGCTATCTCGCCAGAATGAAGACAGGCCAGAACAGCATCTATTATGTTACCGGCGACACACCGGAAGCCGCCGCTAAGAGTCCGTTGCTTGAACTCTTCAAGAAAAAGGATGTTGAAGTTCTCCTTATGGGAGGCCCAATCGATGAATGGCTCATGCAGTTCATGACTGAATTCGAAGGCAAGTCTTTTGTCAATATTTCTAAGGGAGATTTGGACCTAGGCGATCTATCTGACAAGAACGAAAAAGAAGAAAAGGAAAAACTTCAAGTTGAATTCAAGCCTTTGATTGATAAGTTCAAGGAGGCCTTAGGTTCTTCCGTTCAGGACGTCCGCATGACATTAAGACTGACGGATTCTCCGGCATGTATCGTTAATGATGAAAACGCTTTAAATCCGGCTTTTGTCAGAATGATGAAGATGGCCGGACAGGAAGTTCCTGAAAGTAAGCCGATTCTGGAATTGAATCCGAATAATCCTTTGGTTGCTCGTTTGCAGGAAAAGAATGCTTTCTCTCCGGATTGGGCAAAACTCTTGTTAGAGCAAGCACAGTTAATGGAAGGTGAAACTCTGGAAGACCCTGCAGGATTTGTCCAAAGAATGAATACCATGTTGGTTGATTCAATGCATGCTAAAGGCAATTAATCCTACTGACTATATAAATTAAATTCATGTACGCCTCTTCTCCGCTCCAGAGAGGAGGCAAATTTTTTATCTTCGAGTAAACAAAAGATCTTGTTTATCGAATATGGTTCCACTGAAAGGAGTCTTCTTGGAGCTTCTATAATTCTTCCTCAAATTTGATTAGTGGCATCCAGTTTTTTCCAAAGGCATATTGATGGCAAAGAAAAAAGTAAGAACACCGGTAGATTTTTCAGAATTGGGTGGTTATAGATATTTGCATTTTGGCTCTGAATGGATTCAAGGAGGGATGCAGATTAATCGTCCCTACCGTCTTGCTCTTGAGTATCAGCAGTCTATGATGGCGTTGGCTCTGTTCGAACCTCATCCTAAGGAAATTCTGCAACTAGGTCTGGGGGCCGCAGGCTTTGCCAAATTCACTTGGAAATATCTGCCTGAAGCTAAAACTACAGTCGTGGAAATTTCTGAAGATGTATATATGGCCTGCAGGATGTGGTTCAAGCTGCCCGAAGAAGATGACCATCTGAAGATTGTGTTTGAAGACTGCAAGAAATATCTTTTTGAGGGAAATTTCGAACCTGTCGATTGGCTTTTGGTCGATATTTACGATGCAGAAGCTTGGGGTCCGGTTTACGATGATGTGCCTTTCTATCGTCTTTGCAGGAAAGCACTTCGAGAGGGAGGAGTTGCCAGTTTTAATTTATTCGGAGGCGAAGATTTCGAAAAAAGTTACAAGGCGATTTCTGAGGCATTTTACGGTCAAGTGCTTATCATGCCCGAAGTTCAAGAAGGGAACCGCATTGTGATCGCCTCTAAAGGTGAAAAGAAGGATTATTCCATTGAACAATTGAAAGAGCGAGCCGCAGAAATTCAAGCTCGCCTGAAGGTTCCTGCCAAGAAATGGATAAAGATGCTGCAGAAAGAGAACTCTCTTTCTAATGAGTTCAAGTTTTAGACTCTCTAGATATCTCAGCTTTTCAGTTAATCTGCCGGAGCATAGTCAATAGAAAAGAGGCTTTTTTAGGCCTCTTTTCTGCCTCGAAGCTCACGTACCGGGCTTCATTTGTTTGACTTTTTTCTTCTCTGGTTTTTCAAGAAGCTTTTCTTTATATTCGCAGAGGTCTTTAATCGGACAGCGCCAGCATTCGGGAGCTCTGGCTTTGCAGATGTAGCGGCCGAGAAGAATAAACCAGTGATGAGCATTGACGCGGTATTCTAAAGGCGTATACCGTTCCATTTTGATTTGAACTTGCTCAGGTGTTTTTCCGGTTGCGTATTTTGTGCGGTTGGCAACGCGGAAAACGTGCGTATCCACAGCGATTTTCGGCTCACCGAAAGCGACGTTCATCACCACGCTGGCGGTTTTCTTGCCAACGCCCGGAAGCTCAACAAGCTTGTCAAATTCTTGAGGAACTTGACTGTGGTACTTATCAACTAAGGTTTGGCATAGTTCCATCACATTTTTGGTCTTAGTTCTGAAAAGTCCAATCTTCTTGATGTGGTCAAGAAAGGTTTCCGGGCCCATCTCCAACAGCTTTTCCGGAGTGTTGGCGATAGGAAAAATATGCCGGGTCGATTCATTGACACTTTTGTCGGTGGCCTGAGCAGAAAGAACAACAGCAATTAACAACTCAAAAGGAGTGGAATATTCCAATTCGCTTTTCGGGTCAGGATTGTCCGCTTGGAGCACCTTTAAAATCTCTATTCTTTTTGCCTGATTCATTGTTTCTTGTTTAAAAGCTTTGCAAGGAGATCTTTCTTAGCCGCTGCTGATCCTTTGGCATTGAGCTTGGCCTCTTTTTCTTCTTCTATCTGCTTTCTGCGCAGATTCCGGGTATTAAACCTTTGTCTGGAACGGTTTTTATCTTCCTCGGTCCATTCTCTATTCGCTGGCTCCATATCAATGCAGTCCATTGGACAGGCTATCTGACAAAGACAGCATCCTGTGCAAAAAACAGGATCTACTTGATGCATATGTTTTGGAGAACCAATGATGGCATCGGTGGGGCAGGCCGTAACACAGAGTTTGCATCCGATGCAAAGCTTTGGATTAATTACGGCCGTTTCAAAGGGAACATGCTCTCCGCAAGATTGATCCAACGGCAGGATCTCCAACTCTAATAAAGAAGCAAGCTTGCGGATGCCGGCGTCTCCTCCGGGAGGACAGCGGTTTATTTTTTTCTCCGCTAACGATGGCTTTGGCATATTCCAGACAGCCTTTATGACCGCATTGTTCGCACTGCGTCTGCGGAAGAATGCTGTCAACCTTTAGAACTAATTGATCCATAAAGAAAGATGGTTACCAGAGGTTTTCAGCGAGAAGGTTTCCGGGCTGTCCCCTGCGCGGAGACACGAATCCTTTGGTTTTAAGGACATTTCGAGCGGATTTCAGCATTTCTGGATTACCGCATAAAAGAACACGGGATTTAACCGGATCTAACTTGCGTTCTGCGGTTGCTTCTAAATCACCGTTTTCAATTAAAGCAGGAATTCTTTGAGATAAGAACTGTGTGGCTTCGCGGGTAATCACGGGAACATAACAGAAAGAATTATTTGGATTGGCACCGAATCTAGAATCGTCCGTAAATTTCTGAATGAGATTGGTGTATGCCAAGTCTTCGGAATATCTGACGGAGTGAACCAAGACGATGTTCGGCCATTGCTTCCAAACAGATTCGTCCTGAAGAATAGACATGAAAGGCGCCAAGCCGGTACCGGAGGAGATGCACCATAACGTATTTCCTCCCGGAATTCTTTCCGGAAGCATAGAGCCCCAAAGTTCCGGCTCTAAGTAACAGGATTGTCCCGGCTCTAAAGCCGTCAGCGCACTGGAAACTCTTCCTCCTTGAACTTCAACAATAAAGAATTCTAAAAAAGGATCTTCCGGAAGAGACGCCATAGAGTAGGGACGACCCTCGTAAGCAGCACCCTCAGCGAAATCTTTTTCGATTCCTAAACGAACAAATTGTCCGGGCTTAAAAGTAAAAGAATCCGGCTTCTCAAATCTCAGAGAAACTAATCCTTCTCTCCAGACTTGCTTCTGGAGAAGCTTAATGGGTACTGCTTTTTGAGGAATCATTCGGGTTCCTTTTTAAGATATTGGCGTTTAACCAACACGTCGCGCCATTCTTCTGCTTCGTCAGTATGAGGCTTCATGCGGGTGATGGAAGGCCAAACTCTTGCTAATTCTGCATTCAAGGCGATAAATTCCTGTTGATCTTCGGGAACGTCTTCTTCAGCCATAATGGCGTTAGTCGGACATTCCGGAATGCAAACTGCACAGTCAATGCATTCATCTGGATCGATGACTAAGAAATTCGGACCTTCTCTGAAGCAGTCGACAGGACAGACGTCAACGCAGTCGGTGTATTTGCAGAGAATGCAAGGTTCGGTGACAACGTGTGCCATTTAATTATTTCTCCAACTTGTAAGTTTTTAAGATTAAGCTCTTTATTTTAAAACTTTGACGAGATATCTTTTTTGTCTGATTGCAAAAAAGTAGGTTCAAAGGAGGTATTTTTATCGAGCGGGCACTTTTTTCGGTAAATGTCTGTAATTCACATTATGAGAAAATCTTTCTCCTAAAAGAAAGTAATCTCTCATTCCTCCGTTAGTATATTGAAAACATTAGAATGACCGCACAACAATTCAGGCAGATTACTACATGATCATAAATTCTCTTCTAGATACCGACTTGTATAAATTTACGATGATGCAGTGTGTGCTTCATCAATTTCCCGGTGCACAAGTTGAATATAAATTTAAGTGCAGAAATGAAGGGACGGATCTTCAAGCTGTTTTGCCGGAAATCAGAGAAGAAATCGAAAACCTATGTACTCTTCAATTCAAGCCCGAAGAGCTTGAGTATCTTTCTAAGCTGCGCTTTATTAAAAGCGATTTTGTAGATTTTCTAGAAC
>PDYJ01002370.1_pt1 | contig 16650 bp, 23 predicted proteins | sample 1430841 | NCBI WGS metagenome assembly PDYJ01 (sample SAMN07237672, study PRJNA390542) | Gut metagenome, whole genome shotgun sequencing project. | isolation source: fecal pellets | host: Mus musculus | place: USA: New York, NY | collected 2016-10 | reverse complement strand
TGGGATCAAAGTCGCTTCGTTTACTTTGAACTCTAAGCCAAAAAAGTTAGCTTTTCCTAATAAATATTGCGCTGGCCAATCTTGGCAGTATAATTTGACATTGGTAAAAAAGCGCTCTAATTGTTCAGCTGACAATTGCGTCTGATAATTCATCAACATCTCTGTTGTACTCCAATTCAACTGACCTTGCAAGAGCAGATCAACAACACTTGGATCTTTTCCATGATCTTTGATAAAAGAAAAAGCCCATTGCTGAGCTTTAAAAACGGTCATTTTATCCATTTTGTAATTCTTCTAAGGCTTTAGTTTGATCGTAAAGAACTAAAGCATCGATCACATCTTCTAATTCACCGTTCATGATGCGGTCAAGCTTGTTCAAGCTAAGCCCGATCCGGTGATCAGTAACGCGGTTTTGTGGATAGTTGTAAGTTCTGATCCGTTCAGAGCGATCCCCAGTACCAACAGCAGATTTGCGGTTTTCGTCATAAGCACTTTGCTCTTGGGCAGCATAATAGTCATAGACACGTGCGCGCAAGATCTTCATCGCTTTTTCACGGTTTTGTTGTTGTGAACGTTGATCTTGCATCGCAACAACGATCCCCGTTGGCAAGTGAGTCATCCGCACAGCTGAAGATGTCTTGTTGATGTGCTGACCACCAGCACCAGAAGCACGGTAAACGTCAACTCTGATGTCTTTTGGATCGATCTCGATCTCAACATCTTCTTCTTCAGGCATAACAACTACGGTAGCCGTTGAGGTATGCACTCGACCTTGAGATTCGGTCACTGGGATCCGTTGGACACGGTGAGCCCCAGATTCATATTTCAATTTAGAATAAACGCTCTTACCATTGATCAAGAGTGCGATTTCTTTAAAGCCACCTACTTCAGTCATAGTCTTGTCGATAACTTCGATATTCCAGCCTTGATGTTCAGCATACTTGCTATACATCGTGAATAGATCGCCCGCAAACAAACTCGCTTCATCCCCACCAGCAGCGCCACGGATCTCCATGATGATGTTTTTATCATCATTAGGGTCCTTAGGTAAAAGCAAGATCTTGATCTCTTCTTCTAATTGTTCTTTTTCAGTTTTTGAACTTGCCAATTCTTCTTTGACCATTGTTGTCATTTCATCATCGTCAAGTCCTGCCCCAAGCATCTCTTCATCATCTTTGATTTGTTGAATGACTTGCTTATATTTGTTATACTTTTCGACTGTTTCACGCAGATCGGCCATCTCTTTTGAAAGTTCCATAAAGCGCTTAGTATCTGCGATCACATCTGGATCAGAGAGCAATTCGCCGAGTTCTTCATAGCGATCTTCGAGCATTTGCAATCTGTCAAATAACTTATCCATAAAAATCTCCTTACTTAATAATATTGTTCGTATCAGTTGGTGGCGCAACATAATGTTTGCGACACACTGGATAATAGGATTCGTTGCCACCGATCTCGATCTGTTTGCCATCATAAACTGGCTTGCCATCATTTACTCGCAAGTTCATGATTGCTTTTTTATTGCAAAACCAGCAGATCGTTTTCATCTCTTCGATCTTATCGGCATAGAGTAATAAATATTTTGATCCTTCAAATAATTCATTACGAAAATCATTTTTTAGACCAAATGTCATCACGGGAATGTTCAACTCATCGACTACACGTGTTAATTCCAAGACGTGATGTTTACTCAAAAACTGCGCTTCATCGACCAAAACACATGCAGCATTTGGGTCTAGTTCTTTGACCTTAGCTAATAGGTCATCTTCTTCAAAGATCGGATATGCCTTACGTTTGAGCCCGATCCGACTCGAAACATAGCCGACTTCATCGCGATCATCTAACCCGCTAGTCATAATGATCACACTTTTATCTTGTTCCTCGTAATTATGTGCAACTTTTAAGATCTCGATCGTCTTACCACTGTTCATTGCTCCATAGCGGAAAAAAAGCTGTGCCACTAACGCCACCATCCTTTTAGTAGTTCCTAAACTAGTATATATGATTTATACGTAAATTTCATTAACAAATTTGTTAGGTCTCGCTATCCGTACGGCTTGACCCGTTTTTCTGCACACTGATCTGTATTTTATGGTAAGATACAAGTTGACATAAAAAAATCGGAGGAAATTTCATGTCATTTAAAAGTTCAATCGCAATTACTGCGGGTAAAACTTCTCACTGGTTCTTGCATAATTTTATGCACGTGGGACCTCTCTGCCTGGTAAGTTAACTTTAAAAATTGATCCTGATGTTTTAAAAGCTTTAGCTAAAGATTACGAGATCGTGATCATCACTGGGACCAATGGTAAAACACTAACGACCGCTTTGACCGTAAAAGTGCTACAAGCTAAATACGGTAATGTTTTGACTAATAAGAGCGGCTCTAATATGAAACAAGGGATCGTGACCGCATTTTTGACAGCTCAAAAAACGAGCTCGGGCAAAAAACTCGCTGTCCTTGAAACCGATGAAGCCAATGTGCCGATCGTCTGCGAATATATCAAACCAAAAATGTTCGTGTTGACTAACCTTTTCCGTGATCAAATGGATCGTTATGGTGAGATCTACACGACTTATGACAAAATCTTGAAGGGTGTCTTGATGCACCCCGATGCGCTTGTACTTGCAAATGGCGATGCCCCTATTTTCAATAGTAAGGAATTGCCTAATAAAGTTGTTTATTACGGTTTTGCAGATAAAGCTGAAAAAGATCAACTTGCTCCTGCTAATACTGATGGCTTACTTTGCCCAGGATGCCAACATATCTTACATTTCAAATACCGTTCTTACAGTAATTTAGGTAAATATTTTTGCCCTAACTGTGGTTTTAAACGGCCAAAATTGACTTATAAAGTCGATCGTATCTTAGCACAGACCCCACAATCTTCTAAATTTACGATCAACGGACATGAAGTCGACTTGCATATCGGTGGGACCTACAACATCTATAACGCCCTAGCCGCTTATGCAGTCGGATCTCAATTAGAGGTCGAACCAAAAACTATCTGCCAAGCGCTCAGTCAAAATGACGAAAAAGTCTTTGGCCGGCAAGAAGTGATCGATCTAGATGGTAAAGAAGTCACGATGATCTTGGTCAAAAATCCAGTCGGTCTTGACCAAGTTTTAGAAATGATCAAGACTGATGATAAGCCATTTTCACTGGCAGTCTTGTTGAACGCTAATTACGCTGACGGGATCGATACGAGCTGGATCTGGGATGGTGATTTTGAAAACTTACCATTTGACAAGATCCCTAGTGTCTTAACCGGGGCGAACGTTACAAAGACATCACATTCCGTTTACGCGTAGCTGGGGTTCCCGAAGAAAACTTTGCGCAGCGTGAAAGTCTAAAAGACGTCTTAGCTTACCTCAAAACGATGCCGACAGAACACATCTACGTACTAGCAACATACACTGCCGTCTTACAATTACGGAAACTTTTGGCAGATGAAGGCTATATCAAGGGAGGCATGGATTAACATGAAATACCAACTTCACTTAGCACACCTTTATGGCGATCTATTGAACACTTATGGTGATATCGGCAACGTTTTAGTTTTAGAATACTATGCCAAACAGATGGATGTTGAACTGACTTCAGAAGTTATCTCACTTGACCAACCATTTGATGCTACAAAATTCGACATTGCCTTTTTTGGTGGTGGTCAAGATCATGAACAAGTCATTGTTTCTAAAGATATCCAAGCAAAAAAACAAGCTTTGACCGACTATATTGAAGATGGTGGACCAATGCTTGCGATCTGTGGGGGCTACCAATTACTCGGTAAATATTATATTGGAGCAAATGGTGAACGCATCGAGGGGATCTCAGCACTTGACCATTATACAAAAAGCCAAGACAATAACCGTTTCATCGGCGATATCGTGATCGAAAATGAAGAAACGGGGCAAAAATACCATGGTTTTGAAAACCACAATGGTGTTACCTACCTTGGTAAGGATGAACGCCCTTTAGGAAAAGTCATCAGTGGCCACGGTAATAACGGCAAAGATCAAGGTGAAGGTGCGATCTATAAGAATGTTTACTGTTCTTACTTCCATGGTCCGATCTTAGCTCGTAACGGCGAATTAGCTAAGCGGATCTTACTGACTGCTTTGAAGCGTAAGTATCCTGAAGCTGATCTAACTGCTCAAGAAAATCTAAAGATCAAACCAACATATTAAACAAAATGTCCAGCGCGTTCGTAAAAGATCATGCTGGACATTTTGGTATTACTTTTAGATGCAATACAGTTACTAACACCAAGGGTTATCCCCTGTCTTTTTGACCACTTAACTTACTTTCCATACTGGGCATCATCATTTTGCTTATTTAGCCCTAACTGGATCAGTTGTCGCGTCTCAGCTGCTGTCTGAGCCTTCAACGCATTTAATGCTTTATTAAAGCGCTCGATCGTCTGATCTACATTTCTAAACTGCTTTAAGCCCGTCTGTTTGAGTTTTACCTGCTTAAGTGAATTTACCCGACTAAGCGCGGCTTGATTGCGATTTACTGTCGTTTGCCACTCTTGAAAATCAACTCCGACTTTGCCCATCTAAAATTCCTCCCTTAATCTTTTTTCAAATTGTAGCCCCACACCGATATCCGTATAAATTTCACCTTCAAATTCAGTGAAAACAAAAAATGTCGGAGTATTTGGATACTCACCATCTAATTTCGTTACAGCTTCCCCTAAAACCTCCATCCCACGTGCAAAATCTAGTTGACTCATACCCTTAACACGTGTTTGCAGTACTCTTCTCACTTGAAAATAGGTACGGTAATTGAACTCTTCAGTCAAACCACCATGATAGTCTTCTTCTACTGAGACAAAAAGTTGCATTGGGATCGCCTCAGTCTGCATCAATTCACCACCATTAGCAAAAAATATATTTCCGACGGGTGTATAGCCTGCTTCGGTCACATTATCGATAAAATCTGTGAACGCTGCATTCATCATTTCCATATCAACAACACAATTTAAACTAATAACATTTTTCGCGGTAATACTTTGTCCATGTGCTATCATTGCTTTTCACCTACTTTTCTTCGATCGGCTTGATTGGAAAGATGAAGTCGACCCAATAATCCGCATAGATCGGGGTAAATACCATAAAGAATCGTTCTGGGATCGGCAAATCCTTTTCCTTGAGAAAATCAAGGATCTTTTGATAAGCATCATTGATCTCATCTCCAAAACGGACTGTTTCTGTCACTGCTTCAGGAATATCCAAGGTCTCTTGCCAATCAAAAGGATTTTCCTCAAGGTCGACCTCAACACTTATCGGTGCATAAGCCTTAAAATCGACCTCATCAGCAAAAAATTGATCGGTCGGCAAAGATACCATTGCTGGACCGGTCTTATAGACGCCTTCGCCATATCCCATCATGTCGATATATTCAACTAGATCTACCAACTGTTCGCTCTTTAGATGACGCTCAATGGTCATCATATTTTCCTGATGTAATGCTACTACTCTCATTTATTTTTCTCCTTTTTCTTTGATACAAAAATTGCTGACTTATCAATATCTTTAGGGCCAAACTCTTTTATTAGATTACGACGATAGGGTGTATCTAATATTAGCCAATATGGAATAACTTTGAAGGAAAAAATGCACCCTGCTGGGATAAATAACAAATTCATAAAAACTTCCTTATCTGTAATAAAATAAAGTAAGATATCTACCAACCCTGCAATAACAGTACCATATATCATGTACTGGGCAATTTTTTTATATATTGCTCCCACTGTAAAAAGAACAGTATCAAACAATAAAACTATAGATACCGCAATACTCATAGATGTTTTATTAGCCCCTGTTACCCAGCCAAGTAATATTGTAACTATGATTACATCTACATAATTTGATACTACTTCAACGATTCCAGCATATCAAAGTCGATGATCCCAAGACCAAATTACCCTTAAACATATTAGCAATAGCGTAGTGACTACATAAAATATCAATAATTTGTTTCTATAAAACATATGGAATAATACGTGATGGTAATGTTTCTGCTTCGATTCCTATATAAAGCAAAAATAATATACTAGCATTTATCATTATAAATATTGTATTTTCCAACTTGTTGTAACTAACTTTCCTTGTATACCGATATAACACTTTTCTGAAAGAAGTTTTCATGTCCTTACCTCATATTTTTAACTACCAAATTTTCCTAAAAATTATTTCACCTATCCTTATATTCAACATATTTATTGATGTGGTAATGCTACTCTAATTTATTATTTTTCCTTTTTCTTTGATATAAAAATTGCTGACTTATCAATGTTTTTAGGACCAAATTCTTTTATTAGGTTACGACGATAGGGGGTGTCTAATATTAGCCAATACGGAATATATTTCAAAGTACTCATCATCGCAAATGTTATAGCACCTAGCCATAACACCGTATTATTTTTCAAAAAATAACCCATAGGAATCGTAATCAATGTAAAGATAACTACTCCATAAAAAATGTAATGAGAAATTTTTCTTATAATCTCCTTTCGCTTACCATACCAAACACTTAAAATTATAGAAATAACATAGTATAGTATTATCATTATTGTGCTGATAATAATCCCCTTCATAGAAATACCTAATTCCCCGCCAATCAAAAAAGGTGCTATACACATGGTTAAATAGTTAGAAAGCACTTCAACAATTCCGGCATATCTAGACTTCGAGTAATAATTCCAAAATACTCTGCAAATTAATAATAGTGATAAACTCCCTATATAAAAATACAACAAATACTCAGCTATGTTATATTGTTCTAAAAAGGAAGATGTTTTTCTTGACAATATAGTTAAAATCACTATGAAGTCAAATAGCATTGTTATGCTATTTTCCCCCTTATTATAAGTAAGTACATTCGCAGCTCGATACTGTGTTTTTCTAAATGCCCTATTCAATTATCTTCCCCCCTTTATTTGTTAACTTAGAACTAAAATCTAAAAAAATCATTCCATTTTTCCTTTACAAATGATTTAACATTACTACTCTTAATACGATCAGATACAACTTTACATGCTATAACAGACGCCACAGCCCCAACACCTACCGTTAACCAAGCCGGCGCAGTTGCTATACCTAAAACACCAGCTCCAGCTGCAACTAGCCAAGATCCGGCCATACTACCAACAGTCGTTGCTCCAGCTGTCACAGCCATATCACCTAGGTCAACTGCTGTGCCACCAATCAAACTCATTGCTTTCCACTTGCCTTTCAGCTTATGTTTATTCGCCATCTTAGTCGATTCGTTTAAACCGTCATAGAGCGATAATGTCTTACTGGCTATATTTATTCCAGGGACAACTCGGCCTAGTCCTTTGGCCTTACTAAAATCTTTGAACATTGATTTAAAACTCAGCTCTTTTAAAGCACTACTCTTTGCTTCTTTGAGATAGTCTTTGACTTTCAAGCTCCCTTTTTGAAGAGGATCTGCGATCTTTTTAGTATCGTAGATATACAATTGTTTGGTCAACTTCTCACCGCCCTTGACAACATTAGCTTTGATATCGATCAAAACACGCATGTTTTTCTTTGATAGTCCTGATTTTGAAGTTTGAAATGCTTTGACGATATACTTGTTATCCAAATGCTCGATCAACTTCTTCAAAGGCTTTTCCAACTTTTCACGGACAGCCTTAGGGAGATGTTTTTCTATCTCTTTATACAACTCATCTGCTGTTTTAAAACCGATCCGCCCTTTGCTGTCCTTTTTTAAAGCTGCGACTAAATATGCATTTACTAAATACTTCTGTGTGTCCTTAGCGACTTTATACTTACCTTTACCCCATTTTAGATCACCGATCATTTTAGAAATATCATTCAAACCCCGTGTATCTAGATCTGTACCACTCAACATCTCCAATGCTGGATTTCTTTGGATCACAGTTGCACGCATAGCCTTGTCGAATTTTTGTGAACTCGTTAAATAGTCAGTCTTGAATAAATACGAACCTGTCTTTAATGTTCCATATCCCTTAGAAACTTCACTTCCGACATTACCGATCGCCTTTAGCTGTAGTTCGAGCTGATCGTCGATCTTTTTAAATGCTTCATTTTGATTTTCAAAACGTTCGAGCCACTTTTTCGTGTTCTCATAGACTTTTTTGGTATCAGATAACTCTTTGGTTATCCCACCGATACTTGGTGCATGTACACTGACAATATCTGAAACACTACTGTATGTCTTTTTAAACGAAGCATCCAATTCTTTTAGTTCATTTTGCTTTGTCCGCAGTGTCTGTTTCAACTCATCGATCGTTTGCGTATCGATCACCGCATCAGCTGCGGTCTCTTCCACTATCTCTTTGAAGTCATCGATCTTTTGATCAAAGGTATTTACTAGACCGATCAATGCTTCTTCAAGTACCGTGATAAATGGCAGTTTATAGTTGGCATATTCAGCTTCAACAGCTTTTTTTGCTTGACCTGCCAACGCACTACTTTTCTTGACCGAGTCAGCTGCCATTTTAGCATCACTCAAACTGCCCAAAAGATGCGACTTAGTCCGTAACAATTCGTCTCTGGTCGCTAGGACTTCACCTACATCAATCTTCATCTTCTAACACCCCCAATAACATATCTAACAAAATAGAATGTCTTTTCTTGAGTAACATATTCAACTTTGTTCCTTTAGCATATTTCTTTTCAAATTCGTTAGTATATCCTTTAGCAATAACACTTTTGATCAAATAATTGCTGATAAATATTGGTTGAACTAACGGTTGCATCCCGATCGGCCAAACAGTTGCTAAATAATCTACGTAGTTATCACTAGTTTCAACAGCCACTTTGCGTGCAACGATCTGTAGATAAAAGCCTATCCCATCTTCTTGACTTTCAAAAATCTCCCTGAGTTCTGGGGTCGTTTTTTTCTCCATCAACTTCGATCACAGAACCGATCGGAAGTACATCAGAAAAAACAAGATCGATCTTTGCCAATAACTCAAACCAAGCAGTCATTTCCAATGATACGCTCTGCCCTAGCCGCTCAAGCACCACTTGCTTTTTATCCCATTGATAGTTCACTTTTAAACCAGTTCCAAATAAAGGTGTATATTCAAATAAACTATCTTTTTGCAAGATCCCATCAATGATCTTATTGTGTTGGTCCATATCAGTTGCGATATCTAAGCAGATCTTATTTAACAAGCCATCATCATCTAACTCAGGAACAGCTAGTTTCCATAACTCTAATTCTGTCAACCTCTATTCACCTCACATATTCAAGAAATACGCTGCACTCGAAAAGAGTACTGTAGCTTCATTATTCAGCGCTAAGACCTTTGAATGCAGATTTTGGCTTTGGTCTTGAAGTTCCCTTAATTTCTTAGTCATTACTACTTTATTTTCTTTATGCGCATCAAGCCAACTATTAAGCTTATCTATTGTTTGATCAACATTGTCATTTGCCTTATTCCTACGACTTCCATGAAATCCACGGGTTCCCTTAGTCTTTAGTTTAAGCAACTCATTTTTCCAAGTATTAGCATGATTTAGATCTTTGCTTAAAGAACTCAGGGCTTTTTCAAGGCGCTCTATCTTATGCTCAATTGCGATCTGTTTACCACTCAGAACTCTAGCTGCACTTTGTTTTTGTAACGCCTGAGTTCGCATATTTTGTCCGCGTGCATGAGCTGCGATCTTTTCTCTATCCAAATTCTAGTCCACCTCACTAGCTAACTTAACTTTTGTAACCTCACGGCCAATAAAGAGATTGCTCTCATCTTGACCAACGAATGGCTCACGATATGAACTCGTAACTTTTATCAAATTTTGATCTGATAATTTAGAGCCGATCAATCCAGCCGGTATACTATTCCTCAATAATTTGGTAATATCTTGGAATCCACTACTCATTGCCTTTTGATCAGCTGAAAAGATCAGATGGATCCCAACTAAATAGCCTTTTTGCAATAAAACCTGCAGATCATCGACTGAAAGCATGATCTTTTGAGCCAATTGTTCAGCCTCTGGAATATATATATAAATAGGTCGATGTTCTCCAGTAACTGCCCGTTTCTCGATCTCACTACCCAATTTTTTGACCATCATCCCAATATCATCAACCCCGATCACATTATCAAATACATCGGTCTGCTCTGTATATTTGCCAGATAGGTCAAACACGATCGTCTTTACCTTTCCTTTCAGGTAGCTAAAGTTTTCCAAGACAGTATTCTCAAAATACTCGTCCTGCTCTGGGGTATCACTCAAAGCCATAAAATACTTTGTCTGCTTTGGAATGTAGCCCACGACTTCAGCAGATTCCTTATCAAAGCCGATCGGAAATTCTGATTTTTCACGCATTGCTTGAACTTTCTTATTTTTGAACAAGAACTTAGTACTGATAACTTTTGGCAACATCGGCACTTTGGCTGGTAGATCACCGGTCCAGGTATCCGACATTACTTCAGCTAGTTCGCGCAACTCCTTGGCACTTGCTAGGACATCAGCTTGTTTAGTCGGTAAGTATGCTTGAAAATCTAAGATCTCTTCTAACTCAATCTGCCCCCGACCTGGGATCGGTGACTGGATCGGTGCTTGATAGCCTTGCATGCTCTTATATTCATCTTTATCGACCATATATAAACTCAAACGCTTATTGATATTTGCTAGCATCGTTGCCCGTAAGCTGTTGATCCGATTAGCTGTGATCACGATATTGACCCCTAAAGCCTGCCCTTCTCTGATCAAACGATTCAGTACTTGATCGATCTGGTCTCTAGCTTCGCCTTCAGTTATATTATCGTAAGCATCGACTGCTACTAAAATAACTGGTAGTTTTTTTCAGTCTCCATTTGATACTGAGCTAGATTAGAAGCTGCTACTTCTTGGAACTTGGCTTTTCTTTGATCAAGCAATCGTTCTAGAATACGCAACATTTTAAATAGTTTTTCCCGATCATCTAGCCCTGCAATATCTGCAGTGTGCGGTAGATCACGCAAAGGCAACAACCCATTTGTGCCAAAATCTAGTAAGTAAAATTGGACCTGGGCAGGGGAATTTTGCTTAGCTAAATTTACGACCAGTGTTTGAAGTAACGTTGATTTACCATATCCAGAACTCCCGACTAATACAGCTGGGGCAAATTCAGCTAAATCAAACATCAATGGCTCTTGTTTTTGTTTACTTGGAATATCCACCATCCCCAGTGGTACTTTTAAGTCACGGTCAGTTTGCCAGTTAGCTCGCCAATCGATCTCTGGCGCCACCATAACTTTCGCTAACGGTGGGAGCCAAGGCTTACTTGGCAATGGAACGTGGAGTTTTTCAGCCTCATTTTTGATCTGTTCGACTACAGCTTCTAGTTCAGTCTCTTCAGTGTCACTTTGCTGTTCTTCATTAGCCAACGATAGATCAGCTGTCAGCAATTCCGCCTGTCCCAAATGATTGATCAACCAGATACGGTCATCTGCTTTGGCAGCATTTTGGGCTTTACGGGAATTTTTAAAAATTTATTTCGTATATGTAAAGCGATCGGCTAACCAATCACTCTAAAATCTATTATTTGTTCTCTTTCTTATTATCTACTACTTGCAACAACCCTTTGCGACGTAACACCCAGACGATATACTTAAACAGCCATTTGCGGTATTTTGTCATTAATATAATACCTAATATGAATGGAATCAGTGGTAATGAGCCATAGAAAAAGCCTGCTCTCCCTGCCTTTAAACCATATACAATATGGCCTGAACCTATTCCTAGCAATATAAATCCAAAGCTAAAAAAGGCAGTTATACCACCCAATAAGTAAGAACTACTTATCTCTAAATTATTATCTTTTATAATAATTTCATCTGGATGTTTCACTACTCGATACCGATAAAATATTAACAATATAAATCCACTTATCAGTAATGATCCTGACAACCCTAATGTATTTCCCAAAACACCTAGAACATCATATTTTGCTTCATCATCATACATATATTGCCCTAATGCTGCTCCATTCAATCCTGACAGTATTATTATCAACATACCATATCCCGCTGCTTCTAACCCACTCACTTTATCACTATATCCTCGTACACCAAATAATAGTACTACTGCTAAAATACTTAGGTATAGCCAAATCACTATATAGGGACTATCCCAGGTCTCTATTGCCATATTATTTCCTCCAAATTCTCTAGTTCTACCATGTGTATAGTTCCTTCATATCTCTCAAGAGATCAAACGTATTATCTAATTCAGACCGAATACTATTATCACCAAATTTTTCTCTGAGCATAGCTCTATTTGCGATCTTATCGGTTACCTTGCCGCCAGTTAATCCATCTTTCCACATTCCAATATGGACATTTACCGCTGTCTTAACTGGTTTAGAGATTATCTTACCTGCAAATTTATTAGTCATTTTATATTCAATACTGCTTGTATCATTACCCACTACTGAGTTTGTTACGGCACTAGCCGCTGGGGCTATCACTACATCTTTTACACCTGCAAAAGTTACTTGTTTCAACGTTTCTTTGGCATATGTTTTTGTAATAACTTTGCCCGAAGCACCCTTACTTAATTTTGGAACAATACCTTCTAACAATAACTTATGTTCTTTGGCTGTTTTGACATTGTTGCCTATTGCATGCGCATCACGCTCAAAGGCTTGCATCACTTTTTTAGCTGTACTTCCAGTAACCTTACTATCATCGGCAAAATTAAATAGATTTTTGACACTTGTAGAATCTCGCCATACCTGTTTACTATTTTGCAGTAACGGTCTTGCTTTTATTCCCTTACTTACAAACTGCCCTTCTTTCACTAAAGATTTGTATGCTCCAGCTGAACCTGATACACCACTACCAAATTTAAAAGTGTATAAGTATTTTCAGCTGTATCTCTATTCATCCCCAGTCAATTAACATATCTTTTATTAAATTATCACCATATTTTTTTCCAGACGCCATTTTCGTATAGTCTTCATACAAATTTAGTCCGTCCAAAGCCATACCAAAAGCCATTAATGCTGGAACGGCAATACCTCCAGACATTATCGTTATTCCAACACCCAGAGCCATAAATAATAGATCCGTGTAGAATGCATTTTTCCCTTCACGTTTATTCCGTTCTTCTTCTAGATGAACCAAATAACGTTGATATGTCTTTTGGGTCTGATCGATCTTTTTTTCTGCATTTCTAACTAAGTTACGGTCTCGATACATATTATCTTGTAAAGTCGTGATGACCTGTTGTGTCTTACCATTGATTTTCTCTGCAAAAGCGCCTTTTTGATAACCAGTGAACTGGGGCAACTTCTGGGAACTATATTGTCCTATTAAGCGTTCGATCGCAGCTATCATCTCATCTAATTCGTCAAATTTTCTGACTTGTTCGGCTTCATAGGTCTGCCAGCTTTCTTGCTGGTCTTTGATACCTCGCTTTATATTATCCAACGAATCATTCACTCGAGACTTAGCTTCATTTGCCTGTTGAACATAGGTCCCACTGGGGACAATATCACTGACACTATGTGTGATCTTATTGAAATGTGCAACTTTTGCTGCAACATCACCACGGTAACTATCGCTTTGTCCCTTGATTGCCTCATAATCACTCGTAGCTAGATAAAAATCATTCCCACCTTTATCAACACCTGTATATGAAGCAACGTAGATCTTCAAAAGGTCCTCAAAACGTTGTAGCAACTGTTCGATCATTGTCTGTAGCCCACTAGCATGCACTTCACTGATATAATTTGCGATCCCATCAGCGGCACCACCAGTGAGGCCCCCCTTGCCACTTGCAAAAGTATTTAAACTCTTTTGTGTTTTACGTAATAGATCACGCCGGCTATTCAAACCTTGGTTTGCCGCTAGCATGAATTCATATAGCTCCATGTAATTCATCTTAGTCATTTGCTTCACCTCATCTTCTGGCTGTTAAATTATCCTTGAAGTACTGATAGTTATCTAACTTTTTATTTGAAAGATCTATTGTTCACCCGTATTTTTTTCGATCAATTTTCCTTGTTCACTTAGTTCTTTGATAATATGTTGCATGGCCCATTTACGATATTTAGCAAATAAATAGATCGCAATGATGATCGGAGCAAAAATTGCTAAGCCATAAAGCACTCCATGACGATCACCGATCACAACTGATATCGTATTGGCTAGACCGATCCCAGCTGCTAAGATCCCAAAACCTAGGTAACTAACTACACCACCAAAAAGATATGACTTTTCAAAGACTACGCTACCATCTTGAATATAAAATTCTTCAGGATGAGCTAAGATACGTTGTTGATAATATTTAAATGACATAAAGCCACTTAGTAACAAGACCCCACTTAAGCCAAAAACTGCTAAAAAATAATGAAACGGCCTCATTTTTAACTAAGTCTCCCAATAAGATCATTGCTCCACCAGCTGAAGCAAAAACTACTAATGTTTGAAATAATGCAAAACCTGTAGATAATTTACCTGCCACACCACTCTTACCAACTGATAAATTCAAGCAATAAACGATCACAAACAACACAATAACACCTAATAAATCAAATACATTTGTCATTGTAATTCTCCTCTCGATCTTAAAAATAATAAGGGTCAATCAATATCTTTAGACTTACTTCCATCATCCACTACTTGCAACAACCCTTTGCGACGTAACACCCAGACGATATACTTAAACATCCATTTGCTATATTTTGCTATTAACCAAATTGCTATTGCAAATGGCATAAACATATATAACGCATAGATAGCACCTTTTCTATCTCCAACTATTTCGACTACTAAGTTTCCTGTACCAATACCGGCTGATAATAATCCCAAAAACATAAACCATGTTATCCCACTTAATAAATATGACTCTCCTACTTCTAAATCGTTATCTCTAACTATTAATTCACCTGGATGTTTTACTACTCTACATCTATAAAAAACTATCAATATTACGCCACTCACTATTAAAGGACCTGATAGGCCTAACATTGTTCCTAAACTCCCCCAAACATCATACTTCGCTGTTTTATCGTACATTGTCTGTCCTAGTGCCGCTCCATCTAACGCTGACAATATCATTATCAATAGTCCATAAACTACGGCGCCAACTCCACTTATTTTATCGCTATACCCTCGTACACCATATGTCAGTACTGTTACTAATACTCCCAAACATAACCAAATCACTATATACGGACTATCCCATGTCTCTATTGCCATATCATCGCCTCCAACTTCTCTAGTTCTACCACGTATAGAGTTCTTTCGTATCTCTCAAAAGATCATATGTAAAGTGATCGGCTAACCAATCACCAATTTAGAAATCATAACTACTTCTGATTTCTCTAAAATTTATTTGGAATCTTCATCATCCACTATTTGTAGCAATCCTTTGCGACGTAACACCCAGACGATATACTTAAACATCCATTTGCTATACTTTGCTATTAACCAAATTGCTACAATAATTGGTAAAAGCATTGATAAGGCATAAATCACCCCTTTTCTATCTCCTAGAAGTTCATCAACTAAGTATCCGCCACCTATCCCCCTGACAACAATCCAGAAAACATAAACCATGTTATCCCACTTAATAAATAGGATCCTCCCATTTCTAAATCGTTACCCCTAACTACTAATTCATCTGGATGTTTTACTACTCGACATCTATAAAACACTATCAATGTTAAGCCACTCACTATTAAAGGCCCCGATAAGCCTAACATTGTCCCTAAACTCCCCAAACATCATACTTCGCCGTTTTGTCATACATTGTCTGACCCAGCGCTGCTCCGTTTAAGATAGCTAGAGCACCGATTACCATACTATATCCAATAGCCTCTAATCCATTTATTTTGCCACTATATCCTCGCACACCATATGTCAGCACTGTTACTAATACCCCTAAACATAGCCAAATCACTATATAGGGACTATCCCATGTCTCTATTGCCATATCATCGCCTCCAAATCCTCTAGTTCTACCACGTGTATAATTCCTTCATATCTCTCAAGAGATCAAACGTATTGTCTAATTCAGAACGAACACTATTATCACCAAATTTTTCTCTGAGCATAGCCCTATTCGCAATTTTATCGGTTACCTTGCCACCAGTTAATCCATCTTTCCACATTCCAATATGGACATTTACCGCTGTCTTAACTGGTTTAGAGATTATCTTACCTGCAAATTTATTAGTCATTTTATATTCAATACTGCTCGTATCATTACCCACTACTGAATTTGTTACGGCACTAGCCGCTGGGGCTATCACTACATCTTTTACACCTGCAAAAGTTACTTGTTTCAACGTTTCTTTTGCATATGTCTTTGTAATAACTTTTCCTGAAGCACCCTCACTTAATTTTGGAACAACACCTTCTAACAATAATTTATGTTCCTTGGCTGTTTTGACATTGTCGCCTATTGCATGCGCATCATGCTCAAAGGCTTGCATCACTTTTTTAGCTGTACTTCCAGTAACCTTACTATCATCGGCAAAATTAAATAGATTTTTGACACTTGTAGAATCTCGCCATACCTGTTTACTATTTTGCAGTAACGGTTTTGTTTTTATCCCTTTACTTACGAACTGTCCTTCCTTTACTAAGGATTTAAAAGCACCTTTTGAACCAGCCACACCGCCAATTAAATTTAAAATTGAATAGGTATCTT
>PDYJ01000844.1_pt1 | contig 16653 bp, 12 predicted proteins | sample 1430841 | NCBI WGS metagenome assembly PDYJ01 (sample SAMN07237672, study PRJNA390542) | Gut metagenome, whole genome shotgun sequencing project. | isolation source: fecal pellets | host: Mus musculus | place: USA: New York, NY | collected 2016-10 | reverse complement strand
CGGTACTTTCCCCTCGCGCCGCGCCGCATTTGCCGCAGACCACTGCTCAGACCTCACGCTCAGGAATTTCACCGTGGCCACCACTGTCACAGGTCAGGCCGAAGGCCTCCTGCTCAACGGCAACCGCATATATCTCGAAGACATGATCATCAGAGGTTCCGGCGATGCGCTGCAGTCCAACGGCCCGGCATACTTCAGAAACTGCCGGCTCGAAGGTCATGGCGACACAGTGCTCGGCCGTGGCCCGGCATACTTCAAAGACTGCACCATAGTCACCTACGGCCCGTTTGCCTACATACGCAACGGATCTTCCTGCCACGGTGACGTCTTTGTGGACTGCACGATGATAGGCAAGGGCGACAAGGCGGTCTTTGCCCGGACCAACGGCACCTATCCCAACGCCGAGTTTGTGCTCATCGACTGCCGCCTCGACGGCATCCGTCCTGAGGATGGAGTGGTCTTGAGAAAGAAGGCAACACCTACGTGCGCTATTGGGAGGCCGGATCGGTCAACCTCTCAGACGGCAAGCCAGCCGACACCTCGCGCCGCGCCCCCGGCTCGCGTGTGCTCGACCCCGTGAAAGACAAAGCCCTCATAGACCTCTACCGCAACCCCGCGTGGGTGCTCGGCGGATGGGACCCATGAAGAAGTGAGATCCAGCATCACACCTCAAAAGAGAATTCAGATGAAGAATCCGATGAATTTTAAGATTTTATCACTCTGAATATTTCGATCTTACAGGCGAAAAGGCTATATTTGTGGTTTAAAATCATTCGCTTGAACGTCAGGCGGTGGATTTTTGAGTATTGACCACAGTGTTTTCACAGCGGAGAATACATATACCTTGATATCTCTTTAACCGAACAATATAATTTTTCAACCAAATCATATTTTTTCACATCTAAATCATGAAACTTAAAAGTCTTTCAGCCTACGCGGTAGGCTTGTTTATGGGTCTCGCCCAGATGACAAGCGCCACCGCCCAGACCACTGACTACAGTTCCTACTACAAGAATCTCCCAATCAACCAGCCTCAGGTCTCGGCCCCGGTGATTCCGGCCTATGAGATCAAGATCACTGACTTCGGCGGTGTCAACGATGGTGTCACTCTCAACACCGAAGCCTTCGCTAAGGCAATGGCCCACCTCGCCTCCAAGGGCGGCGGCCGCCTCGTGGTTCCGGAAGGAATCTGGTACACCGGCCCGATTGCATTTGAAAACAACGTCGAACTTCATCTCGAACGCGGCGCGCTGGTGCTTTTCAGCGAAAACCTCGCCGACTATCCCGCAGTAGCCTCTGACTGGGAAGGTCTCACGACTCACCGCGCCACATCTCCCCTCTCGGCCCGCGGCAAACATGACATCGCAATAACCGGCGATGGCACTTTCAACGGCAACGGCCAGAAATGGCGCCCTGTAAAGAGAGGCAAAATGACTGACAACCAGTGGAAAGCGCTCCTGAAGAGCGGCTGCGTCAACGCCAAGGGCGATGTGTGGTTTCCCAACGAACGCATCCGCGAGGTCTATGAAAACAAGGCACTCCAGGCCAAGGTGCACCACGGTGACAAAGAAACCGTTGACTATGCCCATGACTTCCTCCGCCCGGTGCTCCTCTCGTTCATCGACTGCAAGAATGTGCTACTCAAAGATGCCACATTCGAAAACTCTCCCGCCTGGAACCTTCATCCGCTCCTGTGCGAGAATCTGATTGTAGACAACATCAACGTCCGCAACCCCTGGTATGCGCAGAACGGTGACGGCATCGACATCGAGTCGTGCAACAAGGTGCTCGTCATCAACAGCCGCTTCGATGTGGGCGACGACGCCATCTGCATCAAATCAGGCAAGGACAAGGACGGCCGCGAACGTGGCATTCCCTGCCGCGACGTAGTGATAGAAGGCTGCACCGTCTACCACGGCCACGGCGGCTTCGTGATCGGCTCTGAAATGTCTGGCGGCTGCAAAGACATTGTGATCCGCAACAGCGTGTTCATCGGCACCGACGTGGGCCTGCGTTTCAAATCTACCCGCGGTCGCGGCGGCGTGGTCGAAAACATCTACGTGGACAATATCAAGATGACCGACATTGCCGGCGAGGCTCTGATCTTCGACATGTACTACGGCATCAAGCCGGGCGCTCCTGTTCCTCCGGTGACAGAAGAGACCCCATCGTTCCGCAACATCTACATCAAGGACGTGACCTGCCGCTCGGCCAAACGCGCGGCACTCTTCAACGGTCTGCCTGAGATGCCGATGAAAAACGTGGTCATCACCGACTCCCGCTTCCGTGCCGACGCAGGCTTCCTGCTCAACCACGTGGACGGTCTGACTCTCGACAATGTCACAGTAGATGTGGCCGGCGACAAGATCACCGAAGGCGAGGGTGTCAAGAATGTAAAGATCAAAAAGTGACCACAAGCACTACCCGACTTTGAAAAGCAATCCGAAACAACCGAACGTGAGTCGGAATCCCTGGACGTGGATTCCGACTCTCTATTTTGCCCAAGGGCTCCCCTACGTTGCCGTGATGACTATTTCGGTGATCATGTACAAGCGTCTGGGTATTTCAAACACCGACATAGCCCTCTACACCGGCTGGCTCTACCTGCCGTGGGTCATCAAGCCCTTCTGGAGTCCCTTTGTTGACATCATCAGCACCAAACGGCGCTGGACTCTCACCATGCAGTGGCTCATAGCCGCCGCTTTTGCCGGCATAGCCTTCGCGCTTCCCACTCCGCTGTGGTTCTCTCTGACACTGGCCGTGTTCTGGATGGTAGGATTTACCTCCGCCACCCACGACATAGCTGCTGACGGCTACTATATGCTTGCTCTGAGCGAACACCAGCAGTCGCTCTACGTGGGCATACGCTCCACGTTCTACCGTGTGGCCACCGTAGTGGGCCAGGGGCTGCTCGTCATCATAGCCGGAGCACTTGAAACCGCCACCGGCGACATTCCGCTCTCCTGGGCGATAGTATTCGCCATATTGTCGCTGCTCTTCCTCTGCTTCGCCCTCTACCATTCATGGGCCATGCCCAAGGTGGAAAGCAAGGCCGGAAAACTGCGCTCGGCTTCTGATGTGTGGCGTGAATTTGTCGATGTCTTCGCCGAATTCTTCAGAAAGAAGCAGGTCGGGGTGGCAATTATCTTCATGCTCCTCTACCGCCTGCCTGAGGCCCAGCTGGTCAAGCTCATCAACCCCTTCCTCCTCGACCCTGCGGAGGCCGGAGGGCTCGGTCTGAGCACCGCGCAGGTCGGGGTGGTCTACGGCACTGTTGGAATCATCGGGCTCACGCTCGGCGGCATTGTTGGCGGCATCGTGGCCGCGCGCCGCGGGCTCGGTTTCTGGCTGCGCCCGATGGCGTGGAGCATGTCGCTCACTTGTCTGACCTTTGTCTATCTCAGCTTCGCCACAGATGCTCCGCTGGCGATTGTCAACATCTGTGTCTTCATCGAGCAGTTCGGCTACGGCTTCGGCTTCACGGCCTATATGCTCTATCTGATCTATTTCTCCGAAGGCCGTCACCGCACGGCCCACTACAGTATCTGCACCGGATTCATGGCCCTCGGCATGATGCTTCCGGGCATGGCCGCCGGTTGGATTCAGGAGGCCGTTGGCTACCAGAACTTCTTCATCTGGACCATGATCTGCTGTCTGGCCACTATCGGCGTCACATATCTTATCAGGATCGACCCTTCATTCGGAGTGAAGAAATAGCCGCAGAGGCTGCCGGAGGGTATCAGACACCCCGCGCCGGAGACAATACAAAACAGACATCCACCCTTGTTGCCGCACAATGCGGTTTCCAAGGGTGGATGTCTGTTTTATGCGGTCCTGCAAAGGGGATGCAAGAGCTATTCCGGAGTGGGATATCAGCCGATCTTGATGCCTGAGAAGCCCATGAAAGCCATAGCCAGAAGGCCGGCGCAGATCATGGCGATGGGCACTCCGCGCATTGCCTTGGGAACAGAGGTCCAGGCAAGCTGTTCGCGGATGCCGGCGAAGATGGCTATAGCCATTGTGAATCCTACGGCGGTTGCGAGGGCATAGACAATGCTTTCGCCGAGATTCATGCCTTTCTGCACCACTGTGATGGCCACGCCGAGCACGGCACAGTTGGTGGTGATGAGCGGCAGGAAGACTCCGAGGGCGCTGTAGAGCACCGGAGCGATCTTCTTGAGGATGATCTCAAGCATCTGCACGAGGGCTGCGATCACGAGGATGAAGACGATAGTCTGCATGAAGCCAAGGCCGAAGGGGTTGAGGACGAGGTCCTGAAGTGCCCAGGTGATGGCAGTGGCGAGAAGCATCACGAATGTCACCGCCGCACCCATGCCTACCGCACTCGACAGTTTGCGCGAAACTCCGATAAACGGACAGATGCCGAGGAACTGGGCAAAGACAATGTTGTTGACAAAGATTGCCGTTATTATGATGGAAATATATTCGAGCATTTCGTTATTCTGTTAAAAAGGTGGATGAGAGTCGTGAGGGGGGATTAACACTTGGCTGATCTGAGCTTGGTGAAGAGGGCTATGAGCAGGCCGAGGGCGATGAACGCGCCGGGGGCGAGCACGAAGACAAGCGAGCCGAACTGTTCGGGATAGACGGTGAGATCAAACACCTTGCCGGTGCCGAGGAGTTCGCGGACGGCGCCGAGGATGGTGAGGGCCACAGTGAATCCGAGTCCGATGCCGATGCCGTCGAGACAGCTGTCAAGCACCCCGTGGCGCGAGGCGAAGGCTTCGGCGCGGCCGAGCACTATACAGTTGACCACGATCAGAGGGATGAAGATGCCGAGAGTGGCGTAGAGCGAGGGCACGTAGGCTTCCATCACGAGCTGGAGCACCGACACGAAGGCGGCGATCACTACAATGTAGGCAGGGATGCGCACCTTAGAGGGCACGAAGTTCTTGATCAGAGAGATTACTACGTTGGAGCAGATGAGCACTGCCATTGTGGCGAGTCCCATGCTCATGCCGTTGATGGCGCTGCCGGTGGTGCCAAGCGTGGGACACATGCCAAGCATCAGCACGAAGGTGGGGTTTTCGGCTATGATACCGTTGAATAGTATTTTAAGTTTATCGTTCATGGCTTGGAGTCGGTTTTATTGGCGGTCAGCGAATTGTTTTGAGGCTTTGTCGGCAAGGGTGAGCGCGCGCAGGAATGCGCGTGACGAGATGGTGGCTGCGGTGATGGCATCGACATCGCCACCGTCTTTGCTGACCGTGAGGTTCGAAGTGGCGGCATTGAGGCCGATGATGCTGTGGGCGGGGTTGCAGAACCACTCTCCCATCTTCGATCCGAGGCCTGGGGTCTCGGCATGCTGCATCACGGCATAGCCGGTGATGTCACCTGAGGGGTTGAAGCCATACATCACTGTGATGAGGCCTGAGAAGCCGTTTGTGTCGTGGCTTTCAACCGCGAGGCCAACGAGCTCGCCGTCCTGACGGGCGGGGAACACGGTTACGGTCTCGCCGTCTACGGTTACTTCCGCGGCTTCCTCGGCGGGATTATTGTTGAAGCTGATCTCAGGAAGCACCTGGCCTATCGCGGCTTTCTGCTTTGCGGCCTTTGCTTCTTCGATGGGCTGCTTGGTGGCGGTGTAGACTCCGGCAAGCGCGCCGGCGGCCACTATCGTGATGACGCCCAGAGAGAGCACCATGTTTACGAGTGTAGATTTCATGCTGCTACCCTCCCTTCTCCGAACTTGCGGGGTTTGAGATAACGGTTGATGAGCGGGGTGAGACCGTTCATGATAAGGATTGCGAATGATACGCCTTCAGGATATGCGCCCCACTGGCGGATTACCACGGTGATGATGCCGATCATGACTCCGTAGAGTATCATGCCTGAGTGGCTCATCGGCGAGGTTACATAGTCAGTGGCCATGAAGATTGCACCGAGCATCAGACCGCCGGTGACGAGCTGGACTCCGGGGTTCACTCCGATGCAGAGCGAGAAGAGGGCTACTGTGGCGAGGATCGACACGGGGATGTGCCAGGTGATGGTGCGTGTGCACAGAAGATATATAAATCCGATCAGGAGTGCGATGGCACCCATTTCGCCCATCGAGCCGCCGGTGAATCCGAGGGCGTGGGTGAGGATGTCAACGTCAGCGCCGCTGATCTGGTCCATTTTGAGCTGGCCGAGGGTTGTTGCACCGGTTGTTGCATCGAGATATGCCATGCGGTTTTCCATGGGCAGCGGCCAGGTGGTCATCTGCACTGGGAATGAGAGCAGGAGGAACACACGGCCAACGAGGGCGGGGTTGAAGATGTTGCAGCCGAGGCCGCCGAAGGTCATCTTGCCGATGCCGATTGCGATCACGCAGCCGATCAGCACTGTCCAGATCGGGAGGTTAGACGGGAGGTTGAGTGCGAGCAGAAGGCCTGTGAGCACGGCTGAGAGGTTGCCGATAGAGGGTTTCTCGCCAAGCATGTAGCGCGAGATGAGATATTCGACTACGACACATCCTGCGATAGATGTGGCTATCACTACTGCTGCTCCAAGACCGAAACAATAGAGAGCGAGGGCTACGGCCGGCAGCAGGGCTACGATGACGTTAAGCATCAGCCTGCGCACCGTCACCGGCGTGTGCGCATGAGGGGACGGGGAAATGGTGATTAGTTGGCTCATTAAGTTTTGTAATTGGTATTAGTGGTGCAAAATTAATAATTTTTCAGTTAATGAGCAAAATGAAAAATTTTTAAGCAGCGGGAAGGCCGGGAGGATCGGGAGAGTTGAGAGCATTGGGAGGATTGGGAGCTTTGGGAAGAGTGGGAGCTTTGGGAGAGGTGGGGGAATTAGACCAATGAGATCAAACCTCCAGTAGAATCAAAAAAAAGCTTCCCGGCCTTTTGAGGGGTCGGGAAGCTTGCTATAAGGGGGATCTTTTCAGATCTTGTCAGCGGGATTAATACCAACGGGGGTCGCCGACGCGGTTCTGATAGATTTCTGAAGCCTGCACCTTGGGATCAGAGCTGCGGACTTTGAGTGCCTCAAAGATATTGTCAGGAGCAGCGTGGTCTTCCTTATGAGGTTTGGCCTTGTCGAAGGTGGTGTGCTTCGGGTTCGGGTTCTGGAAGAATTCATCGGCGCGGAGAGGAGTTGAGCCGGTCTTGACAATGAGGTCATTGGCGTTTCCTGATACGAGACCGGGAGTCCAGTTCCACTTGTCACCTACGGAGTTCTTCTTGGCAGAGAATGCCGCTGAAGTGAAGATTCCGTCATCTTTCATGTGGGCGTCACGGCTACCGAGAGAGTAGTTGCCGCTGATATCCCAGGTAACAAGGCCTTCGCCTGCAACGTTGCGGAAGTCACATGCCGACTGGTTGAGGTCACGCTTGTCATTCGGATCGGCTGCAAGGACAATGAGGTTGTTCTTGAATGCGATTCTCGAATCATTGGGCATGAAGCGGAATTCGAAGAGCAGACGGCCCGAAGAACGGGTAGAGAAGTTAATGAAGGTACAATTCTCAATCGTGATGTTGAAATGGATGTCGCTGCCCCAGAGGAGGTCTTTGTTGTTGTCGGAGAGGAGGGCTTGACGGGGCGAATCGTAGAATGTGCAACGACGCATCTGGAAGTCATTGTAGAGGTTTGACTTCACATGTTTACCGTCACCTGCAAACCAGGAGTAGCCACGACCGTTGTTGTCGTAATAACCCTGGTTGTAGAAGAGACAGTCTTCAACGAGAATCTTCTTGAAGAACTTGTAGCGGGGGCCCTGAACGCGGAAGAAGCCACGGGTGAAGCCCTGGAATGTACAGTTCTTGAGCTGGAATGACTCGAAGGTCACGGCGAGACCGCCTGAGTACATGTTGGCGAAGTAGTTGCCGGTAGCGCTGCCGTCACCGAAGTTGCGGGCGAGCGGACACTGGAAATCGATACCTTCGAAGATAACGTCGCTGATTTCGATAGGAGCGTCAACGTCACCTGCCTCCTTGTTCTTGCCGAGCACCCAGTTGCCGGTCACGGGGTTGCCGCCCTTGAGAGCGATACCGCCGAGATAAACCACGGCGCGCTTACCTTCGGCGAGGTCATCGGGATGAGTTGCGAGGGTGAAGCCTTTCTGGACGAGCGGGTTGCCAGAAGTGTAGTAGTTGTGACCGCCACGGAGGTAGAACACCTGGCCTTCAGCAAGTTCGTTGGAGTTAACGAAGTTGGTGATGATGGTGTCGATACGGGTAGCGTTGTATTCAACAGCACCAGGGATGGTGTCATTGGGGTCAACGATCGGTTCGATAAGGATAGGAGCTGCGGGATCACCTTTGGTGCGGACGAACATCGGGTTGAAGTTGGCGTCAACATCAGAAGTAACCATCTGGCCTGACATGTTCTCATAAGAGATGATCTTGTCATCGTTGCGGAGATAGATGTAGTAGCCTGAGTTTTCAGACAGACCGGTCAGACGGATTTCGCCTGCAGCTTTTTCAGCATCGGTAAGGACATGCACACCGTTTACGAAACCGTCAGGCATCTTAGCTTCGGGGTTGAAGGGGGCGGGCTTGACTACGATTGAGGAAACAACGAAGTTGTTATTTGCATCAACCGGGAAGCGGGTTGTGATGCAGTCGGGGTTGGGGGTGCCGTCTTCAAGAGTTTCCAGAAGGTCTGATCTGTCATAGTCTCCCGGATCATATGCAAGCTTGTAGAGGACGGTCACAGCAGTGTAGTCCTTGTCTTTCTGGCTGCAGATGGCAGGACGGGTATAGGATTTGTCGGTAAGGATTTCGCAATAATCTTCCCATTCGTGGCCGCCGCCGAGACCATACCACTCCGAATGGTGGCCTTCGCCCTTGGGCGAAAGCACTCGGATGATGAAACGATAGTTGGTACCGTAGTTAAGATTGTGGATCTCACAAGAGGTCTGTTCAGGACCTACGATAAACGACTCTACAATTTTTGTGGGATCGCTCCAGTCTTCAATAAGACCGGTAGTGAGGTTTTCAGCATAGCGGATCTCATATCCTGCCGCACCGCTGACGCCATACCAGTGGAGCTGGACAGAGTTGCGGGTGCCCGGTATGAGTTTTGATGAATATTCATCATTCTCAGGCCTGACGTTTGTAGTGTCATAACTACGGAACATCGTTCTGGGCATGCGGTCAAGATCAGACGGCGAATATACCGAATCATCATCCTTACATGATGTCATGCCTGCGGCAATACACAGTGTAAGGGCATATATGAATTTTTTCATTTTTCTGTTTAATTATTCAGGTTAAGAATTCGTGTAACCATACTTGTTTTCGTAACGGCCATGCGAACGGTCGATGACAGACTGAGGAATGGGAAGAATGTAACGTATAACCGGAAGGTTTGTGCGGTTGGGGAATGTAGCGAGGTCACGAGAGTCCATGCTCCATGTTCCGTTGTTGTTGATCATGATCACACCGTCGGCACCGTTTTCGTCACCACCTTCCACAACCATGTAGATGTAGCCGCGGAGCGAGTTGCGGAGTTCGTTGCGGATCTGACCTTCTTTCGACCATTCGATGATGTCCTGGCGAACGTTGTTCAAGCCGAGGTTATTGACTTCAGACGAAGACATCTGTCGGTAGGGGTTGATGATGCGGCAGACTTTGACATCCTGGTTGGGGAAGACACTCTTTTCATAGATGGGCTTCTCAATACCATCTACAGTCATGATGTTGTCGACGTCACGGACATTGTAGATAGTGAAGGGCACATTTTCATATGCTTCGTCATTTCCGTCAAAGTCATAGGCTGCAACGGCAGAGAGATAAGAAGATGTGGACTCAGAAGCTTCTGCAAGAGCGATGTAGCGGTAGAAAGTCCAATAGACAGTCTCTGACAGGAGATCGTGACGGACAAGGTCGCGCCAACGCATGTTCTCGCCTGCGAATTCAAACTTACGTTCGTCAAGCACAGCCTTGCGGAAGTCTTCTTCAGAAGTGCGGCTTGCGATGTAAGGCTCTACAAGTTCCGGATTGTTGGGGAATGCGCGCTTACGTACCTGGGCGAGGGCGTCCATAGCCTTGGCTCCGTTCGGGCCGCTGACACCGTGCTCGGTCTCGTTGACTGCTTCTGCATACATAAGGAGAACATCGGTATAACGCATGAAGGGGAAGTTGATACCGGTGTTTTCGGTGGTCTGGTTACCGAGGCCACCGGTCACCCAAAGTTTCGACCATTTGCCGTTTGAAACAGTGTAGTTGTTGTCAAACATGGCTTCTCCAGCGGGTGCGTCATATTTGGTGAGCTGATTGACATAATCACGACGAACGTCGTTTTCGTTGAACATGTAGCGGTACACACCGTTGAGGCGAACATCAGATTTGGCTTCACCGTAGGGGTGGGGAGTCTCGCTCTGATAAGAATCGAGCTTAACGCCGTGAGAATAGCCAACCTTGCCGTTTGCAGTCTTGGCGAAGGGGATCTCCCAGATAACATCGTCACCTGAAGCGGGAAGGAAATTACATTCGTCGAGGAACACCTGATAGAAAGGCTTTGCAAGCTTGTGTTTCTGCGAATCAATCACCTTGGCTGCATATTCCTTGGCGATTTCATAATATTCGGTGTAACGGGTGCCGTTCATGCGTTCCATCTTGCCGTAGGTGTTGCCGTCGGGGCGGAGAGTATAGCCTGCGGCAGTCTGGGCGATACGGGCAATCATTGACCAGGCCATTTCCTTTGAGATGCGTTCAACACCGTCAGGGAGTTCATCGGCGAATTTCATGTTTTCAGAAATTTCTTTCAGGTCTTTGATAAGTTCGTCGAGAATCTCGGCACGGTCTTTGATGGGATAGATCTTATCTTCAGCGGTGCGGGTGGAGTTGAAAGAGAAGGGCACATCGCCGAACATCCAGATAAGGTCGTGGTAAACGATGGCACGGGCCACCTTGGCCTCACCGATCATCTGGAGGATGTCTTCATCATATTCATCTTCACCGGTCTTGTAGAGGTCTGAAGATTCGGCACCTTCCACAAAGAGGTTAGTGAGTTCGATGGTGGCATACTGCTGCTTCCAGGTAGAAGCGATGTTTCCGCCCATCGGATTGCCGTCATAACGGCTCCAGTTGGAGCCTGTCAGTGTGCGGCCGGAGTTAGTCTTGAAGTCTACGTCAGTATTCATGACGTAGGTCGAGTAGATCTTGTCGCCATAGGTGTCGGCGCTCAACATGGCTTTGTAGATGCCGTTGAGAGCATTGTTCATCTCGGTTTTGTCAGAGAAGACGTAGCCCATTTCATTCTTTGAGGGAGCATCCACTTCCAGAAAGTCGGAGCATGATGCCAGGGCCACAGCCGAGAGACTTGCTATGAATATATTGCGAAATTTCATTGTGTATATTCCGTAATTGGTATTATGATTTTATTAGAAGGTCAGATTGAGACCGAATACGTAGCTGCGTGAACGCGGGTAGCGGTTCATGTCGTAAGAGGGGGTCAGACCGCTCTGCACGTCAACTTCGGGATCATAGCCTGAGTAGCTGGTGATGATGAAGGGGTTGGTGACAGAGGCGTAGAAACGACACTTCGACATGCCGGCCTTCGAGATGATGTTGGCCGGGAGGCTGTAGCCGACAGTGATGTCGTTGCAGCGGAGGAACGAGCCGTCTTCAACGAAGCGTGAGATTGTGTATTCCTTGGTAACGTCAGCAGGGTTCCACTCGGTGCGGTTGCCGTTGACATACTGATATCTCTCGAAGCCCCAGAGTTTCTTACGTTCAGATCCGTCGGGGTTGACCATAGGAACGCCGGAACCTTCGAAGTTGTCCCATTCGGTCTGAGAGTTGCCGAGCATGTGTTCCCAGCGCCAGTCAGTGTCGGTGTAAGTCCAGCGGTTGTCTTTGTTGAACTTGCTGAGGACATTGTAGAAGTTGTTCTTGTTGTTCATTGAAGAAGAGAGACGGTAAGCGGTGGCGTTGTAGACGTCGAAGTCAAGGAAGAAGGTGAAGTTGGCAGTGAAGTCGAAGTTCTTCCACTGACCGTTCAGACCGAAACCGCCCTGGAGTTTGGGGGTGGTGCGACCGATGACCTTCTTATCGTTCTGGTCGATGATGCCGTCGCCGTTGAGGTCTTTGAACTTGGGCTTGCCGGGCTGGGTCTGCGCACCCTGGTCGTTTGAGTTGTACATGTTGTTCATTAGCACTGTACCGGAAACGAGCTTGCCGTTTTCGTCAAACACCTGGGGAATGGGATCATATGCCTGCTTTGCGGAATTGTAGGTAAATTCATCGAAGCCATAGAGACCGTCATAGACGTAACCGTAGATGAGACCTACTTCGCCGCCGACTTTAAGACGGTAGTTGTTGCCGGCGTCAGTGTGGGCGCGGCCGTGGCGGAGGTCGAGATAATCTTCGTCGCCGGTGAGTTTGTCGACTTTCATCTTATTGGCGCCGAGGTTGAAGTTGGCAGAGAGCACATAGTCCTTGCCGCGGAGAATGTCGCCGCTGATCGAGAGCTCGAAACCGCGGTTGGTCACCTGACCGATGTTCTGATACTGCTTGCCGTAGCCGAGGGTGGTCAGCACGTCGGCCTCATAGATAAGGTCGGAAGTGGTGTTCCAATAGTATTCGGGGGTGATGCGCAGGCGGTTGTTGAACAGAGCGATGTCAAAGGCGAAGTTGCGGGTCAGGGTAGTCTCCCACTTGATGTCGGGATTGGGGAGGTAGTTTGATGTATCATAGTAGATCTCGCCGTCGGGGTTGAGGGTCGATTCGCCGAAGTTGGGGCCGCCTGATGAGTTGGTGCTGTAAATATAGCGCCACATGTCGGCTTTGATTCGGTTGTTACCGGCCTTACCGATGGCCACGCGGAACTTGAGTTCGTTGAGCCAGGTGAGGTCTTTCATGAATTCCTCGCTTGAGATAACCCATGCACCGGATACGGAGGGGAAATAACCCCACTGGTGGCCGGGGGCGAACATTGTAGAACCGTCGGCACGGAAAGTAGCCGAAAGGAGATACTTGTGATCGTAGTTGTAGCTGAGCTGTCCGAAGTAAGAAGTGGTGCGGTCAGCGGTACCGAGTTCTGTTGTCGAAGTCCAGGCTTTGCCGAGACCCATGTTGTCCCAGGCCTTGTCGGCTGTGATTTCGCGCGGGAAGTAACGGTTTTTCTGATTTGACGACTTGGCCTGCTTGTGATAGAGTTCGAAACCTACGAGGGCGTAGAAGTTGTTCTTTTCCTTGATGCTCCAGTCATAAGAGGCAGTTGTAGTCCAGGTGTACTGGTTGGTCTGCTTCTTTTCTACCTGAGCTACGGGAAGGGTCTGGTTCTTCTTGCCGGTATCGGTCAGCGGACCCCAGAAGCGGTTGTCATCGCTGAATGCGAAGGTGAAGTTGCCTTCGGTGCGGAGAGTAAGACCGTTGATGGGCTTGTATTCGAGAGCGGCCTGGTTGGCGATGGTGTAAGCGTGTTTCTTTCTTACGTTGGTCTTGATGTCGTTGACAGGGTTGGTGTACTCGAACAGGGCTTCCTGGTCGGGGTCGGCTGCGCCGGGAGTCCAGAAGATGTCACCGAGTTCGCGGATACCGTTGGTGGGACGGTAGCGGAGCACGTCGATGATACCGCCGGTGCCCACGTTGTCACCGCCGGCACCTTCGTCGCGGCGATAAGATACTTTGGGGTTGAACTGGAGGGTAAGATTCGGGAGAATCTTGGTCTGCAGCTTGGTGTGGATATTGGTACGGCGAACACCTGAACCCATGATGATACCGCGGTCATCTGACTGGGTAAGAGAGATGTTGTAACGGGTCTTGTCGTTACCGCCGCCGATCGATACGTTGGTAGAGTATGAGAAGGGATCGTTGCCCATCACTTCATCCTGCCAGTCATGGGTCGGAGCGCTGCGATAGAGGTCAAGGTCACGGATGTTACCGAAGTTGTAACGGAAAAGTTTTGCAGAGCTTGACGATTTAGAACGGCCTGTGGCGAAGTCCCACTGGTAGTCAACGAAATCGTAGGCGTTCATCAGGTCGAGCTTCTTGGAGATATGGCTGACAGAACCCTGGGCGTTGAACGAAACCTGGGTCTTGCCTTCCTGGGCTGACTTGGTGGTCACGATAACAACACCGTTACCACCCTTGGCACCGTAGATTGCTGTCAGTGAGGCATCCTTGAGGATGTCGATGCTCTGGATGTCGCTCGGCGGGATGTCGTTGATGTTGTCAACCTGGAAACCGTCGACAAGGTAGAGAGGGTCGTTTGACTGGGTCACGGATGTCGCACCACGCACACGGATGTTGATGTCGGCACCGGGCTGACCGTCGACTGTGGTAACCTGCACACCGGCTACCTTACCCTGGAGGGCTACGGCGGCCGAGGTCACGGGTACAGCGGCGAGTTTGGCGCCTGAAACCGAGCCTACAGAACCGGTGAGGTCGCGGCGGGCACGGGTGCCGCCATAACCGATAACTACGACTTCTTCAAGAGCCTCGGAGTCTTCCGAAAGTGTGATGTTGATGTGGGTCTGGCCGTTGACAGCCACTTTTTCTGTCTTATAACCAATGTATGACACTACGAGAGTGGCATTCTTGGCAACATTCTTGAGGGTAAAGTTACCGTCGATGTCAGTGGCAACGGCATTTTTGGTGCCTTCCACCGTAACGGTAGCTCCAATCATGGGTTCTTCGGTGCCGTCGACCACCGTACCGGATACGGTGATATTCTGTGCGTTGGCATTGAAGCCTACGCAGAGCACCAACAGGAGAAGCATGGTTTTCCAATGTGTCGCAAAGGAAAATTGCCGCAGCCGGAGACTACGACCTTGGATTAAGTCTTTCATGTTTTGGTGTTAAATAATAATAAATAAGATTTCGTTCATGCAAGTTTTTTTCGATATAGAAAGTACTAATTTTTGTCAAATGATTGGTATAACAGGTTAACTATTAAACTGATGGTATAAAACAAGGTTGGGCCGATCCAAGCTGGTTGGCCCGAATCAGCCACAAAATTATGAAAATAATCGGAAAGTGCAAAAAATTGGCGTGCTTTTAAGATTTCAATAATCCAATGCGTGGTAAATCAGGGAGTCTCGTATAAGAGGGGGACAGTGGAAGCAGGCGATAGATGCAGGTGTGTTTCGTAGTGTAAAGATAGTGGTTTTTAGGGGTGTCTGCAAGGGTCTGAGCGATGTTTAACATGATTTATGAATCTCGATTCTCTCTATATAATATAAGGTGTAAAAGGATTGGGCGCGGACTTGCCGGAGGCGCGCAACAGCATTTGTATCATCATGTGGATAGATAGAGTTTCAGCGACATATACTTTCTATATCAAAAAAATTCTTTTGGCGCAAGTAAATTCGAGAATGGCAATCTTGGAACAAAAGACGATCTGAAAGTCAAAGTTCTGAAAGATGACAATGGCAATGTTATGAAGGCAACAGATCTTTTCAATAGCCCCAATGCTCCTTATACTCAGTATAACTCATCTGTTCCCAACCATCGCGACCACGAAGCTCCCGCTGACATCTTCAACGCCCTCCGCTACAAGACTCTTCCCTCAATTCTCACAGAGAAGAACATCGGCGACCCGCGCTGGCGTTAACCCCGCCGACAAGATCTGAAAAGATCTCCCGCTTATGACAGGCTTCCCGACCGCTCAAAAGGTCGGGAAGCTTTTTTTGATTCTACTGGAGGTTTGATCTCATTGGTCTAATTACCCCAACTCTCCCAATCCACCCAACTCTCCCAGTCCTCCCAATCAGCCACAGCCCCCACCTCTCCCGGCTCCCACTTACGTTAATTATTTTAAAAGTTTGTTGAATATCGGGTGGAAATTATTACCTTTGGCCTTTAAATACGCTGCAATCAGCAGCATCACATACCTGAAATCAATACTATCTTTACCTTATTGACCTATATGAATCTAAGCAAACGAATCAGTCTGCTGGGCCTCGCAGCCGCAGCTACTATCGGTGCGTGGGCAGATGGAAAGCCCTATGTATCTAAAGTCTGGTCGCCGGATCTCGGCAACGGACAGTATATAAATCCGGTTATCGACGCCGACTATTCCGACCCTGACGTAGTGCGCGTCGGCGATGACTTCTACATGACAGCATCAAGCTTCTGCGACATCCCAGGACTCCCGTTCTCCACTCGAAAGACCTTGTCAACTGGACTCTTATAGGCCACGCAATCACCGAAATGCCCGAATACGCTCAGTCTGCCAAAGATCCAAGCCACGGCAACGCCGTAATGGGCTCCCGCAATCCGCTACCACAACGGCGAATTCTATATATATTATGGTGATCCCGATCTGGGCATCTTCATGACCAAGGCAAAGAACCCCGCAGGACCCTGGGAACCGCTCGTCCACGTCTACAAAGCCAAAGGAGTCATTGACCCCTGCCCCATCTGGGACGAAGACGGACGCGCCTACATAGGCCACGGCTATGCCGGCAGCCGCGCCGGAGTCAAGAGCATCCTCGGCATGATCGAGATGACCCCTGACGGAAACCAAGGCCATCGGCCAGGACAAAGTAATCTATGACGGACACCTCGAAAACGAAACCATCGAAGGCGCAAAACTCTACAAGCGCGACGGTTGGTACTACATCTTCTCCCCCGCCGGAGGCGTAGCCACCGGATGGCAGGAAGTGCTTCGCTCGAAAAACATCTGGGGCCCCTATGAAACCCGCAACGTAATGGAACAGGGCTCGACCGACATCAACGGCCCCCACCA
>PDYJ01003245.1_pt1 | contig 16654 bp, 23 predicted proteins | sample 1430841 | NCBI WGS metagenome assembly PDYJ01 (sample SAMN07237672, study PRJNA390542) | Gut metagenome, whole genome shotgun sequencing project. | isolation source: fecal pellets | host: Mus musculus | place: USA: New York, NY | collected 2016-10 | reverse complement strand
CTTAATATGATGTATATAAGTTATTACTTACATAGATTGGTCTTTGTCAGCGCAAGCGCAGTTTTAGTGCAAAGTTACGAAATTTTTTCGAGACTTCAGCTATCGCGACAAAGTTAATGAACGGCATGGGCAAGAATCAGACACACCAAGTTAAGAATGGTTGTTATTGCCATAAGACTGCTCTGATTCAGGCTCGGCGGCTATGGATGGATTGTCTATGTCTGTCTCGATAAGGTATGATTGAGCCGAATTGACAATGCGGTCATACAAGTGTTTGAGATATTCCTCTCGCTGTGCTACGGTCTTGATTTCGCACTCCCATACCCGGATAATGTGCCATCCAAGGGCTTTCAGCTCGGCTTCGTTACGGACATCACGGGCAACATTACGCTCTATCTTCTCTTTCCAGAACGACATTGGACTTTGGTAAGCGGAAATACCTGCAACCCTCATGCCCATGCCAGAAGCATTTGACGAAAATGACAGTCTTGTACTTCGGCAGTACATATCAGGATTCCCCGCTTTTCTGACTTGAACCCGAAAACGCAGACCTCGAGAAAAGATACTTCCGCACAATCATCTCCGGCTTCGTATTTCCCTTGATAGCCGCCATACAGCGGCTACGCTGCTCCGTTGTCATAACATCTGCCATAATGTAATAACAAAGTTACAATCTGATTGTATGCAATCCAAGAATTATATACGAAAATTTACGAAGATACCCCGGCAAGATGGGTCTTGTCGGGGTGTCGGAAGGGATTATGGGAACGTTAGCGGGGTGAGGTCAGCAGGCGGTAGCAGGCTATGCGGCAGCCGGGGACTTGGTCGGTGGTGAGGGGTTCGTGGTTCTCGTCGGCGAAGTGGAGGAAGCCGTTGATTTTCACGGTCTGCTGAAGCCAGTGGACAAAGGCGGTCATTTCAGTGCGGGCCGTTTCCTTGATGCCTCGGACGCTGATGTTGATGACGATGAGGGTCATGTCAGGGATTCCGAGGTGGCCTTCGGCACGTTCCCACAAACGGAACTGGATGTTTCGGCGGTTGTCGAAATAGTGGATACAGGCACCGACTGCGTTCCAGTCGAGTGATACGTCTTCGGGGTTGCCGCCGAACACATCGGCGACATACGCACATCGAGATAAATGTCCATGATGGCGTTGCGGGTTGAAAATTGAAGTGATTGCATTGTGATTTGAGATTGAAGTTTGTGAATTACCAAAAGAGATTGCCGGATTCGGGAGTCCAGGAGTCGGAGGGTCGGAAATAGACGTGGGTGCGCTCGGCGTGTTTGCGATGTTCAAGCTGGATTGTCATAGTCTTGATGCTGTCCTGCTCTGCTTAGCCAACCATCATGGCTTCTTCTCGGAGCATCATTACGGATGCCGTCAGCGTCATAGCTGACACGCTCGTAGCGGTAGAGCCATTCGACTTTCTGAAGATGGGTGTTCTCCTGATTGAGATTGTAGCTCCAGATGCCAAGACCAACAGCGATGAGAACAATGGCTTGACTACGGCATAGCCCATTTGGGATTGCCGCCCATACAGCACCGTTGACGATGCTATACATTCGGTCTGCAAGTCTTTCTTTGCTTCTTAAGTCCTTTATCTGACGGCTGAACTCGCGTTACACCTTCATGAAGAGCCTTAACGTTCTTGTCAAGCCCGTCCTTGAACAGTTCAAAAGCAAGCTATGTCTTTTGACATACCGAGAAATCGAGTGTTTTGCCAACATCGATTTTCTGCTGCTTGAGGGCCGCTTCAACAACGGTTTTTACAGACTCATTGGTGGCGACATTACTTGGCAACTCAACCTGAATCTTCTGAGGCGTAAAGGTGTCAGGCGTTGCCGATTGCGTCGGAGCTGGAGCTGATGCCAGTCGGGTATCTATGCTAGTGAGTAAATTCTTGTTTTCTTTCGCGGTTTTGAGAAGTCCGTCAATCTTCTCATCTTGTTTCTTGACGATTGAATACATGTCTGCCATTACAGTGATCTTCCTTTCTTCTTTTGGGGTTTTCTTTTCATTCTGCGTTCAAAGTCCGCTTCTTCGGGTCATAGCCGGGACCTGTCTGGAACAGTCCGCCCAGAGCTGACATCCGGTCTCGATTACATTCTCGACTACATTTGCAATCGGGGACTCTTTGACCTTTGCGGTAACTGAAATCGGAGTCGGTTGCTGTGGCTGCGCTTCTCTAATACCTGCGTTCTTGGCAAAAGAATTTGTCAAGACGACCGTATGAGAACGCACGGTCAATCTTCGAGCCGTTGAAGGTAAATTCTCCATCGGAGAATCGTATGCCCTGCGGCTTGCCGGGTTCTCGGTCGTTGTAAAACTGAACGGTTATTCCTGCCGGAGCGAGGCGACGCTTGAACTCGTCCCACGATTTGCAGCTGTACATCGCTGCCTGAATCTTGGGCTTCATCTCGGCGATTGCATCTTCATACTGCTTCTTTTTCGGCGAAAAAGTAAGCCCGTATTTTAGTTTTATGGCCTTGGTCGCCTTATGGCTTTTGTCGAAATTGTTTGCTTTCATCAATGGCTTTACCATGAAGATTCATACGTTATAGACATATGGAAGTGTGGGCTGTCGGTTTCGAGGTGGCGCACAATTAAATATTGCGGTCCTTAATACCCATTCGTTCCATATATTCTTTTGCCAGAAGTACCATGAAATCATCGGTCAGACGTGGCAAATCAGCCTTGTCGAAACTCACCGAAATGTGTCCGATGGGTTTGCTGATTTTCCTGTTTAGGCTCACGCGATGTCGAGACTGTCCACAATTCTGCGGTAGTCGTTGCCGAGAATCCCGTCGGAATCTATCACTCGCCAAGTGTCGGCAGTGTACTTTTCCTTGTCATGGAACTCTCGCATAACATAGCCTACAATGTCGGAGGCGAAGCCTTTTGCGAGTATTTTTGCTATCATAATAATGTAGAATTTTGAGTTTTTCAACTTACCAAGAATCGCTAAAATCCCATCGAGACAAGCCTCGCTTTGCGCTTTGTCGAGGGCCATGCGTTAGCCTGACAAGCCCTGACTTGGTCATTGAGATTCTTTCCTTGATACATTAGTTCGCGTATCGCCTCACGCTCGAAGTCGGTGAGACGTTCAACAATCGAGAGTCTGAAAGCACTGATGCGGAGCAACTCGGCAATGCTGATGCCGGCTGCTGATGCCTTTGCTTTCACCTCGCGTTCTCGTTCTCCGTGAAATTCACGGAGACTTTCCGGTCGCGCTTATCACTCGATTCTTTCTTTGGACGCCCACGGAATTTTTATGCCGGGTGCGTCAGAATTGTACTTCCTCATGTTGCTTGTTGGGGATGGTGACCGCAGGGAACAGAGAGCGTCCCGGCGGGGATGCAAGGAGTTTCGGTGTGGTAATTTTTTACCTCCCGAAACATACCCTTGCATCCCCAACTAATCCACTATCGTTTCTTAGTTGTGCGCTGACGATAACCGCTTCCTGCGGTCGGGTTAATACTTACTTTATATGGTACTGAAGAGGTACCGAAGTACCAAAGTACCTTAGGTAGGAAGACCGAACTACCTGACGGTCGAAGGGTCAAACTGACATTCGACTTATGTGATGTCGGGACTAAATTCTTCATAGCTTACGCCAGATTTCGATGTCGTCGGCATAAAGATTCAGATGCTCCAAGAGGACGGCGTTTGATGTAACTGCCGACGGTGGTGTCTCGGTCGCCGAGGATGCGGGGCGATGCGTTCGAGCTTCTCCCATACGCTGTCCTCGATGTTGACAGGGTGACGCTTCATCAGCTTAGACGGAGCGAGATAGGTAGCCTTGAACTCTGCGTAATCCGATTTGCGCTGTTGCTTGCCGATTGCGCTGTTGCTTTGGCTGCTCAGTAGTATCGGTTGCTGTCTGCTCGTTGTCGAACAGTAGTGTCTGTGTTGGCAAGGAGTGGTGCTGTTGACAGCGTTATCACTGTTTACAGCATTGATAGGGTTGATTGAGTTATCTGACTTCATAATAAAATCGGGAATTAGGGGTTGATACTGTGGTTTGGGGTGCATCGGTCAATTGAGTTGACTTGGATGCGGTTGTTGACGGAGATTTCTTTGCTGTCATGATTTATCAGTTTTTGAGGGTTTGTGAATAGTATCAGTGTCCGGGTTGTACCGTTCAACTGACACAAGAGTGAGTTGCAGATCATCTATGAGTTTCTGCAAAATCGATTACAGCGTATCATTGATTGCAGTATCGCTTGGTCAGGCTCGATTTGCAGCAGATAATCTGCTATGTCGAGTCCGGCTGTTCGCTCGTCATCGGTGGCAACTTCTTCAAGGAAGTTGAAGATGCTAGCCTCGATACCGAGACTACGTAGCAATCTCAGTTTCTGCCGCCACTGATCAGTCGCGCCAATATCGGGATACAAGATAACCTGATAGCCACGGAGAACACGGAGTGCGTCGGCATTGAAGCAACCGTTTTTACCACCTGTCGCCAGCCACACATATTCCGGCAGATAGTATGCTGCCACAAGTGCCGTCTTCTCGCTCTCGACTATGGCAACCGGCTTGCCTCTGTTCATCGGCAGGAGATGTTCGCCGAAAAAGCACTGACGCAGATTGAAGTCGGGCATCTTTAACAGCGAGTGAACCCATGTCACATGATTGAATGGCTCCTTGACACGTTTGCCGTTGTCGCATTGTAGAGCATGACTTTTCCTGTACGGGTGTCACCGCTTACATCGGTTTGCCAGAACACGCATGACCCCGGCCAGTGCTTCGACGTGCCTACGCGGTAGTCCTTCATCAGACGGAGCGCGTCCTCTGCTCCGAACTTGGAGCGGAGGAACAGATAGAGATTGTTCTTCTCATATCCGTGCAGAGTCTGTGAAACAGTCTCTGCCGCGATGAATGAGGTGGGCTTTCGCTGCTCTGTCGGTTTGGCTCGCCATGCTGACGGAGTTGCGAAATCACAGTGCAAAGGCTTCGCCTGTGGATTACGCTCGAAATATTCCTTCGGCGTAAGATGATAGCCGCAGCTCTGTTCATGGTCACACCTGCCGACATCGTCGGGAAACGAGATTTGTTTCTCGGTGTCAATATATCGGCTAAAGCAACGTTTCTTGTGACAGGTAGGGCAACAGTGACGGCTTCCAACCCCTTTATAGGGCTGGAGAATGAATCTATGATTACTCATTGTCGAATTATGGGATTAAGATGGTGCGGTTCTTGCAGTTTCCGCAGTTTGGCGATTGAAACTGCTGAAACTGCGGATATTGCATGGGTCAAAGTTTGATGTATTTGCCATGCGAGGACTTTTGAAACAATTTTCCGAGGTTATTCTTCAAAAATTCCATAAAGGTGCGCTCTGCCATACCGTTCTCCATTGCCACGGCGATACCTCCCCTGTCTCAAATTCTTGGGGCAATGCGGTGACGATGGCCAACTGCTGGGCAGTGAGCGACAACTCTTTTAGAATTGTCTGTACCTTTACGGCTGATTCCTTGAAATACTCGGCAAGAGAAATGGCACGTTCTACCGATATGAGGTCAATCATATCCTTTCCGGCATCATTGCACGCCCAGCGTGCCATCTGAATAATCAGACAGAAACGTATGGCATAGATTTGTAGCTTGCAGTAGATGCCGACAATGGTCTCGTTGGGCTCACGGTCGCAGATGTCCGACAGCTCATGTTGCCACTTGAACAGACGCACCATAGCTTCCTCGGTAAACGGTATGCTTACCGGCACAATGTCGTTGTTTTCATCAACGGTACATTGCAATTCCATGAGCCTCGATAAAATGCGCTGCCATTCAGCGGCCACATCGAATGTCGGTTGCTTCATCGACCACCGGGTAGAAGTTTCGTGGCGGAGCAGAACAAACAGAATGCGGTCAATGAAACCGTTGGCAGAGCGTTCACCTTTGGCGAGTTCGGAAAGAATGCGTTTTTGCATCGTGCCGATAACGGATACAAACGGACGCTTGATGAAGATTGAGCTGCGCGAGCTTTTGCGGTCGGACATGGTAGGCTTGGCGCTGAACACCGACAGCCAGAATTGTTCCTCTGAGCCGTTATTGTAACGGTTGAAGTTCTTGACCCATGCCGAGAGTTCATCTGACAAGAGACATAGACCACGGCGATTCTGCGAATGGACGAGACTCAGACCTTCCGGGGTAATATCAGACACAAGAAAACGATGGCGGACAGGTTCACGGGGCAGACCTCAATACCTTTTTCTGCACGTTCCTTCCGGCTCATGTCAAGTTGATCCTGATATTCCAGATACTGTTTCTCGTAAATCCGGTTCTGCTCGTAGTCATGCTCCACAAACGGACGCATTGCAAAACTCAGCGGATGGCTCTTGTTGGCACCGGGTCTTCCGATGAGAGCCATATATAGAATGGCGCTCTCGTCCCAGCCTTCTTTCATCCGCGCGAGATGCGTGTTGCCTATCGCTACCGACACCGCCTCCAGCATTGCCGCCGCCACATAATCGACAGGAAATCCATAGCAGTCGTTCACCTCCCTGATGATATGTTGTATTTTGGAGGATAGAGGCTAATGGGAAAACCGCCGCCTGTGATTGCGGTGCAATGGTCAATGGCCTTGTCGAGCACGAGCTGAGGAGTAATCTTATCGCTCATAGGCTAACGACTCAAACAGTTTCGTCCGCCTGGGCGCAGACCTTTGTTCATCTCGGCAACCATTTCATCATACTTCTCCTGCTGAGATTTGGGCTTGCCGGATGCCATGTATTCGAGAAGCTCGCTCTTAATGAACCTCCACGACTTGCCGCCGGGATTCTTGTATGCCGGTATGATTCCGGCGCGAGCCTTTTCATAGAGAGTGTTCTTGCACTCTCCGAGTAGTTGACAGGCCTCCTTTGTGGTGATGAAAGGAGAGCTGTCTTTTGATGGTGGAGCAAGCGCGTTGCGCAGCTCCCGTAGCTCATCTTGCAAGGCTGAGACTCGCTCGATGAGATAGACAACCGCTTCGGGCAGTCTGTCGAAAGTCACGGGTGTTGTGAACATGATGCAACCGAAACCTTAGGAAACCGTAATGCCAACGCGGCACGTCCGGGCTAAGATTTCGGTTGCAAATGTATAAGGAGAAAAAACAGAGAACAATGAGGTCTAATCCCTCTCAAAACGTTCTCCAAAACGTCTCCAAAGCCTCTCCTACTGGAGATATATGATTCTCCAATAGGAGATTGAAGTTTTATCCGGCAATAAGGTCGCCACAGTCGAGACTTCTTGAATCCTTACCACGTTCCATAGAGCGTTGAACGAACTCTGCCCACTCTTCGTCATTCATAGGCTCATCGTTGTCATTATCCATATCTCTATCCTCATCGTAGTCGTTAAGATCATCGTAATCGTCACGTTCTTCATCTGCTGGCTCTTGGGCTTCCTCTGATTTGGCAATTTTCGATTTTTCTTCGGTAGAGATTGGTGGATCGGGTTTATAAGATATGGAGCAGCCGTTTTAGGGATTGTTTCCTTAACGACCTTTTCAGTGGCAGGCTCAATACTTGATGCTCCTGTATTTGCGGAAGTGGTTGTATCCTCCTCGATATTATAATCTGCTATTGTTAGACCTTTGTCAAAACGTTCCTCAATTTTGATTACACCTTGAAGAGGATTTTGCTTGAGCTTCTTTGGTAGTTGATTATCTGAAAGACCATCAAGGTGGTAATGGAACGTGGTCTTTAGAAAATGGTTAATAAAATTATTAGGTTTGCCAAATAGTCTTCCCATGTTCCAGCCAAAATGCAATAATGCCCACTTCTCTATCGGTGATGCGACCTCGATTCTTGCAGCCGGTATATTAGCCTCGATTTCCTCCGGAGTACGTGAATCCCAGTTTGGAGACGATGCTCTTTGAAACAATCCCAAACGTAAAAACAGCTTTTCCAAATCACAAGGTTTGACATATGGACCTAGTTTCTCGGCGGTGTATTCGCAGGCAAACCGATATTTGGTGTCTTCCTGCGACTGTACCAGAGATGCGGCTGATTCCTTCATGTCATTTTATGTTGAAGGATACGACTCCGGTCTCATCATGTTTCTTTAATGATGCTTCCGGCGGGATTGCCGTTTCTTGCCGCAATTTAGTTACAACATTAAGCATCATATCCTCAAAATCGCCACGAGATAAGGGCCTTTCTTTGGACTGTGGAGTGGATGAATTGATGTCAATAACCGGTTGCGATACAGGAATCTGCTGTACAATCTTCGCTTCCTTTTCTTCTGTTTCGCCGATTAGCGGCATATCTTTGCCTGAAAGAAATTCGACGAGCAAAGCATATAGTGCAAGTCCGGCGACAATGACAATTAAAAAGAAAACGTTAGCATTGAACTCTGATTCTCCTTTTGATAAAATAGAGTGGCGGATGGTCAGTGCTGAAAAAATATCAACAGCAATCACCAACACAAGCAACCATGGATGATGGCCTTTGAATAGGTCTTTCATTCGCGTAATTTGTCTAGTCCGGAAAAGTGTTGACCGTCAGATTCAACATTTTTTAGTAAAATGTGTGAAGAAAACAAAAATTCTGGGACGAATCTCAGATTTCGGCAATCAATGCCTGGCACAGCAGCGGAAAAAGTTTCAGTCAGATTGACGAGGAATACAATTTTGCGGTCGGGACATTGTTTACAATAGTAAATGCAATCCCGGACTATCGCGGCACACGGTCAAGCATCAGCAAATGGCTGCGCCGCATGACGGGAGCATTAATTCCCGGCTCCGGATGCCGGACAACAAAGGCCATATCGTCCCTGGCAACTCCGGCACAAACGACAAAAAAGAAAGGAATGACAAAGAAAACCTCTCCCACTACCAGGCTCACGGATACCGAGCAGACCATACTGGATCTAACACGCAAGTTAAACGCCGCCACCAGAAAGATAGAGAAACTGGAGGCTGACAGGAAAAAGGCAGAGCTGCGTGAAGAGTTCCAGAGTGGTGTCATCGCCGAATACAAGAAGCTTGTAAAGCCTGCGCAGTCAAAAAAATCAACTACCAAGTAGCCATGCGCTTGCGCATGTCCCGTGACCTGAGTGTCAGCGAGGCATGCGGGTTGCTTGGGGTGACTAAACAAGCGTGGTATGCCTTTTTCAAAAGGTCGTTCAAGGATGCCATTGACGAAGACCGCATCCTGGAATGCGTTCGCTCGATACGAGAGGATCTTCCGGCACTCGGAGTCAGAAAGATGAAGGACAGGTTACGTAAGGAGTTCTGTCTCGACATAGGCCGTGACCGCCTGTTCGATATCATGAACAGGCATAATCTTCTGATACGTCCCCGAGTCCGCAGGACAAGGACAACCTTCTCCGATCACGGAATGAAGGTCTATCCGGATCTACGGAAAGACTTCGCGCCTGATGACATAAACCAGTTGTGGGTAAGCGACATAACATATATATGGCTTCCTGATCAGAATACATTTTACTATCTGTTTCTGATTACGGATGCCTATTCGAAGAAAATAGTGGGATGGGAGATTGCCGATAACATGCGGCATGAGAACGCCATGACGGCATTGAAGATGGCTTTCAGGCAATGCAGGAGAGGTCAGCATCCCATACACCACTCGGACAAGGGACTTCAGTATTGTGCCAAACCCTACGTGGAAATGCTTCGTAGACGCCACGCCCGAATCAGCATGACGGAAGGGCACGACCCACGTAACAACGGAATTGCCGAAAGGGTAAACGGCATACTTAAAGAGGAGTTTCTGAAGCATATGGACGTAAGGAAGGACAACATACGGCAGGTGCTGGAGGATGTAATCAACACTTACCATACCCGCCGACCGCACCTCAGTCTCGGCATGCTGACTCCCGATGAAGTGCATCGCGGAGCGGTACCCGGACGTAAGCTCTGGAAAAAATATTACCTGAAATCTGCATGAGTCAAGATTTTTCAGTACTTTTGCATACCCCAACCGACGGGACTGACGGTGATTGCACTGCAAGTCTCAAAAATCCCCGGGGCATCGAGCCCCGGAGGATTTTACCCCAACCTCGGGGATCTCAGGCTCATACCTGCATGTCTCCACAGTCTTCGGACTGTTTAACATTCATTCATAATCTCAAACCCTCTGACCCGTCAATATTTTTCAGGACGCCACAATTGTTTAATTGTATAGCCTTAAAAAAATGATGAGTTATGCAAACAAGGTTAAAACACGGTAACACTTTCGATTGTTCATTCTCCGAAAATTGAATCAGCATTGTTGGTTGGAGATATGCTTGATTCGTTGTACCTTTGCACTCAAAAATAACATAATGGCGACATCAGCTCAAAAGAAAATAATTACGTTCTCTCTGAGAGTAGATCTCATAGAACGTCTTAAAGATATGGCTAAACAAGAGCATTGTAGCCTTGACAATTTGGTTGAGAGCATATTGTTTGAAGCTGCTTATAATGAGTCTAATGAGATAACAAAGGCCGCTCTTGAGGAAGCTATTAGTGGAAAATTGAGGACTAAACCTCCCATTGATACATCATCTGTAGAGGCTATGTTTAAGTCAATCGATTAGACACTATAATAGCAATATAATTATAGACCGAGACAATGCTGACAAGGCAATCATCCCGGTCTATATTATTATTATTTCAGAGTGATGGCGTTGGATGCCTCGCGTTTTTTCTCGCTTACGACATCTGCGTAAATCTGCGTGGTTCGGACACTGCGGTGGGTCAGCATCTTTGATACTACATATACGTCGATACCCAGCGAGATAAGGAGCGTAGCAAACGAATGGCGAAGACAGTGGAACGAGAGTTTTTTTCTCGATGCCTGCGGCCTTCACCCATTTCTTGAATGGCTGTTGTGCCATTGAGCGGCGGAAGCCTTTGAAGACAAGTCCTTCACCACGTTCACCGCAATATTTCAGAGCCTCTTCACTTATCGGTAATGTCGCTTCTGTCTCGGTTTTCTCGGTACATAGGCGTATGCAGTGGCCACCGTCCGGGCTTCGCTCAATATTATCCCATCGGAGCTGCAATAGGTCGCTAAGTCGTAGTCCGGTAAACAGCCCGAACATAGATGCTTGTTTGAGGATAGGCACCTCACACTCGGTAGCATCAAGGATTTTCATCTCGTCGAGCGTCAGATACTCCTTCTTTACCTCCTGCCATTTGATGCCTTCAAGAAAGTCGTTGACGTTCTCAGTGATATATTTTTCCTTATATGCCATTTTCAGCAGACAGCGGAATGTTGACCAATAGCCTGAAGCAGAGTTGTTGGATAACGGTATCTTTTTGTTAGGGTGGCGCAGATTATGTGCATAGAGAAGATACTCCCGGAATTCTTCGCACAGTTCCGTAGTAATATCGCCGAATGTACATCGGCCACCGCAGAATTTTTTGAAATGGAGATAGACGCTCATCCATTTGTCATATTTGCTTTTCGCCTTCTTCTCGAAGTAGGCAAGAAAGTCCATCTTCTGTTTAGTCTTGTCAAGGAATCCGAACTGTTCGTTTACGAGGCTCTGATAACGGATGCAACGGATGGCCTCGGCTTTCTCCTCCATTTCCTGATTGAAACGGCGTTGCATCTCGTTGGCCGGTTCGGCAAAGATGACTATGCCGAGAGTTTCGCGGCGGGTCATCTTGTTTGTGTGGGGATTGCGTATCGCGGGATAATAATCGAGATAGAGCGATACCTTACCTCCGGCATACGGGCGACGACGGAGGAACACTTTGGTGCAGGTGTTTGTCATTGCTTTATGGGGTTTGAGGGTTTGAAAATCAGATACAAAAGTAGCGGGAGAAGCATGAGAGAACAATGAGTTCTCCAGCAGTCCCAAGGCTTCTCCAAGGTCTCTCTGGAGATTAAATCTCCGGAGAACCGAGGAGAGAATCAAGTTCAGAGCAGAGTATGAGAGTGTATTTTCCTTTCTTCACACGAGTGATGTTGTGGTATTTCAGATAGTGGTGGAGCTGGTCACGGGTCAGTCCATACTTCTCCATCGCCTCGGGATAGGTGTAATATTCGGGGCCCTTTGGCGCGGCTATACCCTTTGCCAGATCGAAATGATACTTGGAATACATCACATAGTTGCCCTGCTTTTTCTTAGGAATACCCTCCTTTGACACGAGAGTATAGATTGCTGATAAGGTCATGCCATAGGCGGCTTGAATATCAGCCGCGGTGTACCACTCGTTGATTTCCTCCTTCGGCTGCTGATTGGCAAAGTAGCGGTCAACATGGCTTCGGCTCCAAAGAGTCTTTCCTCGGCTCTGAGTCTTCGACCAGCCCTCACGCTCCGCAATCTTATACATCCCGGAGTTAGACACCCCGAATTTTCCTGCACCTCTTTCGATGTGTAGAATTCAGTGATGGGCTCTTGTGTAGGTTTTTCTCGTTTGAGATACTTATGACCTGTCTCAAATAATTTGTCAATGTCCTGTCTTCGTACCAGTGTCTTTCCTTTGAACTGAACTGTTGCGATAGCGTTGTCGGCAAAGTATCTATAGATAGTAGCGCGGCTGACTCCAAGCAATCGGCATGCCTGAGTGGGGGAAAGGAACTCAAGTTTCTCAATTTCTATCTTACCTTCAATCTGGGTTGAGTATTCCGCCTTGAACTCGCTGAGTTTCGCTTGCCGTTTTCTCTCCTTATAGGCGAGCCCGGAACATCTGTGGCTACAGTATTCCGTGGTAGTCTTTCGTGCGACAAATTCTTTGCCACACCACTTACATTTTTTGATGATTTCAATATTACTGCTCATATTCGCTTTTATTGGTGGTTATTTCGCCAGTTATTTCGCCGAAAGTGTCTCATCGCGTCTCACAGCGTCTCATGGTGTCTCAAAAGTCCACGACCTTGCGGCACGCACTGACGGGATTGACCGACTTGCTACAAATCGGGTACAAAAACACAGGTAAAAAGGGGTGAAAAGCGGTTATATTGCGGTATGAAGACGAAAAAAGCCGCCCGATAACGAGCGACTTTTCAATATTTTACACCAAATGGCACCAGTTATCACCAATAGGCTACTTGCCGATGCAGAAGCGGGAGAATATGGTGGTGAGGAGGTCGGGGTGGTGATGCTGCCGGTGATGGTGCCGAGGTGGGTGAGGGTTTCTCGAAGGTCTTGGGCCACGAAGTCGGAGGGCAGGCCGGAGGTGAGGCCGTCGATGGTGCGCTGCAGTGAGTCTGCGGCTCTGGTGAGTGTCTCGTAGTGCCTGGCGTTGGCGATTACCGTCTCTCGCATCGGGTCGTAACCTGATGTGGTTTTGTTTGCGATGGTTTCTATTGCCTTTTCCGTACCTGTGCCTTCGGCTGCGCTGACAAGGAAGATGTTGTCTTGTGCAATGCCGGTATTTGCTATGGCATTGCGGAGGCCGGTGGCGGCATCGGGGCGATGTCGTATTTGTTGATTAGTATTAATATGCGGTCGGCAGGCAGAGATTCCGTATGTGTGTGCAATAGCTTCATCTGCGGGGCGATGTCTGCCGTAGGGTCGATTAGCCAAAACACGTAGCGCGATTTTTGCAGGGCGGTTATGGCGCGTCGGATGCCGAGGTTTTCTATCGTGTCGTCGGTTTGGCGCAGTCCGGCTGTGTCTATGAACCGGAACAGAAGTCCGTGCCGGACGGCAGTGGCTTCGATGGTGTCGCGTGTAGTGCCGGGTATGTCGGACACGATGGCTTTGTCGTCGGCCACGAGGCAGTTGAGGAGAGTCGATTTTCCGGCGTTTGGCATGCCGGCTATCGCCACGTCTATCCCTTCGCGCATTGCTTGTCCGGCGGAGTATGATTCAGTAAGCCTTTCGATGGTGCCAAGAATCTCTTCGGCAAGAGAGAGCAGGCGCGTCCGGTCGGCGAATTCCACGTCTTCTTCCGAAAAGTCCAGTTCGAGTTCAATCAGCGAGGCAAGTTCCGTGAGTTTGGCGCGCATGGATTCAAGGGAAGCGGAGAATGCCCCTTTGGTCTGGGAAAGGGCTATGTCGTGGGCGGCGCGTGAAGAAGCGGCTATCAGGTCGGCTATTCCTTCGGCTTGGGCGAGATCCATTCGTCCGTTGAGGAAAGCCCTGCGGGTGAATTCTCCCGGTTCTGCAGTGCGTGCCCCTGCGCGGATGACGGCATGCAGGATTTCACGCTGGATGAATTCCGAGCCGTGGCAGGAAAATCTCCACAGTGTCTTCTCCGGTGAATGACTTCGGTGCGCGGAAAAGCGTAGCGACGCATTCGTCAATCTGGCGGCCAAGCGAGTCGGCAATGGTGCCGAAGTGGCTGTATGGGTCTGTGCATCGTTCAGGCCTTTCCCTTTCCATATTTGAGCGAATATTGGCAGGGCCTGTGGCCCGGAGATTCGTATTACGGCGATGCCTCCCACGCCAGGAGCGGTAGAGACGGCCGCTATTGTGTCGGTGTTCAGTTCCATGCTTTAGCGTTGAAAGTTGATTCAGTCTGGTCTTCTATGTCATCCGGAAGCGCGTGGAAGAAATCGAACCCGGTGATTTTTTCGAGTTCGTCTATGGTCATCATATAGTCCCGCATCTGTCCGTGGGCAGGCATGTTGGGATATACGAATGCCACGGCTTCCGTGTCTGTGCCTCGATGTGAAAGGAATGCCTTGAAAAAGGCGGACGGCACACGCACGTTTGTTTCACCTATCCTTAGGCAGTCCGACTCCTCGTATATTGGTCCGGCCACAATGATTAGGCCGTCTTTTTCTTCAGCCCATTGTCGTTCCCTTTTTTCAAGCGTCGCCCATGCACCTGCATTCAGGCGTCGGTCTTGCGGCATATGTTTGCCATGACGAAACAGTCTGTCATTGCTTTTTCACTCCATTTCTGGTCGGCCGCAGGGCACATGTGTCCTCTGTCGTAGCCTGAGCGAGTATAGTCGGACGATGCCGGGCAGCCGTTTATTTCAGGGTCTTGCCAGAATTTGTCATGACGGCTTTGTGCGCCGTCGGTCTCGTGAGGAAGAAGTTCCCAGCTCACATAGTTGGGTGTATGATTGTCGCTGTTGAACGACAGGTTGAAGCCTTCATATTCTTTGATTTGCGAGGGGAGGAAGGACGGAATGGCTACGTCGAGCAGTTGTGAAGCGTCTTCCACCGCGCTTTCCTGTGCTTTTCCGGAATCTGAAACCAGGAATGCACTATCAGTGATTTTTGAAAAGGCCCATATGGCCAAGCCTGAGGCTATTGTGATGAGGATAATCAGTGTTTTGGGTTTCATGTCAAAGCGATGTTCTTTTCGGCATAAGCAAGGTCTGACGTATCGTCTATTTCATACCATTGCAGCCTTGGCATATTTAGTACGTGCATCGGACAGTATGATTTTGCAGTTCTCAATATCTGGAACTCGTATCCGAGCTTGGGTTCTTCGTCCATAGTCCGGGAATAAGAGCCGGTCATGGCTTTGTAGAATCCTGGTGATATTTTGTGAATGCCGACGAGTTCGCCCGAAGGTGAGACCTCCGACTTGTCGGTGGAGCATCCGGCGAGATTCCCGCTGCTGTCAGCTTCGACATAATACTGGTCTTGGAACTTGGTTACAGGCGTTATGAGCATTATGTCGGGATGCGGGTCGTCAATCAGTGTCTTGAGCGCAGAAATGTCATAGACTATGTCGGACTCAAGCAGCAGGAAAGGACGCCCGGCTATGGCCTCACGGCATCTGTAGAGCGTCTCCATACTGTTTGTGTCGGCAAAGCGAGGTGAGAATACGGTCTTCACTTCAGGAAACAGCTCCGCAAGACGTTCGTAATGCTCGCGATGATAACCTGTGCGATTATTATCTCCTTTATTCCGGCATCTATGAGGGCTTCAACCGAACGAATCACCATCGGTTTTCCTTTGAAGGGGATGAAGCCTTTGGGCATCTCTGCCGTCAGTGACCCGAAGCGGGTGCCTTTCCCCGCTGCCATTATAACGGCGATTTCAGGCTTCATCGTTGACAGTCTTTATGCCGAAGTGTATGAAAGCCTCTTTGAGGGTCCTGAAGAAGGCTTCGATGTCGGCGTGTCGATTGCCCCGAGGGCACACAGGCGGAATGTGTCGGCTCCGTCTATTTTTCCCGGATAGATGGTGAAGCCTCGCTCGTAAAGATAGTCATGGACTTTTCCGAAATCCCATTCCTGGCAGTCGGGATAGCGTACGGAAACCACAAGCCCTGACCGGAATTCAGGCTTCACGGCTTCCTTTAGCCCGAGATTGGCCACGCCTTCCGAAATCGCTTCAAAGACGCGGCGGTGGCGTGCGAACTTCTCCTGCTCCCCTTCGGAGAAATACTCGTCGATGGCCTGCCGCAGGGCGTAGGCGGTCTGGACAGGAGGTGTGAAATGCATTTCGCCTGTTCGCTCGAAGTAGTCGTATTGCAGCCAAAGATTGCAATAATAAGAGCGGGTAGGATAGTCTTTGGAGGCTTCGATGATGTCTTTCCTGCCGATGATGAATGAAAGCCCCGTCATCGCCATAAGTCCTTTTTGGGCAGAAGCCATACAGAAGTCCACATTGTCGGTGCGCAGGTCGAGGGAATCATGCCCAGCGAAGACGTGGTGTCAGTAATCATTATCGCGCCGTTATCGTGGGCAATTCGGCCTATCTCTCTGATAGGATTGAGAATCCCGGTTCCGGTTTCGTGTGCGTTACGTAGACTATGGCAATGTCTGTATTCTCTTCGATGGTGCGTCGGTAAAGCTCCATATCG
>PDYJ01003126.1_pt1 | contig 16665 bp, 17 predicted proteins | sample 1430841 | NCBI WGS metagenome assembly PDYJ01 (sample SAMN07237672, study PRJNA390542) | Gut metagenome, whole genome shotgun sequencing project. | isolation source: fecal pellets | host: Mus musculus | place: USA: New York, NY | collected 2016-10 | reverse complement strand
TATGCAAAGTTAATGATAGAAATCCTTATAAATAAAGGATTCTTTAGTTGATTTACTTTCCATAATCCATCAAGATTTAAGTGTATTTTATCAATTCACTTAAGGAGGAACGCACGATGGAAAAATTAACTTTGCAGCAACTGATCAACCAAACCGGGGAAGCACTCGTACAGGCAGGTGCATCCAGCTATTACCAAAAAGTATTTAAAACTCTTACCAAACAGCTTTTGCTCTACTCCCACGAACAAGGTACTGATTCTTTCAGCATGGATTTTGGATTACAGTTTTTAGAAGACCATTATTCTATGTCATCTAAAATAGCGTTGAAAAAATGGTGTACCGCCTATTCCCGTTGTATAAATGCTTTGGCAGAATACCAGCGTTCAGGGAATGTAGTTCTTTATCTTGCCATGGATAAAAGAGCGTACACTTTCCCAGAGGGATTTAGATATAGCGCAGAAGCATATATTTCCCATCGGGAAGATATCGGGATAATAAAAAAATCAAATAAGATTTTCAGTTTATATCTGGAGCGCTTTTTTGCGTTTTTAAGCAGGAAGAACATTGCTTCTTTAGATACACTGTCTCTCAAAGACGTTTTGGATTTCATGGCATCTTTGAACTGTTATGAAAAGCCAACCATAAATCATACAATGCGTGCGGTGCGCTATTATCTGAAATACTGCCATGAACATGGTCTTATGGAGCAGGAGATGTTTTCAAAACTTCCAAACCCTCATTACAACAGGCAGAGCCGATTACCTTCTTCGTATTCAGCGAATGAGGTGACGAAACTTCTTGATTCGATTGACCTTGGGAATCCCTGCGGAATCCGTGATTATGCAATCATTCTTCTGATTGCAAGACTTGGACTGCGCAGCAGCGATGTCGCAAATTTAAGGTTTTCCAATATCGACTGGGAAAGAGAAGTAATCCATTTAAACCAGGTAAAAACAGGAAATCCGTTAGAACTTCCTCTTTTAGAAGATGTTGGCGAAGCGATCATTAACTATCTGAAGAACGCAAGGCCTAAAACCGACTCGGATCACGTTTTTGTGAGGCAGGTTCCTCCTTATACGGATTTCAATCCGGGTGCGGTCGGCGCCCTTGTAAGGGTACGTCTCCAGAGATCGGGAATCCATCTTGAAGGGAAAAAGAAAGGCTCCCACACACTCCGCCACAGCCTTGCGAGCCGCCTGTTGGAGCATGAGATTCCGCTTCCGGTCATTTCAGAAATCCTGGGGCACACAACTACTGAAACTACGATGGCATATCTTCGTATTGATATCACCGAGCTTCGGAAATGTGCATTGGAGGTGGCAATCTAATGACAAGAATCAGAAAATCTCCATCCATGACAGGTTCATTTGCGGAAGTTGCCCAGGAATTCATTCAGTACAAAAGAAGCACAGGTTTTAAATATGCAGATGAACCGAAATGTTTATCCCGGTTTTGCCGTTTCAGTGAAGAACAGGGTGTCACAGAAATAAAAATATCCCGCTCCCTTGCAGAAAAATGGACAGCGCCCCGGGCAGGTGAATCCGAAAAAAGCCGGTCACACCGCATTACCTGCATAAGACAGTTTGCCATATACCTTAATAATCTTGGTTATGATGCTTATATCGTGCCAGAAGTGAAGGGTTTGAATCACAGTTCATTTGTACCATATATATTTACGCATGAGCAGATAGCAGCTGTGATCAAAGCCGCTGATGAAACAGAACCCAAAGAAGTTGCAAGAAATATGCATCTGGCATTACCAGTGATCTTCCGGATTCTTTATGGCTGTGGGCTTCGTGTGTCAGAAGTTGTCGGACTTCGCTGCAGGGATGTGAATCTCAAAGATGGGATTCTTACGATCCGTGAAGCAAAGACTGACCGTGACCGGTATATCCCATTATCAGATTCCGTAAAAGAAGCCTGTATATCCTATGCAGATAAAATCTGGTGGGAAAAAGGCAGCGACTTTTTCTTCCCTGCTCCTGATAAGACCATGCTCAGCCCAATGACGATCTATCAAAGGTACCGCAGGTATCTGGAAGCGGCAGGGATTTCACATGGTGGAAAAGGGCAGGGACCCCGTCTGCATGATGTACGCCATACATTCGCGGTTCATGTTTTACAAAAGTGGATCAGGGAAGAAGCCGATTTAACGGCTATGCTCCCGATTCTTTCCACATATATGGGGCACAAAACAATACGCTCAACAGCAAGGTATCTGCGCCTGACAGCGGAAGTTTATCCAGACCTGATGAGGGAAGTGGAAAGGTCATGTGCATACGTCATCCCGGAGGTATGCCATGAAGGAAACTGATTTTGCACAGTATTTAACGCAGTTCCTGTCAGTATATCTTCCCTGCCAGGTCGGCAGCAAACGTAATACCCAGATAGCATACAGGGACTCATTCTCATTATTTTTAAGATACTGCAGAGATCAGGAGAACCTTTTGCCGGAAAAGCTGACAGTTGCAAAAATAAACAGGGATCTGATCCTCCGCTTTCTGCAATGGCTGGAGGAAGAACGTAACTGCAAAGCGGCGACAAGGAATCAACGTCTCGCTGCAATCCATTCATTTTTCAGCTTTTTAATGGTAGAAGAACCACAGTATATACAGCAAAGCCAGAAAATCCTGGCTATTCCAATGAAAAAAACGGATACGGTGCCACTTATGTATCTTCCATTGGATAGCATCAAGGGTCTGTTAGAACAACCCGACAGAACAACGATCCAGGGGAAAAGGGATGCTGTTCTGCTGTCACTTTTATATGATACCGGAGCAAGGGTTCAGGAGCTTGTAGATCTAAAAGTTTGTGATGTTGCTTTAAATGATACTGTCACCATCATACTGACAGGCAAAGGCGGTAAAAGCCGCATTGTTCCAGTCATGAGACCAACCGGGGAATTGCTGAAGCAGTATATGGAAGGTTCTGGTCTGATTTCGCCTGTATATGGTCGCAATCCGTTATTTACCAACCGCAGCAATAAACCCCTGACGAGAGCCGGAGTGACATATATTTTGAAAAAATATGCTGCACAGGCTCAGGCAATGGGAATAAAGGATATCTCCGATGAAATCACACCGCATTGGCTGAGGCATAGCAAAGCAATGCATCTGCTTCAGTCCGGAGTCAATCTTGTTTATATCAGAGATCTACTGGGACACTCTGATATTTCAACAACCGAAATCTATGCACGGGCAGACGAAAAAATGAAGCGAAAAGCATTGATGGAAGCTTACAACAGTCCATCATCTGACGAACTGCCAGCGTGGAAAAAGGATAAAGACCTTCTTGATTGGTTGAAATCTTTGTAAGGGTTTACCCCTGATTATGCAAAGTTCAAAAGAGCCTATACCCTATAAAATCAGCAAAAGTGAAGGCTCAACTTTGCATAATAACTTACTTTTCATAACCGACTTTATGTGAAGCTTCACATAACGTTGGTAAACTTATTGGAAGAAGTCTGTTAGATTGCCATAATCCAGAATCCAGGGATAAAATACAGCAGGTTGTGGACTGGTTTGCAGCAGATGAAAGCCATAATATCGTCTATATTTTTCACAATGAGAAACAGAATAAAGATGTTTACATGGTGGCACTCAGAGACGAGGGTAAGCTGATAGGATATTATGAGAAACATGAATATCGAAATTCAGAAACCATGAAACTATATGATTTGTGGTGATGATATGACTAAGGATGAATGGTACAGGCGGTTATTTGAGCGGCTGGATAATTCCAAGTTCTGAAGCAGTTTCCATCTGAAGCAGAAAGATATTGATTACATAAATGAAAAAGGGTTGGACACAATCAGACAACATGCAAAGGATTTCATTACAAAAAGAGAAGCTCCGGCATATATAGCAAATGAAGGCAAACAGACACCAATGCGTGGTCATCCGGTATTTATTGCCCAACATGCAACGGCAACATGCTGTAGGGAGTGTATCCGAAAGTGGCATAAAATGCAACCGGGAAAGGAACTAAGTCAGGTGCAGCGGATTATCTTGTAGATGTAATTATGACATGGATTCAACGAGAAATGGAGAGAGGTTAGTGCAGATATTTGTAGATGCAGATGCAGTAGATTATAAACTGATCAGCATTTGTCATAAAGGGGATGTAGTAGTATCGCAGGATTATGGTGTCGCTGCTATGGCACTTGGGAAAGGTGTATATGCTATTCACCAATCAGGCAAGTGGTACACGAATGAGAACATAGATCAGATGCTTATGGAGCGACATCTTAACAAGAAGGCAAGACGCAGCTCTCATAAGAATCATATGAAAGGACCGAGAAAGCGTACAGAAGATGATGATGTACGCTTTGCACAGTCCTTTGAAAAACTCATACTGATGGCAAAGTCAAAAGAAGGTGCTCAGAGTGGGACTATTTAAGAAAAAGATAGTTACAAAGACATATGATAAAGAAAATAAGAAACCAGTAATCAAAGCGAGCATATGTAATGGCGAGCAGGTTGCAGGCTTTAAGGACATTCATACAGGTAAGATAGAAGAGGTCATGCTGATTAAAAATCAAGCAGACCTTGATGCATTCAAGAAAATGTATGCAATAGATGAAGAGATAGAGAAGGAATATTAAACAATGTATTTGATTAAGACGATAAAAGGTGACATAACAAAAGTAACAGATGTGCAGACAATCGTAAATGCGGCTAACAATTCACTTCTTGGTGGAGGCGGTGTAGATGGTGCAATTCACAGAGCAGCAGGATCGGAATTTCTGGCGGAGTGCAGGACACTTAACGGATGTGAGACTGGAGAAGCAAAGATAACAAAAGCCTATAATCTGCCATGTGATTATGTGATACATACTGTAGGACCGATATGGAATGCAGGAAGGAATAGAGAAGAGGAACTTCTTGCTAACTGCTATTTTAATTCTATGCAACTGGCAATGGATAATGGAATTAGGTCTATTGCATTTCCTTCTATATCAACGGGAGTATATAGTTTCCCGGTTGAGTTGGCAGCAAAGATTGCAATACATACAGTAAATAGGTTCTTGCAGGATAATCCGGATTGTTTTGATCTGGTGGAGTGGGTGCTATTTGATACTCATACTGAATCGGTGTATGAAGCTGAGGTTGATAAATTATACGATAAATAAAATGACAAAAGGGAGCTTTTATGTACGCTGAAAAAACAGATTATGATGATATTGAAATGTCGAGCAGGTTACGGAATATTCTCAGAAGAAATGGATTTGAGTCATTGGAAGGATTGGGAGAATATCCAAAGGAACATTTTATAAAGTTTCGTAATATGGGACCAACAACATTGCAGGAGCTGTATACGATTTGTGAGAATCAGGGGATAAAACTGCGTAGTATAGAAGATCTGAATGATATGGAGCATGGAGTCAGATTTGATGACTTTTTATGCATGGATGCGTTTAGAATGGGGATAAAAAGCAAAGATGATTTGAGAAGATATAGTCTTGAGGAACTTGAAAATATGTGCCCGAAGGATAAAAGGTTGTTTGTAAGATTAAAGAAGTTGAAAACAATACAAGGGTAATCTTATGTTTAACATGATAATTAGTGGAAACTCAATTTTGTCGGGTGGCAACTGTAAAATTTTCAATTGTTTGTGTCACATTGCAGTTAGATATTTTTTGTGAGGGATGTTCCAGTAGATTACAAGATGGAAGCTGTAGTGTTGCTGATAAGGTTCGAGAATATGATCAAAAGATTCTTGAATTATGTGGATGGAAAGAAGGAATGCTACTTCCGTATTCTGAATTTAAACAAGCTATTCATGATAATATTTTGTCTTGTAAAAAGTGTGAAATAATTTGTGGTGATTGTGAATGGAGCGAAATTTGTTACATAAATGAAAGAAAAAATAAAAAGCTAATATGTTGGATTAATGAACAAGATAAAATATTGTCTTTCCACCAAGAAGAAGGATTTGTGCAAAAGGAATTTACAGACAGAGACGAGCTTCGATGCTTCTTGCTTGCAGTGTATGGAATATAAATATATAGGATACAGTAATAAAAACTGTAAGGTTATATATGAATCCGCTATATAAGCTCTTTCGTTTATCTGGCAAACTAGACAGGCTTAAAAATCATATTCTACCTTCGAGGGGTATGTTTTTTCTCTAAAAAAGAGTACGATCAATATAAAAAAGGAGGTAGATGGATGGATCTTATCAAAATTGGAAAATACATTGCAGGTAAGAGAAAGTCATTGGGGATGACGCAAAAGCAACTGGCAGAAAAATTAGGTATGAGTGATAAGTCTGTTTCTAAATGGGAGAGAGGAATCTGTTTGCCGGATGTATCAGTATACTTAGAATTATGCGGAATATTAGGTATTAGTCTTAATGAGTTCTTGGCTGGTGAAGATATTGAAATAGATAATATTGAAAAAAAATCAGAAGATACATTGATACAGATAACAAAGGACAGTGGCCGCAAACAACGATACTTAAAGAGAATCATTATAGTGCTTCTTATTGTAGTGGGAATATCTATGGTTACTTTTGGATCCATCGTATGTAATAAATTGCGACAACCACAAAACTATATTGAAGCAGTAGATTCAGATAGTATAGGAATGAAAACTGCTGAATTGTTATCAGGAATTGATGGAACAATGATGTTTCGATACAATTCAAGGGATACATTTAAAACGTTATCTATTTATTTGTCAGAATATCAGCTTGGACAACGAGTTTCACATAAAAAAGTTTTGGAACTTTCCTATGAAGATGTGAAATCTTCCACAAATGGATTGATTGTCATTACACCGGATTTTGATAATTTTACTGCAAAGCTCATCGCAGCAGATAAATATTCAAAATATATGACAGAAATACCAATTTTGGAGGGAGTTACAAACAGGGAATATTATGGAAGATCAGCAACGTCTATTGAAAACAAATGCAAGATAGAGTATGGAACAGAGCAAGGATTAGCGGCACTGATTTATGGAGAAAAGGGGTTAAGTTCGTTGCCAATACAGGATATTACAGGGGAGCATATAGATACCGATAATGAGTACATGTATTACTATTCGGTTGAATTCATAAAATAGCACTAATAAAAAGAAGAGGATGTCACGTAATCTGCTTTGATTCGGTGGCATCCTTTTTTGGCATTTGGTTTTTTACGGGCATTATAGATTTCATAACTTATTTCTTATTTTTCTGTATTCTCTTGGCGAATATCCTTTCAGCTTGTGAAAAAGCCGGCTGAAATAAAGCTGGTTATCATATCCGACAATCTTAGAAATCTCATTGATGGAATAAGTTGTTGTTTCAAGTAACATCTGAGCATTGTTGATACGGATTCCCACAATGAATTGCATTGGTGTAGAACCGGTATATTTTTTGAAATTTCGGATAAACCAGCTGACACTCATGCCTCGTGAGGCAGCATAATCATCAATATTGATATTTTGATTGTAGTTTTCACTGAAAAAGGTAACAGCATTATCCATCTCATGATCAAGATATTCATTTTTTAATATGTGCTCTCTTGTCAGTTCCCGGTGGAAACTGATCAGAAGATGACGTAGCAAAAGGACAAGCATTTCCTCATAATTGTCTTGACAGCGTTGGAGCTCGATAATGATACGTTTGAAAATTTGTTCATATTCATTAGATGTACCCACTTGAAAGACACGTTCTTTATCCGGAAACCCATATTGACGTAAGATATTTTTCACATTGCTTCCTGTGAAGTGAATCCAGTATACTTCTGTCTTATCTTCTCCGTAATATTCATATTTTTGGAGTTCTTTCGGTCTGTACAGTACAATGTTGCCGGCTGGAACAATCGTTTCATTATTTACATTATCAAAATGAAAATGCCCACAACCAGCAGTGATATATATAATCTGATAATCCAGACGACCCCTTGGACGGTAGGTCGGAAGTTTGGGATGTCTGGAAAGACGGTAAGTACCACAGCTACCGACAATCAGCGGACGACTTTTGTCTTTGAAATCCATATGTGAGTGGTTCAAATAACCGGTGTTCAAATGCATAGGACAGCACCTCTTTTCGTACTTTTTATCATTGTATCATTTAGTGCATATTTTGTCTAATCCAATTCATAGACATATTTTGCGAATTAGGATAAGCTATATATAGCATAACTAAGGAACGTAAACAAAAAGTAAAGTATAAGGTTTGCTTTAGGAAAACAAAGAACAAAAAAAGTATATGTATTGGAGGAGAGCTATTTATGATCGTACCACGTTATTATGAAAATCTAAGCGTACTGCACGAAAACACAATGCCAGCCAGAGCCTATTATATTCCGGCATCCAGAAGAATGGATAACTTGGTGGAACACAGAGAAGAGTCAGATCGTATGCAGTTATTGAATGGAACTTGGAAATTCCAGTATTTTAACAGCATCTATGACATTAAGGATTCTTTCTTTGAGAAGAATTATGATACAGAAAATTTTGATGAGATTCAGGTTCCAAGTGTATGGCAGATGGCTGGATATGATACACACCAGTATACAAACATCCGGTATCCATTTCCGTTTGATCCACCATATGTGCCACAGGACATTCCGTGTGGAGCCTATGTACATACTTTTGAGTACAGTAGAGATGAGAAAGCGCCAAAATCTTTTTTGAACTTTGAAGGAGTAGACAGTTGCTTTTACGTATGGATCAATGGCTCTTACATAGGATACAGCCAGGTTTCGCATATGACCAGTGAGTTTGATGTTACCGATGTACTTCAGGATGGAACGAATACGGTGGCAGTGTTGGTAATGAAGTGGTGTGATGGTTCCTATTTGGAAGATCAGGACAAATTCCGTATGAGTGGTATTTTCCGGGATGTGTACATTTTGAAACGCCCAAAACAGGCAATCAGTGATTATCATATTAAAACAAGAATTGAGGATATGCTTGCGAAAGTAGAAATTGAAATGAAATTCTACTCTCCGTTAAATGTAAAAATTTCGATTGAAGATAGAAACGGAGCAGTTGTAGCACTAGGAAGTATTGCTGAAGAAGGAACAGCTGTATTAGAAATCGCAAGTCCGGAACTTTGGAATACAGAAAATCCATATCTATATAAAACTGATTCTTGAAACAGAGAATGAAGTAATTGTAGATCACATTGCATTAAGAAAGATAGAGATTAAAGACCAGGTTATTTATTTAAATGGACAGAAGATTAAATTCCGTGGTGTCAATCGACATGATTCTGATCCGGTTACTGGATTTACAATCAATCCGGAACAGATTACAACCGATCTTACGTTAATGAAGCAGCATAATTTTAATGCGATCCGTTCCAGCCACTATCCGAACGCACCATTTTTCTATGAAATGTGTGACAAGTATGGATTCATGGTAATAGATGAAGCAGATATTGAAGCTCATGGTCCATTTATGATCTACAGAAAAGAAGACACTGATTACAATCGGTTCAAACGATGGAATGAGAAGATTGCAGATGATCCGGTATGGGAAGAGGCAATCGTTGATCGCGTAAAACTCATGGTGGAACGTGACAAAAACCGTTTCTGTATTGTTATGTGGTCAATGGGAAATGAGAGTGCTTATGGCTGCAACTTTGAAAAAGCACTGGAATGGACAAAGAATTTTGATCCAGACCGTATCACACAATATGAGAGTGCAAGATACCGTAATTATGATGAAACATATGATTACAGCAATCTGGATGTGTACAGCCGGATGTACCCAGCGCTTTCCGAAATTCAGGAATATCTGGATAAAGATGGAAGCAAACCCTTCCTTTTGGTAGAGTACTGTCACAGCATGGGAAACGGACCTGGAGATTTTGAAGATTACTTCCAGATGATTCAGGATAATGATAAAATGTGCGGCGGCTTTGTCTGGGAATGGTGTGACCATGCGATTGCTCATGGAACTGCTGAGAATGGAAAGACTATATATGCTTATGGGGGCGACCATGGCGAAGAAATTCATGATGGCAACTTCTGTATGGATGGATTAGTATATCCGGACAGAACGGTACATACAGGACTTTTCGAATACAAGAATGTTTATCGCCCGGCAAGAGTTATTTCCTATAACAAAGAAAGCGGAGAACTGGTGCTTCATAACTACATGGATTTTGATGACTTGAAAGATTATGTGAAGATTAGTTATGAGCTGACACAGGATGGTCTTGTGATCAGCAAAGGCATACTTCCGGAGTTTTCTGTGGCACCACACGGGGAAGGAAAAACAAACCTGAAGATCAATGTTCCAGAGAATGGGAAATGTTATTTAAAACTTATTTACCATCTGAAAAAAGAATTGCCACTGTTGGATGAAGACCATATTCTTGGATTTGATGAAATTGAGGTAAGTAAAGAGGATACAAAATGTAAACTTGCAGAGAAATGGATACCAAAAACAGTAGTGGACTCTGAATTACAGGTAAATGAAAATGATACACAGATTCATATCAAGGGGCGTGAATTTGCTTATACCATAGACAAACGTACTGCACTCTTTACAGAGATGAAATTCGCAGGGCGGGAATACTTGAACCATCCGATGGAATTAAATATTTGGAGAGCTCCAACAGATAACGATATGTACATCAAGTCTGAATGGAAGAAAGCCCACTATGATAAGGCTTACACAAGAGCCTATACGACAGAGGTTGTGCAGGGAAAACATGGTGTGAAGATTACAAGCCATGCTTCCGTTGTGGCAGAGACAGTACAGAAGATTCTTGATGTGACGATTACATGGAAAATAGAAGCTGCTGGAAAGATTGATGCAGATATTGCAGTAACAAAAGACGATGAATTCCCGGATCTTCCGAGATTTGGTGTGAGGATGTTCCTGGATAAAAAACTTTCAGCTGTAAGATACTTTGGAATGGGACCACAGGAAAGTTATTGTGATAAACATCAGGCTGCGAGCCACGGTTTGTACCGGGCAGATGTAGGGGATTTACATGAGGACTATATCCGTCCACAGGAAAATGGAAGCCATTATGATTGTGAATATGTAGAGCTTAACAACAGCCGATATGGAATTGTGGCATCCGCAGAAAAGGCATTTTCATTCAATGCTTCTTATTATACACAGGAAGAACTTGAGAAGAAAACGCATAATTATGAATTAATAGAATCAGATAGTGTAGTATTCTGTGTTGACTACGCATTAAATGGCATTGGTTCTAATAGTTGTGGTCCAGTTGTATTGGAGCAGTACCGATTTGATGATGTATTATTCCGGTTTCAGTTTACACTGATACCGTATGTAAAGGGATAATAAAGTTTCATGTAACCCGTAAACAAGGAAAGAGAGTCTGATTGTAATGTAAAGTCCGGATATACAGAGCAATCAGACAAAATCAGAGAAAAAAACAGAATTAGATATCATACGGTTAGCCATATTGAGATTCTAAGTGCGATGAAGATGAGGAGCAAAGAAATTCGATGGAAGAAAAAAAGTATTTGAAATGGTATAACAAAATTGGATACGGATCAGGTGATATTGCAGGTAATGTAGTCTATGCGTTCCTGACATCTTTTATGATGGTCTATCTGACGGACTCGGTAGGACTTGCTGCAGGTGTCGTGGGTACCCTGATTGCCGTATCAAAACTATTTGATGGTTTTACGGATATATTTTTTGGAACAATGATTGACAAAACACACAGTAAAATGGGAAAAGCGAAACCCTGGATGCTATACGGATATATTGGTTGTGCCATTACGCTGGTCGGCTGCTTTGCAGTACCGGTGAGTTTGGGAACAACGGCTAAATATGCATGGTTCTTTATTTCTTATACACTGTTAAATGGTGGGTTTTATACAGCAAACAATATTGCTTATTCAGCACTTACGTCACTGATTACAAAGAACAGCAAAGAGCGTGTACAGATGGGATCTTACCGTTTTATTTTTGCATTTTCAACAAGTCTTCTGATTCAGGCGATTACAGTTGGATTTGTAGATAAATGTGGTGGAGATGCTGCGGCATGGAGAACGGTTGCTATTATCTATGCAATCATTGGTCTGGTCGTAAATACGATTTCAGCACTTTCTGTTAAGGAACTTCCGGAGGAAGAACTTAATGAAGGAGAAGTAAAGAATGATAATGAAAAGTATGGAATGGTACAGGCATTCAAGCTTCTTGTCAAAAACAAATATTACATGATGATTTGTGGAACATATATTTTACAGCAGTTATATGGTGCCATGATTGGAGCTGGCATTTATTACATGACATGGGTACTGAAAAATAAGAATTTGTTTGGACAATTTGCATGGGCAGTAAATATTCCACTGATCATTGCCCTGATTTTTACACCGACATTAGTTGGTAAGTGGAAAGGCATGTATAAACTGAACTTAAGAGGTTATGTCTTAGCAGTCATCGGTAGAGCACTTGTTGTTGTTGCCGGATATATGGGTAGTGTTCCGCTGATGATGGCGTTTACAGCTCTTGCAGCCTTAGGTCAGGGACCATGGCAGGGAGATATGAATGCTGTTATTGCATCCTGCTCTGAATACACTTATCTTACACAGGGAAAGAGAATTGATGGAACGATGTACTCTTGTACTTCTCTTGGTGTAAAAATCGGTGGAGGTATTGGAACCGCTGTTGTTGGATGGATGCTTGAGCTCAGTGGATATGTCGGAACAAATGCAACTCAGCCACAGTCTGCACTTGATATGATGCAGTTCATGTATCTTTGGCTTCCGTTAATCTTTGATGTATTGATTATGTTTGCACTTTCAAGAATGAATGTTGAAGATGCAAATAAAAAACTGAAAGCAGAAAAAGGAATTGCTGCAGATGAAGTAACAGATGCATCAGACATAAATTAGAATTGACAAGAGAAAGCGTTGTCTGATCGTTGTTCGATGAGACAGTGCTTTTTTCTATAATATAAAGTGATTGAACTGTATTTTGAAAATAAAAAGGACCACTTCATTTTTATGAAATGGCCTTAAGAAAATATTCAGTTTTCACAAAATAGTCCTTTTAGTATTTATACATGGTAAGGATGCTCAAAATATTCAGTGTAGAATACTAAAAGGTCATTCAGATATTTTTTTAGGTTGCTCATTTGCAATTCCTCCTTTCCTTATTTACAAGTTGATTATAAGATAGGTGTAAAAGGATTGCTTGCCAAATCGAAAGAAGATATAGACAAATGTTGCAAAGGGGAGTATTTCATGCAGTTAAAATATGTTGACACAAAAGAGGAGATCATAGCAATAAATAGGAAGTCAAAACATATTGAACCACATCTTCATAATGCACTGGAGATCGTTTGTGTAACAAGTGGAGCATTAGAACTTGGTGTCGGACAGGAACTATACCATATGGAAAAAGGAGATATAGGCTTTGTATTTCCAGATGTTATTCATCACTATCAGGTACTGACACCCGGTGTAAATAAAGCGACTTATCTGATTGCATCGCCATTTACGATAGCCAAATTTGCAGATATCATGCAATCCATGGCTCCTGAATACCCAATCATCAAAGCGGAAAAGGTTGAACCGGAGGTATATAGGGTTATAAATGCAATTTTAGAGACAGAACAGTCGGATATTACTGTTGCACAGGCATATCTTCAAATTGTGTTGGCACGCTGCATAGGAAAATTAAATTTGGTAGAAAAGAGTAATGTGGGGAGCAACGATCTTATTTACCAGACAGTTTCCTATATATCAGCAAATTTTAAGAAGAAATTTTCGCTGGAAGAGATGGCAAAAGATCTGGGGGTGAGCAAATATGTTTTATCCAGACTCTTTTCCAAAACATTCCATAGAAACTTTAATCAATATCTTAACGATGCAAGGCTGAACTATGCATGCCAGCGTTTGGAAAATACGAGTGATTCTATTACAAACATTTGTCTGGATAGTGGATTTGAAAGTCAGAGAACATTTAACCGAGTATTTAAAGAAAGATATAAAATATCACCGAGTGATTATCGGAGTACTTGTGTGAAAGAGATGTTGTCATAAAAGGTTCTGTTGATAGAAATATTTACTTCGATTTCACAGTACTATGTATTTGATTTTATGTGTGGATGATATAATATGAAAATATTTGTAGAAAATAGCGCTTTATTTTATTATGAAAAGAGCAAGGTGTATTCTAAAGAAACAAGAAAGGCAGGGCGCATATGAACATGAGAAAATCCATAATCGATTTTAATGAAAAAAAAGGATTCATCTGTGATATGGATGGTGTGATTTATCATGACAATCAGATATTGCCAGGTGTTCCAGAATTCATCCAGTGGTTGCATGATGAAAAGAAAGAATATTTATTTTTGACAAATAATAGTGGATATACACCACGGGAATTAAATCAGAAACTGGCAAGGATGGGACTTGATGTGCCAGAAGAACATTTTTATACCAGCGCATTGGCAACAGCCGCATTTTTTAAAAGAACAGGCGGCAGGCTGTTCGGCATTTGTGATAGGAGAAGCCGGCCTGTTAAATGCACTTTATGATGTAGGTATCACAATGAATGATGTAAATCCGGATTATGTTGTTGTGGGAGAGGGACGCTCCTATTCATTGGATACATTAACAAAAGCAACGAATTTAGTTCTGAAAGGTGCAAAGCTGATCGGAGCAAACTCAGATGTTTCCGGACCGATTGAGAACGGCATTGCTCCTGCTTGTCGTGCATTGATTGCACCTATAGAAATGGCAACAGGTACACAGGCATATTTCTGTGGGAAACCGAATCCACTGATGATGAGAACAGGATTGAATATGCTTGGATGTCATTCAGCAGAAGCTGTAATGGTTGGGGATCGTATGGATACAGATGTGATTTCAGGAATGGAAAGTGGTATGTCTACTGTATTGGTTCTCTCTGGATGTTCAACGAAGGATACACTCAAAACTTATGCGTATCGTCCAACTATGGTTTTAAATGGTGTGGGGGATATTGCTATGTTAGCAAAGTCAAAGGCAGAGTAATAATGAATAATCTGAAGTACTAAGAGATAAACAGAGCTTGATAGACAATCGAAAATGTGGTTGTCTCTCAAGTTCTGTTTGATTATGAAATTGCTTGCATTCGTATGAATATTTATTTGACAGATTTTTATAATATATCTATAAGTCAATTGGAAAATAGAGAATAATACAGTAATAATCAGAAGCAAATTTAATTTCACATAAACCATTCATTTGTTGCATCATTGCTTTTATGTTTTTAGTTCCTATTCCAGAACCATGATATCGGCAAGGCTCAGCAATTTTATTTTCTATTTTTATGCCTACATAATGATTTACATATAGCGTAGATATTTCTATAGGAATTAAAGGGTCTGCATATTTTCTTATATTAGATAATAAATTATCTGTAATACGACCTATATAGTCTAGACACACTTTTATTTTAGCTGGCTTCCAAATAAGTTTATCAATTTTTAAGGTATAACCATCTACTTGTAGAGAAAAATAAATCTAAAAATTTAAAGTAAGTAATCATAAAGCAATGTAAAGTATATTATGTTCGACTAACAAACAGTAGAAAGATACATCTTCTCTTCAATAATCGAATAGGCGGGGATTTAATCAAAATCCCCGCCTATTCGATTACAAAGTTTCTTCGTGAAGTGGATGGGATAATGCAATATTTTGCGTGTTGAGTAGTGCTGAAAAGTTTTGCTGAATGATATCCAGTGTTAGTTGCTTTTTCCGCAATTCCTGCTTCTCTCGTATAGTAGATGCTTTCTCAGATACAAGATTGTCAATTCGTTTCTGGATTTTTTCAGAGCTTGGGATTTTGGTAATGCCGAAATCCTGAAGCTCTTTTTTTAACGAATCGTGGAGCTGATATTCAGCCTGATGTCTGCTCCGGTATGCTGTGGGATTTGGAGCTGATTTTGCATCTTCGATAACTTTACGACAGAGCCGATAAGAGTCACAATGTTTTTGAATGACTTTCTGCGTGGTTAGCTCAGTGCTGATTTTCTGGATGTGCTGATCAGCCGCTTTGATGGAATTTTCAACATTGGAAATATGCTGTTGGAAGTCCTCGTAGTTTAAGAGATTATTTTCGGAGAGATAGTTGAACGTCTTTGCAGCTTCTTTTAGATTATTCAGTTTTGCCCAGCGTTCAAAGCATTCACGATTGCCTGTTGTGATATAGGTGGAGATATTGATATACAGGCGAGCTTCTCTGGACAAAGGCTTCGGAGTTTTCGTCTTATAACGATTTTTCTCTAAGCGGAGTCGGACATTTTCTTCTGTATAGTAGCTTCCGAGAGATTTCATATAGGTGAAATTTTTCTGTTCAGGTGCCCGGAAGGATAAATTTTTTCCCTGTCGTATTTCATATCCTGCCAACTGCATTTTCTGTAAAAATTCTTCATAATTGATAGAGGACCAGATTGCCTTATCAATCGAAACACGTAGTTTGACTTTCCAGCTGGTTCCACGATGGTATTCCATATTTTCTTTATAACTCTTCCTTTTTCACCGGTTGGCATACTGGTGGCAAGTCCGTTTTCCTGGCAGATGCGATTGCTGATCCGACAGATTTTATGATAGCTGCGTTTGTTGGAAACATACTTGTGGATTGGAGACGAAGCTGGCGGCGTTGAAGAGGATATGATTGTGGATGTGGTCTTTATCAACATGGGTACTGATCACGTATTCATATTTTCCTTTTAGCACTTCAT